>Ga0207694_10002326_pt1 | contig 15538 bp, 29 predicted proteins | sample KBSC34metaG_FD_184353 | JGI IMG/M metagenome (GOLD analysis project Ga0207694, IMG submission 184353) | Corn rhizosphere microbial communities from Kellogg Biological Station, Michigan, USA - KBS C3-4 metaG (SPAdes) (version 2) | ecosystem: Host-associated > Plants > Roots > Rhizosphere > Soil...
AAGCGCAGCTTACCAGACACGTCGGACGGCACGTGCATGCTCTCCCGTCAGGGGCGTGCAGGCTCTCTAGCTCGAGGGCGCACCCGTCCGACCCAGCGCTCGGCTGGCAGCGTCAAGAGCAGCGGCTGGTCTGGTCGTACGATCTCTCGATCGACCTCGTCACCATGCTCTAGTAGTAGCGGCGTTGGCCGATCGAGGCCTGACGGCGTGTAGGGTCAACCCCCTCGCGAGGCACCGTCACCGTTCACATATCCACAGGCTGGCTGTGGATAAGATGGTGCGGGGCAGGTTCCGCGGCGCCTAGCGTGCATCTCTGCCGCATCGGCATCGCCCGCTCTCGTCGGCGTCACACCTGTGGAGAGCGACCGCGAACCTGCCCCCTCGAGCGCAGGTTCGCCGCGGCCGGGCTGCGTGACCGCTTGACTGCTGAGCATCGCCCGTCAGCAGCTCGGGCCAGCGCTACCGCATGACCGCGACGAGGGTAGACCACGGCGTCACGGCGCTGATCTTGGTCCTCGAGCAGCTCCCGCGTCAAGTCTCAGGTTAGGGTCGAGCCTTCCGCGAGCACGATCTTGATCGCTCGCCACTGGTCGACGTAGGCGTCGCTGGTCAGCGTCGGCCAGGTGAGCGGCAGGCAGGCGCGCCGCTGCCAGTTGTGCAGGTGATCGAGCACAGCAGTCGACGCGATCGAGCTCGAGGCCACGCTTCGAGTCTACGACCGCGCCGGCTGCTCGCCGTCGTAGTAGCGCTGCAGCTCGCGCTCGAGCTCGGCGTCACGGCGCCGCTCTGCCGCCGGCAGGTCGCGGCATCCGTGGCAGGTCGGCGGGTCGCCTTCGCGCCGCACGTAGGCGACCCGCCAGCCGCAGTAATGGCAGGGCTCGGACTGCTTGGTCACCGCACAAGCTCCACCAGGTCGCCGAGCACGACGCCGGCGTTGGCGCCGAGCTCGCCCGCGAGTTGCGCGAGCTCGGCCTCGAGCCTGAGCAGTCGCACGACGGTGACGAGCGGCAGCAGCGCGAGCCACTCGTCGTGTGATCGGCGCATCGCGACGAGCCACCGCTCGCCGGCGCCGGCGTCGTCGCGCGACTGCTTCGCCCACAGCCACGGCCGCGCCGTCTCTTGCCGCTTGACCTCGACGTGGATCGGCAGCTCACCGTGCAGGTCGCCCCGGATGCGCAGGCCGCCGCTGTTCGGCGTGCGATCGCAGTCGAAGCCGGCAGCCTGGAAGATGCGGGCGACCTCGAGCTCGCCGCCTGCACCCTTGCGCCGCTCGCTGCCGCTCATACCGCGTTGGCGTTGGCGACGTAGACGACGCCGTGCAGTGCCTCGGCGATCGCCAGGTGGCCGACGACGTTGGCGGTCAGAGCTGTCACCCGCATCCTCGGGTCGCTGATCACCAGGTCGTCGTCGGGCAGCTCGAGATACGCCTCGAGCTCGGAGAGCAGCTCGAGCGCTCGGTCGTAGAGAGGGGTCGGTCTCGCCATTCGGGGCACCTCCTAGTTGACGGTCAGCGCAGCGAGAGCCACGCCTCGAACAGTGCAGCGGCGACGATGCCGAGCACGACGATGATGATCACGGTCTGCATTAGGCCTCCCTGTAGAGACGGACGAGCACGCCGCCGCGCGACGTGCCCCAGGTTCGGTACAGCGGCGGCGACCCGGCTGGATCGACGCCTGCCTTCTCGAGCTCTTCGGCCGGGATGAATACCCAACAGCCGCGCTCGCGACCGCGGCGCTGGGCGCGCCTACGTGCCGCGGAGTCGTACCGCTTCACGACGTCACCGAGCGCAGAGCGGCTTAGGTTGCGCCGAGCAGCGAGGGCAGTAGGCGGCGTGATGGTGCCGCCGCTTGAGCCTCCGCTCGGCCTTCTTGTCGCCGGCGGCGATCGCGACGAGCTCGATCGCGCAGCCGGCCGCGACCGCTGCCTTGACCAGCGGCGAGCCGCGGCCGGCCAGGTGCTCGTCTAGCCTGGCCTCGGCCGTGCCGGCGGTCGAGCCGAGGTAGTGGCCGGCGATCTTGACCCGGCCGGTGTCACCGATCGGCGCCCTGTACGCCGGCTCGAAGTGGAGCAGGTACACGGTCGACGTGGCGGTCACGACGTCACTCGCCGGCGCGGGGGTACTTGTCGCACAGCCGGTCGAAGGCGTCGGTCGCCGACTGCTCGACCTGCGCCAGGTCGCAGCCGCGCACGGTCAGCGCTATCTGCACCGTGCCCTTCGCGTTGCGGGTCAGGTCGAGCGAGTGCTCTGGCACGAGCGGCTGACGCTGCGCCGCGTGCAGGGCGAGCTCGTGGTAGCGCTCGGTCGGCGTCTGACGGCGCTCGGTCTGCTCGCCGGCGCCGGCCGGGCTCTGGTTATTCTCCGTCATGGGGCACCTCTCTCGGTTCGATGGGTGAGCATGCGCAGGGCGCGGCTGTGCACCGTGTCGATGCGCTGCTGGATCGCCTCTAGCTCGTCGTCGACGCGACGGGTGAGCTCGAGCAGCCGCAGGTCGAGCTCGGCTCGCAGCTCGGCTCGCAGCCGGTTCTCGAGCAGCCGCAGCTCGCGCTCGAGGCTAGGACGCATCGCCGGCACCGCGCCTACTCGAGCTCTTGCGCAGCAGCTCGAGCTCGCGCCGGATCGCCCGCCGGCCGAGCGCCGAGGCGCTGCGATCCTCGCGGGCGGCACGCTGCTCGAGCTCGGCCTTTTCGGTCGCCGACAGCCTGATCCGCACGCTCTCGGTCAGCGGCTCGCCGGCGCTCACAGCTCGAGCTCTAGGTCGTGGCTCTCGTCGACCGTGATCGTGGCCTGGCCGACGACGATGTACGAGCGGGCGAGCAGTTGGTCGGTCGCGTTGGCGACGGCGTGCTCTTTGTCGTCTGCGTCGACCGTGACGGTCTGCGTGCCGAGGTCGAAGGTGACGTTGTAGGTCGGCATCGTCAGACCTCGATCGTCGCGTCGTCATCTTCCGACACCCACAGCCGCACGTGGTAGCCGCAGTGCTTGACGCTCGTCGCGAAGTCGAAGCCGTTGGCCTCGCTCTTCTCGACGTCGATCGTTCCCTGGTCGTCGCGCACGACCGCGTCGAGCTCCTGGTCGAGCTCGAGGCGACTGCCGCACCAGGGGCAGTACTCCCACTCGAGAGCCTGCTGGGCAGTGATGCGAGTGTTGGTCATTCCGACCTCCATGGTCGTCGGGGCACTGACCACATTGTCCCACAACTGCTGGACGGATGCAACCGTCAGGCGTACGATCGCGGCGATGCCTGTTCGCCGCCGCGTGCTGCTCGTCGACCTCTCGAACAACAACCCCGGCCCGATCGACTGGCGCCAGGTCAAGGGCGACGGCGTGTTCGGCGTGCTGCTCAAGGTGAGCGAGGGCCGCAACTTCGTCGACCAGACCTGGCCGGAGCGATCTCGCGGAGCTCGAGCCGCCGGCCTGCACGTCGGCGGCTACCACTTCGCCCGCCCAGGCGGCGACCCGCTCGAGCAGGCCACGATCTTCGTCGGCCACCTGGGCAAGGTAGAGCGGCGCGACCTGCACCCGGCGCTCGACCTCGAGGTCAACGACCAGAAGCTGCACCCGGCCGAGCTGTTCGCCTGGGCGCGCAACTTCGGCTCGCATGTGCACGCGATGACCGGCTCGAAGGTGCTCTGGTACACCTACCCCGGCTTCCTCGCCGAGCAGGGCTGGCGCCACCAGCTCGGCACCGGCGCCGGTCTGTGGATCGCCGACTACGGCCCGAACGACGGCCGCGACCACGGCGTGCCCGACGGAGCGACGAAGCCGTGGCGCAGCTTCGTCGCCCACCAGTTCACCTCGGTCGGCCGCGTCGCCGGCGTCAAGGGCAACGTCGACCTCAGCCACGCCCGCAGCCGCCGCGCGATGCTCGCGCACAGCCTGCGCGGCCTTGTCTAGGTCTGACTCGAGAAGAGCCGAGCCCGATTCCGGGTTCCCGCACGCCCCGATCAAGGCGTTGCTTCCCGAGACCAGGCTCGACGGCGCGATCGTAGCGCCGGCGGCGAGCTCGAGCTAGATCAGGATCGCGCCGAGGATCAGCTTGGAGACGGTCGACGCCGCCGCGCCGGCTGTGACCTGCATCGTCAGCAGGTAGACGGCGACCGGCGCCGTGTCAAAGCCGTTCACGTCGTCGGCCTGCAGGATGCCGGCGCCGTGCTGGGAGCCGGTCATCGCGCCGGTGTCGGCGACGACCGTGCCGGCGATCGAGGTGCGCCTGATCCTGAACTGGACGGCCGTGCCCGAGGTGCCGACCGTGTACGCCGCCCAGCCGAACACGAAAGCGCCGGCGATGATCGGCGTGTCGGCGAAGCCGGCCAGGGTCAGCGTCGCGATCGTCGTCTCGGCCGCAGCCGCCGGCGAAGCGTCGACGGTCGCGTACACCTGCACCCGCTTCGAGAGGTCGAGGCCTTGCGAGTCGTAGCGGATCGGGACCGGCATGGTCAGTCGCCAGTGTCGCTGGCCGGCGGCGCGGCGTCAAGTAGCTCGCGCAGGTCGCCGAGCGCCGCGAGCGACCGCAGCCGCCACCAGTCGAAGAACGGGCCGGCGTGCGCCTTGAGCTGGCGATGGTTGGCGAGCTCGCGCGCGTCGCCGCAGGTCGGACACTTGCCGCGGGCCGAGATGTGCACGCCGTCGTAGTGGCTGGCGCCACAGATTCGGCAGCTTCGCGGGTGTCGTCTCACGCTCGCATCTGATCAGACCTCGCCGACGGGCACCTCGTCGCTCTTCGTACACGGTACCCCCCCCGTGTACATCGGTTGACCTGGCACCAGTCGGCGCCTATCGTCGGGCGCAGTGCACGTCGTCGACCACGACCTCGAGGTGACCAAGTGATCCGCAGGATGCTCTTCCTACTCGTCGGGCTCGGTGTCACTACCGACGCCTCAGCCGTCGCCGCCAAGTGGCAGTCGCGCACGTCGGGCGCCCAGCAGGCCTACGTCGACGGCGTCAACAACACCCAGAAGGACCCGACGCAGCTCGCGATCAACGCCCAGGCGCGGCTGCTCGCCAACTTCCAGAACGCCGTGAACAGCGGCAAGTGGGCGAACCGCCTGCGCGCGATCGGCAAGGGCGGCTGGCAGGCGGCAGTCGACGCCAAGGCCAACAACTTCTCGACCGGCGTCAACGCCGCGGTCGGCAAGGTCACCGCCGCGTTCCAGCCGCTGCTGCAGTACGAGAACAACCTGCAGCAGCAGGTCGACGCGATGCCGAACATCACCGACACCGACCGCGAGAACCGCATGCTCGCCTGGGTGCGCGGGATGCGGCAGTACACCGGCTAGCCGAGGGGAGCCTGAGACATGCCGCCCGTCATCACGTCAATCGGAGCCTTCAAGCAGTCGCTCACCGGCGGCAGCTTCGAGGCGCTCGCCGCGGCGACGAAGGACTCGCTCTCGATCATCAGCTTCCCCGACAACGAGCAGGCCTGGATCGAGGAAGTGTTCGCCAACAACTCGGCGCACAAGATGGAGCTCGCGATCTTCTCGCAGCGCTTCGGCGACAACACCTTCGGCCTGCGCCAGGAGGTGCAGTTCCGCTCTGGCACGACCCAGCAGGCGACCTTCCCGCGCGAGGTCGACATTCCCGTCTGGTCGGCAGACACGCTCAACGTGCAGGTCAACGGCACCGCGTCCGACAACGCCGACGCCGTGCTGCAGCTCTACTACACGAACATCCAGGGCGCCGGCCAGCGGCTCGCCCGGGCCGAGCAGATCGTGCCGCTGATCAAGATGGGCATCGCCGGCAACAGCCGCGTGCTCGGGATCGAGGTCACGGTCACCCCGGGCACGACCGGCAACTACGGCACCGCGGTCGCCCTGAACGCCAACGACGACCGCCTGCAGGCCGACTACGACTACGCGCTGATCGGCTTCACCACCGACCAGCCTGTGCTCTCGATCGGCATCTCAGGGCCGGACACCGGCTACTACCGCATCCCGATGCCCGCCATGTGGGACAGCCGCTGGACCGCTGACTGGTTCCTCCGGCAGGCGATGGATCGCGGCGTGCCGCACGTACCTGTGATCAACGCCAACAACAAGGCCGTGACGTTCCTCGACGGCATCGACGCGGCCAACCCCGGCGCGACCAAGGTCACGCTCTACCTCGCACAGTTCCCGTCCCGCTTCACCGGCTAGGAGACCGATGGACACCTACGACGTCAAGCTGATCGAGCGCCCGACCGGCCGGGTGCACAACGTCACCGGCCACGGCATCCAGCCGATCCTCGACGAGGCAACCGGCGAGCCCGAGACCGAGTTCGCCCTGGTCGCCGAAGTGAACGGCCACTACGTCGAGCTCGGCACCTACACCGCCGGCCACGTCCAGCACCAGGTCGAGCGGCCCGACACCGCGATCGACGAGAGCTCGAGCTCGAGCTCTCCCGATCAGCCGGCGACGGGCGAAGCGCCGATCGGGCAGCCGGAGCAGCCGGAGTCGCCCGCGGCAGGCCAGGGCACCGCCGGCGAAGGAGCTGCGGCACCCGCACCGGCTGCGCCGGCAGGCTAGGGGCTCGCGCACGTGACGGCCGGCGAGTACAACGCCGACCAGTACCGCTACGACGAGGCCTACGTCGACTTCCTCGACGTGGCCTCGCCGGCTGCCGGCGCCAACGCCTCGGTCGTCGTGCCCGGCCAGTTCGGCTACCGCATCCTGGCGGCGCTCGCGACCCTGACGACCGACGCGAACGCCGCCAACCGGCTCGTCTCGCTCGACGTGATCAACGCGAACAGCTCGACCCGGCTGCGCAACCCGGTTGCCGCCACCATCCCGGCCTCGCAGACGAACGTCAAGCTCATCTGGAACGGCGCCTACCACGCCGCAGCCTCGATCACCAACGGCCCGCAGATCGCGCCTGTGAACGAGCTGCTCGTGCCGGCAGCCTGGTCGATCCAGTTCACGGTCGACACGAAGCAGGTCGGCGACCAGCTCGCCTCGCTCAGCCTGATCGTGCTCAAGGTTCCGACCGGCGCCTAGGCCAGGATCGCCGCGTGGCCTCCGCTGACGCCCTGATCACCCGGGACGGCCCGGTCGGCGTGCCGCTCGACTACGTCGTCCCTGCCTCGGCCGACATACAGCCGCTGCTCGTGACCGCCACCTTCAACGGCGCCGCGGCCGGCGGCACCTTCAAGCCGGAGCTGCAGATACTCGCCCCGAACGGCGACGTCGTCGCCCGCTGCCCCGTCTCGGACCTGATCGCCGCCGGAGCGTCGGCGTCGGTCTCCTGGTTTCCCGGGGCTGAAGTAACAGAAGCCGCAGCGACACCGCTTACGCCCGGCACCTGGACGCGCGTCGCCGAGCCGCTCATCTCGCCGACCGTCGCCTGGGAGACACCTGGCGTGCAAGAGCCCGACGTGCACTACGAGTCGGGCACCTGGAAGATGTGGTACACGTCGGCGAACGTGCCGGCCGGGATGGGCTACGCGACCTGCACCGGCGACCCGACCATCCCGGCCAACTGGACGAAGTACGCCGGCAACCCGGTGCTCGGCAAAGGCGGCAGCGGCGTCGCCGGCTTCGTCGCCGGCATCCACGTGCACAAGCTCGCCGGCACCTACCACGTCTTCTACTACGACGGCAACGGCGGCGGCAACCTCAAGCGCTCAACCTCGACCGACGGCGTCACCTGGACCGCGCCGACGACCGCGATCGCCAAGGGCGCCGTCGTCGGCCAGGCGCCCGGCGGCTGGGCAAACTCCGACGTCTGGTTCGACGGCACCTACTGGTGGCTCTTTGTCGAAGGGTCGACCAACGGCGCCGGCGGCGAGCCGTGGGCCTGCTGGCTGTTCCGCAACACGAGCCTGACCAACGACGGCGGCTGGGTCGTGCAGAACGGCGGCAACCCGCTCTCGAGCATGCAGGTGCCCGGCTACCCGTCCGGGTACGGGTCAGGCCTCTCGATCGCCGAGATCGACGGCACCGACGTGATGCAGATCGGCTCGCCCTACGTCGTCTGGGCTCACTGCTCCAACGGCCCGAACAGCGACATCTACCACGTCGTCGGCACCGACCCGGGCTTCGTCTCCTGGACGCCGGCGTCGCCGCTCGACCTGATCCACAACGGCGGCACCTTCGAGAAGACCCAGGCGGCAGACCCGAACGTGCTGCAGGTGTCAGGCAAGAGCTACCTCTTCTTCACCGGCGAGGACGCCGTCAGCCTCGCCGGCTACATCAACCTCGCCACCTTCGACGGCACCCTGCTGCAGTACCTCAACGGTTCCCAGGGTGGCGGCACCGTCTCCGGTCTCGCCTCGCCCGGCGGCAGCCTCGCGATCACCAACCCCGGCGGGCCGACGACCAACCTCGACGTCGCACCATCCGGCGTCTCAGCCGGCAGCTACGGCGACGGCGCCGACACCGCGACCGTCACCGTCGGCGCCGACGGCAGGGTCACAGTCGCCACCACGACCAAGATCACCGTCGCCCCGCTGACCAACCCTGCGACCCCCGACTTGATCTTCACCACCACTGGTGATGTGATCATGGCGCCCAGCTAGATGACGCTGCTCACGACCGCATTCGCGCAGGGAACACACGCCGCCCGGCCCGCCGCGGCAGCAGCCAACAACGGCTTCTACTACTACGAGACCGACACGCAGAAGCTCTTCCAGTCGACCGGCGCCGCCTGGACGCAGGTCGCCGCCGGCGCCGCCAACGACGTGCTCACAACGAAGGGCGACGTGCTCGGCTACTCGACCGCACCCGCCCGGGTGCCGGTCGGCGCCGACGGCCAGGTGCTCACCGCCGACTCGGCCCAGGCGACCGGGATCAAGTGGGCGGCAGGCGGCGGCAGCGGCGGCGCCATGATCAACCTCACCAGCTCGACGCTGGGCGCACCAGCCGCCAGCTTTGACCTCACAACGATCAGCCAGGCCTACAACCACCTCGAGCTGTGGCTGCTCCTGCGCGGCACTAAGGCGGCTACGGTCACAAACACGCGCGTCCGGCTCAACAACGACTCGGCAGCCAACTACGACCAGCAGGAGCTATTCGGCGCCAACGCCAGCGCGGGCGGCGACGCCACGGCTGGCGTCACGTACGCCTTCATGGGCAACGCCAACGCGGCCTCGGCTACCGCCGGCGCCTTCTCGATCCTGCGCATGATCGTCCCGTTCTACACGGGCACGACGGCCCACAAAGTGATCGAGGGAGTCGGCGCCTCATTCATCACCGAGGGCACAGTCGGCACCTACTCGGCCGTCGTTGAGGCAGGCCTGTGGCGCTCGACCGCGGCCGTCTCGCGCATCACCGTGTTCCCCGACACCGGCAACTGGGACACGGGCAGCGCATACGTCCTCTACGGCATCTTGTGAAAGGCGAGCCGTGCCCGTTCACCTGACCGCACCGATGCCGCCCGAGCTCGACCTCGACGGCCAGTACACGATCCGGCTGACCGCCGTCGACCCGAACACCGGCGCGATCGTGAGCGGCGTCACCGTCTCCAACCTGGTGATCATGGTGATCGACCTGACCGGCGGCGGCGGTCAAGGTCTCGGTGTCGGCGCCTTCGAGCTCGTACCTGGGCCGGGAGCCTAGATGTGCCCGACTCTGAGGGGGCACGTATTGCACGTCTGGAAGAGAGAGTCGCAGGGGTCAGGGAGGACTTGGGTGAGCTGGTGGCTGAGCAACTGCGGCACCGCACCCGACTGCACAACCTCGAGGGAATCTGCGCCACCTTCCTCGACCAACAGCGGGAGAACAGGCGCAGCGAGGCGCGCCAGTACCGACGCCTCGAGGTGCGCATGCAAGTGTTGACGATCGCCGTCGCGATCGGCGCGATCTTCGCCCCGATCGTCGTGGCGGTCCTGACCGGAAAGTGAGGACACCGTGAACAGTGCCAACCTCAGCATCCTCGTCGACGGCGTGCTCGGCCTGGCCGTGATCGCCGGCGGCATCGTCCTGCTCGCGCTCGGCAAGATCGACCAGCCGACCGGGATCGCCGTGATCGGCGCCGGCGTCGCCGTCGCCAAGGGCGCAACCGCCTCGGCGCTCGCCCTGAAGGTGCCGGCGCCGCCGCAGCAGATCGTGACGCCGAGCTCGACCACGCCCACCACGACCGTCTAGCGCGATGGCGACCTGGTCGGGCTGGCAGAACCAGTTCCTGCTCGCGGCGAAGATCATCAACACGCCGCCCAACCGCGACTTCCTCACGGAGTGGGCGAAGCATGCGAGCTCGCCACAGTGCCGAGACAACCCGATCGACCTGCACGTCAAGGTCGGCGGTAGCACCAACTGCGACAAGCCTGCCGGCTTCACCAACTGGACACAGGCCTACACGACCCACGCGCACGCCGCGTCGGCGTTCGCCCAGCAGGTCAACTCGAACCAGTTCGCCGCGATCCTCGACACGCTGGGCACCGGCAACCCCTGGCAGGACCCCGGCTATCAGCAGGTGCACAAGGCGCTGCTGGCCTGGCCGTCGGTCAACTTCGCAGCCTGGTACCTGAACAAGATGACCGGCGGCTCGGGCGGCGGCGGCGGCGGCGGCGGCGGCAAGGCGGCGCGAGCCCACAGCGGCTGGAACGACCTGCGCCGCACCGTCAACCACAAGATGCCGAAGGCGCTCAGCGCGTCACAGCGCAACACGAACGCCGCGTTGCGATCGCTCAGCCACGCCCGTAAGGTGCGTCTCTAGGAATGGCCAGCTACTCGATCCAGGGCTCGTACACGACGGTGCAGGTGATCACGCCGACGCTGACCCAGCCGATCCAGTACACGACCATCCAGACCGAGCCGTCCAAGGTTATCGCCTCGATCGCGCTCGACAAGATCGACTTCGACGCCGGCACCGGCGCCACGATCCTCGGCATCTTCGCCGACGCGATCGAGACGATCATGAACCACCCCGAAGTGATCGCCGGCATCGGCTCGCAGCAGCTCGACGAGAACGGCCTGCTCGCCGACTACGTCACCTTCACGGTGCAGTACGTCGGCCCGAACACGCCGTCGAGCGGCGTCACCGCCGAGGCCGACGTGCCCGTCGGCCTGCTCAACTTCACCGACGGCGCGATCGGCAGCCTGCTGCTGCAAGAGGTCGACGCGATCATCGCCACGGCCTACAACGCGCTCAAAGCCGCCGCGGGCGGCTAGCAGAGGCAGGCCTCGGTGCCGATCGTCGTCCCGCTTGTCGCCCTGGACGTGCTCGTCGTCGCCCTGTGGGCGATCGCCACGGCGCTCGCGATCGCGCTCGTGATGCGCAAGCTGAGCGCGATCCTGGCCGGCGTGCCCTGGGTCGGCGGCAAGCTGAGCGACGCCGTCGAGAGCATGGCGAAGGCGATCACGAACGCCGCCGGCACGATCGAGGGCGGCATCGACCACCTGATCGGCGGCGCCTGGCACCAGCTCTCTCGCTACCTCGAGCACGCGCTGAACCAGTTCGAGGTCCACTCGGCCGTGATCCTGCACCTGGCGAAGATCGTCGGCCACCTCGCCTACAGCCACTCGGGGCTGAGCGCGGCGGTCAAGGCGGCGACCCGCACCGCTCACGCCGCCCTGCACCTGGCGCACACGCTCGAGCGCGAGTACCACGGCATCGAGCACCGCGTCAAGACGATCGAGCGCACCATCGGCGCCGGCATCGGGAACGACGTCCGGACCCGCGTCAGGGAGCTCGAGCACGAGCTGACCGGCATCCGCAAGCGCGTGATCCCCGGCCTGCGCCATGGCATAGCCACGGCCGAGGGCGAGGTCTCTGACCTCGAGCGCTGGCTCGGCGTCAAGGCAGGCCTGAGCAACCTGGACTGGGCGCAGGCGCTCGTCGCCACGGCGCTCGGCGCGCTTGGCCTCGGCGGGCTGCGCTGCTCGACGCTCGGCAACCTGTTCGGCAAGCGCGGCTGCGGCCTGTGGCAAGGCCTCGACGACCTGCTGAGCCTGCTCTTCGACGCCGCGCTCTTCGTCGACCTCTGCAACCTCCTGCCCGAGCTCGAGACGCTGTTCGCCGAGTTCGAGGCGCCGCTGGTCAGCCTGATCGCCTCGGCAGCCGACGCAGCCTGCGCGCACCCGCCCGGCGGCTGGGTCGAGCTCTCGGCGACGCCGCTCTCGCTGCCGGCGGTCTACTACACCGGCCCGGTGCCCGGCAACTAGGCGACCGTGGCCTCGATCGGGTCGACTCCCAGCCTGCTGCTCGGCATCGCGGCCGGCGGCGCCGCGAGCGCCGCCTTCGAGCCGGCGCTCGAGATACCCCGCCAGCAGGCCTGGCAGGCGGCGCCGCACCGGGTGCTCGAGCCGGAGCTGCTCGCGCGCCTGGTCGCCCAGGGCGGCGTCGACCTCTCGACCGCCGAGCAGCTCGCGACCCACAGCGGCTACAGCGCGGCCAACCTCGACGCGCTCGTCTACATGGCGCAGAGCGCGCCCGGCACCGCCGAGCTGCTGTTCCTGTGGCGGCTCGGCGTGATCGACGAGCCGACCTGGCGGCAGGGCATGGTCAAGCTCGGCCAGCGGCCCGACTGGATCGACCGGGTAGCGCAGACCTTCTCGGTGCCTCTCACAGCCGCCGAGGCCGCGGTCGCGATCCACCACGACGTGATCCCGAACCAGGGCCAGCTACCAGGCCTCGACCTGCAGACGACCGGCAAGGTGCTGCGCTTCCCGATCGTGCCGATCGACGCCTACGCCTCGGCCAAGGCCTACGGGGTCGGCAAGGATCAGCTCGACGCGATCACCCGCACCCTCGGCCTGCCGCCCGGCCTCGACCTGGTCGCCCGCGGCGTGTTCCGCGGCATCCTCGACCGCGGCGACTTCACGCTCGCCGCCCTGCAGTCGAACCGGCGCACCGAGTGGCAGGCCTACGAGTTCGAGGTCTACCGGCAGATCCCGACGGCCGAGCAGTTCGTCGAGGCGCACCTGCGCGGCTGGATCACCCAGGCCGAGATGTACGCCGGCACCGCGCTGCACGGCATGTCGCAGGCCGACACCGACCTCGAGTTCCAGATCCACCGGCGACCCCTGACCGTCCGGCAGATCACGCAGGCGCTCGCCTGGGGAGGCACCTTCCAGCCGCAGGCTGGCGAGCTGCAGGACCCGTATGCGGCGAGCGTGCACCAGGCCAACCTCGGCCCGGAGTGGTACGACCTCGGCGAGGCGCTCAAGCACACCTACAGCGTCCCCTTCTGGTGGCGGTCGATGGTCAGCGCCGGCGCGCTAGCCGTCGACGAGGCGACCACGATCCTGCTCAGGCTCGGCAACCCGCCCGCCTTCGTCGACCAGGCCGTCGCCCACTTCTCGGGCGGCGCCACGGCCGCGACCAAGGAGCTGACCAAGGCCGAGCTGCTCGCCGAGTACGAGGGCGGCTACATCACGCGCGACCAGTACCAGACGGCGCTCGAGGCGCTCGGCTTCGCCGGCACGCCGCTGCAGCTCGAGCTCGAGCTCGGCGACGCCCGCCAGGCGAAGGCCTGGCGCGAGAAGGTCGTCGAGGCGATCCACAAGGCCTACCTCGAGCACGAGATCGACGACACCGCCGCGATCAGCGAGCTCGCCACCGTGAACGTGGTCGGCGACACCGCGACCCGCTTCCTGCAGCTCTGGCAGCTCGAGCGCCTGTACACGCGCGCCCGCCTAACCGAGGCCCAGGTCGTCAAGGCCTACGGCAAGGGTCTGATCGCCCAGCCTGACGCGCTCGCCCGTCTGCAGGACTTCGGCCTCTCCGCGGCAGACGCCGCGACGCGCCTTGCCGAAGGCTGAGCAGAGGCATAAAATCGCTGCCGGTGCCCCGCAAGAGACGCTTCACGCCTCCACCGCTCGACTCGCTCATGCGAGCTGCTCAGCTCGCCGCAGCTCCGTCGGGGCACCCGACAGAGCCGACGTCGGCGTCGTCTCCCCCTTCCGGCGCTAGCGCTGGTACCCCGAGAAGGCGCCGACGTCGGAGCCAGGCACGCGACGCGAAAGGCAGGTTCACGTGAGACGGATCGAGCACATGCACAACACGCCCGAGCAGGTGCACCAGTACCTCGAGCAGGCGCTGGTGATCGTGAACGCGCTCGAGCTGAGCGACGACCTGCGCGTCAAGGCGTTCGAGCTGGCGACCAACCTGATCGCCGGCAAGCAGATCGTGTTCGAGCAGATCGCGCCGGCCGGGCTCGACCTGTCCAACATCAAGCACGGCTAGGAGGATCACCATGCCGACACTCGCCGAGAAGGCACGCGCCGAGGCCGAAGAGGCCCAGGCCGAAGAGCAAGAGCAGCAGCCGGACCAAGACGACCAGAGCAACGACGACGGCGAGCAAAAGACGCCGCCCGAGACGCATCCGGGCGAAGGCCTCGAAGAGCCGAGCGACCAGATGATAGCCGAGCTGCAGGCTGCCTGCGACGAGCACCACGATCGGGTGCACGCGATCATGGGCCCGTTCGTGGACGCCTTCGTGCCCTGTGAGACGTGCAACGGGATCGGGATTGCCTATCCGCAGCCGGCGAAGCCGAAGCTCGAGCCGGCACCAGGCCTGCAGCTCTGCACCGTCTGCAAGGGACCGGGCGAGCTCGAGACGCCGTCGACGCGCGACGGCTTCAACGTGATCCAGTGCACCAACTGCGGCGGCAAGGGCTACGTCGGCGCGATGCCGACGCAGTCGATCGCCGACGCCCAGGCAGCGGTCGCGCAGTTCCCGGCCGACCAGCAGCAGCCGGCAGCGCCCGCGGCGCCGCAGCCGCCCGCATCGACCGACCCGCGCGTGGAAGAGCTCCGCGCCGCCGGCTACATCGTGATGGAGCGGCCGGGCAACTGACCATGCGCCCGCACCTGGTCGTGCGCGTCGCCTTCGTCGTCTACGTCGCCGCGTTCGCCGGCCTGTTCGCGCTGATCGCGCGCGACCTGCTCGAGCGCACCCTGCACGTGATCCCGTAGCCGATGCCTCGAGCAGCGGTCGAGCCGATCAGGGTGCGCCGCCACGACGCCGAGCTCGGCTGCGACGTGCGCAGAGTCGTCGGCTACAGGGCACGCTGCGGCGACCACTGGCGCGGCAGCTCGCGCTCGACGATCGCCGAGGCCTACAGCGACGCGATCGAGCACAACCGGCTCGAGCACGCACCGTGATGCAAGTGAGCGCGTCGCGTGCCGACGCTGCGCCTAGGTCGTGCCGCGCTCGCTGACGATCTTCGTCCGGCACGAGCTCGACCGCGCTCGAGCTCAGGAGCTCGCCGAGGCCGGCGTCGCGGTCGTCGTCGACCCGCGGGCGCCGAGCTGCGCAGTCGCAGTCGGCGAGCCTGACCGCCTCGAGCCCTGCCGACGCTGCGCCGCGCTCGACCGCGAGCTCGCCAGCCGGGCGACCCGCGCGTCGCTCGAGCTCTTCGGCCGCGCTCGAGCTGCCGCCGATCGCCGACACCCTCGACCCTGAGCCGCTGACAGGCGACCGCGCTGCGAGGCGCTGAGAGCCGCTCTACGGGCACGCGGCCTGCACGCGGCCCGCACTGCCACCTAGCCGGTCGCGTGGCGCCAGCGGGCTGCACACGGCCAGCGAGCCACGCTCAGCACGCACCCGACCCATTGCTACGGCTTGACAATGGAAACATCAACGGGTAGGCTCCGCGAAGCGTTACCGCTTCGCGGAGCCT
>Ga0207694_10002327_pt1 | contig 15531 bp, 17 predicted proteins | sample KBSC34metaG_FD_184353 | JGI IMG/M metagenome (GOLD analysis project Ga0207694, IMG submission 184353) | Corn rhizosphere microbial communities from Kellogg Biological Station, Michigan, USA - KBS C3-4 metaG (SPAdes) (version 2) | ecosystem: Host-associated > Plants > Roots > Rhizosphere > Soil...
AACCATAGCTCCAGCGTGCCGGTTTCTGTAACCAGGCTTTCCAGTGTAACCAGGACGTTCTCAGTGACATCGTTCGACAGCAAAGCCTCGATTGGCGAGAGTTCCTCCATCGTGGAATCGATCTCTTCGATAAGGGATCCGGGCGCATCCTGCTTTCTTTCACTGGATTGGAAAAACCGGAACTGGGCCCGTTTCCCCACACTCAAAACGGACGTGCGATCCGTGAATTTGTATCCAGTACCTTCCTCCATCCCGAAAGGCACGACAGTGAGGGCTTTCAACGGCGGTCGCCTGCCGGGCACAGCCGGCGCTACAGCCTCGATGCCTATGTAGTAGCTGTGGGGAACGCCGCCCCGCACTCGCACCCCTTCCCCCTGTCTGGCCAAGCCATAGTAGGCAGCGCCGTCCTTCCCCCTGTCTGGCCAAGCCATAGTAGGCAGCGCCGTGTGCGACGGACCGCATAAGATCGCCGCTCACCAGAGGTGTCATCGGCCGGGGAAACCAATGATTCAGGATTTCCACTATTCGGTCCCGCACGAATGGTGCGCGGAATACGCCTCCGTTGAACAAAACGTGCGTCGGAGTGGCAGACTGACGGCGGAGAAAGTGCGCCAGATGCCGCGTAATGGCTGGGTCGGAGGCGTACGGAAGGCCAAATTCGGTAAGAGTCGTTGGCTGTTCGTCGGGTTCTTCATCGATTGGAACCTCTGGCAAAAACCCATCGGTCAAAATGCGCACAATGTCTGCACGCGTCAGCGTTGACTTGAGTGATTTGCCTACGACACTCGTGCCCCGGCCGAGAATGACTATGGGTAGTTGGCTTTCTTGGTTGTCCTCGGCTAACAAATGCTCCTTGGCTAACCGGCAATGCTGATAGAGGGCATGAAACTGCGTCCCATCCAGCTTCGGGAGATTCTCTGCGACATGGTGCGCGAGGGCGGCGTCGATGTTATCGCCCCCGAGCAAAATATGATCGCCGACGGCAATGCGGCGCAGGGAGATCTGGCCCGCGTCTTCTTCCACCGAGATCAGTGCGAAATCAGTAGTGCCCCCGCCGATGTCGATCACCAGAATCAGATCCCCAACAGCGACCTTCTCTCGCCAATCCGGGTTGTGCGCAACCCATGCATAGAACGCGGCCTGCGGCTCTTCCAGGAGAACGACCTGGTCATACCCTGCATGTTCAGCTGCTTTAAGTGTTAAATCGCGCGCCACGGCGTCAAAGGATGCTGGTACGGTTACCAGCACCTGATGTGTTTCAAAAGGGACGTCTGGATTCTTCTTGTTCCATGCTGCACGCAGGTATCTGAGGTATTGCGACGAAGCCTCCACGGGCGAGACCTTGCTTACTCCCTCCGGCGCCGTAACCGGGAGGATCGCAGCATTGCGATCCACACCAGCGTAGGAAAGCCAGGACTTCGCCGAAGACACGAGGCGTCCAGGATTGTCCAAACCCTTTCTCTGCGCCAGCACGCCGACAATTGGGGCGTCTTCTAAGAACAAGAACGATGGCAGCAAGGGTTCTTCGCGGATTTCGTTCGGATGGACGAATTGCGGAATTGAAAACAACTTGACTGCGCCCTCCTGCGAATAGGCGAGCGCACAATTGGTGGTGCCTAGGTCGATACCTATAACTGGACGGATCTCGGGGTGGTTGCTCAGATGGTGTTCTCGGCTTTATCGGCTCCGATGGATGAAGCTGCTTCGGCAGTCCACGCGAGAGCCGGTGACCACAATGACAGCACTTCTCCTGCCTCCCTTCATGTTCGCACCCCACCTAGCAGTCATGCGACGTCGACGTTGTGGTCGATATGGCAACCTTGGACCCAATCGAGCCACTCTTTCGGTTTTACATCAAGAAGCGCACAAGATTTGGCGGACTTCATCAAAATGTTGGGCTCGGGCCAATAGACATTTGGCCGCTGCTTGCGAGGAATTTCACTCCAGGGAAGTGCTGAGAGAGCGACGCCGGTTTCGGCTGGCCCGTTGCGCGTCACAGCGCATCACAGCGCAAAGCCTGTAAGTGTATGAGGAATTGGTAGCGCTAACGGGAATCGAACCCGTATCGTGTCGTCCGATCTGCTCCGTTCCAGTCGTAACTAGCTGATTCTGCGTAGACGCAGGACCATCTAGCTGATTCTGCGTAGACGCAGGACCATCCTTCTCGCGGGATAACCCCTATGGAACCGTGTGGTGTGATCAATGTGTGATCAAAATCTCGGCGGCCAGCCAAGGTTCAACCATCGGAGTTACGCATCATTTTGCAGTACCCCGCACACACAGCGCGCCAGCCTTGACAGAGTAACGTTTTTCACTAACTAACTGTCGACCTTTGAAGTCGAAGACCACGCGGTCTTGCGAAGGATTACGATCGTTGTTGTCGCTTGTATTAACCCATTCCACGCCGGTCAGGAATAGATTTCCTTTCACGTGAAAAGTGGTTGCTTCAGGTTCTTGCCAGCGCGTTCTCGGAATTGCCCCGGGTGATTCTACCTTTGCGTCATAAATGCTCTGTAGTTCGCTGGCCGTCGCTAATCTCCAATCCTTCTGGCCCGCCAACTGAAGATGTTGGCAGGGATATGTCGCGTCCAAGTAGATGGGGGAGCTGCTGAGACTATCCATGGCTGTCCACATTAACCCAGTCGCTGGATCACTCCAGTAGCCAACCGCCAGTATCCCTTGCCTCGGCGATCGATTTCCTACCGTAGAGCTGACGCCGGATCGCGTACTGCGCTGTGCCGAGGCGGCATGCACGCAGAGAGCGCGCTTGGCCCGACCGAAACCTGGCTCGTCAAAGACACGCGTACCGCTCTTCCTGCTGAGATACCACCAATGCCGGAAGTCCACCAGATTGCTGCTCCACGGATCTCCCGTCAAGAGGGGCCTTTCCTCGCCATGATCAATGGATGCTGTACCGTCCACGCTGCTTACGTTTTTCGAACCTTTTCCATCTGGGTTCTGTAAGCTCTCCAGTTCCTCGATGGTGGGCAGCCTCCAATCTGACCGTGCATCCGCCCGCAGTGCGCGACAGTACTGGACTGCATCCGCCACGTTAACATCCTTGCCGTTATCCTTCGTGGACCACGTTAATCCGGTAGCGGCATCGACATAAGTCGCGACAACAGTGCCATCCCCGGTTTCAGCTTTGGAAGCCGGCGCTGTGTCTCGCACACACAACGCGCGCTTATTGTACTTATCTCGGAGGCCGACATCGCCGTCGTCGTCACTCCTTCGCACATTGACGAAATCGAAGTACCAAGCAATTCCAACAAGTTTTCCCCGGTCATCCACATCTTGGCTGCTGCTCCATACGTGACCCGTCACGAGCAAGCCACCATGAACCTTGACGTCCATGTTGAAATGCAAAATCGTTTTGGCACCGACCTGCTCCGGAGCGTAAGCTTTGATGTCGATCAACTCCTCCAATTGCTCGATTGTCGCCAGTGTCCAATCCGAGTATCCGCCCACGCGCAGTTTCTGGCAGTAGCTCGTTGCCTGATGCCAGTTCACATCTTTACCGTTGTCCTTCGCCGCCCACATCAACCGTGAGGATGGATCTACCCAATACCCACGCGCCTGGGTTTCCGTCGTCAGGGCGTCATCTTTGTTTGTCGTCTGTGCTCCGCCTGGCACGCCAACGGCGGACATCGCGATAAGAGCAATCTTGCAGATCCTCCAATTCTTCAGGACATCCATACCTGCGATTTTAATGCTTACCTGACTCGCGGCGCGGCCAAGCTGTGACACTTCCCGAAGTGTCACAGCGAAGCGGGTGCTGCCAAATCGCCGGGATTCCAGAGTTGAGATCGCTTGATAACGGGCTTAAAACCCGTATTTTGAGAATCGCTAAATCCTTGAGAAACAAAGGAAGCGGTGTGAGCGAAGCGTGATCGAGGCGAAGTTAAACATTTGAAAATTAAGGTGATATGGTAGCGCTAACGGGAATCGAACCCGTATTTGAGCCTTGAGAGGGCTCCGTCCTAACCGTTAGACGATAGCGCCATTCACTTGATTATACGATGTCACGCGGCAACTAATAGTTCTCGATGGTTGGATTCTGAGGTGTTCGCGATCGCAGCCTCACATGGTACATCAGTGCTCCCGTACCTAGCGTGACCCCTGCCGCGAGCGCCACGTACGGCTTCAGGACGATGCCCTGGTACGTCACCCACACGCCCATCAGGATGAACAGCAGCGGGAACAATGGGTAGGCGAAGCTAACCACCCGCAGCTTCTGCCATCCCGGGCGCTGCCGGAAGATGAACAATGACGCCACGCTCATGGCCGCAAAGAAGTACAGCGTGAAACCGATGTACTGAATGAGTTCCCGGAACGGAGTGAGAGTCATGATCATGGTGCAGACCGCCTGCGCCACGATCGCGGCCACTGGCGTATGAAAGCGTGGATGGACCTTGGCGGCGATGGCCGGAAACGCTCCGTTCCCCGCCATAGCGTAGTATACCCGCGGCCCCACCGTAATCATGGCGTTTACGGTCGACATGAGAGAGAGAGCCATCAACCCGCTGAAGATCCCTGCGATCTCGGGTCCGAACAGGCGCGACGCGGCGATGGCTCCCACGGCCTCCTGCCCCTTCAGATCCTCCAGGGGCAGTGCGTAGACGAACACGAAGTTCAGCACCAGATACAGCGCTGTCACCAGCGCCGTGCCGATCCCCATCGCCAGCGGAAGGGTGCGCGCGGGCTGGCGCAGTTCCTCGGCCACGTAGGTCGCCGCATTCCATCCGCTATAGGCGAAGAAAACAAATACCAGGCTTAATGCGAACTGTCCGGGTAGCGACGTGCTAACCGTGCGTGTAGCGCTGGCGGCGAAGTGTGACGCATTTCCATCGCCGATGGTGAATCCGAGGACGATGAACGCCAGCAGCACCAGTACCTTCGTGGCAGTCAAGACGTTCTGCACGCGCGCCACCCGTTGTACACCCAGGATGTTCAGCACGGTGAAAGCGGCCACCAGCCCGCAGGCGACCGCTTGCGCACCTCCCAGCCGGATAGCCCAATCGCCCGAGCCCGCGATCACCCGAGCATTGTCCTGGCTCAGGGCCGGGAAGAAGTGCCCCAGATACTCGGAAAACGCCAGCGCCGCGGTAGCAATCGGTGCGGAGAAGCCCGCGAAGAAGGACGCCCAGCCGGTCATGAATCCCCAGGCCGGTCCGAAGGCGCGCGTCAGGTAGACGTATTCTCCCCCGGAGCTGGGGAAGTTGATTCCAAGTTCGGAATAGCAGATGGCCCCGAGAAACGCGATGACACCGCCTACCACCCAGATGCCGAAAACGAGATTGGTCGAGCCGAGTTCGCCGGCAAGGAAACCGGTTCCGGTGAAAATCCCGGTGCCGATCATGTTGGAGACTACCAGCGCCGTGGCGCTGAATAAGCCCAACTGACGCAGAAGTCCGGCTTTTCCGGCAGTCACTACTTCATTCTACGAGCTACGCGCGGCTTCGGGTTACGCACCGTGACACTTTTTGTACTTCTTACCGCTACCGCAAGGGCAGGGATCGTTCCGACCGACTTTGCCAGCTGGCGCTGGCCGGGTCCTTTGTGGAGGCGACTGTTCTTCTTCCTCTGGTCGAGCTTCAGAATCGTCGGCACCCGCAAATACGGGATCGAGCCCGGCCAAGCGCAGGCGCTCGTCCAGGGCGAACATGACCAGCTCCGCCTCGCTGCTGGAAAGATGGGCAATCGAGTCGATTTTGCGCAACATGCCGCGGATCCGGCCGCGCGTGGTCTCGCCCGGCATGGCCAGGGCGTAGGAAAACAGGGCGTCCTCGCGTAGATCCTCAAGATCGTCCTCGCGATCGAAATAGCTGGCGATCTTGTCCGCGTGGCGAGCGAGCTGAAAATATCCCGCCCCGCGAATCGCCTGGCGCAGGATTTCCTTGTTAGGATCTTCGAGATGCTGCGCAAAGAAGCGGGCATACGGCTTCCACAGTGACCGCCACATGGATTCGAGCGCCTTGGCGCGCGCCGGAACGCCGTCTTCTTCATAGAGTGCCTGGAGCGCCGTACTTACGTCGTCCCTGTCGGCGACCGCGTACAATCCGACGGCCGCTCCGCCGCGTTCGGAAATATCGCGCGACGTGTCGGTCAGGACCGCGAGCATGGCGTCGCGAATCGACGAATCTTCCGTGGCGTCGGCCAGCGACTCCCATGCGCGCCCGCGAACCTTGGCGTCCGGATCGGACTGTGCCAGACGGAATAGCGCGCCGCGTGTTTTGGGATCGAGTTCCTGGTTGAAGAAGCTGTGAGCAGCGGCGGCTCGCGTGTCCGCGTCGGAAGATGCCATCAACTGCATCCGTTCCGACTCGCGGAGGACATCAAAGGCCGGCAGCTCGCGCGCCGGATACTCCTTCATAATGTCGAATGGTATGGGCTCGTAGGAAGGTGCGGGCTCGTTCAGTTCTGCCAGGGCATGCTGGAAATCGCGGCGCAGTGCGACGTCCTCCGCGGGAATCTCGGCCAGCATGGCTTCCAGGGCGGGGCGGGCGGCCGGATCGTGGTACAGCTCCAGGCACAGCGCGCCGTCGCCGGCATCGAACTGCAAACGGTCGAGCAGCAGCGCCAGCACCCGCGAATCGCGCACGCCCAATCCGGCTAGCAGGAACGCGATATCGGAACCTTGCTCTTCGCCTAGTTCCTCGTAGAGTTTGAGCAGCGGCTCAACGGCGCGCTCGCCGAACGGCAGCAAGGTTTGAACCAGCTCGTCGTTCACATCTTCGTGAGTGCGTTTTACTGCCTCGATCAGGAAGTCGAGCGCCTCTGGTGTCCCCCAGTGGTGGAACAGGTCCACCAGAAGCGGATCGAGGTCCAAACGGTCCTGATCATGCGAGGCCTTTGCGAACGAGAGGACTTCCTGAATCGCTTCAGAACCGCCATCGAGAATGGATTGGACCAGGCGCCGGTCGACGCCCAGTAGGCCTTGCGCGGCCTCGCGCAATAACTCCCCGGCACAGGCGGCCACCGTGTGCTGCTACTCTTCTTTCACCACGTGCACCGGGATGTCGATGGACACATCCTTATGCAAGCGCACGCTCACCTGGAAATCGCCCAGCGTTTTGATGGGTTCTTCCAGATGGACCTTTTTGCGGTCGATGGTATAGCCCAGCTTTTCGAGAGCCACCGCAACGTCAGCCACCGCAACGTCATTGGAGGTGACCGATCCGAACAGTTGATCGTTCTCGCCGGCCTTCTGGTGAATAGTGACCGCTACATTGGCCATGATTTTACCCAGATCCTGCGCTTCCGTCACCAGCTTGGCATCGCGGCGGAGGTGCGCCTGGCGTTGCTGCTCCACGATCTTCTTATTGGATTCGGTGGCCGCCACGGCCAGGTTCCGGGGCAGCAGGAAATTGCGCGCATAACCGGCGGCAACCTTCACCATGTCGCCGCGTTGGCCCAGTTTGTCGATGTCTTCTCTCAGGATGATGTCCATGGGGTTACCTATAGCTGCTAAATCGTCGTCGCGAACGGCACCAGTGCAATGTTGCGAGCCTGCTTGATAGCTTCCGCCAGCCGCCGCTGATGCGGCGCGCATACGCCCGAAATCCGCCGCGGCGTGATCTTGCCGCGCTCGCTGATGAACGATCCGATCAGCCGCACGTCCTTATAGTTGATGTCGTCGATTTTGTCCACGCAGAACCGGCACAGCTTCTTGCGCCGGAAATATTGCTTTTTCCCGCCCAGGGCTTTGTCGCCGCCGGTGGGTCTCGATGAACCGCTGATGGGTCTTCCGCCTCTTTGTTCCGCCATGTTGTCCTCTTACGATGTCTCCGCTTACGATTCTTTGGTTTCCGCCGCGGCGGCGACCGCGTCGGGCACGCCTGGTGCTTCGGCAGCGGGTGCCGTGGGTACGGGTGGCGCCGGCGCAGCGGGCATCGCTGGCGCGGCTGGTTGCATCGGTGCCGCCATCGGCGGTGGCGCGGGTCTGCGGGCGGCGCGCTTGTCGCGCTGCTTCTTGCGCTTCTCGATCTTCTTGGTCTTCTCGTCGATCCGGACGGTGATGAACTTGATCACCATGTCCGTCACGCGCATGCGCCGCTCGATCTCTTTCACCAACTCGGGCGACGAGCTGAATTGGAACAGCACATACACGCCCTCGTTGTATTTCTGCACCCGATAAGCCAGCTTGCGGGTGCCCCACTTGTCGGCTTTTTCTACGGTACCTTTACCGTTGGTGATCAGATCCTTGAGCTGGCCGATATACGCGTCCACTTCCTCTTCCGGCGCGTCCGGCTTAACGATGAACAACTCCTCGTAGACTCTCATTCTTCCTCTGTTTTTAAGCCTTGAGCGCGACGATTATATTTCGTCATGGCCTGTGCGGCGCTCTCGGCGATTATGAACTCAACGGCGTCCGCTGCGCGGCCCACCGTCTCCTCCACGTCTTGTCTTTGTGCCCGCTTAAACGGCGCGAGCACATACTGCGCTCCCTTAACCGGATTCCCGGGGACCTCTTCCATGCGATCTATCCCCATGCGAACCCGTGTAAACTCGTTGGTTTTCAAACTGCCGATCAGGCTCTTCACCCCGTTGTGTCCCGCCGCGGAACCCTTTAACCGGATCCGCAGTGATCCCCAGGGAAGATCGAGCTCGTCATACACCACAATCAAGCGGCCGGGTTTCAATTCGTACCGCTCGAGCAGCCCGCGCACCGCCGGGCCGCTCAAATTCATATACGTTTGCGGTTTGGCCAGGGCCACATGCTTACCCCTGACTTGCCCTAATCCCACCAACGCCGTATTCTCTTTCCGGCTGACCCGAATCGTGTGCGTTTCAGCCAGCCGGTCGATCACCATGAAGCCCAGATTATGCGGCGTGTTCTGATATTCCTCGCCCGGATTCCCCAGCCCCACAACAAGAAACTCGATCTCGTCCGGCATGCTGGGACTGGACCCTGGCCCCTGGTTTCGGGTCTCCGCCTATTTCTTCTTCTTCTTTTCTTCGGCCTCTTCTTCCTCTTCCTTCTTACCCTTCTTGATGACTTCCGGTTCGGCGACAGCCGCCGGCGCCACCTCGGCTCCAGCCACCGGGGCCGCCACCTCTTCTGCCTTCATGGTGACGATGTGCGAAATCACGGCTTCGGGGGGGCTCAGGAGCCGGACCGATCCGGGGAGCGGAACCTCGCTGGCGCGTACAGCCTGGCCGATCACCAGTTTGGATACGTCCACGCTTAGAAACTCGGGAATCTCGTCGGGCAAGCACTCCACTTCGATTTCGCGCGTGATCACTTCGTGCAATCCGCCCTGGAGCTTGACGCCTTCGGGTTCGCCCAGGGTATGAACGGGAACCTTCACCACCAACCGCAGCGTCAGATCGATGCGCTTCATGTCCACGTGCAGCAGAGTATCCTTCACCGGATCCCTCTGCCAATCGACGATCATGACGGGCGTACTTTCGCCGTCCTTGATGGCCAGGTGAAAGATGGTGTTGTGCCCGGTCTTGCTGCGCAGGATTCGCACTACTTCCTTGGGATTGATAGAAACCGTGAGGCTCTCTTTGCCGGTTCCGTAAACCACAGCCGGCGCCGAGCCTACCGCGCGCAACCGGCGCGCCTCATTTTTACCGCGTGTGCTGCGCGGCTCGGCCGCGACCGTGATATCGATTGCCATAGTGTTTCTCTTGTCTCTTCTCTCAACAAACTTCTATACGAATAAAGTGCTGACCGAGCCGTCCTCATGGATCGACTGGATCGCCTTGGCGAGCAGCGGAGCGACCGAAAGCTGCTTGATGCGGTCGCAATTGTCCGCCTGTCCGCACAACGGGATGGAATTGGTCACCACTACTTCTGTAATCTCCGAACTCTCAATTCTCTCTACCGCCGGTCCCGAAAGCACCGCATGCGTCGCGCACGCCCGAACGCTCCGGGCGCCCTGTTCGAGCAACGCTTCGGTGGCTTTCACCAGCGTGCCGGCCGTGTCGATCAAATCGTCCACGATCAGGCAATGCTGGCCGGACACATCTCCAATAATGTGCATTACTTCGGCCACATTCACATCCGTCCGCCGCTTGTCGATGATCGCCAGGGGCGAATCCATCCGCTTGGCGAACGCCCGGGCGCGTTCCACGCCGCCCGCATCGGGCGAAACCACCGTCAGGCCTTCGCCGCCCAGCTCGCTGAAATAATCCACCATCACCGGAGCCGCAAATAGATGGTCTACGGGGACGTCGAAGAAACCTTGAATCTGGGCCGCGTGCAAATCCAGCGCCAGAACACGGTCCGCTCCGGCCCGTTCGATCACACTGGCCACCAGACGAGCCGAAATCGGCATGCGCGGCCGGTCCTTGCGGTCCTGCCGGGCATACCCATAGTAGGGTAGCACTGCCGTGATGCGCTCCGCCGAGGCGCGCTTCAAAGCGTCCATCATCAGCAGCAGCTCCATCAGGTTGGTGTCCACCGGCCTGCAAGTGGGTTGCACCACGAAAACGTCGGCGCCGCGCACGTTTTCCTGAATCTGCAGGTGCACCTCGCCATCGGAGAACTGCTTTACATTGGCCACGGCCAATTGGCAACCGAGCTCATAGCAGATCTCTTTCGCCAGGACGGGATTGGCGTTGCCCGTGAAGACCTTGAAGTGATTGAACCTCATTTTGCGTACCGGCTGTGCAGCGGCCATAAGCTTTGGTCTGTCCGAATATGCTGGCGCATCTGCCGCCGCCAGAGCTGTTGATAGCTCCCGCGGTTCACCAACACTGCCGGCATGACCAGGTACCTCCCAAACACTCGATTCCCCTTTAAAACCGCCTGTGCGCGATCCCGCTCCGCATTAGAACCAAATATCGCGAAAATCGCCGAACCACTGCCCGTCATCCTCACGCCGGGCCGCGCCCCACCCGTACCTAACTGCGACAGCTTTCGCGCAATCATTTGGAGCTGGGGAAACTGGCGAAAGACAATTGCCTCGAAGTCGTTCGCGCTGAACGGACTCGCCGCCCCTGCCGAATGTTCACTCGCCAACACTCGAACAAAGGCCTGGAACTTATTAATTCTACTAGACGAAGCGTCGGCAGTCAAACCGCTGCTCCGATGTGAATCCAGGGCCTGATAGGCGGGCCCCGTCGCCACATGCAGTCCGGACGAGACGATCAGGATCGGCTGAGGCTTTAGGTCCGGGATTTCATAGACTTCGGTACCACGGCCGATCCCCACGGCCGCACCGCCGGTAAGAAAGAAAGGGACATCACTGCCTAACTCCGCGGCGATTGAATCGACTGCCAGAGAACGTCCCATCAGCACCGGCAGTGCCAATAAAAACAGCGGCGGCGTTGGAGGATCCTCCTCCCAGTCCGCCTCCCATGGGGATCTGTTTCCGCAGACGGAAATGCACTCTGGCGTGGGCCTTGAGTCCATCCAGGACGGCTTGCGCGCTTCTTAATATAAGGTTGCCAGGGATCGCCAGGGGATCGTCGATCGAAATGTTCGTACGCCGCGCCGGTTGGTATTCAATGTCGATGGTATCGGCCAGAGAGATGGTCTGAAACACCGTCCGCAATTCGTGGAACCCGTCGGTGTGCCGATGCAGTACGCGCAGATCCAGGTTGATCTTCGCGAGGGATTGGATGGTCGCCCGCCGGATCGGCATTTAGTTGAATTTAGTAATGCAGGAGGGTTTGTACGTCGTAGCCGGGAAGTTTGTCGCGGCCATTCAGCCCATCCAGCTCGATGACGAAGCTCAATCCGGCTACCCGGCCGCCGAGTTTTTCAACCAGTTTGGCCGCGGCCGCGGCCGTTCCGCCGGTAGCCAGGACGTCGTCGACGATCAGAACGTTGTGACCCGGCTCGATGCCGTCCTTGTGAACTTCCACCGAGTCGGTACCGTATTCGAGTGCGTACTCCACGCGTTCGACAGGCGCGGGCAGTTTCTTCGGCTTGCGCATCGGCACGAACCCTGCGCTCAAGGCGTAGGCCACGGCGGGGGCGAAGATGAATCCGCGGGCTTCGATTCCCACGACTCGGTCTATTCCATGACCTGCAAAATGCGCGCGCAGGGCGTCGATCACGGCGCGCAGGCCGCTGGGATGCTTGAGCAGCGTGGTGATGTCGTAGAACAGGATGCCGGGTTTGGGATAGTCGGGAATCTCGCGGATTAAACTCTTGAGTTGATTCATTCCGGGGGCTGGTTTGGCGGATGTGTTAGCGGATGTCAAACCCTTCAATTCTAGCATCGAGGTTCGTGTCACAGCTGACCTCTTCGACCTCGATGCCACGCACCTCCCCGGCCGGCGGACCTTGGCGGAGTCGTCCTTCAAAATCCTCCAGGCGACGGGCCGGACCTGCGGCGTAAGCTTCCACGCGTCCATCCGACAGGTTGCGAACCCAGCCCCTCAATCCGAGTTCGCGAGCAACGCGGGCCGCGAAAAAGCGATAACCCACGCCCTGCACCTGCCCGGATACCCAGAACTTGCGCGCTGGTGTATTCGCCTTGCCCATGCTTCTATCTGTTATAGCTAAACCTGTTATAGCCAAACGTCTGGAGTCAGGGAAAGGGGGCGGCATGATATACTCCGGTCGTGCGAAAATGGAGTTCTCAGGCTGCTGAGAAATGTCCACGCCGAAGAACGGGAGTAATTCAGTGGTAGAATGCCAGCTCCCTGAATACCCCCAGTAGAATCAATCGTTTTCCCTCCTTGCTGTCCGGTCTACTGTCCGGCTTTTGATTTCCATTTGCGAACCATGGTATTCGGCGTCAGCCTGGGCAACACCGCCGCGCAAGCAATGGAGGAGCAGCGGCGAAGGCGCCACGAACTTGAAACTCACGCCTTGGGATTGGAACGGAAACGAAGTGTCTTGGATAACATGGTGATTCCTCACTGAACTCAGCGTGTGCGAGCCCGTACCACGGTGTACTCGTCGAATTCCGGCGTTTGCCCGGGCTCCTTCCATCTATGCAGGCTGATCATGTGAGCGATGCTGAGAGCAGGGTCGCGTGTGTTTAGCCGGCCCGCATGCTCGGCGATCACTTTCGGCGGAATCCCGGCCGCAGTGATCATAGTCGGAGCTTCAATTAATTGCATGATTCCCTCCCGGCGATTGTCCTCGGATCGCGACGATTATCCTCGGATCGCGACCACTTGCAGATACTCCGCATCGACCCTGGTGGTTCCGTCATTAGCCCGATTGTGACGGGACCACAAATCCGTCAGCTCGGCGCGAAGCTGCTGCTGCGCCTCTTTTCCGATGGATGCAAACGCGCGTGTCATCGGCCCATAGTTCGCGCGGAAAAACTCAACTACATCCGCGGACGAAAACGGATAACTGAGTTCGTAAAGGCGGCGCGAACATTCGAGGCTCGCAATCCCGCTCCGCAGCCGTTCGCGAACGGTCGGCTCATCACCCCACAACACGGGCGACGGCATGCCCGAAGGCGCGATGTGTTTGGCAATGGTCTTAAACATCTGCCCAACGAACCCAGGGCCCGTCCAGTTCGCCATTGCGATTACCCCTCCGGGCCGGCAGACGCGAGTAAGCTCGGCTGCGACCAGTTCCGGACGAGGGGCAAACATCGCGCCGATCAGGCTAACCACTGCATCGAACGTGGCGCTTTCGTAAGGCAGGGCTTCCGCATCGCCCTCTTCGAACACGACTGTTAGCCCCTCCGCGGCCGCGCTTCGACGCGCTTGGACCAGCCAGTTGGCCGCGATATCGCACCCGGTCACGCGAACTCCCGCTCTCGCTGCAATCAGCGAAAGCTGCCCTGCGCCGCAGCCCACATCGAGCAATTGTGCGCCCGCCTTGATGGGCAGGCGCCGGTAAAACGCCTCAGCATCGCGCTCCATATAGCGGCTGAATCGGCCATAGTCGCCTGTCATCCAGGTATTGCGCAAACGGTTTTTTAATTCGTCCAGTCCGGTCTCTTTCTCTAGAACGCTCATTACTATTGCCTCCTGGCTCTACTATGCGGCGGACACGATTTAGAAACTTGCTCGACCGTTCCGCATTCTTGCCGAAAACATCCAAATTGAGAGAATCTGGAGCCATGGACGCCCTCTCCCAAGTGCTGAAAATCGTCAAGCTCAGAGGAGCGCTGTTTTTCAACGCCGAATTTTCCGCTCCCTGGGGAGTAGCGTCGTCTCAATCGAGCCGGGTCGCTCCGCTGCTCTGCCCCGGCGCGGATCATGTGATCATCTACCACTACCTGGCCGATGGCCGCGCATATGCGCAATTGCCCGACCAGAGCCGCCGCGATCTGGGGCCGGGCGACGTGGTGATCTTCCCGCACGGAGATGCACACATCCTGGGAAACGGCGCATGCAAGCCGGCTGATTCGCTGAGAACCTTCGCTAAGAATCTGAGCAACGGCCTCAAAGTCGCCCGTTACGGCGGCGGAGGGGAACTGACGAGGTTCGTGTGCGGCTATATGGCCTGCGATCCGAGTTTGAGCGAAGTCGTACTGGCGGGCTTGCCGTCGATGTTCGTGGTCAATATCGCGAATGATCCCGAGGGCCAATGGCTGGCAAATTCGATTCAGTTCTCGGTGGGGAAAGCGGGAGGGCCCGGAACCGGCAGCGATGTGGTTCTGGCTAAGTTATCTGAAGTTCTGTTCGTCGAGACGCTGCGCCGCTTCATTCAGGACCTGCCGGATCAGCAGAAGGGATGGCTCGCAGGTGCGCGCGATCCAGTGATCGGCGAAGCGCTCGCGCTTCTGCATAAGAACCCGGCGCACCCTTGGACGATCGCGAACCTCGCGCACCATGTCGGGGTTTCGCGCACGCGATTTGCGGAGCGCTTCCGATACTTTCTGGGCGAGACTCCGATGGCCTATCTGACACGGTGGCGGCTCAAGCTGGCCGCGGAAACGCTCGTGACTTCCAATGCGAACGTGGTCGAGATCGCGGCCGAGGTCGGCTATGCGTCGGAAGCGGCGTTCAACCGGGTGTTCAAGCGGCAATTTGGATGTCCGCCCGCGCAGTTCCGCCGCTCCCGGAATGCGTCACAAACGAAGTAGTCCTCGGAGGAATTTTCGCGTGAACCTGCATCATGGATTTGGCCTGATCAGGTACCGCCTCGGGCGCACTCAATTCTCATCATGTTCTCATCAAGCTCTCAGGACCCTTCAGGAGCCCTAGACCCGTCTGTGTCTGCCACAGATGCAGAGAAAAACATTTTGGAGAAACGAGATGTCAGAGAACAGTGCTAACGTTTGCACCATCCTGCACCTGCGCTTCAAGTTGCGGGTACCGCAAGGTGTCTTGCTTGCCCATAGCCGAGAAGCGCTATCATCTTGCCTCGGTAGAAGGTCTGATCTGGAAAGATCCGGGTGTCGCAAGAGGAGGAGTTTGAGATGGGCGGCATCTATCTGTTTTGCCAACCGGGAAACCGCCGAGGCTTACCTGAACCATCCGGTAATCCAGGCTGTCTGCAGCAATCCCGCCGTAGTATCCAGCCAGTCCCAGCTATGGGATTTAGAGAGTTCCCTCTCGGCTATCTTGCGGCATCGTTAGTTCAGCGCAGATTCTTCTTAGCCCGCACTTGCTTCCAACTCTTAACCTTCAAGGTATTTTTTTCTAAACGATGAA
>Ga0207694_10002328_pt1 | contig 15531 bp, 17 predicted proteins | sample KBSC34metaG_FD_184353 | JGI IMG/M metagenome (GOLD analysis project Ga0207694, IMG submission 184353) | Corn rhizosphere microbial communities from Kellogg Biological Station, Michigan, USA - KBS C3-4 metaG (SPAdes) (version 2) | ecosystem: Host-associated > Plants > Roots > Rhizosphere > Soil...
CCGTTACCTCGTTCCCGTAGATATGCTCGAGTAAGCCGAACTCATCCCTGAAACGGTCCCAAGGTCTACCGTGATGGGTACTGTCCAGTACTTTTGTTTGGGCGTCCCATACTGCCGATGGTAGTTCATCGGCGCTGTGACGCAACGTATAGTGTACTAGGGCTATCGCGTTACCCCGCTTAACCCACCCCCTGATGAACCGTTGCGCCTTGTCCGTATCCTTTTGGGCGAGCAACGCGCTACACCAGGGACACAGGCGAGACCCGCAGTGCTGCCACCCGCGATAGCCTGCCGTCCCACCATACATCACCGTTTGCACACCTGCCATCGCGTCCCGGGCATAACGCATACATAGACCCATCGGGGTACCTCGCAAGATTGATCGGGCCATTCGTAGGCGATCAAACCGCCTAATTCGTTTGTCTATTTCTGTGTCATTTTGGGGGGTGGGCGAGTATTGCCCTACGTTCCTAGGGGTACCCCTGTTTGCCGTGACACCGACACCATCAATACTCGGGTAGAGTACGGGGCTCGAGCTAAATACAGGTATCGTGGTCCCAACGTGTATTGGTATTTCGCGCCCTGAGCCTCTAGGGGGTGGCGCCTGGTTGGAACCGACCGACAGCATAGCAGACGGCGCAAGGGTAAAGGCTTCGCCCGCTCCGCGCCCTTGCACTCGTCTGCTAGCGGTCGGTCTTGCGGTTCCAACCCCTGGGCGCCCTGCCCCCCACTCAGGGCGCGGTGGTTTGGGGGGTAGCCCTTCACCCAGGAGACGCGGTACCCAGTCAGCCGGGTAGAGGGGCGAGCCGTCCGGCAAGATGCTTACCGGCGCAATCATACCGTCATGTCAAGCAGTACCCGGATTCGCAGGAATCCTCAATCTCAAACGGCATAGTCATTTGCCGCGATTCCGAAGTGATCTTCAGCAACGGTCCTTTGCTATGAAACGTGCAATGTCCTTGACCCTCGGACACCATCTTCCTATCCATGTGTGCTTCCATGGCGAGCGCCTGTGCAAACCGATCAGGTCGTTCATGGCGCATACGTTGCCACTCGGCCTGTGTCTTAAAAGGGCAGTAGAAACACGACGATTTACCGGGTTGCGGCAACCCGGCACGCGCAATGATCGCCTCGCAATCCTGGCGGGTTAGGCGTAAATCAATGAGCGGATAGACAATGATGAGATCATCGTCCGTACTCCTACGCATCCGTTGGAGTTCGTCCCAGGAGATGCCCAGACCCACGATGGCGGGATTGGCGGCGCTCGCCCCGTGCTCGCGTTCCCATTTGGCCAGCACGCGGATCTTGTAGTCTACCGTGCAATGGCGCCGCGCAGGGGAACCGTTGGATAACCGCATAGGTAACTGGACACCCTTATAGCGCCCACTCATTACACGATCAAACAACTGTATGCTCTCCGACCCATCCCGCGAGGTACGCCGGATCTCCTGTAAATCGATCCCCCATCGCGTCGCGTAGGGCATGGCAATAGAACGAACATAGGCTAGCGTGTCCGGTTCGGATTTATCCCCTACATTCGCATAAACAAACGTGGGGAAATCGATCTTGCCCTGTGCAGCAAGAACAAGCGCCGCAGTAGATTGTGTGCCGCCGCCATACGAAAAGACGCGCAAAACCGCCTTGCTGTGCCCGGAATCGCTGTCTATACTACCTGTAGTGGGTTGCTTGGCTCGCACCACAATTTCCTTCCGCAATAACAAACACCCTGACTCGCGTCAGGGTGTTTGTTATTGTACGCTGGATGGGTGCGGAGTGGATCAGGGTTATACGCCAAACAAGGGTAACTGTTGGGGAGTAGCCTTACGTTGATCCAGCCAAGTAGCCATCAACTCATCCAATGATCTGCCGCAATCATCGCATAGATACACCTTGACGATACCAGGGCCGCCGAGACGATAGGCGCCGCACGGACCAACAGCACCACACACAAAGCAGATCATAGCGGCAACGCCAATTGCACCCATCCCCGCGACGCGTCGCGTTCCCTACGTTTGCGCTCGCGTGTCGCCCTCGCACGCGCCAGGTGATCGGGCCGATCAAAATTGAGATGGCACCGTTGACACAGGGCCGCTAGATTTTCGGACCTGCAATCCGACTTGTCGTGTTTATTTCCCGGCCGGCCATCGGGGTAAGGTACCCCAAGATGGGCCACCGTGAGCACGATGTCTATGTACTTGGGAAACGCGCCGGATCCGAATAGCCGATCCCAATCGTCCGGCGCCATATGACCGATAGACTCCTTAGTGTGAAACTCCCCAGTCAGATCACGCGCCCCAGTGGCCCCATTTTGCACCCCACACCACTCACACCTGTTACGTGCGCGGCCCTGCCGGATCCCTAGACTGATCTGTTCCCAGTTCTTTGGGTACTTGCTGTAATACACCCTTGCCTCCGTCTAATGCTGCTGTCGGAATCATCCATATCTCGCGGCGCCGGATCACCGCGAGGTAGGCGCCCGGTAACTTGCCCTCTGCACACCGGCGCCGGATCGTCGATTCGTTCACCCCCAAGATTCTAGCGGCCTCAAATGTCGTGTAGTTTAGTTCATCCATGCATACCCCCTCCCCGATCAGTCTAGCACGCAATTCGCGCATATGCTATTGACCACTGCACGCAATGCGCGTAGACTATCGCAAGGAAGGAGGAAACACAGACCATGCCAAGCACTGCGCTCGCCATCTATGTGCTGATCGGCGCCGTGCTGATCATCGCGTATGCCGCCTACACTACCCTACGCTAGATTAATTGCAGGAGGAAATCAGACCATGCCGTACACACTAGGCCCACGCCAGACATTTGAGGCACTGCCGACCGCCGACTACCGCTTGACCCTGAAATCGTGGAAGGAAATTGTCGAGGACAAAGACACACAGTACAGCAAGAAGGGCGACATCAGGAACGAGTTTAACTGGATCGTCACGGTCCCTGGTGGGGAAGATCAGGACCGGCGCGACTGGGCCAATGTACCCGCCACAGCCAGCGAGAAGAGCACGTTTGTTCATATCGCCGTCGCCTTACGGCTCGTTGAGAGCCTCGAGGCAATTGCCGAAGGTTGCACGGTTGACTGGGATCGAGGCATCGGTAAATCCTGCATCGGTACAATCGTTAAGAGTCTCAAACCGGACAATAAGACCTGGACGGACAAGATCACCGCATATGCCCCCTTGCCCGTGCAGGAAGCGCCGACCAAACCCAAAAGCGACATGACTGCTAAGTTGAGGGAGCGGTTGACCACGCTTATGGCATTCGCAGGCGAGCCGAACGATCCGCCTACCGGATTGGATCAGAAGGCGCTGAAGGAGGCATTGAACTTGATCGGCGCTAAACCGATCACGCCTAAAGCCTCGCAACTTGTCAGCGAACAAATAGAACTAGCCAATACGATGGGAATCGACGACTTCGACAACGGCCCCATACCAGCAACCCTCAAGGATGCCCTAGTCCTGTACGAAAAGATCACCGCTCGCCTTGATGCCTAGACAGACCACCCAGGAGTAGGAACCGTGACAAAACAAACTAGCAAGATGCAACAGATCACCGTGCGGGTAGATCGCGTCAAAAATACGTCCGATTCGTTCTCGGTCTACACCGCGAGAGAGGAGGGGGTGTTACTACCCCCTCGCACGATCAAGCAGTTTCTAGGCCCAGTACGCAGCCAGCAACGCTGGGTACTGGCCGGTAGCGAGGTACAGGATCCACGATGGGGTACTCAATTCGTCGCGCAATTCGCCGCCCTTGCCGCGCCGGAAACCACCCGCGATCTGGAAGCCTTCTTAACCAGTGGTCTGGTGGATGGGTGGGACTGGCACAGTGCCATGGCGCTGAATACCGCCATGAAGGGGAACGGCCCCAACATGCTGGATATATGCGCCAACCACCCACAGGATCTAGCAGTAATCGACGGGATCACGCCGGAGATGATCGCCAGCTTGCAGGCGGCATGGCAACGGGGATCCGGCCTGTCGGCTACGTTTGCCCAGTTAGGCGAATGGGGGTGTACCTCACGACAAGCCGAATCGCTGGTGAAATACTACGGCGCCGATGCGATCGACCGCTTACGCGAGAACCCCTACGTGGATATGCTGGAAATCCTGTATTACGGGTGGAAGTCAGCAGACGCGATAGGCCGATGGTTGGGGATTGCAGCCGACGACCCGCGCCGGATCCATGCAGGGTTAGAAACCGCCGTACATGAGGCAACCTGGCAGGCGGGGCATACGTGGCTCTACCAGGGTCAAGCGGTGATGGCGGGGGCCGATCTGCTGAACCTGCCCCAATCCACGGTAATGGCTCAGATTGACAGCGCCGTATCGAACGCGCAATTGATCCGCGTGCAAGATAGGGTATGGCCCGAATCACTCTACGCAGCCGAACATGTGATCGCCTCGCAGATCGCACAACGGTTGGGTAGGCGATCACACATCGGCAACCATTACATGGCCGGCGATACGGTTGGAGAATGCTCGGCGGAACAGCAGAACGCAGTAGTTATGGCACTCACCGAGGCGATCAGCCTACTCACTGGGGGGCCGGGAACCGGCAAAACCACGACACTGAAAACCCTGATCGCCGCCGCCCATAATTGCCAACTAGGCGTTACCCTCATGGCGCCGACCGGCAAAGCAGCCGCACGGATGACCGAGGCAACCGGGCACCCCGCAAGTACGATCCACTCTCGCCTGAAAATCGTACCCGGCAACGCGCCTAGGCCGGGCAGCATGGAGCCGGTCAACGGTCTGGTGATTGTGGATGAGATCAGTATGCTGGATACCTCTCTTGCCGCCGTGATGCTCTCGCGGATCTCGCCTAACGCTCAAATCCTCCTAGTGGGGGATCCCGATCAACTGCCGAGCGTTGGCCCTGGCGCCGTGCTGCGCGACCTGCTGATCGCCAACCGCATACCCCGCGTACATCTGGACAAGGTATTTAGGAATGAGGCCGGGATCGCGGTGAACGCGGCACGGATGCGGGCAGGCGAGAACATCCTAGACCTGCCGGATTGTGAGATCATCCCATCCAGTAGCGCAGAATTGGCGCTAGAACAGGTGCTAGCCGCTGTACGCAATTATCGCGACGCGCTAGTACTCACCCCGACGAATGACGGCCCCTGTGGCCGCTACGCGCTTAATGCGCTCCTGCAACCCATGTTAAATCCCGGCAAAAAAGGCACCGGGATTGTGCAGTACGCAGGCAGCACCAAGGATCCCGATGGTACGATAGAGAAGCACCAAGAGGAACTATGCCTAGGGGATCGGGTGATGGTTATCCGTAACCACTCGGAACTAGGCGTATTCAACGGTCAGGTGGGGACAGTGGTCGATATCATGGTGCCGCGGTCATTAGATGTTGAGATTGATGGGGAGGTGATCCACTTCGCCGGCGAGGATAGACGGCTGCTTACCCTCGCCTACGCAATCACCGGGCACAAGGCTCAGGGTTCAGAGGCGCCGACCGTGATAACGCCTATCTTCCGCTCGCGTGTGCTGTCTCGCGAATGGCTCTATACCGTGATCACGCGAGCGCGCGAACGGTGCTACCTCATCGGCGACATACAGGCGATTCAATCGTGCATCAAGGTTCAGCGGGCGCAGGAACGGCGCACCGGGTTGGTAGAGGCCATACAGCGGACGGTGGAAGCGTGATGGACGTAGTGGACGTGACCAAGGCAATCGCCACAGTAATGGATCTGGTACCGGACGATCAGGAAGTCTTAAACACCCTCGCACGGTGTAATGTCACGCTTAACGCTATCGCGTGGGATAGGTTCCGCGCACGACACGAGGCCGCCAGTCAGGCCAAACGCAACGCACGGGAGCGGGTAGCGTTTGTGGCCAGACACAAGGGAACGCACCGTGGAGCCTGACCAGCAGATTTGTGAACTACTAGAGCTGCTACAACAATTCATGCGAGAACAGAACGTATACCTGTTCGAGTGGGACTTTATCAGCCAGTTGGGACTAGCAGAATCCAGTCTGGTTGATCTCTACCGAGAATGGATCAACCGGCAAAACTAAACGCGCACACCATTGTACGCACAACAGATAAGGAGGGTTATCAATAATGCCATACAGCGGACCCGACAGCTACGGAACGTGCGAGCGGTGCGGAAAGCGACTATCCAATCGCGGTCTTGCTATCTATTCACATCGAAAATGGCATGAACGACAGGACGCCAAGGCCAAAGAGCAACCACAATTGATAGCCCCCAAGCAAGATCTTGGCCAGGGCCGATAAGCGGATTTACCAAAACACCGCCATCGGCTTAGGCTGATGGCGGTGTTTTTCTATGCCGGGGTAGAACTATCGCCCGGTCGTCGATGCTCGGATATGCGCGTATCCACCACTGCCGCGATACGTGGTTCAAGCGAGCCGTTTAGCTTTTCTTCATGCACGGCTGACTGGGTCTGTACTGCCGCCAGTGCTGTAGCATTTGCCGCGTGTGCGGTAAATAGCTGAGCCACCGCAGAACGCACCGCTAACGCGAGGCCAAGCAGCACCCCGATCAACGTGGTCAACGCGGCACCCCATGCCACCACAAAACCCTGAAATTGGTTAGCATCCATGCTTATCACCTGTACCGCGAAGGCCATTCCCATAACCGCCGCTAGGGCGATCACTTGAACACCAGCCAACCGATCACCCCGTCATAGGTATGCGTCGCTACGTTAGGTTGGCTGCCGGTAGGATCATTTTGCTCAAATACTGCCAGGTGCATATCATTTGCCGCGATAACGACCGCAACATGCCCGTACCCATTGCCCCAGGTACTACCCCACACGACTAGTGCGCCGGGTGGGGGGCTGTTAAACGGGCCATTCTTATACATCAGGTACGCGGTTAGATCGGCTTGGGCAAGCAGGTCTTTCGCGTTAGCGTATATGACCGGCTTGTCGTTTGCCTTCACCCACAACATAGCAAGACCGGTACATTGCCCGGTATTCGTCGGGTTAGTCCCCACTAAACCCTTTTGCAGGTACCGGCTAATAAAGCGGGCCAGATCAACCACTTTTTCATCCTCTCGCGTCACCGTAGCAAACGCGAGTGTACCATTCCCATTAGCTTACGTCTAATACCTCACTTGCTTAAACACTAGATTCGGTCTAACATTCATCGTGAGGCGGCATGGTCGGTTGCCGTTGGCTCACCTAGTACCTTTCAGGAGGTATGAACATGGCTACTGTACCTGTCCGCGTTAGCGCCACTGTCGTAGACGAATGGGGCATTGAGGCATCTACCGCGATGTATGCCACCGCCGACGACACACAGACCCTCGCGGCACTTGACACCGAGGTAGGTCAATGGGCCGCTGCCCTGGACAATACCACGGACGGCTATCTGAAGCAGATCCGCTGTACCATCTTCCCGGCCCTGCCTACCGGCGTCAAGGCGAGCGCCGCGAGCGGCTCGCGTGTCGAACAGACCGGGGAGCTCGGGTTTCTCGCCACCGGATCCAGCAAGCGGTATACTGCCGCGATCCCGGCCCTCTCTAACGGGGCAACCGTGCTTGCCTCGGATCGTATTGTGCTCACGGTCAGTGATCCCATCGGATTGCTGATCACCATCTTGACCACGGTTGGCACCGTGCTTAAGTGGTGCAATGAGCACTATCAAGAGATCCAAAAGTTTATCGATGCGGTAGTCGCGTACCGCAAGAAGCGGAAGCAGTTGCAGCGTTCCTCGTTTGAGGTAGGCTAAACCGCGTCACCGCTCGCAGGATGGCCCCAGCGTTACGCACGATGCTGGGGCCATCTGTAGTTAACGAGGTACAGATATGGCGCTTCGACAAATGGTGTTCTCGGCTCGCCTAGTGGATGGTATGGGGCAATCGCGTTCCTGCCATGCCTACTATCAACGCGATGACGCTATCACCGTTGCTACGCTGGTTGGCGCCTTAGAAAGTTATGCCGCCGACCTGGAAGCAATGACGGACGCGACGATCACCCGCCTCTCACTATCGATTGACGATGTAACGTTTAGCGCGACTGTGAAAACGGGTGGAGCGCCAATCGAGCAAACCGGCGTGCTGAACTTCACCGCAACCGGATCCGCCAAACGATGGGGATGGGCGATCCCGGCCTTCACCAACAGCAAATTAACGGGGGACCGGATCAACCTAGCCGATGCGGATACGGAAGTAGTGATTGCGGAGTTTACCGCAGGCGGGTTTACCAACGATCACTACCAACCGCTTACCGCTCTAGCCGATGCCTTTGTCTCATTCCGTAGAGATCGCAAGCAATTACAGCGATCCTCGTTTGAAACCGCGTAGACTAGATATGCTGTATAGGGGTGTACGGCCCTCGCAGGGGTGTTCTAACCGCCCCTGCGATCCTTAGTTAGAGAGGAACCTACCATGCGACAACCCACCCCATCCCCCACCATCTGTCTGGCTATGATCGTCCGCGATGAGGCGCATATCATCCGGCGATGCCTCGACTCTGTAGCGCCATATGTGGACCACGCGATCATCTGTGACACCGGCAGTATCGATAATACCTGCATCGTGGCACGTGCCTACCTCAAGGATCACCAGCTACCGGGTGAAGTACTGCATCATCCCTGGGAGAACTTTGGCCATAATAAGACACTCGCCTTACAAGCAGCTGCCCTGGTAGGGTGTGATTACACGTTGGTTATTGATGCTGATGAAACGCTGATTGTGGGCGACCCGTTGGTATTCTCTACGCTTATCCACGATGCCTACCGCGTCATGATGCAATTTCCCGGCATGACCTACCCGCGTGTCAACCTTATGCGGTCTAGGCTTGATTGGCGCTATGTGGGGCGGATCCATGAATACCCGGCGTGTACCCCACCTGTCGCTGAATACCTGTTGGATCCGGCACGGATCCATATGTGGACCGATGGGCAGGGGGCGAGAGGTCAGAGCGGTACCAAACTGGAAAAGGATCTGGCGACCATGCAAGCGTGGGCGCATGACGAACCGGATAACCCACGCGCATGGTTTTACCTGGCGCAAGCCTATGAAACCTGCCAACGGTTTAGCGAGGCCATCGCCGCCTATACCAAACGGGTTAGCCTGCATGACTATGTGGAAGAGGTCTGGTACTCCCACTATCGTATGGCTAAATTGTGCGATCACCTGCAAAACTGGCCGGCCGCGCAGCTACACTACCTAGACGCCTATACCTGCCAACCACACCGGGGCGAATCGCTGTACTGGCTCGCCATCGGCCACCACAACCGCCAACAAGATCACGCGGCAATGCTGTACCTCGAAGCCTGCGCGAATCTTGAGAAGCCTACCGGCGCCCTATTCGTGGAAGATGGGGTGTATGACTACCTCCGATGGGTTGCCTACTGTACCAGCCTGTATAACACCGGCGAGCACACAGAGGCCGCACAACTGGCCGCGAGGGTGCTCGCCGCCGGTAAGGTACCGGATACCTCGCGACCTGTCTTAGAGAAGATCGCGGGCACGATGGCAGTAGAAGCATGAAACTCAATCTAGGATGCGGCGATAGCCCGATGACTGGGTGGGTAAACGTGGATCTCTTTCCCAGCCCTGGTATCGTGATCGCGGATCTTCGTGATACGTGGCCCTGGCAGGATTGCAGCGTGGATGCAGTACGAGCATGGCATGTGTTTGAACATTTGCCAGATCGCGTGCACACGATGAACGAACTATGGCGGGTGATGAGACCCGGCGCTATTGCGGAGATCCAGGTACCCACCACAGATGGGCCAGCCGCGTTTAGCTCGCCTACGCACGTTAGCTACTGGCACCGTCAAACGTTCCTGCATTTTGAGGCCGGAAAAGTACATCGTGAGCGGTGGGGCGCCAGGGACGGCATTATAGCGCGATTCGTTACCCTGGATGAACATACGCTTACCTTGCCGGATACAGTCAATCTGACTATTTGGTTGCAGGCGGTCAAATGAACGAGGTAGCGATCATCATTCCCAGCATGGACAACCGCGCCTACCTGGAACCGTGCCTAGCATCACTGTATGAAAACACAAAAGGCGTGGATTATCGCGTCTACGTGATCAATAACGGGCTACCTGGAAATTACGACAACCTCTACAGCCCATACACACACTGCTTCAACATAGGACGTAATCTAGGGTGGGAACGGGGCATACAGTACGGTCTAGACATGAGCGTAGAACCGCTCGCCCTCTTTCTGAACGATGACACCGTATTTCTACGCACCCAGCAAAATTGGCTAGCCCATTTGGTCAATGACCTGGAGGATCCCCAGGTTGCCGCCGCAGGGCCAATGTCCAATATGGTTGCAGGGCCACAATCCAGCACACAGGCTCTTACCGCGTCGCGCTATTGTGCCCGGTACCTGATCGGGTTCTGTCTTTTGGTCCGGCGATCCGCCCTAGACACCGTGGGGGGTATCGATACCACCCTACCGGGTGGGGATGACATTGATCTCTCAATTCGTCTACGCCAAGCAGGCTATACGTTGGTGTGCGATCGTCGCGCTTTTGTCTATCACTACGGGTTCCGTACAGGTGAACGCGTGCACGGAGATCGCACCGTTCCAGGTGGCTGGAATAGTCCCCAAATGGTACAGAAAACGGCCAATTCGCTTATCGCCAAGCACGGGCAGGACACTTTTAATGAGGCATGGCGCAATGACCCGTTAGGCGAGTATCACCCACCCGTAAAGGTAGGCCCATAATGGCGCTCACACTCGCGGTTCGCATGGAAGCAACCATACTGGACGAATTGAATATCCAGGCGGAAACGTCCGTTTATGCCCTGGTGGACCCTACCGCGTCATTCGCTACCATCATCACCCAGTTTAATACCTGGCTCGCGGATCTGGACGCTTGCACGGATGGCCAGATCATCGGCGCCGAACTTGAGGTACTGCCCGCCCTACCTGGGGGGCTGAAAACAGCGCCAGTAGCACTGTCCAGGGTGGAACAAACCGGGATACTCGCCTTCACCGCATCCGGCGATACGCACGAGTGGGCGACCGCCGTACCCGCCCTATCCAATAGCCCAACCGTGATCAGTGCCGGTAAAGTGGTGGTTACACTTGGCTCGCCTGTCCAGGTTCTAGCAGCCCTGTTAGCGGGAGGGGGTACAGCAGCATTAGAATGGACAAATGCAGTTAATCAAGCATTGACCGCCGCAACTAGCGCGCTGTTATCCTTTCGGCGCTACTCTCATCAAATGGTCCAAGAAACCTATGAGCGAGGATAATTAGCTTGTGGGATCCAGAATCGCGCTACGCTCGCACCAGTTACATGGAACCGTTGCCGGATCCCGGCACGGCGCTGAATACTGGTACAAATGTGTGCGTACAGATTCCGGCAACCGCGATCCCCTATATCCTGGGGAGCCTCTTGCAGTTACTTCAACCACCCGCCTGGGCTATCACGGATCCCACCCGTATGAGCGAGGTACTAGGCCAAGTTACCGATCTCATCATTGCCATCGGTACCGCAGGGCCATGCATGTTTAGACTTACCGCTGATACTTGCCTGCTACAATACAGCCTAGACGGCGGCACGACCTGGACGGACGTAACCGACTGGGCCGTTAACTTTCCGCTTTGCGTGCGTTCCGCACAAGCTCGCGTTGTCATGGAACCGGATACGTACCCGCCTATCCCGCAGGAAACACCGGACGGTACCAACTGGGTGTACAGTCCAGATCCATAGGAGGTTCACGCCATGCCCATCTTAACGACCCTCACAGGGGGCGCGGCCTCCTATTTCTGGCAAGGTTTGGCTACTGCGCTACCCACCGGCTTTACCAATACGGCGCCGGATACAGTCATTCTTGCACGCACCATAGACACCCTACGCTGGTATGTGTGGGACGGTACCGAGTGGGATCAAATTGAAGGCGAGCCGGATCTACGCCTCGCGGATAATGCAGGTACCTACGAACTACAATATTCGCTGGACGGTGTCACCTATACCACGATCAGCGGGTGGGATACAAACTTCCCCCTTGCCGTGCAACACTACGCGCCCAAGATTGTGATGCAACCGGGGTACAGTTACCCGCCTATCCCCTCGCTCGCCTCTGGTGGCGCTGACTACGTTTATAGCCCGCCGTTCAACTAATGACTACTCTCCCAGGCGGGCAGGCCAGCTATTTCTGGCAGGGCGTACACGCGAGTAGACCAAACCCTACCAACGTGGCGCCCGATACGATTTGCCGCGCCTATGAGACGGACAGTCAGACCTGGTGGACCTGGGACGTTGCCGCGTCCAAGTGGATTCTCGAAGAGGTCGCCAACCCCGTATTCAGCGGCGGCACGACGGCCCAGCATGCCTGCAACATCGCGGGCTATCTCGCCGTCGACGTGATCAAGCAGTCGCTACAACAGGCCGTCGATGCCGTCAACGCGAATAAAGGCGTGCTTGGCTTCACCGCGCTGCTCTGGCTCATTCCCGGCGCCGGGGCGGTCGCCACCATCGGCACGGCGCTCACGCAGTTCTACAACGCCCTGGTGGGCGGCACGCTGGGTGATTATACCGATGCGCTCGCGGATCCAAGCCTCTTCTCACGGATTACCTGTGCCATCTATAGCGCAATCGAGGCCGATGGGCAGGTCACAGAGGCGAATTATCCAACGGTGCTCGCCAATATCGCCGGAGTCGGCTACACCCACAGCGACGTGATCAGTACGATTCATGACTACGTGGCGAACCTCGGCTATCCCGGCCTGGCCGAGCTGCAAAACACCGGCGCCCTGGCCGACTACGACTGCACGAACTGTAGCGGACCCACCGGCGGCGCCACCGGGGCGAGTGGTCCCACGGCGCCGGGATTCAACGGATTTACCGGTCCGACCGGCGCCACAGGACCCACCGGGGCAATTGGGGCAACGGGGCCGACTGGTGCTACAGGACCCACCGGGGCAATTGGGGCAACGGGGCCGACTGGGCCGACTGGGGCAGACGGCAGCATAGGCCCGATGGGTGGATATTCCGTCGTCAGCGCAGCCGGGGCTGAAAAAGTCTTCACGTTGGGTGCTGCCCCTACCAACTGGCAAACAACCGGATTTAATGACACCGCTTGGGCCGGCAGCGTTGCGGAAACACTAGACACCACCACTTATACTACGGCGCCAGGATCCACCCCAGTAACCGACAGTAATACCAATTATGGGCCATCCGTCGCACATGCGTTCCTGCTCCGCCGGCACTTTTCCCTACCAAACGGCACGGTCAACGGTGCTACTCTTCTCATTAACGTGGACGATGCCCTTGGATCGTCCGGCCTGTATCTCAACGGCACCAGCCTCGCAGCCTCATTCACGCGATCCCCCGCGACAAGTTACGCCACTATCACCATAACAGCCGCCCTACTCAACACGAACGGCGCCGATAACGTGCTCGCCGTTTGGGCAGCAAGCGGCGGAGGTGAAAACTCCCTATCCTACAACCTGATCGTCACTATGGCGACAGTGGTGGGACCAACCGGGACGAACGGACCAACTGGGGCGACCGGACCAACTGGGGCGACCGGACCAACCGCACCGGCCGGCTTGGCCTACTCTGAATTTACTACCGGATCGCCTGCCGCACTCACACAGCACGCCTGGACATCACTGATCGCCACCACACCGCCGGCAGGCGACTATATTGTTTCAGGGCAGGCCGATATTGGAAACGGATCCGGTAGTGATGCACCTGTAACCGCCGCAATCTACCTGGGGACCACACAACATGCATCCAGCGATGACGACATACCGACCGCCGCAACCGTCGCCGTCGCCGTCAGCCCCATAGAGGCCAGCGTGGATGGATCTACGGCGATTAGCTTGCAAATCTATACCGATGCGGCAAGCATGACCGCCGATGCCCTGCCGGTGAACGGCACAGGGCCGGCATCCTATCTCACCATTGCCGCATCTAGTGGTGCAGTAGGACCGACCGGGCCGACCGGATCCGCCGGCTCCGTATCGTGGATGGCCGCATTTACCACACCGCCTAGCGCTACTAATTGGACGATCACCAACGGCACAGCTAGTGATGTTGCAAATGGGATGCTCCTCGCGTTTACCGCAAACGCCATAGCCACAGCATACCGCACCCTCGCCTCGCCTACAGTAACCATCACAGCCGCCATTGTCTCAAACGTCAACTTCAACGCCGGCACTGTCTTATCCGGCATATACATTCAACAATCGAGCGGAACCACCCTATTCCTGGGTGTGGGGAACGGCGACGGCGGCGATTGGCAGCTATGGGTAGGACTCCTCGGCGTCAGCAACCCATTTACCGGTATACACGACAATGCAACGTTCTGGCCGGTCCTGTGGCTGCGAATTCAGGACAACGGCACCAACCGACTATTTTCCGTCTCACCGGACGGAATCAATTGGCGTCAGGTATACAGCGAGGCCAGCGGGTCCCACAGCATCGTACCGAACAGGGCGGGCGTGATCAGCGGCCAAGCCGGTGCAGGCGCTACCACACTCCTGTCGTGGTCAGTGGTCTAGGCGCATCGCGGGCAAATCAATATCGACAGCGCCGCGCCTTGGGCGCACCCCAGGACCGGATGGCGCGCCGTGCCGGCACCTCCACACGCCGATGCAGGGTGATTGCGGCCGTCAGGCCAATCAGACCGTTGGCAGGCTACACGTCCTATCGCAGCTAACGGCCGATTATATGCGGTAGGGCGGATCTTTTCAGGGTGTGCTAGGTGTGGCGATCGTCCTACAGGACAGTGTTTTTTACGGATTAGGTGCGATAAGGCGATTAACCACCTCTGAAACGATCTAGAAACTCCTTAGACCATCGCCGCGGATCGGTAAACTGAGCGAGCCATGCTTTAGCGGCCTCTACCCCCTGTGTCTCGACTAGCTCAAGGAAATACACCTGTAAATCCTGATCCGCGAGCATTGCCGCCTGACGTGCGGTCAGGATAATGACTACTTCACCATCAGCGTCTAGATCCACGTCCGGTATTTCCGGCTCACCCCCTGCTATATCTTGATCGCCTACTGTGGCCTCTGAAAAGTACGACCAATGCTTGCCCTTGAGGCCGAAATACAGATCCGCATATCTGGCCCTAGCTTGATTGCGTACTGCCTGTGGTACCGTCTTATCCCCTGCAATATCGAGTAACTCAAATACGGTGTGATTGCCTCTGTGGCCCGATTTCAACCCGCCTTGCTGAGTCTCTTTTGAGAACTTAGCGACATATTCAGCGGCCTTTGCCGCATTGCTCATAGTCGGTGCCGCAATACTCACCTGTAGGGCGATACCAGGGAGAGCGGATCGGCCATGCTTGGCGAGCGCAGCCATATACAACTTCTCATAGGCTGCCTGCATCCGGCGCCCAAACTGCCGCCGTGCTGTGCGATCCTTCAGTGCTTCACACATCTTGATTTCCCACGCACGGTGCTGGTGTTTGTGACACCCATTGTCGCCGTCCGTTACCTCGTTCCCGTAGATATGCTCGAGTAAGCCGAACTCATCCCTGAAACGGTCCCAAGGTCTACCGTGATGGGTACTGTCCAGTACTTTTGTTTGGGCGTCCCATACTGCCGATGGTAGTTC
>Ga0207694_10002330_pt1 | contig 15529 bp, 23 predicted proteins | sample KBSC34metaG_FD_184353 | JGI IMG/M metagenome (GOLD analysis project Ga0207694, IMG submission 184353) | Corn rhizosphere microbial communities from Kellogg Biological Station, Michigan, USA - KBS C3-4 metaG (SPAdes) (version 2) | ecosystem: Host-associated > Plants > Roots > Rhizosphere > Soil...
ATGGAGTATCGGCGCTCAGGGAAGATGAGCACTCGCTCTGATTTAAGCCCATTGCTGTGCTGAACATGGATGAGGAGTCGGACTTGTGGTTTGAATTGCATGCATCGGCCCCGAAAGCTCTCTCGAGTTTATTTCGGTTGATGAGAACCAGCAGCTCATGGATGCCCATGCAAAGAACGTAGCAAGATCAATTCTGAGTTGCTGTTCCGGATTGCTCACCTGAGAACGCCATGCCCGAACACCGGGAATGCCCAAGATCCAGTCAGCAGCGAGATAAGCGCAATCAGGCAAATGATCGCGAAGATCACGCGCACAACCCAGACCATCGGTGCTGGAACGGGAATCATGGTGATAATCCACCAGACGATGCCCAGGATCAGGCACAAGATCAGTAGGGAGATCAACAGAGATAGCATTTCAGAGTACCTCTGTGCTACTTTGATGCGCGTTTAGGCCTTCCAGCGGGATTTCTGACTAATCCCTTGGCGCCTGGACGCTTATTTCGTGCAATCTCGGCATTCAGGGCTTTGCGCAGTTGGGCAGAGTCGAGGGGCTTATCGCAGTGGGGGCAGTTCATTGGTTATTCGCCAGCATTGTCATATGTTCGGTCCACTTGGACATTGTGCGCTCCTCAATACCGGCAACCCTGAGCAGATAGCCGTTTTCAATTGCATGCCTCTTTGCCTCGCCTAGCGTGGCGAACCAAGGTGCGGCTTCATCAGAGATTTCAGGGTTGAAGTTGCAGGAGTAATAGCGCTTGCCCCACGCCTTCTTGACCGCATATTCATATCGTTCGCCCGTCGCCTTGCTCGTTGCTATTCCGTTGTGAATCTTGCCTGTCATCTCGTCTCCCCTCACTTGCAAATACAGGTTAACTTAACCGGCTAATTCATGCAACAGAATAATGCGCACAAAAGATGCAATGTTCCACGTGGAACGAACAAATAAGTCTTGACACCATCTACAAACGCTTTATATTTGCTCTTGCAACCCCCTTTAGCTGTCCTGCCTCGCCTGACACAGGTTCAAAGGTCGGGCTACCTGTGACAACCCAGCCCTTAGAGTCTCTGGAGGAGTCTTGGCATCTGCTCGTGTGCTCAACCTGACAACCAAGTGCTATCTGAAAGTCCGTCAAGCTGAAGGACGCATAGAAAACTGCGTTTCTGAATGGGTTGTGCAAGGAAAAAGCATTCGAGACTTAACGCTTGCACAAATAGTGCAACGCAGATCAATTCAAGCTAGACTCCAGGAACCAATCCCCTTTGCTGAGCTCCCCGGCCTCATCTTCAAGCCTGCTCCAAACGCACAAGCCTCAACACGTCAATCCTTTGCCCTGCTGAAACAGGCAAACCAGTTCTGCCAAGCACATGCCTAATGCTGAGAACAGCGGAAAAAACAGCGAACGACGGAAACGCGGCGAAAACCTCGCTCCATTTCGCTTCCAGCCCGGACAATCCGGCAACCCAGGCGGCAGGCCAAAGAAGAAACCGCTGACTGAACTTTACGCGGAAATGCTTGATGATCCTGAACTTGTGACTGTTATTCGCAGCGCAGTAAAGCGGGCAGTCAGCAAGGGCCAGATGGCAATGGTTCTCCAGCTTAAAGAGATGGCAGAGCGCGTAGAGGGCAAGGTCACTCAGCCGATCGATGCCGAGATCACCATGAGTTCACTGGCAGAGCGGATGCAGAGGGCCGAAGAGCGAATTAAGGAATAGCGCTACATCTGTCACGCCTGTTACGCTTGTGACATGGCAGCAGACTTAAACCTTCGCAACCTTGATCCCAAGCTAATCGCCAAGCTGAAATCGGACGCAGCGCTAGCCGGAAAGACATTGCGGGAATGGTGCGTCGGGCTGCTGGGAGGAAACAATGGAACTGATCGACCTTCTCAAGCAGACGCGCCAGGAGCGAGTAGCCGAAGTGGGAAACCTCCCAACCTGCCCTCAGTGCGGAACGCCAAGGGTGCAAAGAAGCGATTACATCCGGTGCAACCCGTGCGGTCTGAATTGGCTGGACGGGGAGAACTGGGACGCAAACCCGAAGGTGGAGCGGTATCAGAAGATGCTGGCAACCATGAGGGCCACCGTATCGCCAATCAAGGCCGCTACTGCCTAACGTGTCAATGCCAGTTGCCGAACTCGACGCAGAGCAAGAGCTAGTAGACAAGTTCTGCGGGTTCCGATTCGATCCTCTGGCCTGCGTCAAGTATGCCTACGACTGGGGCGAGGGCGAGCTGAAAGACTGGAAGGGCCCCAAAGAGTGGCAGCGGGAAAAACTCGAAAGCCTCAGAGATCATCTCCAGAACCCTGCTACCCGATTCACCCCGTATCTCGAAGCCGTTGCATCGGGTCACGGAATCGGCAAATCGGCAGAAGTAGCCTTCATCGTTCACTGGGCTCTGAGTTGCTGGCAGGATGCCCGAATCGTCATCACAGCCAATACTGGAGATCAGCTAGGCCAGAAGACGGTTCCCGAGGCAAAGAAGTGGTTCAGGCGTGCAATCAACTCGCACTGGTTTGACTGCCGCTCCGAGTTCATCAAGGTTCGGGACGATAAGCACAAGGATACCTGGCGAGCCGATTTTGTAACGTGGTCGATTGAGCGCACAGAGGCCTTCGCCGGCCTGCACAACGAAGGCCGCATTATTGTCTTGATCTTCGACGAGTCCAGCGCCATACCGGACAAGATCTGGGAAGTTGCTGAAGGTGCGCTGACAGACGAAAACACCGTCATTATCTGGCTTGCCTATGGAAACCCCACCAAAAACACCGGAAGGTTCCGCGAGTGCTTTGGCAAGTTCGCCCATCGTTGGAAGACGCGCCAGATTGACTCTCGTACCGTCGAAGGCACCAACAAAGAGCAGATCGACAAGTGGATTGCTGACTACGGGGAAGACAGCGACTTTTGCCGCGTGCGTATTCGCGGAGAGTTCCCCAGGGCAGGCTCAAGCCAGTTCATTCCGTCTGACATTGTTGCGGCTGCTCGCAAAGCCTCAATCGCTGTTACGCCGGTTCTGCCGAAGATTGGCGCTTGCGATGTGGCTAGGTTCGGCGACGATGAATCGATTATTGGCGATCGGCAGGGACGCAAGGCAAGGCTCTGGAACAAGTTCCGAGGACTCGATACCGTTCAGCTAGCCGACAGGTGCATTGAGTACGTTGACCAGGAAAAGCCAGATGCGTTCGTGGTGGATGGAGACGGGATCGGGGCAGGAGTCTTCGATTACATCAAGCATCGCGGCTATGACCGCAAGACGCTCCTCGTAGAGTTTCACGGCGGCCACACTCCGCAAGATCCGCAGAAGTATTTCAACAAGCGGGCTGAGGTGTGGGGCATGATGCGCGACTGGCTAGCCGATGCGCAGATTCCCGACGATCCTGAGCTTGATACGCAGCTTACCTCTGTCGAGTACGGTTTCTCGCCTAAAGGCGCGATTCAGCTAGAGAAGAAGGAAGACATGAAGAAGCGCGGCCTGTCTTCGCCTGATCGTGCCGACATGCTCGCAATGACGTTTGGGGTAAAGGTGGCACCGCCCAAGCCCAAGCCGCAAGCAAGACCCCGACTATCAACCTGGAGTTGACATGAGCATCGAACTCTTCCACATCGATGAGTCCGACCGTTCGGAAGTCAGGTATTTGAAGCACCTGATCAACGAAGCACGCCAAACCAATCACTTCCTCAAGGAGATACAGAACCTTATGAGCACAGTTCCCTCCGGCCTCGCTGCATTGCAGAAGGCACAAGCAGACGTACTGGCAGCCATTCAAGCAGGCGTAGCCAAGATTGCCGACCTCTCCAGCCAGCTTTCCGCGCTGAACTCGGAAGATCCAGCGGTTCAGGCGATTGCTGCCGACCTCGAAAACTCCGCAACCGCTCTCAACAACGCAGTCAACCCGCCAGCACCAGAACCAACGGTCTAACGCCATGCCAAAGTTTCTGGAAAAGAAACTCAAAGCCGAGTACGGGAATAAAAGCAAGATCCCGTACAAGGTGATGAACGCCATCGGCGCCATGCACGGCAACAAAGAGACGGCCAAGGGCAAGGCGATGGAAAAGAAGCACAACGCCAAGCTGACTTCTGCGGCTGCCGCCACGATCCGCTCTAAGGCCAAGAAGCAGATGGGCTATGACGGAGCAGCGGGAGCGGCGTATTGAACATCGTCGAAGAGATTCACGCAGAGAACGCCATGCGCTTTCAGATTGCGAAGATATTTGGCGGCGTATGGATGCATCCGGGGCATAAGACTTGGTTCGCAAAAGAGCCTGAAGTGGCAGAGCAGGCCTTTCAGCGCATCTACGAGCGGGAGCGCAAATCGAGCCGCGAAGTTCTCCGCGTCCTGATCGACGTGAAGAGGCAACTGGCGGCATGACGCAAGACGAGATACGCGCCCTCGAAAACAGCTGCATCGCCCGCAGTCTTGCAGACCCGCTGTTTGACGATGCCGACATTCTCGGCTTTCTGGCTTCGCTGATCGATGGGCATGATTATCTCCGATCGAAGCTCATGCAGGAGCCGGACAAACGCAAGCGCAGGGGCAAGCTTGAAGCCATGCGCCCCTATCTGAAGTTCCGGGCGCTGTCCTGCGATGCTTACGAGCTTGCCGAAGCTGCCAAATCATGCGGAGTGCAGCCGATCTATCAGGAGCAGGAAGACATCGCGCAGAAGCGTATCTTGATGCCGTTCAGCCATATGCATGAGATTTAATCCCATAGCAATCGCGCTCGAAGCGCTCTGGAGGAGATTCTTCAATGTCCGATGACAACTGGGGTGCGGCTGAACCTATCCGCCAGTCAATCCACGATCTGATGGCGAAGATCACGAACCACTTTTCCTCGCAGCCTGCCCCGACAGCGCATGACCAGGCAGTGCAGGAGATGAGCAAGCAGGCGACGGACAAGAGCGTTCAGGACGCCAATGCTTCGTTTGCAGCTGCCGCTGCCAAGATGAAGAGCGAGGGGCACACCTACGACTCCAATCGCCCCAAGGTGCAAGTGCGGAGCCGCTACAGCAAGTAAATGACAGACGAAACCAAGGGCGGCAATAAAAACGAAGACCTCCTGAAAGAAATCAGGGAGGACTTTGCTTATTTCCGGGACTACTGGCGCGAGAACTACGAAGAGTCGAAGACTGACCTCCGCTTCGTCTCGGGCGATCCGTGGGAGCAGGATGAGCGCAGAGAGCGCGAGGACAATCACCGCCCCGTAGTCTGCCCCGATGAACTAGACCAGTACCTCAATCAAGCCATCAACAATCTCAGGCAGAACCAGCTTGCCATCAAGGTAGAGCCAGCCGGGGAGCAGGCCAAGGACGAGGACGCAGAACGCCGGTCTGACATCATTCGCGGCATTGAGTACCAATCGAACGCGCAGACGGCTTACTCGAATGCGTACAGCTCGGCCATCAACTGCGGGTTTGGGTTCTTTCGCATCACCACCAAGCAGGTAAGCAAGGACGGCGAAGTAACGCCCGTCATCAAGATCATTCCCAACCCGCTATCGGTCTATCTCGACCCGAACGCGAAGGAGTTGGACTGGTCCGATCAGAAGCGCTGCTTTGTGCTCGATCTGATGAGAAAGTCAGACTTTGAGCGCAACTATCCGAATGCTCAGTCGAAGAGCTTCACCGCCCAGGACTTTGCACAGGCCGATGCCTCCGCGTGGTTCGATGGCAAGGCGGTAGTGGTCGCGGAATACTGGCGCGTCGATGGCTATGACCCGGAGACAGGCGAAGGCGGCAAGGTTGTTCAGTACATTACCAACGGCGTCGAGATCCTCGATAGGCGCGAGTGGCCCGGTAAGTGGATTCCGATTATTCCCGTTCTAGGCAAAGAGCTGTACGTGCCCAAGGGTGGGGATGTGAAGCGGATGTTCTACTCGATGATCCGCAAGGCACGCGGGGCGCAGATGATGATGGCGTACATCGCGTCCACCGAGGCTGAAGTGTACGGCATGATCCCTAAGGTGCCGTTTGTGGGCTACGTGGGGCAGTTCGAGACGGACGGAGACGCCTGGGAGACGATCAACAAGGTTCCGCGCTCCTATGTGCAGGTTGACCCGGTCACCGATGCCACCGGCCAAACAGTTCTGCCCATTCCAGCGCGTCCGCAGTTCACTGCCGATATTCAAACCTATGAGATTGGCAAGGAAAGCTGGAGGCGGTCCATTCAGGCGTCAATGGGTATCATGCCCCTGCCTACCGCAGCTCAGAGACAGAACGAAAAGTCTGGTGTGGCACTCGACAAGATCCAGACGCAGCAATCGGTCGGCGCTTACCACTTCACTGCGAACTTCCAGCTGAGTTTGCAGTATGCCGGCAGACAGCTAAACGACCTCATCACCAAGGTCATGGACACGCCCCGGCAGATCGGCGTTAGAGGGCAGGATGAGACTCACAGTCTCTTACATGTGGTGCCGACAGGCCAGCCAGCACCTCAGGGCATTCAGCCCGATCAAATCTTCAACCCGCAGCAGGGCAAGTTTGATGTGACTATTGCCACAGGTCCAAGCTTCCAATCGCAGCGCGAAGAGGAAAGCCAGTTTGTAGACCTGCTGATTCAGAATCTTCAGAACATACCGCCTCCGGGCTCGCCTCAGGCCAAAATCATGGCTTTGGGAATCCGGCTCAAGAACATGGGCCCGATCTCCGATGAGATTGCTGATTTTCTCGATCCGCAGGAACAGCAGCAGATTCCGCCACAGGTGCAGGCTCAGGTTGCCCAGATGCAGCAGGCAACGCAGGAACTTGCTCAGGAGAATCAGCAACTCAAATTAGAGAAGCAGGCCAAGGTAGTCGAGATTCAGGGCAAGCTGGAGCAGATCAAGCTTCAGCACGCCTCGGATATGGCGCTCGAAGACAAGAAGCTTGAAACGCAGTTGACGGTTGCCGAGATCAACACGAAGGCCCAGAACATGCAGGAGCGCATGGCCTTTGTGGAGGACATGGTGAAGCAGCTGCACGGTCAGGCGCATGACCTCGGGCTCCAGAAGGACGACCAGGCGCACGCTCAGCAACTCGCCGAGCAACAGCACCAGCAGGCTTTAGAGCAGGGCGATCAGCAGGCCGCCAACCAGAGCATGCAGAGCGCACAGGACGCGGCACAGCAGCAATCAGCATCGGAGCAGGCTGGAGAAGGCGAATGATTAGGACGAGTGGTGGAGTCGAACTCTACACCCGCGATGAAGCCATTGCAATAGGGGAGGAAGACCCCGGCGAGGGTAATGAACTCATTGCTTGGCGCGACAAGGACGGAGACATTATCAGCACATCTTCGTGTCTCGCGGGGACGATGAAAGAGGGCGGCATTTCTTATTCCACTCAGCCGGAACAGGCGCAACAAAGTGGGGCAGAGCAGTCTCCTGCCCCTGCCTGCAAATAAGTAAGGCGTTCGGGAACGACCTCGGATGGCACACCGGGGCAGACGCGGGAAATCATGCCCGCCGCAGTAGTCAACGCGGTTCCTAAGCTCCCTGGGGGAGGGATGCAGACGGCACCGAACGCCTGAGTGCCACAAGTTTCGCCTGCTCGGCGGTAAGAGCACAAGGAAACCCAAAACACATGCCAGAAGAGACGGTTGTAGCCGCCACGTCAGCGGAGCAGGAAGCCCCTGCGACAACAGCACCCGAGTTCGACCATTCACGCGGAGCGCTGGTTGACCTATCGCCAGAGCAGCGCAGTGAGTACAAGAAAACCGGGGTTCTTCCCAAAGCACCGGAGCCCAAGAAAACCGAGGAAGTAGCTCCTCCTCAACCCGAGCCGAAAGGCGAAAGCGCGGCTGAAGCGGAACCAGCCAAAGGCAAGCAGGAGCATACCGAAAAGCAACCCAAGAAGCCCACAGCCGAAGAGCGAATTGCTCAGTTAGAAGCAACGATTGAGAAGATTCGCAAGGGCGCAGGAATCGAGCGCAAGGCGGAACCCGCACCCGCCCCTGTCGAGCCCAAGGCTGAGAACGCACAGCAGCAGCCTAAGCCGCCCCAGAACTACAAGGAGTGGTTCAAGCAGTTCGACGCGGAGACATGGGAGAATGATTATGTTGAGAAAAATCCAACTCACACGTTTTCGCAGATGAACGCTGCGCTCGCCGATTACCTCGGCGATGTGCGCGAAGAGTTCGCAAGGCATGCAGAGGCGCAACGCGCTTCTCTAGCCAAGACGAGCGAAAAGCTTCAGGATGCCGAAAAGCGGTATGGAGCAAAGTTCGACGATGTAGTGGTTCCCACTCTCAAGGCAATCAACGAAAAGATCGTCCCACCGATCCGTCAATTGCTCGAAGAGTGCGAAGTGCTGCCGGATCTCCTTTTCACCATCGGAGATGAGCAGGGCGGAATTGACAAGTTCCTTGCCATGCCTCCCGGCAAGCAGGCGCGGTACATTGCGCTCACCGAAGCCCTCATCCAGGAACAGCTCTCAGGCAAAGCTGAAGAGGTCAAGCCTGAACCCCCTGCCAAACCCCAAACCAGCGCACCGAAACCACCTGCTGAAGTCGGAGGCCGCGCAAGCACCCCTGATGATCCGCTGGTATCGGCTGCCAAGGCGGGTGACTACCGCAGATTCTCTGCTGAGTCCACGCGCCAAGCTTTAGCCCGCTTGAAGGGCTGAAAGGGTTTTCATGGCTGGCAACAGTTTTCTAGATACCAACTGGGTTTCCATGCGGGTTCTCTGGATTCTCCAAAACGCGACGGAGATTGCCAAAGAGTTCAACACCGAATGGGAATCTGACTTCGGGAAGAGCTTCCCTGTCGGATCGTCCGTGCAGGTGAAACTTCCCCAGCGGTGGCTCATCACCAACGGTCTGGGCTATCAGCCTCAGGCAATCGCACGTCTCGCCACCACCATCAACCTCGATCAGGTGTTCGGCATCCACTTTGAGTGGGATTCCTACGAAAAGCTCGTCAAGATGGAGCGTTCGCAGGAAGAGCTTGAGCAGCAGTATCTCAAGCCTGCCGCCATTCAGCTTGCTCAGGAGATCGATTCCCGCGCAGCGCTGTTCGGCTACCAGAACGCCTCAAACGTGGTTGGAACGCTCGGCACCGACGCGACGACCATCACCCCATTCCTCCAGGCAGAGCGGCGTCTTTATGAGAAGGCTGTTCCGCGCGGCATGGACAAGATGCTGGCGCTCTCGCCTTCGCTCATGCAGAGCTATGTGGGCGCCAACGTCACTCAGTTCAACCCTGCTTCCGAGATTTCCCGCATGTATCGCACGGGTATCCTCGGCACAGCGGCTGGCTGGGAGTGGGGCCGTTCGAATTCCCTCTATTCGCACACAGCCGGAACTGCTGCCACTGGCGGCGTAACGGTGACAGGCGCGAACCAGTCGGGAAACCAGCTTACGGTGACCGGCACGGCGTCTCAGACCATCAAGCAGGGCGACAAGTTCTCCATCCTGAACGTGAACGGCGTCAACCCGGTTACGCGCAGGGCGGGGAGCATGGGAGTGCAGAACTTCACTGCTCTCGCAGACCTCGTGCTGACTGGTGGTTCGGACACCTTGAACATCGCCCCGGCGATTTATGGCCCCGGTTCGCAGTATCAGAACGTGGACGCTCTGCCAGCAGACGGCGCGGCCTTCACCTTCTGGCCCGGAACCACATCGCCCAGCGGCAAGTCTGGCATCGTCTCACTCGGCCTTACCAAGTACGCATTCGCCATCTCGGGCGGCAAGCTCGAAGTGCCGAAGGCTGTTGAGCGGGCAGAGCAGACGGAAGATCCCGACACCGGCATGGCAATCCGCTTTGTGCGTGCATGGGATCAGCGTGAATCGAAGATGACCAACCGCTTCGATATGTGCATCGGCTTCGGAAATCTCTACCAGGACAATGGCGTTGTTGCCATTGCAGGAGCGTAAATCATGGCTGGATTGAATCAGACAGCAACTCCCTCTCCGGTCGTTGATTTCGCCCCCACAAAGAACTATCCGAGCTTTTCGGGGCTGATCAACGAAGTCGTCACCATAGGTGCCTATACCGGCACCGCCACCACTCTCACCTACGCCGATGTGCTTGGGGGCTTTATCACCTCCAACAACGCATCGGCCCAAACCCTGACCCTTCCGACTGCGGCTCTTCTGGTTCCGCAGATCGAAGGCGCTCAGGTTGGCTCCTCGATTCGCTTCTTTGTCAAGGAGCTTGGCGCGGGCACTGCAACTGTTGCTGCTGGAACGGGCGGAACGGTTGTGGGAACTGCGACCATCGCCACCCTCAACATCAAGGAATTTCTGTTGCGCGTGACTGCTGTAGGTGACACACCGACCTACAGCGTTTACAGCCTCGGAACCTCGGTGTACTAACTCTAGGCAGCGGGGCGGTAGACGCTTGCCGCCCCACCTTTTTGAAAGGATCACATGCCATTCGCCATCGATCAGGAAGCCATTGAAAGCCCGAACATGAAGGTCATGGACATCAACAAGCCGCCCATGAAGTCCATCCCGCACGAGAAGTTCCCCAAAGCCGTCTATCTGCACCCCGTCGATAAAACGAAGGAGCACAAGGCGAAGATCGTCAAGAACGATGATGAATTGAAGGTTGCCATGAAGCAGGGATACAAGCTAAATCCTCACATCCCCGTGGCGCCAGCAGAGCCTGAGCTTGAATCCGGCGAGTACGAGACAGGGAAGTAATGGCGGCAAACTCCATCACGGTCAAGGCCCTCGACATCGTTACCGAGGCCATGCAGGAGATTGGGCAGGTTGCTGCGGGGGAGTCTTTGCCTGCGGACCAGCAGACAGACCTTCTGCGCAAGCTGCAACGGGTCATTGACTACTTCAACGCCCGCACGCCGCTGATCTACAACGTGAACTTCACCCGGTTCACGCTGCCCATCAACAAGCTGCCCGTGACTATCGGACCGGGAGCGGACTTCGACGTAAACCAGCGCCCTCGGGACATCGACAGCATTTCACTCATCTTGATCAACTCAACCAGCGGGGGAGAAGTTGAGATCCCGCTGAACAAGAGAGATCAGGACTGGTGGGCACAGCAGAGCATCAAGAACCTGCCTTCAACGCTGCCGACAGACTTTTACTACTCCCCGGACTGGCCGAATGGCGGAATCTACTTCTGGCCCGTGCCGCAAGCCGTGAATGACGTGCGCTTGCAGATGCCGGTAATTCTGACCGAATACACGTCTTTCGCAACCAACTTCACCCTGCCTCCGGGCTACTGGGATGCGATCGTTTACACGCTGGCCAAGTCCATCTGCCCGATGTTTCAGGCGACGTGGACTCCAGAACTTCAGATGTTGTGGCTTGCTGCAATCAAAGGCATCCAGGTGAACAACTACCAATCGCCTCGGCTTGCCTCGGACTCTCCGAGCCAGTCAACCGCATCGCGCTGCCGACCTGACTTCAACTTCCTGACCGGACTGCCGCAATGAGCGTTCCCTGCAAGGTCTACTACCTGCGTCCTAACGGCACAGTGAAGGAACTGACTGCCAACACGCAGACAGAGCTAGAAAACCTGATTCGCATTGGCTGGAGCACGGAGAAGCCCAAAGGTGCCTAGGATTGGATTCGTCGGAGGAGCCTACACGGACACGTCTCTTGCCGACGAAGAGTGTATCAACATGTACAAAACCTCCGTCGAGTCGCAGGGCGCTGTCACTCCAGGCAGAGCCTATAGCGGATCGATGGCGCAGGGCACAGGCGGGCTCAAAGGGGCTCCGGGGCTGGAGACATATGTCACGCTGCCAACTCTTCCAGTCAGGGGGCAGTGCTGGACAGGAACACGTCATTTCGCAGTTGGCGGCGACACGCTGTACGAGATCAACCCGGACAAGAGCCTGACGGTTCGGGGCACCATTACCAACGATGCTCAGCTTGTCTCCATCGCCTTTTCAAGCATTCAGCTGCTCATAGTCTCCTTCGGCTCGGCGTACTGCTACGACCTCGCAACCAATGTTCTGACCGATGTCAGTGCGCAGATGGCAGGCACACCCGGAGTTGTCATCTATCTCGGCACCTACTTTGTGGTCAATCTGCTGGGCACGAACAAGTTCCAGTTCTCTGACATTCTGGACGGCATGACGTGGCCGGGGCTCAATGTAAACGGCGTCTCTGTCTTTGCGGAGAACATTTCATCGATCATCGCGAACCACAATGAGCTTTGGGTGCACGGGCTTTTCCATACGCAGGTCTACCAGATTACCGGCAATGACGATGTGTTCGAGACAATTCCAGGCGCTCTGATCGAAAAGGGCAACATTGCACTCAATGCGCCCTGCCTGCTTGATAACTCAGTGCTCTGGATCGATCAGGACTGGAGAGGCGGACGAACAGCATGGAGATCGAACGGCTACACGCCTCAACGGATCTCGACGCACGCGGTAGAGATTGACCTTGCAACTTACTCAGCAGCGCAGATTGCCTCTCTGAGCACCTATTCGCTGCAAATCGATGGTCACTTGTGGTGGGTGGTCTACATCCCGAACTCGTCATGGTCCTGGGTTTACGATGTGGGCGAAAATCTCTGGTTCAAGCTGGCAAACTGGGATTCCGACAACGGCCCGTTCAGCCCGCATCGCTCATGGAACCACGTCTATGCGAACGGCTTGCATCTGGTAGGCGATTGGGACTCGGGCAACATCTACGAGATGAAGCCTGCGGTCAACAACGGCGACGGCTCCTACTCGTTCGTGACGTACAACGGGGGTATCATACGCCGCTATCGCAGGCTGCCGACTGCGCAGAATGAGCTTGAATATGAGACTCACGCAAAGCTGACCATCGACATGGCGACAGGGCTAGGCCCTCAACCTCCATTGCAGGACGGAGATGGCAACGACAGGGCCCCGCAGTGCATGTTGCGCTGGACGGATGATTCGGTGTTTGGGGTTTGGTCGAACGTGCATACGGCGGATTGCGGGATGTCTGGTGAATATCAGACACGGGTGCGGTTCCTTCGCTTAGGCAGGGCACGCCGCAGAGTTTATGAGTGGTCGCAGACTGACCCGATACCGACATGGATTTTAGGTGCCTACCTTAACGGACCTGACGGAGCATGAGCAATGATGGATTTCTTTCTATGTGTGGCGGCGGGAGTTGTCATCACGCTGGTCGGCATTTACATCTTTGAGCGCATTCGCTATCGGAAGATAAATTGAGCAACAACCCCGCAAATCTCGTAGTCTCTCCGTTTACGCCTCGCACGAAGCTGGTGGATGACAACGGCTATGCAACATGGGAGTTTCTGAAGTTTGCGCAGGGGCTTGCTCAGGCAGTCAACAACGCGCTGAACATCCTTGGGCAGTTCGATGGCGTGATCGGCCCAGACGCAACGGTTGCAGGGCATGTTGGGACGCTCAAAGACAACATCCAGAACCTGAGCGCCTCGGGATTGCTTGCGGCCACAGCTCTGACGGGCATCGTTCAGCCAGCGCAACTCCCCGCAGCAGATCCCATCACACAGGGAGCCGTAGTTCTACCCGCTGGTGCTCCATCGAACGTGCTGGATTCAGCAGCGTTTCAGCCTGCAAGCGCATTTGATCCAGCAGGCGCAGCAGCAGCAGCACAGGCAGCTAGCGACCCAGCAGGCTCGGCAGGCGCAGCAGAGACGGCTTCGAAGGCCTACACGGATAGCAAGTTCGCACCGGGCATCTCTGGCACGGTTCCGCTGGCAAAGATCACAGGACTAGGCGCAGATGGTTCGCTGACGTTCGCGAATGGGCTGATTACGGCGAAGGTTGACCCGACGTAGGGAAATAGTAGGGGAGAAGTAGGGGAAAACTAGGGGAAATGCACGAATACCGCACACTCACCACTCCCGCAGAACTGGAAACGCACCTTCTTCCAGTGCTCAAAGCCAACGGCTCTGAAATCCCCCCGCTTGACTGCTTTGTTGCGCATGTCGAATTCAACGAACAAGGGCAGGTTGTGGCCTATCAGATGCTCCAGAACGCCATATTTCTTGAGGGATTGTGGGCGCGTGACTCTTCGGCGCATTTGCTTGCCGTCTATCGCGGGGCGCAGAAGTTTGCCACGGAGAGGCTTGGGGCAGCGCGGGTGCTGACGATGACGCGGCAAGACGAAACAGGCAACAGAATCGGCAGGATTGCACAGAAATTGGGGTTTGAGCGGTTGAACTGGAACATCTTCAGGAGGAAAGCCTAATGCCGTTAGCAGCAGTTGCAGGAATCAGTGCTCTGGGTTCGATCGGCTCTGCGCTGATTGGATCGCATTCGGCTTCAAGCGCTGCCGACAAGCAGATGCAAGCTGCTCAACAGGCGGCAAATCTTCAGCTGCAAGGCTCCAACAACGCCCTCAACTACCAGAACGGCATCTACAATCAGACGCAGCAGAACCTTGCCCCGTGGCTACAGGCAGGCGGGGGAGCGCTGAACAATCTGAGCTACCTTCTCGGCATCTCTCCGAATACCTCGCTCGGCGGGCAGGTTCAGCCAGCGCAGGGCCTCAACCCTCAGACAGCAGGGCAGCCACAGACCAACGCGGCTACAGGGGTTTCGAGACTCGGCGGCACAGGCTCACTCCTTGCACCGGGCAGCCCCGTACAGCCCACTTCAGGCGCAGTAGGGGCGGTTCCAGCGATGGGCGGAACAGGCTCGCTGCAAGCCTCCAGCGGCTTACCAGCAGGGGTTCCAAGGGCGAATCCCGTAACTGCGGGCGGCTCCATAAATCAGGCTCTCGGCACGCAGACCGCACCGGGGCAGACTGGCGGATTTGGTTCGCTCATTCAGGGCTACGGTCAGCAATTCACCGCTCCCACCGACATCACAGAGCAGAATGACCCCGGCTACCAGGCACGGCTCAAAATGGGCACCGACGCCATCCAGAGGAGCGCAGCAGCAAGGGGTGGAGTGCTCACAGGCGGAACGGCCAAGGCTCTGGATCAGTTCGGGCAGGACTATGCAAGCAATGAGTACGGCAACGTCTACAACCGCGCCCTGAACACCTTCGGCACGAACTACGGCGTCTGGAACAACGACCAGAACAACATCTACAGCAGGCTCCTTGGACTTTCGAACTCGGGGCAGCAGGCCGCAAACTCGCTCGGGGCCTTCGGGCAGGAATCTTCCAACAACGTCACCGGGAATCTCTTGGGCACAGGCCAGCAGATTGGGCAGGACTACAACAACGCAGGCGCGGCCAACGCTTCCGGCATTGTGGGCTCCGGCAACGCATGGTCCGGAGCAATTGGGAACACAGGCAACAACCTTTCACAGCTTCTGATGCTGAAACAGTTGGGGATTGCATAGATGGCGACCATTCCTCTTCCGGCACTGCACGTTCAGGGCCCGCAGCCGCAACAAGACTTAACCAGCCAGATCGGGCAAATCCTTGCGCTCAAAAACCAGATGGCCCTTGCTCCCCTCCAGCAGCAGGAGGCGCAGCAGCGCGTGCAATCCGGGCAACTCCAGCTTCAGCAGGAGCAGCAAGCCCAGAAGGACCAGCAAGCCTTTCGCGATGCGATGGCCGACCCGTCGATGCAAGGCAAGACTCTGGGGCAGATCGCAGACACGCTGGCGAAAAAGGGCGGGCTCTCGGCTCAGACCTATTCGGCGCTCAAAAAGGCTGATATC
>Ga0207694_10002336_pt1 | contig 15508 bp, 15 predicted proteins | sample KBSC34metaG_FD_184353 | JGI IMG/M metagenome (GOLD analysis project Ga0207694, IMG submission 184353) | Corn rhizosphere microbial communities from Kellogg Biological Station, Michigan, USA - KBS C3-4 metaG (SPAdes) (version 2) | ecosystem: Host-associated > Plants > Roots > Rhizosphere > Soil...
CAAGCTGCGGGAAGGCACCGAGGCGATTGCCATCTTCCCGCTGAGCCGGGTGATGGAGGAACTGCCGGCCCTGCCGACCAAGACGGTTGCAGCGCGCGGGCGCCGCTGAGGCTTCCTTGTGGCCTTCAGTGCCGGACAGCCATCGCCATGCCTGAGCTGGTCAGCGCCGCCGCCTTGACGATGCTGGCGGCCAGAGCTGCCCCAACTCCTTCGCCATGGCTGATGCCGAAATCGAGCAGCGGCCGCAGTCCGAGCGCGTCGGCCGCTTTGGCGTGGCCAGGCTCGGGCGACAGGCCGGCAAGCAGGCAATGATCGAGCGTGCCCGGGTTGGCCGTATGCAGAACGGCCGCCGCCGCGGTCGCCGCGAACCCATCGAGCAAGACGGGGATCTTCTCCATGCGGGCTGCAAGAATGGCGCCGCAGATCGCCGCGAACTCGCGGCCGCCGACCCGCCGCAGGGCTTCGAGCGGGTCGCCGAGGCCGGAGCCATGAAATGCCAGCGCCCGATCCACGACCTCGGCTTTGCGCGCGATCATCGCCGCATCGGCGCCCGAACCCGGCCCGACCCAGTCCGCTCCCTTGCCGCCGAACAGCGCGACACAAAGGGCGGCGGCAATCGTTGAATTGCCGACCCCGAGATCACCCAGGCACAGGAGATCAGCGCCACCCGCGACCGCCTCCATGCCGAAGGCCATGGTCGCCGCGCAACCGCGCTCATCGAGCGCAGCCTCTTCGGTGATATCGCCCGTGGGAATGTCCAGTGCCAGGTCGAAGACCTTCAGGCCGAGATCGTTGGCGATGCAGACCTGGTTGATCGCGGCCCCGCCGGCGGCGCAGAGCTCGACTTCATTGGCGGTCGCCGCCACCGGCCGCGGCGAAATGCCGTGCCTGACGGCACCGTGATTGCCGGCGAAGATCGCCACCAGCGGCCGGTTGATCGCCGGCGGCGCTCGCCCGCTCCAGGCCGCAACCCAGGCAGCGATGTCCTCGATGCGCCCCAGCGATTCTTTCGGCTTTTCTGCTTTGGCAAAAAGCGCACGGACACGGGAAGCCGCCGCGTGATCGGCAGGCGGCAGCGCCGCCAGAAGGCTTCGGAAATCGTCAAAAGGCGTTGCGGTCATCTATGTCGGTCGCGGCTCGTTGCTGAAGTCGCAAGCGGCATAGCCGCCTTCTACAGCCGGCACAACCGCCTGACGATGCCGCGAACGCGTTGCGTTGCGGCGCATTGCGAAGGGCTTGCATTGGTCCGGCGGTTGCACCATGTGGAATGAACGCAAGAGAACAGCATGACCGCCATCGAATCCCCCTGCATCCTGGTCTGTTCGATCGATATGAAAACCGGCTTCTGCTTTGGTTGCGGCCGCACGCGCGACGAGATTTCCGGCTGGCTCACGATGACCCCTGAAGTTCGCCGCACGGTGATGGCCGAACTGCCGGCGCGGCTGGAAACGGTCGAGCGCAGGCCGCGCCGCGAAACCCGGCGCACCCGCATGGCGCGCGAACGCGGCGTTTTGTGAGAAAGAACCGATGAACCGGCTGTTCTGGATCGTGATGGCGGTGATCGGCGTCGGGGTCGTGTTGCTCATGCTCAACAATTCGGCCGGCCACACTTTCGGCATGGCCAACAATGATTTCGGCCGGCTGATCTGGGTCGGCGTGCTGGTGATGGTGATCGGTGCCAGCCTGCTCCGCTCCGGCCGGCCGATGGGCGACATGGCGCGCAACCTCGGCGTCTGGGCAGCATTCGTGCTCGTGCTGATCGCCGGCTACCAGTATCGCTACGAGCTGCAGGACGTGGCGAACCGCGTCACCGCAGGCCTCGTCCCTGGCAGCCCGCTGGCGCTCGGCGTGGAGAATGGTCGCCCGACCGTCACGCTCGACAAGGCCGACAACGGCCATTTCGAAGCCCGCATCCTGGTCAACGGCACGCCGGTGCGAGCCGTGGTCGACACCGGCGCGACCAGCACGGTGCTGACGGCCGAAGATGCGCAGGCCGCGGGTTTCAATCCGGCCGCGCTCAGCTACAGCGTGGACGTCTCCACAGCCAATGGCATGGCGCGCGCGGCGACTGTCAGGACCGACGAGGTGGCGATCGGCGGCATCGTGCGCAAGGACATGCCGGTGATGGTCGCCGCACCCGGCATGCTGGAGCAAAGCCTGCTCGGCATGAACTTCATCAGCTCATTGTCGGGCTTCGACGTGCGTGGCGACCGTATGATCTTGCGGGACTGACCGAAGGATCAGGCCGCCTCGGCTTCCGCCGCAGCGAAATCGATTGCCGAAAACGCGGTCTTCAGCACCTCGCCCCCGGCTCCGGGCTTGTTGGCATCGGTGGAGAGAATCTGGCGGAAGCGGCGGGCTCCGGGCAAGCCGTGGAACAGTCCGACCATGTGGCGGGTAATGTGGCCGAGCCGCCCGCCTTGCTCGATATGGCGCGCGGCATAGCCGGCCATGGCGTCGACCAGCGCCGCATAGTCGAAGGCGGCAGCTTCCTCGCCGTAGAAGGCGGCATCGACGCCGGCAAGGATGCCCGGCGTATGATAGGCCGCGCGGCCGAGCATCGCGCCGTCGACATGACCGAGATGCGCCGACGCCTCGCCAAGCGATTGAATGCCACCGTTGATACCGATGAATTCGTTCGGCTTTCTGGCCTTCAACCGGTAGACGCGCGGATAGTCGAGCGGCGGGATTTCGCGGTTCTCCTTGGGGCTCAGCCCCTCCAGCCAGGCCTTGCGGGCATGCACCCAGAGCGCATCGGCGCCGGCGGCGAGCACACCGTCGGCGAGCGTGTCGAGAGCAGGCTCCGGATCCTGATCGTCGACGCCGATGCGGCATTTGACCGTGACGGGGATTTTCACCGTGGCCTTCATCGCCGCCACGCACTCGGCGACCAGAACCGGCGTCTTCATCAGGCAGGCGCCGAACGTCCCCGACTGAACGCGGTCGGACGGGCAGCCGACATTGAGGTTGATCTCGTCATAGCCGAAGGCTTCGCCGATCCGCGCTGCCTCGGCGAGCTTTGCCGGGTCCGATCCGCCAAGCTGCAGCGCAACCGGATGCTCGACATCGTCAAAGCCGAGCAGTCGTTCGCGCGCGCCATGAATGACGGCGTCGGCCACAACCATCTCGGTGTAAAGCAGCGCGCGGCGCGTCAACTGGCGGTGGAAGAACCGGCAATGCCGATCCGTCCAATCCATCATTGGGGCGACGGCGAGCCGCACCTTCTTGTATTCGCTACTTTTTTCTATCACGTCCGGCGGTTCTCGGCCCCTCGATCAACGAGGCATCGCGCTCACATAAGCGATTTCGCAGCGATTTCCTACCGGGAGCCCTGGGAACTGCGCGGAACAGACAAAACACTCGAAGCGGCAATTCGGTCCTCTCCGCACCGATGCCGCTAAACAAACCACCCCGCCGCGCCGACCAAGGCGCAGCGTTCGCTTTACGGAATACCGGCTCGCCTTTAACGCCTCAACGCGTAGACGTTGTCCATCAACGGGCCGCCGAGCGGCAACGCCATGTCGTCGTCGAGCAGCCGGGTGATGCGGGCAAAGCCGATAAAGGCTTTTCTCGCTTCCTCGGCCGACATCTTGCCCGACACAGCCGCCGCGCAGCAATTCAGGGCGCATTGATAAACCGGGCCACGTCGTCCCGTTGGCCACTTCCGCAGGAACACCATCGCCTCGGAGACGCTATCGACTTCCTCCACGGGGTGTCCCTGCCCACGCGCAATTCGCACTGGGGTAAAGAAATGCAAGCGATCCATAGTTATCCTCCCGGTCGACCGCAGCGCAGTCGAACCAGAATAAACGCACGTCTCGCGAATCGGTTCCAAACAAATTTGGTTGCTGCTGGAAAAACTTTGAAACCGACTGCGGCGCTCGACATGCGCGACACAGATCATGGCGACTCAGCTCGATACAGGCCCGCAGCCGCCGGATAACGGCGATTCGCATTGAATATCTTTAAGGCGAAAGCCGGCAAATGGGTTGCTTGCCGGTTCCCCAGGGTCAGGCTTAACCTCTCCGGTCAAACGCGTGAGGGCGCGTTTTGCCAAAAGGGGAACATTCGCAATGACCATTCAAGGCGCATCGCCTGGCCTCTACAATGAGGACCTGGCTCCGGCAACGGTCAGGAACTGGGGACCGTTTTCGATCTTCAACGTCTGGACCTCGGACGTCCACAGCCTCTGGGGCTACTACCTGGCGGCAAGCTTGTTTCTGTTCTGCGGCGGCTTCGTCAACTTCATCATCGCTATCGGCATCGGCTCACTGGTCATCTACGCGCTGATGAACATGGTCGGCTATGCCGGCGTGAAAACCGGCGTGCCCTACCCGGTGCTGGCCCGCGCCTCCTTCGGCATCTGGGGCGCCAACGTCCCGGCGCTGGTGCGCGCGATCGTCGCCTGCTTTTGGTACGGCGCCCAGACGGCCGCGGCATCGGGCGCCATCGTGGCGCTGCTGACGCGCCTGCAATGGTTCGACGAGTTCAACAAAAGCTCGCATCTTCTCGGACATTCGACCCTGGAGGTGATTTGCTTCGTCATCATCTGGGCGCTGCAGTTGCTGATCATCCAGAAGGGCATGGAAACGGTTCGCCGCTTCCAGGACTGGGCCGGTCCGGCCGTGTGGGTGATGATGCTGCTCCTCGCCATCTATCTTTGCGTGAAATCAGGAACTTTCGCCTTCACCAGCGACATTCCGATGGACGTGCTGCGTGACAAGACGGCCGATGCCGGTATTCCCGGCGATCCGGGGTCTTGGACCGCGCTGTGCGGCGTTGCGGCAATCTGGGTGACCTACTTCTCGGCGCTCTATCTGAACTTCTGCGACTTCGCCCGCTATGCGCCTGACAAGGCGGCGCTCCGCAAGGGCAACATCTGGGGCCTGCCGGTCAACTTGATCCTGTTCTCGCTGGTGGCCGGCGTCACCACGATTGCCGCCTACGACGTCTACCATGAGGTGCTGCTGCATCCCGACCAGATCTCGGCCAAGTTCGATAGCTGGTTCCTGGCAGCGCTTGCGGCGCTCACCTTCGCGGTGGCGACGCTCGGCATCAATGTCGTGGCGAATTTCGTCTCGCCGGCCTTCGACTTCTCCAACGTCTTCCCGCGCCAGATCGACTTCAAGAAAGGCGGCTACATCGCGGCGTTGATTGCATTGGTGCTCTATCCCTTCGCTCCCTGGGAAGGAAGCGCGGCGCATTTCGTCGGCATCATCGGCGCGACGATGGGGCCGATCTTCGGCGTGATGATGGTTGACTACTACCTGATCCGGAAGAGCGAAGTGGACGTCGAGGCGCTGTACCGCGAAAACGGCGAGTTCCGCTTCCAAAGCGGCTGGCACGTCAACGCCTTCATCGCCGCCGGCATCGGAGCGATCTCCTCGTCGATCCTGCCCAACTTCACCAACTGGCTGCCGTCCTGGTGGGGCGTCTATGGCTGGTTCTTCGGTGTGGCGATCGCAGGCGCCGTCTATTACGTCCTGCGCACCATGGCGCTTGGCGCGGGCGCCAGGATGGCGAAGGCCTGAAACAAAAGGGGCGGCGACAGCCGCCCCGCTCCATCCGCTATTTGCCGACCATCTCGGCCAGCCTGCGCACCGTGTTCCAGTTGCGCGCCGTACCGATGCCCATGCGCTTGTGATTGGCGGCAGCAAGCAGCCGCGAGCTCGGCCGCTCGCGCGAGAAGACAAGCCAGATATCGCCGTCGACCCAAAGTACTTTCTCATCGTCGGCAGCATAGGCCCGGAGCGCTTCGACGGCGTCAACGGGCACAGGCTCGCGCATCACGCGCACCGCGACCTGATCGGCCGCATCAGCGGATTCGGCCGGAAACGGATTGGCTGCAGCAAGCTTCATCCAGTCCTCGGCACCGCGGACGATGATGTCGACATGACGGCCGAAGGTTTTCCCGAAGGCCTTTTCCAGCTGCTGCTCGAGCTTTGAAATTTCACCGGCCCTGGCCTCGAACACCAGATTGCCGGTCGCCACCAGCGTGCGGACGTTCCTCAGCCCCAGGCCCTCGGCCATCGCCTTGAGGTCGGCCATGACCACGCGCCGTCCCTCGCCCAGAATGATGCTGTAGAGCAGCGCGACGTAAGTCTGCATTAAACGAGGCGCGACTGATCCACGGCCGCCGATATGAAGCTCGCGAACAGCGGATGCGGGTCGAGCGGCCGGCTCTTCAGCTCCGGGTGATACTGCACGCCGATGAACCAGGGATGGTCGGGATATTCGACCGTCTCCGGCAGCACGCCGTCGGGCGACATGCCGGCAAAGACCAGGCCGCAATCCTCCAGCCGCTGCTTGTAGTCGATGTTGACTTCGTAGCGGTGCCGATGGCGCTCGGAGATCTGCGTGTCGCCATAGATATCCGCTATTTTCGAGCCCTTGGCGAGTTCGGCCTGGTAGGCGCCGAGCCGCATCGTGCCGCCGAGGTCGCCGGTGGCCCTGCGCTTCTCCAGCATGTTGCCCTTCAGCCATTCGGTCATCAGGCCGACGACCGGCTCACTGGTCGGGCCGAACTCGGTCGACGACGCATGGTCGACACCTGCCAGCGAGCGGGCCGCCTCGATGCAGGCCATCTGCATGCCGAAGCAGATGCCGAAGTAAGGCACCTTGCGCTCGCGCGCGAACTTCGCCGCCAGGATCTTGCCCTCCGAGCCGCGTTCGCCAAAGCCGCCAGGAACGAGAATGCCGTGCACCTTCTCAAGCCACGGCGTCGGGTCTTCCTTCTCGAAAATCTCGCTTTCGATCCAGTCGAGCTTGACCTTGACGCGGTTGGCAAGGCCGCCATGCGACAGCGCCTCGATCAGCGATTTGTAGGCGTCCTTCAGCCCGGTGTATTTGCCGACGATGGCGATCGTAACCTCGCCTTCCGGATTGTGGATGCGGTTGGACAGCGCCTGCCAGGGCTCCATGCGCGGCTTCGGCGCCGGATCGATGCCGAAGGCGGCCAGCACCTCCGAATCCAGCCCTTCTTTGTGATAGGCCATCGGCACGTCGTAGATGTGCGGCACGTCGAGCGCCTGGATGACGGCGCTTTCGCGCACGTTGCAGAACAGCGACAGTTTCCTGCGCTCTTCCTTGGGGATCGGCCGGTCGGCGCGCACCAGAAGGATGTCGGGCGCGATACCGATACCGCGCAGTTCCTTGACCGAATGCTGCGTTGGTTTGGTCTTCAGTTCCCCGGCCGTCGGGATGTAGGGCATCAGCGTCAGATGCACATAGACCGCGTTGTTACGTGGCAGGTCGTTGCCGAGCTGACGAATCGCTTCGAGGAACGGCATCGCCTCGATGTCGCCGACCGTGCCGCCGATCTCGCACAGCACGAAGTCGTAGTCGTCGTTGCCATCCAGCACGAAATGCTTGATCTCGTCGGTGACGTGCGGGATCACCTGCACCGTCGCGCCGAGATAGTCGCCGCGCCGCTCGCGCTCGATGATGTTCTTGTAGATGCGGCCGGTGGTGATGTTGTCCTGCTGGTTCGCAGAACGCCCGGTGAAGCGCTCGTAATGGCCGAGATCGAGATCGGTCTCGGCGCCGTCGTCGGTCACGAACACTTCGCCATGCTGGTATGGCGACATCGTTCCAGGATCGACATTGAGGTAGGGATCGAGCTTTTTGATCCGGGCGCGATAGCCTCGCGCCTGCAGGAGAGCCCCAAGAGCTGCTGCGGCGATGCCTTTTCCAAGTGAGGAAACCACGCCGCCTGTGATGAATACATATCGCGCCATGGGAGTCATCGCTTAACGCGGCCTGATTGATTCCGCCAGAGAAAAAACCGCCGCGAAGGCTTTTTCCCAAAATGGCGCCGGTGCCTGTGATCGGCGTTTTCATTATTCAAAACAAAAGGGCCGGCGGTGCCGGCCCTTTCGGCAGTTTGATGGAACGCGTCGGATGACGACGACTTGGGTCGTTAAATAACGACCTTGATCGTTAGATGATAACGACCTTGGTGCCGATCTTGACGCGGCTGTAGAGATCCATGACGTGCTCGTTCATCATGCGGAAGCAGCCGTTGGATGCGCTGGTTCCGATCGACTGGGGAGCAATCGTGCCGTGGATGCGCAGATGCGTGTCCTTCTTGCCGTCATAAAGGTAGATGGCGCGCGCGCCGAGCGGATTCTCACCGCCGCCGGGCATGCCGTCCTTGTACTGGCCATAGTGCTTCGGCTCGCGCTTCTGCATGTCGAGCGTCGGGATCCAGCGCGGCCATTCCTGCTTGTCGCCGACCGCGACCGTGCCCTTGAACTGCAGGCCCTCGCGACCGACCGCGATGGCGTAGCGGCGTGCGGTGGAAAACGACTCGACGAGGTAGAGGCGGCGGGCACTGGTGTCGATGACGATGGTGCCCGGCTCATAGCCGGTGAACGTGACGTCCTGCGGCACGAATTCCGGCTTCACCTTGAACGGCCGCTTGGCGTCCTTCCTGGCGAGCGCCGAATCGAGCGCGCGGGTCTCGGGAAGATAGCTGATCGAGGTCACCGACTGGCCGCCGAACAGGCCGGCGAACAGGCCGCCGCTGCTCGTCTGCTTCTGCCCAGGCTGCTCGCTGCGCAATTCACCGTTGTTGCCGGTCGCCGTGATGTTCATGGCCTCAGCCGGAATCGGTTCCTCGGCCTTGACCGGGACAATCGGCGCGACGGGCTCCAGCGGCGCGATGATCTTGGTGGTCTTCTTGGCCGGCTTGGCGTCGGCGACTTCGGCCGAAGCGGTCCCGCTGCCCTTCTTGGCGAGCCATTCCTGGCGCGCGGCATCCGCCTTGGCCTTGGCCGCCTCGCGCATCGCCAACTTGCGGGCCTCGAGCGCCTTTTCCTTGGCGGCTTCCTTGTCGGCCGCGATCTTTGCCTCGATCTTGCTGATCTGCGCGAGATCTTCCGAGGTCGGATTTTTCTTCTTCTTGAGAAGCCTCAGCTGCGATGCGTCGCTTTTGGCGGCGACGACGGGAATAGCGTCGGTCTTTTCTACCGACGGGGAAGAAACCATGTTTGCCGGTCCAGCAAGGGCCGAGGTACCCATGCCGAGGACGGCACAGACTCCCAAAATGATGAAGCTGCGAAGCTGCATGGCGAAGATCCGATCGTTCAGTGCGAGTTGCCCACGGCGTCGCCCGGCGCCCCCCAAGGACGCCGAAAGTGCCGCGCGCAATCTATAATCGATTAGCCGTCATCGCCTCAAGCTGAGGCAGGCGCTACGCCCGGTTGAATCTTCGTGATCGAGCGCGCATTTGCCGCGACTGTGTTCAAAGAACAACAGATCGCGGCCCGGTGCTTGTCCGGCTACTGGTTCGGAACCTGCGGGGTGACCGGCAAGGTAACGCCGTTGGCTGCCGGCGGCGTGGTCGGATTCGCCGGGGCGGCCGGAGCCGGAGCGGTGGTGCCGTTGGCAAGCGGCGTGGTGGTGGTCGTGCCGCCTGACGGAGCTGCGGGAGCCGTGCTGCCGGCCGGAGCCGCGGGCTTGGAGGTGCCCACCGGTCCATTGGAGCCCGGCAACTGGTTGAGCACGCCGTTGCCCGATGTCGACGTCGCCGGACGATCGAGAATGTCGATCGGCTTTTCGCCGTAACGGGCAATGATCGAGAGCGCCAGCGACGTCACGAAGAACGCGGCCGCCAGGATTGCGGTGGCGCGGGTCAGCGCGTTGGCGGCGCCGCGCGCCGTCATGAAACCGGAACCGCCGCCGATGCCCAGGCCGCCGCCTTCGGAGCGCTGCAGCAGCACCACGCCGACAAGGGCGAGCACGACCATAAGGTGGATGACGATCAGTACGGTTTCCATAATTTATCCTGGCGAGGCCCTGCTCGGCCGCGCATACGACCGGTGTTTTGGAGGCGGCTCCTTACAATGCTTTGGCGGCATTTCCAAGCCCGTGGCCGGGAATATGGGAAGCAATGCGGCCATTACAACGATTTATACCGCGTGAGCCTAAGGTGTGTTGAGATTCAGGTCAGGCCGCGCCGAAGATGACGATTTCCGAGAACCGGAGTGGAGCGTACTTGAAGTACGTGAGCACCGGAAGCGCAGGAAAGCGGCATTTGCAGGCCGGCCTCACCTGAATGTCAACACACCCTAGGAGATGTTCATGTAAGCTTCCGCAATCGCCAGGAAGTCGGCCGCCTTCAGGCTGGCGCCGCCGACCAGCGCGCCGTCGACATTCCCGACGCCGAGCAGTTCCACAGCATTGGAAGGCTTGACCGAGCCACCATAAAGAATGCGCATCCTGGCCGCGGCATCGCCGAGCAACTCGGTCAGCTTGCGGCGGATATGCGCATGCGCCTCCGCGACGTCGGCTGCGGTCGGGGTCAGGCCGGTGCCAATGGCCCAGACCGGCTCATAGGCGACAATGGTGTTCGCTGGGGTAGCGCTCATCGGAACGGAGCCTTCGAGCTGGCGCGCCAATATGTCGAGCGTTGCGCCAGACTCGCGCTCGGCACGCGTCTCGCCGATACAGATGATCGCCACCAGCCCTGCCCGCCAGGCTGCCGATGCCTTGGCATTCACCGTCGCATCGTCCTCGCCGAACAGTTCGCGGCGCTCGGAATGGCCGACAATGACATGGCTCGCGCCGGCATCCTTGAGCATCTCGGCCGAAATCTCGCCGGTAAAGGCGCCGCTCTCCTTGGCATGGCAATCCTCGCCGCCGGCTCGCACCGGCGTGCGCGACAGGATCTCGGCGGCGCGCTGGAGCAAAGTCGCCGGCACGCACACCACCGCTTCGGTCTCGGCATCGAGTCCGCTCATGAACCCGTTGCCGATCGACCGCAGCTCATTGAGAGAGGCGCTGGTGCCGTTCATTTTCCAGTTGCCGGCGACAAGCGGACGGATTCCAGGGGTCATGGGATGCGTTCTCCGAGCGACATTAAGCAGCGCCCTCACTACCAAAATCAGGTCACAAAGCAATCGACAGTGGACCGGAACGGCGCTATTGCGCTTGTTTCAGACTCGGCGCATGCGAAAATGCGCATAAATCGGAAGTATGCATGCTTGGTATATTGAGAAGCGCGGCGGGCACCTGGGTCGCGAAGGCGTTGCTGTCCTTGCTGGTGGTGAGTTTCCTCGCCTGGGGCGCGACCACGCGCATGGTGGGCGGTGTGCTGGGCGGCCATCACGCGGTGATCACGGCCGGCGGCACGGAGGTCTCGATCAACGAGTATCGCCTCGCTTATGATCGCCAGCTCAGCCTGCTCTCGCAGCAATATGGCCAGCGCGTCACCCAGGAACAGGCCAAGCTGCTCGGTGTCGACAACCAGGTGCTGGCGCAGCTCGTGTCGGGCGCCGTGCTCGACGAACAGGCGCGCAAGCTTGGCCTCGGTCTTTCCAAGGACCGGCTGGCCGAACTGACACGCGAGGATCCGGCCTTCAAGGGCCCCAGCGGCCAGTTCGATCGGCGGACCTTCGAATATCTCCTGCGCCAGCTCGGCATGCGGCCGGAGGACTATCTCAAGAACCGCTCGCAGGTAGCTGTGCGCCAGCAGATCATCGAGGCGATTTCCGACGGCCTCAAGGTTCCGCAGACCTTCCTGAAGGCGGTCTCGCTCTATCGCGGCGAGGATCGCACGATCGACTACCTCGTTCTGCCGAAGACGCTCGTGCAGCCCATCGAGGCGCCGTCCGACAGCGCTCTCAATACCTATTTCGACGCCAACAAGAAGAACTACGCCGCGCCGGAATACCGCAAGTTCTCCTATGTCCGGCTTGAGCCCCAGGACATCATGGATCCGTCCGCGGTGACCGACAGCCAGGTCAGCGACGACTACAACAAGAATGTCGCGCGCTACACGACGCCCGAGATGCGCACCATCGAACAGTTGGTGTTCAAGACGCCGGATGCGGCCAAGGCGGCTTTGGATTCGCTGAAGGCTGGCGCCACTTTCGACAAGCTCGTCACCGCCGAAGGCAAGACGCAGGCCGACACGCTCCTCGGCACGCTGGCCAAGGACAAGATCGCCGACAAGGCAGTGGCCGATGCTGCCTTCTCGCTCAATGCCAATGAGGTGAGCCAGGTTGTCCAGGGCGCCTTCGGTCCCGTGCTTTTGCGTGTCACGGAGATCAAGCCGCAGGTCGTGAAGCCGCTTTCGGAAGTGTCCGACCAAATCCGCAAGGACCTGGCGCTGGGCGAGGCAAGCCGCATCCTGCTCGACGTGCATGACAGCTACGAGGACACCCGCGCCTCGGGCGCCTCGCTTGCCCAGGCCGCCGACAAGCTGAAGCTCAAGGTCGTCACCATCGACGCCATCGACCGGACCGGCCAGCGGCCGGACGGAACGATCGTCAACAACCTGCCGGAATCGGCCGATCTCATCAAGTCGGTGTTCGCGGCCGAGCCCAACACCGAGAATGAAGGCCTGACCACCGCCGACAACGGTTTCGTCTTCTACGAGGTTCAGTCGATCACGCCGGCACGCGACCGCACGCTGGATGAAGTCCGCAAGAAAGTCGCGGCAGACTGGACGGAGGCCGAGACCAACAAGCGGCTCGATGCGAAGGCGCAGGAGCTGGAGAAGCGCCTCAAGGCCGGCACCACGCTCGACGTCATCGCCGGCGAGCTCAAGCTCGACAAGCAGACCAAGCGCGGCCTGAAGCGCGAAGCCGACGATGCCGATTTCGGCAAGGAAGGTGCCGCGGCCATGTTCGGCGTCGGTGAGGGCGGCACCGGCTTGATCCCCTCGCCCACCGGCGACGGCCAGATCCTGTTCAAGGTCGCCGAGGTCTTCGAGCCGGCGGGCGCCGACGGCAGCGCGGTGCCGGAGGATGCGCAGAAATCCTTCGGCGCTGGCATGTCAGACGACCTGCTAGACCAGTTGGTGGCGCAATTGCAGTCGCAATATGACGTTCGCATCGATCCGAACGCCGTTTCGCAAGCAGCACAGAGCAGATGAGCGCGCTTAAGACACACATAGCCAAGGTCGCCACCGGCACCGCGCTTTCCTTCGAGGAAGCGCGCGAAGCCTTCGACATCATCATGTCGGGCGACGCGACGCCCGGCCAGATCGGCGGCTTCCTGATGGCGCTGCGCGTGCGCGGCGAGACGGTGGGCGAGATATCGGGCGCGGTCGCCACGATGCGCGCCAAGATGCTGCGCGTCGAGGCGCCACACGGCGCCATCGACATCGTCGGCACCGGCGGCGACAATTCGCACTCGGTCAACATCTCGACGGCTTCGGCCTTCGTCATCGCCGCCGCCGGCGTGCCGGTCGCCAAGCATGGCAATCGCGGCCTGTCCTCGCTGACCGGCTCGGCCGATGTGCTGACGGCGCTGGGCGTCAGAATAGACATCTCGCCGGAAATGATCGGCCGCTGCATCCATGAGGCAGGCGTCGGCTTCATGTTCGCGCCGGCGCATCATCCGGCGATGAAGCATGTCGGGCCGACCCGCGTCGAGCTCGGCACGCGCACCATCTTCAACCTGCTCGGACCGCTGTCGAACCCGGCCGGCGTCAGCCGCCAGATGGTCGGCGTCTTCCTGCCGGAGTGGATCATGCCGGTGGCCGAGACGCTTAAGGCGCTGGGCGCCGATCACGCCTGGGTCGTCCATGGCGATGGCTATGACGAGATCACCACCACGGGTGAGACCCAGGTGGCGGAGCTTGTCGGCGGCGAGATCCGCAGCTTCACCCTGACGCCGGAATCCGTTGGATTGAAGCGGCACACCAAGGAAGAGCTGCGCGGCGGTGACGCGGCCTACAACGCCAAGGAACTTCGCGATATGCTGGGCGGGGCCGCCGGCGCCTATCGCGACACGGTGCTGATGAATGCCGGCGCCGGGCTGGTCGTGGCCGGTAAGGCGACGACGCTCGCCGATGGCATCGCGGCGGCGACGCAGGCGATCGACAGCGGCCGCGCGCTTGCGGTGCTGGACAAGCTTGTCGAGATTTCGAACGGATAAGGCCTTGTCGGATATCCTGCGCAAGATCGAAGCCTACAAGCGCGATGAGATCGCGGCAGCCAAGCTCGCCGTGCCGTTCGCCGAGATCAAGGCGAAGGCCAGTGCCGCCGAGCCGCCGCGCGGCTTCCTCGCAGCGCTCGAAGCCAAGCGCCGCGACGGCGGTTTCGCGCTGATTGCGGAGATCAAGAAGGCCAGCCCCTCCAAGGGCCTGATCCGCGCCGACTTCGATCCGCCGGCACTCGCCAAGGCCTATCAGAAAGGCGGCGCTGCCTGTCTTTCGGTGCTGACCGACGCACCGTCCTTCCAGGGTGCGCCGGAATTCCTGACGGCCGCGCGGGCAGCGGTGCGTCTGCCGGCTCTGCGCAAGGATTTTCTGTTCGATCCCTATCAGGTCTACGAAGCGCGCGCCTGGGGCGCCGATGCGATCCTGGTAATCATGGCAAGCGTCGACGACGCGCTGGCCAAGGACCTTGAAACGACAGCCTTCGAGCTCGGCATGGACGCGCTGGTCGAGGTGCATGACGAGAAGGAGATGGAGCGCGCGCTTCGCCTCTCGTCGCGGCTGATCGGCATCAACAACCGCGATCTCAGGACCTTCGAGACCAGTCTCGATGTTTCGGAGCGGCTGGCGGCCATGGTGCCAGCGGACCGGCTGCTGGTCAGCGAAAGCGGCATCTTCACGCATCAGGATTGCCGCCGGCTGGAGAAGAGCACGATCGGCACCTTCCTCGTCGGCGAGAGCCTGATGCGGCAGGCGGACGTGGCCGCGGCGACCGAGCTTCTGCTGACGGGCAAGGCGCCGGCCGAGGCCGTTTGAGGATGCCTGCCCTCACCCACCTCGGCGCCAAGGGCGAAGCCAACATGGTCGATGTCGGCGACAAGGCCGAGACGACCCGCACGGCGATCGCCGAAGGCTTCGTCTCGATGCGGCCCGAAACGCTAGAGATGATCCTCGCCGGCGACGCCAAGAAGGGTGACGTGCTGGGCACCGCCCGCATCGCCGGGATCATGGCGGCGAAGAAGACGCATGAGCTGATCCCGCTTTGCCATCCGCTGCTTCTCACCAAAGTGGCCGTCGAGATCGAGCCGGACCGCACGCTGCCCGGCTTCAAGGTCACGGCGCTCGCCCGCGTCACCGGCAAGACCGGCGTGGAGATGGAAGCGCTGACCGCCGCCTCGGTCGCCTGCCTCACCATCTACGACATGGCCAAGGCGGTGGACCGTGGCATGGTGATTTCCGGCATCCGACTGGTCGAGAAGACCGGCGGCAAGTCGGGCGACTACAAGGCGGCCCCCTGATGGCGCTGGTCCCGGTCGCCGAAGCGCTCGAACGCCTGCTCGACGGCGCAGCACCTTTGCCAGGCGAAAGCATTCCACTGGCGGAAGCGGCCGGACGGGTCCTGGCGGAACCGGTTGTGGCGCTGCGCACGCAGCCGCCTTTCAACGCCTCCGCGATGGATGGCTATGCCGCGCGTTCCGCCGATGTTGCTTCAGTGCCGGCGCAACTTGAGGTCGTGGGTATTGCGCCTGCCGGGCGCAGCTTCTCCGGAACCGTTGGAGAAGGCCAGGCCGTGCGCATCTTCACTGGTGCGCCACTGCCTGAAGGCGCCGACACCATTGT
>Ga0207694_10002337_pt1 | contig 15508 bp, 13 predicted proteins | sample KBSC34metaG_FD_184353 | JGI IMG/M metagenome (GOLD analysis project Ga0207694, IMG submission 184353) | Corn rhizosphere microbial communities from Kellogg Biological Station, Michigan, USA - KBS C3-4 metaG (SPAdes) (version 2) | ecosystem: Host-associated > Plants > Roots > Rhizosphere > Soil...
CCGGTCGATCGCGTCGATGAGCTGCGTTTCGGCGGCTGCGGGAAGATAAAATAACAGGCCCTCGGCGAGCCAGGCAGTGGGCACCGCCGGATCGAAGTCTGCTTCGGCCAAAGCTGCGACCCAGTCGCCGCGCAGGTCGATCGGGATCGGGACGCGGGTCGCCTTCGGCGTGGCCGCCAAGGCGTCGAGCACCTGGTGCTTGAACGACAGCACGGCGTCCCGGTCGATCTCGAAGATCACGCAGCCGGCAGGCCAGTCGAGCCGGTACGCCCGGGAGTCGAGTCCGGCTCCAAGAAGGACGACTTGGCGTGCTCCGGCGCGTACCGCCTGCAGGAGGAAGTCGTCGAAGATCCTGGTTCGCAGGCCGAAGTAGCGCGCGAAGCGGCCCCACAGCGGGTCCGCGTCGCCGTCCGGGACCTGCTGGATGCGGACGGGCCAGTCCGCGGACGCCGGCGCGGTGCGCACGAAATGCTCGGCGTAGGCGTCCTGGGCCAGGCTGTCGTGGCGGTGGGTCTCGATCGCGCGGGCTGCGGCGACCAGCAGAGCGGTGACGCCGACGCCGCCGTCCACGCCCTCCGCGCCGGTGTTCCGCTGCGACACGTCGGCCGTCATGGGGTTCCTCCTAGGTGCGCGGGATGAGGACGGGTTTGACGACGAGGCCTGTCTCGCAGTCGTGCTCGGCCTCGTTGATCTCGTCGAGCGGGTAGGTGCGGATGAGCTGGTCGAAGGGGAAGCGGCCAGCCTGCCAGAGCCCGGTCAGCCGAGGGATGAGCAGGCCGGGAACCGCGTCGCCCTCGCAGATGTGGGACAGCTTCCGGCCCCGGTCGAGGGTCCCGGGCTCCAGCGCCAGCGGCGTGTGCAGCCGTGCGACAAGGCCGAGGTGACCGGTCGGTCGCAGAGCTCTGAGTGCGGCGTTGATCAGCTCGGGCGAGGCCGTGGTGTCCAGCGCGTACTGCACGCCGCCGTCCGTCAGCCGCCTGATGCGTTCGGCGAGGTCGGCCGCCGGATAGAGCGCGACGGCGCCGAAACGCTCGGCCGTCGCCAGCCGATCGGAGTGCTGGTCGACGGCCACGACCACGCTCCCGGCAGCGGCCGCCGCCATGATCGCGGCCAGGCCCACGGCTCCGGCACCCAGAACGGCCACGGTATCGCCTGGGCCGGCGCCGAAGGTGTTCAAGACCGCCCCGGCACCGGTGAGGAAGCCACAGCCGAGTGGGCCGAGCAGTTCAACCGGCAGCGCGGGATCGACCCGGACGGCGTTGCGGGCCAGGACCATCGCGTATTCGGCGAACGAGGACTGGCCGAACCACCGGGGCGCCAAGGGGATTCCCGCCGCATCGGCGAACCGCGCGGCGCTCTTCTCACGTCCTCCGAACAGGTTCAGCTCGGCGAAGGAATCGCAGTAGGCAGGTGCGCCGCCTAGGCAGGAGCGGCAGTACCCGCAGGAGTCGAAACTCAGCACGACGTGGTCGCCGACGGCGAGCCGGGTATCCGGGCCGCCGGTCTCCACGACGACCCCAGCACCCTCGTGCCCGAGCACGGCCGGCAGCGGCGAGCGGCCCGCGGAGCGGCGCACGGCCAGATCAGTCCGGCACATCCCGCAGCCCGCGATCCTTACCAGGACCTCGTCCACCGCCGGGCCCGCGTTCACCGTCACCTGCTCGATGGCGAATCGGCCCTCATACGAGCGCAGTACCGCCGCGCCGAACTGCCTGCCCACCTCACGCCTCCTGCGGCCGGTGCACGACGAACGGCCTGAGGTTTCCGTAGAAGCCCCACGGCCCGCCGGCGACCCCGACACCGCTCTCTTTGGCTCCCGCGAACGGCTGCGCGAGGGAGAGCTCGCCGTGGTGGTTGATCCAGGCCGTCCCGCATTCGAGCTGGCCGGCCACCGTCTCGGCTTGGCCCGGATCGCTGCCCCACACCGAGCCGCCGAGACCGAAGCCGGTGCCGTTGGCCGCTTCGACGGCCTCGTCGATACGCCGGTAAGGGAGCACCGGTAGCACCGGCCCGAACTGTTCCTCGGTGACCAACGGGTTCTGGGGCGGGACATCGGCCAGGATCGTCGGTGCGAAGAAGTAGCCCGGCCGGTCGAGCGGGTATCCGCCGGCCGCGGCACGGGCGCCGTCCGCGAGGGCCTGGGCCGCGTAGTGCTCGACGCGGGCGAGTTGAGGAGCGTTGTTGATCGGCCCCAGTTGCGATCCGGCGTCCAGACCCGGCCCTACGACGGTCTTCTTCGCACACTGAGCGAGAGCCTCGACGACCTCGGAGTAGCGCCGCGCCGGTGCGTAGACGCGTTTGACCGCCATGCAGATCTGTCCGCAGTTGCGGAACGCCGCCCAGAACAGCCGGTCGGCGATCTGCTCCACGTCCACGTCGTCGAGCAGGATCGCGGCGTCGTTGCCGCCCAGCTCCAGAGTGACCCGGGCGAGTGAGGACGCCGCGCCGCGAGCCACGGCGCGGCCGGTGGGGACCGAGCCGGTGAAGGTGACGTGGCGGATCCCCGGATGGGACGCGAGGCGCCCGCCGAGGGGTTCGCGGCCGGTGACGACGGTGAGCACGTCCTCGGGCAGCGCGGCGGCGAGGATCGATCCCAGCATCCTGGTGGCCAGTGGTGTGAACGGGGAGGGTTTGAGGACCACCGTGTTGCCCGCGGCGAGCGCGGGGGCGAACTTCGCGGAGGCGAGTTGGAGTGGGAAGTTCCACGGGACGATGGCGGCGACGGGCCCGAGCGGTCGCCAACGGACCTCGCTGTGCATCGGCCGGCCGTCCGCGATCGGCTGGGTCTGTGGGCGCAGCGTGGCGAAGTAGCGCAGCCGGGCCGCGGTGCGGGCGACCTCCGCATGCGACTCGGGCAGCGGCTTGCCCTGTTCGCGGGTGAGCAGCGGAGCGAGGTCGGGCGCGGCCCGCTCCACCGCGTCGGCCGCCGCGAGCAGGCCGGCGGCGCGGGCGTCGGGGTCGGCCCGCCACCCGCGCCAGGCCGCGTAAGCCCGGTCGACGATCGCGTCCAGTTCCGCAGGCTGCTGATCGGGCGCCTCGGCGAAGGGTTCGCCGGTCGCCGGATCGAGGACTGCGAAGCTGCCGCCTTCGGCCCGGTGCGGGCCGGGCGGGGGAGTCGTCGGCATGCCGGCGCCTCAGCTCCCGGCGGGGACGGTCGTCTGTTTCTGCTGATGCCGGTCCAGCTCTGCCTGGTGCCGGTCCATCTCGGCTCGGAAGGCGGCGATCAGGTGGGGCTGGATCCGTCCGGTAGTGCGGTTGCCCCGCTCGCAAACCGCCCCGCGCACCCCCACGATGTCGGTGCCGATGGCGGTGAGCGTGCCCAGGTCGTCCGCCTTGACGCTGCCCGCGAGCGCCGCGCGCAGGCCGGCGTCGTGGGCCCGTTGGACGAACTCGGCGCAGAGCTCGGGCGGGACGTGGTCGAACAGCCCGCTCCCGTCCTTGATGGCGGTGTCGAGCATGGCCGCGTCGCAACCGGAGCGGTCGGCGATGTCGGGCAGCGCCAGCGGGTTGACGCAGCCGATCCGGTGGGCGTCGGCGTACCCCGAGGCGACGACGAACGCGTCCGGCCGGTGGTCCTTCACCGCTCGCACGACCGCCTGCATGACGGTGATGGCCTGGTCGGGGGTCGTGCATCCGTAGAGGCCGACCTTGATGTACGTGGCGCCCGACACGGCCGCGCCGAGCGCCGCCTGGGCGACGGTGCCTGGTTTGTACGGGACGTCGCCCACGGTCGCGGACACCGGCTTGTCCGCCGGGACGGCCTCACGGATCTCCCTGATCACCCACGGGAAGTTCGCCCCGAGCGAGCCCTCGTCCGGCTTCTTGACGTCGACGATGTCGAGGTACCGCGCCGCCTTGGCGCAGTCGCGGGCCTCCTCGACGTCGGCCGGGGATATGAGCAGCAGCAACGCACTGTCCTTTCGGTGGCTGCTCAGCGCTGTTGCGCGGGGATCAGGTGGTTGCCGCGGGTCTCGCCGTCGTCCGGGTCGTAGAACTCCACGATCGCGGTCCGCCACACGTCCACCTCGACCCGGTCCTCCTCGGTGGGGCCGAAGGAATCGAACAGCGCGTGCAGGTTGTCGTGCCCGAAGCCGATCGCCTTCATCAGCGCCTCGAACACGGGACGCTCGATGAGCCCGTCACCGTCCGGATCGCCGAGTGCGGACAGCGCCTCGGCGAACTGCTCGACGGCCGGCCCGAAGCGCTCGGGGCTGAGCACGATGAGCCGGAACTCCTCGCGGGAGATCCGGCCGTCGCCGTTCTCGTCGAGCTCGGCGGCCATCGTGGTCCAGTACCGGGCGAAGGCGGCGCGGATCGCGTCCTTCGCGCCTTCATCGGATCCGGTCGCCGCCGCGACCACCCGGTTCGTCATGAGCTCGATGTCGGCGGCCTCGATGAAGCCGTTGCCGTCGGTGTCGAAGAGATCGAAGACGTGTTCGATTCGCTGGACGGCCTGAGGGTGATGGTTCATGGAGATTCCGGCCTCTCGCTCTGAACTGACCTACTTGTCCGATTGTCGGCTCACGGACCGGATCCGTCTCGAATAAGGGCTCGTATTCACTCGAACAGTGGACCCCGCGCCGCGCGGCCACGGCGTGGGTGTCCGCGCGCGCTCCGCTTCGCGACCGCCATCGGCTCAGCGACTACTGCACGCCCGGGCGAGCACCGCAACGGATGGCCGCCAGGATCCTGGGGTGGAGGGAGCGGAGCCCGGCACGCCCCGGCGAATCGCTTCTAGGCTGCGGCATCCCTCGCCGGCTCCGGAGTGCCTTGTTCAAAAACCGGAGTGCCTTGTTCAAAAAGCTGTGTCACTCCCGCCAGATCCAGCACGCGGCTCACTCGTTCTGAGGGATCGATCAGAGTGACCGTGCGATCGGCGTCGGTGAGGTTCTGCCAAAGCCCGACCAGGACGCGCAGTCCCATGGAGTCCATGAAGGTGACGCCGGAGCAGTTCAGCCGCACGTCGCTACCGTTGGCCGCCCAGGTCGCGGCCTCGGCCTCGAAGCGTGTGTAGACCGTCAGATCGACGTCGCCGGTGACCGTGACATCAAGGTGTCGTCCCGACTGCTGTGCGGTGCAGGTGAATTCCATCCATGCCTCCGAACCGTCGAACGCCCGTCGGGCCCGGGTCGCGGGACTCCGACGTCGTATTTCCCACCCTGGCCCGGCCGCCCAGAGCTGTCAACAATTGCATGAAATTTGTTTCGCCTGAAATGGGTATTGGTCGCACCGTGGCACAACGTGGCAGAGAAGGGTCTTGGACGCTGCTCCCGTCCCACGGCCACGTATGGCCGGCTGTCGCGTACCAGAGCGGTACAGCCAGGGCTCCATCTGGCTCAGGCCGAACTGGAAATGCCGGGCTGCACGTGCCCAGGCCTCCCGGTGACGAGCAACGCGGCGTCACCCGGGGGAGTATGCCGGTGGCTGAGCTGATCAGACTGCGGGATCAGGGTCTTCTGCCACATCCGGGAGCGGCTCCACCACGGAGAAGATGCTTGCGACCCCAGCGAGGTCCAGGACCCGCAGTACCGGAGTGGAAGGGCCGGCGAGCACGAACTCGCTACCGTTCTCGGCTGCCTGTTGCCGGGCCTGTACCAGTACCCGCAGACCCATGGAATCCAGGAAGGTGACCTGGGAGAGGTCGATGGCCAGACGCGATGAGCCGTCCCACGCTTTGGCGATTTCGGCCTCGAACGCTGCGTGGACAGCCAGGTCGACGTCGCCGCTGACGACGAGTGCCACCCCGTTCGCGACCTGCCGCACGGTGCATGAGAACCCCATGTCGCCTCCTGGCGCTTAACCCGTCCGACACAGAGCACATCGAATGTGGCGTAGCCAAGCTTTCGGCATCGCGGCCTCCGTGTCAACCTAAACAAGAATAAGTTCTCATGAGATTTCCTTCCCGGGTAAGTATTGTGCAGGTGGCCTCAGGAACGCCGCGCAGCAGACGTCCGGTGGTTTCGACGAGACTGAAATACGGCCGGAGAGCAGAAATGCGTCCTGAAGCACAGCTCAAACAGACGTTCCGCGGCCGAGGCCGAAACCATGGTGATCCAGGCGGCCGGCCGACCCGACACCTCGCCGTCCTGTGCGCGTGCTTCGTGGCGCACGCCGCTGCTAGCCGAATTGAGTACGCGCTGAAGACGAATATCGCTGATGAGGTTCTTCCGCGGCATGTCGCAGGCCGAAATCGGTGCCGAGCCGGGAGTCTCTCAGGTGCAGGTCTCTGGGCTACTGTCACAGATTCTCGGGGTCGGCGAGAGCGCCTTGCGATGGGAAGATGATTGTCCGCCGTCCACCGGGGCCGTCTTGACGTGAGCCGAAACGGATAGATGATGGTCTCCGACCCGTATGCCCATCGTGAGGCGAGTGTGAGCGTGAGCAGACTTCCTTTCGCTGCTCACGACCGTGCCCCGGTGAAGTCGTTTCGACACGAGGCGTTTTTGTATTCCGGCATCGAGCACTTCCTGGCCGGTACGACGGCTTTCGTTGGCAATGCGCTCGACGACGGCGAGGCCGTCCTGGCCGCGGTGGCCGAGCCTCACGCCTCGCTGCTCCGCCAAGCCCTGGGTGACGACGCCGAGCGGATCGAGTTCCTGGATGTCGGCCGTGTAGGCCGTAATCCCGCACGCCTCATCCCGGCTTGGCAGGACTGGGTTGACCGGAATGCGTTCGCACGTGGATTCCGCGGGATCGGTGAGCCGATCCGAATGGGCCGGACTTCAAGCGAGACCGCCGAATGCCGACACCACGAGCAACTCGTCAACACCGCTTTCGACGACGGTCCGGCCTGGTGGCTGCTGTGCCCTTACGACGTCGCCGCACTGCCTGCCCCGATGATCGAGCACGCGTATGCCAGCCATCCCGCCGTCGTAGCCGACGACACCACAACATGCAGCCCCGCCTACAGGCGTCCTGAGCCCGGATCTCCAGCCGTAGCCACCGAACCGCTGGAGGAACCGCCGGGCCGGATACACGAGATCGGCTTCGAGATGGGAAGCCTGGGAGACCTCCGCGACTGGGTCGAGAAGTTCGCCGAACCCGTGCTGGGAAGGCAGCGCACAGCCGACGCGGTGCTGGTCGTCAGTGAACTGGCGGCGAACAGCATCAAGTACGGGGGAGGCGCGGGGATCCTGCGTCTGTGGCGCGACGGGCGCGCACTGGTCTGCGAGGTGCGCGACGAAGGAGTGATCACCGACCCGCTGATCGGACGGCGCCGTCCCATCATCACCGTGCGCGGCAAGGCAGGGCTGTGGATCGTCAACCAGGTGTGCGACCTGGTACAGATCCGGTCGGCCCCGGAACGCGGGACCGTCGTCCGCGCACGCCTCGCCGACGCCGACGCGGCGTGAGTCGCGATCTTCGGGTCTTCGACGAACCGATTGGACTGCTCATCGCCGAATCAGGAAGAGGACGAGCACGATGAGCAGAATCACCACGATCGTTCCAACGCCGATATACATGCTTCCTTCTTCCTCGCTGTCGTAGGCCGGACCCTCCGGCTTGGCGAACGCGGCCGACCAGGCGACGCAGGACAAGCTGAACGCCCTCGCGCAAGGCCTGAGCGGGCTGATGACGCACATCGCCGACATGCACGACCGGGACGATCTGCGCGACGAGGTGACCGAGCTGCGCACCGCCGGCTCACCGGCCGCGAACTACATCCACCCTGCCCTTCGCCCGGCGTCTGGCCGACGCGGGGCTCGACGCCGGGAAATACAAGCGTTGGGCATCCCGTTCCCGCCCGCCGATACGCCCGCGCCGACCGAGGCTCAGGTGCGCGAGGCCACGGAGTGGTTCGCCGCGGAAGGCGAGCTTGCAGGCTTCGCGCGGCATGCCCGCCCGCCAACCGCCGAGTGCGAGCGCGCGGCTCAGGCTGCGGCGCGCCGGAACGGCCAGGCCAGCGCCGCGTGGAAGCGTTTCGGATCAGGGTAGGAGCCGGGGTCGATGAGACCGATCCGTTCCGGGATGCGGCGGGGTTCGTAGACGAAGGTCCGGAAGAGGATGTCCCAGACGGGGACTGCTGATCCGAAGTTGCCGCTCTCCTCGGCGGCGTGGTGGTAGCGGTGGGTTTCGGTTCCGATGAGCAGGTAGTTCAGCCAGCCGGTCCGCAGGTCGCTGTTGACGTGGCTGACCGTCTGCTGCAGTCCGAGCACGGCGATGGCGACGAAGGCCGCATCGGGGCCGATGCCGGTGAACTTGAAGACGACCAGCGAGATGACGAACCGCGACACCAGCAGGTCCAGCGGGTGGAAGACCTGGTGCATCAGGACGTAGAGCTGCGAGGGCGAGTGGTGCAGGCCGTGGACGCGCCACATCCGGGAGAAGGTGTGTGCGGCGCGGTGGTAGGCGTACCAGAGCAGGTCCAGCGCGAGAAGCGCGAAGACGGCCTGCACCGCCAGCGGCGCGCGTCCGAGCGGGCCGAATCCGTCTTCGGGCACGGCCGCCGCGGCGACGAGCGAGACGCCCACCGTGGCGATCTGCTCCACGACGACGGCCAGCCCGATGAACGGCAGATCGCGCTCGATGAGGCTGCGCTTGGTCATCGACCAGCGGTCCAGCAGAGGGTTGATGCGCTCGACGGCGAAGACCACCACGATGGTGATGACGGTGAGCAGGCCTATCGCGGCATCACGGCTGAGGCTCCCGCGCAGGGCCGCCCAGATTCCCGCGACGTTGACGAGCGCGAGTATCGGATATGTTCCGTAGGTGAGAAGCGGCTTCGCCGGCTTGTCCAGTTCCATGCCGCCATGCTCTGACTGCCGAGAGGGACCCCGCTGCCCCGTGAGCGCGAACCATTTGTCTTCGGACGCGGATCCGATCGCCGCGCAGATCCGCGCGTTCGCCGTTGCCCACGGCGTCCACGGCGTTCACGGCGTCCACGAGGAGTCGTTCGAGAAGACGTGGGAATCGCTGGAACGTGCCGATGTGCCTCACCCCGGGCTGGAGTTCGCCGCGTGGACGGACACGATCGTCTTCGGCGGGCTGCTCGGGCCGGTCATCGTGAACTGCCCGGACGTCCGGACCCTGCTCGACGACCTGTGCCGGTTCCACCCGATGTTCGACCGGGACCGGATCGTCGTGACTCAGAAGTCCACAGGCGTGTCAGTCTCGGTGCTGTCCGCGAGCGGCGAGCCTTCCCATCCGGACACGGTGGACGCGATCTTCGCCCTTTTGTGCCGGACGGTCCGACGCCTGGCCGGGCCTCAAGCCGCCCCTTCCAGCGCCCGATTCCGACGGTCGGCTCCTGCCGACCCAGGCGTCTACGACGCACTGTTCGGCCGCGTGGCGTTCGCCGCACCCAGCGACGAATGCTTCTTCGGAGAAGCCGCGCTTAGCGCCCCGATCATCCAGGCCGACCCCGTCGTGCGGTCGATGCTGCGGCCCTACGCAGAACGGCGAGCCACTCACCGCGACGTGTCATGGGCGGCCGCCGTGGGCCGGCTCCTCGCTGATGGAGTCGCCGAACTCGCCGATGTGGCACGGGCACTCGCGGTGAGCACCCGGACGCTGCAATCACGCCTGGAAGCCGAGGGCACGTCATTCGCGGCCTTGGCCGATTCGATCCGGCGTGAGCGGGCCTTGGGCATGATCGCCGTGCCTGACCTGCCAGTGACGGTGATCGCGGCCCGGCTCGGGTTCGCCACGCCGTCTGCGTTCACCCGAGCGTTCCGGCGCTGGACCGGCACGTCTCCGTCCCGGTATCGGCAGCTCGGTACGCGCTGAGTACCCGGGATCCTCGGCCTGGACCTCGCTGCTCCCTGCTTCGAGGGGGTGTTCAGGAGCGACTGATCGCCGCCAACCGTTGCCTTTCGCCATGTAGAGACGCCATGATGCGCAGGACCGCTCGGCTGCCACCCGAACGCCTGGACCTCCATGCTTCGCGACGCGGGTTTCCTGCGCAGCAAAGGAGCCTCAATGAAGAGGTACTCGCCTCGGCGTGGATGGCGTTCCAAAACCGCGGTGTCCCTCGTTTCCGCGACACTGCTCGTGACAGCTGGAGCGTTCGCGGCCACGGCCATCGCAGCGCCGAGCAGTAGCGGCGGTGGAACCAGCGGAAGCACTACCTCCAACGGCAACCACGGCCCTCGCACGGCTGAGGACTCCGGCGAGCTGATGGAGAGCATCGACACCTTCAACGAGGCTCGCACCGCACCGTCGGGCGTCATCACTCCCGGGGCTTACGGCGCGGCGTGGCAGCACGTCCTGGGTATGCCGGTGAACCAGTCCGCGTACACCGAGACCACCACCCAGCCTTACAACTCCGACTCGCTCCACTTCCGCGACCAGGGCGCGTCGAACTCCGGCGGCGGCGCCGGCTTCTCCGCAGGGCGGATCGCGGCCCTGGCCGTCGACCCGGCCCACGCCGGTGTGCTCTACGCCGGCGGCGCCGACGGCGGCGTGTTCCGTTCCGCCGATGACGGCAACACCTGGACACCGATCAGCGACCACCTGCCCGCGCTGTCCGTCGGCGCGCTCGCGGTCGGTCCGGACGGCGCGCTGTGGCTGGCCACCGGCGAGGCCACGACGGCCTCGGACAACTTCCTCGGCGACGGCGTCTACCGTCTGGCCAGCCCGGCGACCTCCTCCTTCACGATCGCTGATCGCGTCGGCGGTGGCGAGCTGGACAACAGCTCGATCCACGAACTGCGCTTCGACACCGACGCCGGCTCCCTTTTCGCGGCCACCTCGCACGGCGTCTTCCGGCGTGCGCTGTCGGCGGCGCAGTCCGACCCGTGGCAGAAGGTGCTGGCGCCCTGCGCGGGCGTCGGCGTCTCCGGCGTCACCTGCGGCGTCTCCGACGCCTACGCCGACATCGTCTCGGACGTCGCGATCCAGCCCGGAACCGGCGGCAAGCGGATCGTCGCCGATGTGGCGTGGCGCAGCGGTGCCGCCTACAACGGCTTCTACTACTCCGACGACGCCGGGGTCACCTGGCACAAGGCGAACCCGCTCGGCGCGATCAACCCGAAGGACATCGGCAACGCCACCTTCGCCTACGCCGCCGACGGCAGCCGGTTGTACGTGGTGATGGAATCTCCGACGCTGCTGAACAAGTCTCCCGGGAAGAACGCGCCGTACAGCGTGCTCGCCGGCGTGTTCGTCAGCCCCAGCGGCGACGTCAACGGCTCCTACAACCAGATCGCGACCTCCCAGCAGCTGGCCGCCTCCGGCTCGGCGATGAAGCTGAACACGATCGGCGCCGGCTACCAGCCCGGTGCGCAGGCCTGGTACGACCAGTCCCTGACCGTGGACCCCACAGACCCGAACCACGTCTACATGGGCTTGGAAGAGCTCTTCGAGACCCGCGACGGCGGCGCGAGCTGGAACACGGTCGGCCGGTACTGGAACTTCGGCATGAGCTGCTTCAGCTACACGGTGTCCCAGAACACCTGCGATGGCAACGTGATGCACTCCGACCAGCACGCTCTGGCCGTCTCCACATGGCCGGGCCACACCCCCGAGGTGTACGCGGGCAACGACGGCGGCGCGTACGCACGGCCGACCACGCAGACGGCGCCCGGCTGGCGCAACCTCAACGCCTCCGGGACGCTCCGTACCCTGCAGTACTACTCGGTGGGCGCCGGCTCGCTGCCCGGCGGTGGTGACGCCGTCTGGGGCGGGCTGCAGGACAACGGCGTCGCGCTGACCGCGCCGCAGGGCGCCACTTATCAGTACACGTACCCGGGCACGTCGGCGCCGGTGACCGAGCAGCTGAACCCGAACGGCCAGATGACCGAGCCCTTCGGCGGTGACGGCGGCGACCAGCTGGTCAACCCGGCCAACGGCTGCCAGACCGTCGGCGAGTACACCAACCTGGCCATGTCCATCACGAACAACTGCGGCTACACCGCCAATGACGACGGCACGCCCGCCGCGATCACCTCCATCGACCCCGGCGACCCCAACGCCCGCTTCATCGCGCCGTTCGGTGCGGACGCCAAGGACCCGGGCTACTGGGTGGCCGGCGGCGAGTTCGTCTACGCGAACACGAAGACCTGGCAGAGCACCTCCGGCGCCGACTGGCAGAAGCTGGCCGACACCGGAGCCGGCCACTCGGTCACCGCCATCGCCTCACAGCGTGACGCCTCCGGCAACCACGTGGTGTGGGCCGGCTGGTGCGGCTCCTGCAACCCCGGCTCGGCCTTCGCCCGAGGCATCATGACCAACTACGGCGGTAGCTGGCACCAGCTGACGCTGCCCGCGGCGTTCCCGGACCGCTACATCGCCGGCGTCACCATGGACCCGGCCGACCCGACCGGCGCGACGGCGTTCGTCGCCCTGTCCGGATTCTCCCGGGACTGGGCTGTCGGCCCGGGTGCGGGGTACGGCCACCTGTGGCGTACCAGCGACGGCGGCTCCACCTGGCAGGACGTCAGCGGTGCGGACGGGGCGGCCGATCAGCTCGTCGACGCCCCGGCCAACCGGGTCATGGTCACGGCGGACGGCACCGTGGTGGTCGCGACCGACCTGGGCGTTTTCACGGACAGCGTGAAGACGGACGGCCTGGGCCACTGGAAGCGCCTCGGTCTGACCGACCCGACCGCGACCGGAAACCTGCCGACCGCGGCGGCGATGTACCTGTCGCCGAGCCCTGATGGGAAGTCGCTTTACGTGGCGACCCACGGCCGGGGCATCTGGAAGACCGCGATGCCGTAAGGCTCACCGGATCCCTCCGAAGAACTCCAGGGCCCGCCCGCGAGAACCCTCTCGCGGGCGGGCCCTGGAGTCAGTTCCGGACGAATGCGCTCCGGGTCAGGGCACTGCCACGGTGGAGACCAGCTGCTGCTGCCGGTTGGCCGGGTTGGTGCCGTCGTTGTACGTGGTCACCGAGGTCGTGTAGTCGTTGTATCCGCCGGTGGCGGACGCACCGGTGGTGTTGCCGAAGTAGTCGCCGAGGAACGTCGGCGCCTGGAAGGCTGAGGGCTCGTGCGGTGAGTTCAGCTGCGGGTCGAAGGCGTGCGGCGACATGCGGATGTTGTGCCCGATCGGGTTCAGCGAGGCGTCGTAGAACTGGATCGCGGTGTTGACGCAGTAGTTGGTGACGCCATAGGCCGGGAGCGCGCCGCTGTAGTCGGGGTTCGCGGTGTCCAGCGCCAGCCCGGCCGCCGTGGCTTCGGCCGTCCCGGCCGCGGGGCACGCCAGGCGCCGGTCGTAGAACGCGACCGAGACCGTGCCGTCGGGGGCGGCGGTCAGGTTCGGCTGGAACTCGTCCGCCGGTGTGGCGTTGTCGTTGACGCGTACCGGGCTGGTCCAGGTGGCACCGCCGTCGTAGGAAGCGGTCAGCATGCTGTTGGTGACACCGGTGCTCGCGTCCTCATACGCCACGTACAGCGGGTAATGGCCGTTCGCCGCCACGCTTCCGGCGGTGAAGGTGTTCTCGATGCCGGTGCGGAAGGTCGTGTTCGCGTAGCCCGAGGGCGGCGTCACCGAGGGTACCGGCGTGCCGGCGACAGACCAGGTGGCACCGCCGTCGGTCGAGACGTCGGCGAAGACCGTCGCCGACGCGAACTGGTGGGCCGGGGGGAAGTTCGTGAGGGTCGTGTAGACCTTCCCGTCCGGCGTCACGTGCGGCAGCAGGTAGGTCGCGCCCTGCGGGGTCTGCGGCGGCTCGGGCAGCACCTGCGGCGAGGACCACGCGGTGTGGGTGCCGTTGGGCAGGGCCTGCGCATAGGACACGTACGGGACCGGGGTCAGGTCGTGGAAGTCGACCCACATCGCGTAGATCCGGTCGAAGTGCGGGCTGGCCGGGTTGGTGTCGATGGTGATCCACTGCTTGTCCGGCGCGTTGCCGATGGAGTCGTAGGTGGCGACGAAGTCCGGCTTGCCGTTGACGGTCGTCCTCCAGTCTGTGGCGGAGGTGGCGCCGTGCGGCCGGACCTGGACCGCGATCGCCTGCGAGACCTCGGCCGGGTTCGCTTCCTGCGAGGTGCCGACAGTGAAGTCATGCGAACCGTCGGCCTTGTAGAAGAACTGGTACGGCAGGGCCAGGGAGTAGAAGTCGCCGTAGCTGTCGAAGGCGCCGACCGGGTCGGTGTTGTCGGTCCAGCCTTCGTACCCGGGCATGTGGCCCTGCACCGGCCAGGTCTTGCCGCCGTCGAAGGACTCGAAGAAGCCGAGCAGGTGGTTGTAGCCCTCCGGGCTGACGATCCACTTCGAGGTGCCGATCAGGTGCCGGGGGTTGGTCGGGTCGACCCGGATGTCGGATTCGGAGTGGTCCTTGACCAGCATCGGGCCGGCGGCGGGATACCCGGGGTTGGAACCGGCCTGGGTGGCGTACGGGCTGGTGCCGACGTCCTCACCGGTCGTGGCGCCAGGACAGGCGCTCTCGCCGCTGTAGCCGTCGACCGGCCCGAGGTTCGCCGTATACGGCACCTCCGGGCGGTAGCAGCTGACGGCCGCGGTGGTGGCTTCGGTGCTGCGGACGTGAGCTGTGGTGTAGCTGGCGGCGAACTGGTCGTCGGTTTGTGTGGTTTGTGTTCGGACGGTTGTCGTGCCGGCGGCGGTGTGTGCTGGAGCCGCCGTCCAGATTGCTGTGCCGGCCAGGCTGATGGCTGCCAGCACTGTTGTCTTGAGGCGCTTGGACATGTCGTACCTTCCTCGAGAAGGTGGTTCACAAGGTCGTGCGCACTACCCGACTTGAACAGGTGCCTCAAGGCGCTGTCTTGTTACGCGGACGAGCAAAAGGCCCGCCAGAGATGATGCGCGTGATCAAAGAGTCCGGGAGCGATGGTCGAGGTACGCGCCGAGATCTGCTCGCGGACGGATTGCGGGTTCGGGGCGAACAGCCGCCAATCCTGCTCGAAGTATGGATAGATCCACGCGTCGATGTGCCCTCGGTACGTCTGGGAGACGGTGTTGGAGGGGGCGACGTACAGGAAGACCATGGCCATGTGCACGACCGCTGTTGTCAGGGATAGGGCGACCATTGAGGCTACGGTCAGCTCCAGCGGCCTGGACAACCGAGCACTCGTGGGCGCCTCCTCGGCACCGGCTGGCCTTTTCTCGGAAGTGTTCGGTAGTGGCGTGATCGCAGACATCTGGGGTGGCACCGCACCCCCGGCTCAAAGGTGGGAACAATAGGCAGAACACCCCGGCCGTTGAGCTTCGACCGGGGAGTTCCGTCTCGCGGACCTGTTCAGATCAGCGCAGGCGGTGTGGGATTCACATGCCGCGCGAATACTTCCGACGCAGCAGCAGACTGCCGACGATCAGGCACGCCGCGCCGAGCGGGACGAGGTAGAGCACGTTGGTTCCTGTGTGGGCCAAGTGCTCGCCGCCGCCGGTGGTGCCGCCGGTGGTTTCGCCGGTGGTTCCGCCTGTGGTGCCGCTGGTGGTTTCGCCCGTTGTGCCGCCGGTCGTGCCGCTGGTGGTTTCGCCCGTCGTGCCGCCGGTCGTGCCGCCTGTCGTTTCGCCAGTGGTGCCGCCTGTCGTTTCGCCAGTGGTGCCGCCTGTCGTGCCGCTGGTCGTCCCGCCAGTGGTTTCACACGGCGGGGGCGTACTGCCG
>Ga0207694_10002338_pt1 | contig 15504 bp, 16 predicted proteins | sample KBSC34metaG_FD_184353 | JGI IMG/M metagenome (GOLD analysis project Ga0207694, IMG submission 184353) | Corn rhizosphere microbial communities from Kellogg Biological Station, Michigan, USA - KBS C3-4 metaG (SPAdes) (version 2) | ecosystem: Host-associated > Plants > Roots > Rhizosphere > Soil...
CCGTTGTTGGCTTTTACCAGCGCGGCGAGGGTGGTGCTCTTTGCGGGATCGTCTTTGGCTGAAATCACGCCATCGCGAATCGTTAGCTTCGCGGCGTCTACTTTCAAAAGACCCGCGGCGCGATCGAGCAAATTCTTGCGGAGCTTGTCGGCGGCGTTGCAGATGGCTGCGCCTTGCAGCGTGATCGTGCGCCCTCCGAACCACTCGTCGCTCGACGGCGAGATATCGGTGTCGCCCCAGATCAGTCGAATGCGATCTCTGGTAGTGAAGCCCAGCATCTCCGCTACCAGGTGCGCGAGCGCGGTGGCGGCGTTCGATCCGCTGTCGGGCAGAGCCACCCGCATGGTCACATAGCCGTCCGGACCTAACTCCAATTCCGTCCCGAACACTGCCGCGCCTTTGGCTGCCGCTAATTTCGCGAAGGCTTCTTCGCCTTCGTGGTAACCCATCAGGCCGCCGTGATGCTGCGACATGCCCATTCCAAAACCGCGTTTGAATCGCCCGGGAGTCGCGCCGGGCGGAGTCCGCTTGTCCCAACCGAAGGCCTTGGCGCCTTCTTCCAAGACTTCGACGGAGGGGAAGCAATCGTAGGGATAGCGCGGGTCGCTCGGCTTCGGACGGGTGATGTGCATGAGGCGAAACTGGACCGGGTCCAGGTTCACCGCATCCGCCATTTCGTCCATCATGCTTTCCCAGGACCACTTGGTTTCCTGTTGGTAATAGCTGCGCGACGGGCCGGGCCGCGGAGCGTTCGTGCGATAGGCGCACCACAGCGATCTCCAGTTGGGAACCAAGGACGTGTACAGTTCCATCTGGTTGGTGGCGGTCCCCGGACTTGACGCGTGCCCGCCGAATTCGAGATCGCCGCAGCTCACGTAGACTTCGTGGTCGATAGCAGTAATGCGGCCGTCGCGCTTGACGCCCACTTTGAATTTCGTAATCGTCTCGGGTTTGATCTGCAGCTGCGCCAGTTCCTGATCCTTGGGCAGCATCACTTTCACCGGGCGGTTGGTCACTTTCGCCAGATAGGCAATGGATGGATAGAATCTTTCCGCGGCCAGGCGGGCCGAGCCGAACGTCGAACCGTTGTACTTATTGATGAAGCGGATCTTCGACGCGTCCATATTGAGCGCCGCCGCTAGCACTTCCCGCACCGGGTAAATTCCCTGCCCCATGCCCCAGAACGTGAGCTTGTCGCCGTCCCACTTGGCGACGCTACCGCTAGGCTGCATGGGAACCGAGACGGCGCCGGCAAAACTGTAAGTAAATTCCTTGATGATATCGGCCTCGGCGAATCCTTTTGCAAGGTCGCCTCGCTGATCCGCCCATGTGGCCTGCGGATAGTCCTTGGGGGAATTGGCCGTGCGCAGGAGATTGCCTTTACCGTGGCCCAGGTCCGGCGCGCCGGAGGCCATTGCCTCTTTCAGCATGGACGCGAAGGGAAGAACTTCGTATTCGACTTTGATGGCGTCCGCCGCATCCTGCGCCAGGTCTTCGGTCTCGGCGACGACGATCGCGACCACTTCGCCTTGCAGGTTCAACTCTTGCGGAAGCGCGGCGGGCACGGCGCGGAACCCACTCGGAACCGGGCCGCCGGGCTTGGGCGCATTCTTGTACGTGAGGACGTAAGCGACGCCGGGCATTTTCTCGGCGGCCGTAGTGTCGAGATCTTTGATCTTAGCGTGAGGGTGTGGACAGGTGAGGAACCGCGCATACAGCAGGTCGCGAAACCAGACGCGGCTCGCGTACTGCGCTTTGCCAGTGAAGCGGGGAACGGACACTTCGGGCAGAGCGGGCATGGGCTTTCCGACTACATTGAGATTCTCGGGGGCGTAGCCTTGCCACTTCCTGGTCACCGTATTCTGCGGGCCTTCGAGCAACTCATCACCGGGCGTGTGTCCACCGTGGGTGGAAAAATCGCGCACCATCGGCAGCTTGATCTGAATAATCGACGCGGGTCCGGTCTCGATCGGGGTCTTGCTGCCGCGCAGCACGGAGGCGGAATCGATCACCGTGCGAATGATCGCGGGGTAAGCGGAGCAGCGGCAGATGTGTCCAGCCAGCGCGGCTTTCACCTGGTCGGCAGACGGATCGAGGTTCTTATCGAGCAGCGCCTTCGCGGTAACCACCCATCCTGCCGTGCAGAAGCCGCAATCCGCGGCCACGTGCGCGTGTCCGATGCGCTGCAGTGGATGCAGATTCTTTTCGTCGCCGACACCTTCGATGGTGAGAATCTTCTTGCCGGCAGCCTCGGTCGCGAGCGTGTGGCAGGAGTAGACCGGGATGCCGTCAACCAGCACGCTGCAGGCTCCGCAACTGGCGCGATTGCAACTCCGGTTGGTTCCGGTGAGGCCCAGCTTCATGGAAATCACTTCCCACAACGTGGTGCGCGCCTCGTATTCCGCGGCGAGAGGCTTCCCATTTATAAGGAAGGTGGCCTTCTCTTTGACCATCGGGTTGGGGAGCGTATACGGCGAAGTAGGCGCGGCAAAGATCGTGTCGCCACCGACCGCGGTGAGGACGATGCCCGATCCCGCAGCTTGCAGAAAATTCCTGCGCGAGTAACTCATTTCGAGCCTCCGTCACGGGGAAACACGTTGGGCCGGTATTGTTTGTGGCAGGCCGTGCAGGATGCGTCGAGCGGTTCGGCGAGTGCGGCCAGCGCCTTGGCGTCTTTCGCTTCTGCGGCTTGGTAGGCGGCGGCGCCCACATCGGCGAGCGCTTTCGCATGCTTCAGCCAGTCACCTTGATCGCGGGCACGGCCGCGCGCCGTCAGCAGGTTTGCGGATTCCGCCAGAGTCACCGCGCTACGCCGCACCACGGCCCACCCTCTTTCATCGGTGACAGAACCGCGATTGACGAATAACAATATGTCGTTCGAAGCCGGGTGGATCAGATCCACCATGAGCTGCTTCATGGTCGCTGACGGGGGAACGGACTCTGCAGGAGCCTGCGCAAATGCGCCTGGCGCAAGCAGGAGCAACACGCACATGGCTTTGGCCTGCATCGATACTGAAAATACCACACCAGCCTGCGAAGCCGTTGCAGGCGCGGCTTACTTGCCTACCATCAGAATCGTGAACGACCCCGGCAGCAGCTGACCGCGGCCCCCGCGTCCGCCTGGTTGTGCCGGCGGAGTCGGCGGACCAAACTCGGCGCCGATCAGGATGATGTGACCTGTCTTGGTATCGAGCGCGCTGGTTCGGGCTCCGGTCATGGTCGGAAGCGTCTGTTCCACCTCAAAACTAGTGGGGCTGTTCTCCTTCACAATGGTCAGCGTGCCATCCACCTGCGAGCTGAAGGCTTCCATGGTTCGCGGATTGAACTGCGCTCCGTCAGAACCGTTGCCGATCGGCAGAGTGGTGATGACTTTGCCGTCCTCCGCGTTGAGGATAACCATGTTCGCGGGATTGCGGCAACTCGCAAACAAGATGTGATTCTTGTTATCCAAGGCGAGTCCGGCGCAGGTGCCGCCCTTGCCAGTGACATCATAATGACCCGTCACCATAAGCGTCTTGCTATCCACCACGGCGATGTTTTCTTTGTCTTCGACATCAATATAGAGATGACCCTTGCCATCGCTGACAGCCTGCTCCGGCATGCCTCCGATGTCGACTGTGCCAGCCACAGAACCGTCTTTCGCATCGATCACCGTGACATGCGGCGCGACATGACTCAGCACATAGACCCGTTCGCTAGAGGGATCGAACAGATGGCCGTCTGGGTTGCCCATCACCTCGATGGTCTTGATCACCTTCATAGTCTTGGTATCGAACATCGTGAGCGGCTTGCTGGTGGCGAAGCCATGGCCCGACTTGGGATCGATCGCCGCGCCGTGCGCGTTGGTGGTGGGGACTTCGCCCACCGGCTCTAGCGTATCCAGATCGTAGACCGTCAGACGTGGATTAGGTCCGGTGCGCGCGATGTATAAGCGGCGCGCATCGACGTCCAGACTGACATAATCGTAACCGCCTTCGCCGCCGACTTTAGCGGTCTTCAGCACTCTATAGGGCCCGCCAGCAGGAGCCTGCTGGGCTAGACCGAAGGCCGTGAACATCGTAAGTACTAGGCAGAAGCGTAACATCGGAATCCTCATCAATCGCTTACTTCCCTAACAGGTGCGAAGCGTCTTTTTCATTTTCCGCACAAATGAAATCCATCAACTCGGTATTGAGCATGATGAACTCGGTAACTTTCACAGTCCACGGCTTGGTGTAGGCTTTGGGATCGTCGATGGTCACGTCGATCTCCAGCGTCCCATAATTCACACGCCGGAATCGTTCAGTCAGCTTGGCGGCGTCCGTCATAGGATTGCCGGCGCGGTCGAGCCACATACCGTCGCGGAAACCGTTCGAGCGCACTACCAGAGTGTCGCCTTCCCACGTTCCGGTTGAGTAGCCATTCCAGGTTGGCTGTGGGTCTTGCGGGAGCGGCCGGCCGTCGGTAAAGATCTGCCGGTAGCCGGCGTCGCGCTCGTTGAGGATGAGGAGAAGGCCCGGGACTTGGACGATCTTCCGGTACTCGGGGTCCGTGAGCAACCGCGGCACGCCCAGCGGCAGGCACGCCGATGTGGGATCGCCCTTTCCGTTTTGCGCTTTCCGCTGCGTCACCGCCTCCGCGGCCCAGGGCTGGTAGGGGAGTCCGCCCGGGAGTCCGAAGCCAAAATCGATCCATCGAATAACACCGGATTGAGGAAAGGGCGAGCGCGCGGGGCGGTCTTCCGGCTTCAAATACCTTCCGTCATCGGCTTGCCACATGCCCGAGAAGTCTGGCTTGCCCTCCGCGGTCTTAGGCCCGGGCGCGGCGAGATTCGGCTTGCCGTCAGCCGTTCGCGGAACTCCAGGAGTGGGATAGTTCAACCATTGCGCGCCCAGCGATCCGCCGATCACGATAAACGCAACAACCATGCGCTTGATCATTTTGACTCCCGGCTTGCCAGTGTACACCCAGTTGTGAATCAAATCACGCCCGTCGAGGGGAGGACTCTAATTCCCCGGGATCGCCGGAATCGTCCGCGCGCAGCCCGGCTTTACGGAGCAAGTGCCTCAACGAGCGCTCTCCACCGGCCCCTTTTTGCTCGCCCGCTTCATGTCCCGTGCGGTCAATCACCGCATAGTGCGGGAAGGTCTTGGGCGAGTACCATGCCGCCAAATTGGTATCGTTCATCAGAACGATTTTGCAGTTTCGTGGTGATTCCGACAGATACCTGGTCACGGTTTTCTTGGATTCCGCGATATCCACGGCTAGCACCAGCAGACCCTGATCCTGGAACTCTTCCTGTATGGCGTCAACCGCGGGCGCGTCGCGCTTGCAATACGGGCACCAGGTGGCCCAAAACTCCACCAGCACCACTTTCCCTTGCACCGACTCCGTACTGAAGTCTTGGCCATCAAGGCTTCTGGCCTTGAATTTGACCTGCGAATCGAGCGCGCAAATCCGCGATGGAATCGCCAGGGAAAAGCCAGCCGCGGCGAGCATGTTTCTCCGGGATAATAGGGGCGGCCGGTTCATAATCCGGAATATTATCACAAATAACCTGACTTAAATGGCGAATGCTACTATGGGTACCGCATGCGCATCAAAATCTGGCTTTTTCTGGCCATCGCCGTACCGGCCCTTCCACAAGCAAAGAACGTCATCGAAGAGCTGGTGCTAGCGAACCATATCCTGGCGAATGAAGGAGTACTCGACGGTTACGGGCATGTAAGTGTTCGCGATCCTGCGAATCCGAATCACTATTTTTTGGCTAAGGCCGGGGCTCCGGCTCTGGTTACCGCTGCCGACATCACAGAGTACGACCTCGACAGCAAGCCCGTGACCAATGCGTCAGCGACAGGATATACCGAACGCTTCATCCACGGTGAGATTTACAAAGCCCGTCCCGATGTCGTGGCGATCGTGCACTGCCACTGTTCTGAAGTCATCCCGTTCGCGAATACCACCGTGCCGCTGCAGCCCATGCATCACATGGGATCGTTCATCGGTGCCGGCGTGCCCGTGTTTGAGATTCGCAACGCCGGTGGCGAGACGGACATGCTGATCCGTACGCCGGCTCTGGGCCGGGCTCTGGCGCAATCGCTCGCCAGCAAATCCGCGGTCCTGATGCGCGGACACGGCGCTGCGATCGTAGCGTCGTCCCTACACGTCGTTGTGGGGAGATCCTACTATCTCAACCTCAACGCGCGGCTACAGATGCAGGCACTGCAACTCGGCGGCAAGGTGAACTATCTGGATGCCGAAGAATCGAAAAAAGCGGTGATCGATTACGAGCGCTCCTGGGAATCCTGGAAACGCAACGTTCTACTTGCTCACTAGGTGTTGCGCGTCCTTCTCGTTTTCGCATACCCAGTCCAGTAGTTCCGTGTCCGGCAAAAACTCCCAGGGGATCTTCACGGTCCACGGCTTGGAGTAAGCTTTCGGATCGTCAATCGTCAGTTGCACTTCGATGTGCCCGAAATCCGGGCGGCGGAAGCGCTCAGTGACATGCAGAGCGTCGGTGTGCGGGTGGCCGCCGTCATCGAGCCAGGTATTCGCGTTGATCCCCACGGTATTGACCACCAGCGTGTCGCCTTCCCATTTCCCAACCGAGTATCCAAACCAAGCCGGATCGAGATCTTTTGGGAGTTCACGCCCATCGATGAAGATTTCGCGGAAAGAATGATAGCTCTCAAACAGCATGGCGATCTCGCCGCTGGTCTGCAGGACTTTCTTGGGCATGTGATGAGCATCGAAATCGGTCACGCTGTGCGGCAGGCAGCGCGTTGACGGCCTATCCTTGCCCGCGTCCGCCAATCGCTCCTTATAAAGCGCCGCCGCCCACGGGAGCATGGGAACCTCGACTCCATCGGCGGCCAGGTTCTCCAGATACTTGGTGCTGAAGCCCGGCGCTGACCATGTCCCCGAAAGGTCCGGCTTGCCGTCACGCGTCCGCGGCGTGGGCGCCGACAAGTTCACTTTGCCGTCCTTGGTTCGCGGGATGCCGGGAGTGGGATGATTGATCCACTGCGCCGCGAGCGGCGTGACAGCCAAAGCCAGCGTCATGACGACGTTTTTCATTTTCTATTTCGTCCGCGCAAATCTGTAATTGCCGGACACATGCTTGACAAAGAGATCCGTCGGCGCAGTCTTAGGGTCCTTGACTACAAACTCGACCCCACCCTGTATGCCTACAAAGTTGCTTGCCGATGTCGCCCGGATTCGCGTTTTGCCCCTACCGTCGAGGTCGCCGAAGAGCGCATCGCCCTCGGCTGTGATTACAATCGTCCGCGCAACCGTGCGCCACAGCTTGGGCTGCTCCACGTAGGTGCCGGCGTACTTCGCCAGGGTTTCGCGGGGGACTTTGACTTCGGATTTTTCATCGTCGGAAGCCCTGCCTACCCAGTGATCGAGGTCTTTGTTGTTCTCGTTGCACACAGCCTCGAGCAATTCGGTATCGGGAGCTAACAGCGAACTGATCGCCACCGTAAAGGGCTTGGCGTACACCTTGGGGTCTTGAATCGTGGTTTCCATTTCCAGATGCCCCAAGTCCGTACGCCGGTAGCGTTCCGTGGTGTGCAGCGCTTCGCTGTGCGGATGGCCTTGGGTGTCAAGCCACGTCTTGTCATTGAATCCGGCGCTGTCGACTACCAGCGTGTCGCCGTCCCAGTGCCCGACTGAGTAGCCCATCCAAGCCGGCTGCGGATCGGACTCCAGCGGGCGCCCGTCAAGAAAAATCTGGCGATAGGTGAGATCCTCGTCGAGCATGACGATGAGAGTGGGAGTTTGCACGATCTTCACATACCGTTGCGCCGTGCTGTATTCAGGACCGAACGGCAAGCAGTGCGCGGCCATATGGTCCTTGCCTAAATCTTCTTTGCGCTTTTCGACGAGGGCTTGCGCCCACGGCGGTATGTCTCCCGGTTTCAGGTCCGCGGTGATATTGGCGTCGTACTTGGGCGAAATTCGGTTCCAGACTCCTGTGAGATCGGGTTTACCGTCGGCAGTGCGCGGCGTCGGAGCCGCGAGGTTGGGCTTGCCATCCGCCGTGCGCGGAATACCAGGCGTGGGATAGTTCAACCATTGCGCCCTCACCGGGTCCGTCAGCGCCAGAGAAAGAATCGCCAACACAGCTGCCTTCATGTTTCTGCCTCCTCAGGCCATCTCATTGCTTGGAATACTTGTTCCGCGAATCCTTGCCGACCAGGTGCTCGACGTCCTGGTTATTCTCGTTGCAGACGTACTCGAACAGCTCCGTACCGTACATGTACTTGGAATGCCCATACAGGGTGAAGGCCTTGGTGTACGCGCCGGGGTCGTCGATGGTGACGTCGTAGTTCAGGTGGTCAGAATCCGGCCGCCGGAAGCGCTCGACGATGTGCAATTTATCGGTATGCGGATGACCGGCGAAATCGAACCAGAAGACCTCGTTGAAGGCGACCGAGTCCACCACCAAGGTATCGCCTTCCATTTTGCCGATGGAGTGGCCGTACCAAGTTGGATCGGGATCTTCGGGATGCGGCCGCCCGTCGGTGAAAATCTGGCGATAGCTATGCGTGTTGCCCTCGAAGAGGATGAACGTATGCGTGGGCGTCTGCACGATCCGCCAGGGATGCGGAACCTGCCGCGGAACACCGGCGGGCAGGCAAACCGCCGTCGGGTCGTCTTTGGATAGCCGCTCCTTGACCAGCTTTGCCGCCCACGGTTGTAACGGAATGCTCTCGCCCGGCTTCAGCGCGTCGTTGATGTCGGAGATGAAATGCGGATCGGCACTCCAGATGCCCGAGAAATCCACTTTGCCGTCGGCGGTCCGCGGCGTGGGCTTGGTTTTGGCGGGCTGGCCCGCTGCGAACACTGACGCCAGAACAGCGAAGGCGATAACGACTGCCAAACGCTTGCTCATTGTTGGCTACTCCTTATCCGCCGACGAGGCGCCAAATACGCTCGTCCCATCCGCCAAGGTGACCGACCTGGCGTTGGCCATTTTCGATCCGTCCTTCGCGAGCGACGCCTTCACCGTGATCTGATCGCCAACCTTGAGCGACTTCCTGGTCCATCCGCGCCGGATTAAACTCGCCGGACTGCCCAATTCCAAATTCCAGTTGGTCATGCTGCCGTCGTTCTCTTTGACGTCAACATAGAAACGCGCGTGCGGATTCATCCACTCGACCTTGGTCACGACGCCCGTCAGCACAATCGTTTTGTTCCCGTCGTACTCGGCGTCAAAGGAATGATGCGCCAGCGCCGGCAGCGCCACACCCAGCAACCAGAGACACACCCACCAAGATTTCATCGCCAACGATCTTATCATTCGTCGGAGCGAAACGGAACAAGGAGGCGGAGCTTTACTGGAAAGCTCCCAGCGAGGTAAAGGCCCCGGCGGGCGTGAATTCCAATCCCATCACCGCAATGTCCGCCGACGGAGCGCTGAACTGGATCGCTCCTTTAAAGCCCGCTACCAGCGGGTTATTCGCCGTCACGACGAACGCCTGGTGGGCGTGCGGTTGTAGAACGATCGACGTGCTGGATTGCGCACCGCCATCCGTCACATAGTTCATCGTCACAGTGAGCGGCTGCGTGCCATTGCTATTGGCGATCGCGACCGACGTCACGTTCCCTTGTGTGTTGTCGAACGGCATCAGGAAACTGCTGCCCGACAAGGATGATATCGACGACCCTTGCGAGTCCCGCGGGCTCCCGATGCTGAATTGGAAGATCGACGTGAGTCCAATCTGCCCGCTGGTCGCGATCTCCGCCCAACCTTGCAGCAGCGTGGAAGAGGTTCCCGGACTCTGCGCGAAGAACGAGGCCCCCGGCGCCAGAGTGCCGGACAAGACTCCCGGCGCCTGGTTCAGAATCGGAAACGGCATGGCAGCCCCGTTGTCGCCCCAGAACCGGAACGTATAAGTAACCGGCGCCTGATCGGTATTGATGATCGAAATCCGCGTGACCCAGCCCGCGCCATCGACAATCTGCGGAATGCGATAGGCGCTGCTGAAAGTCAACGACGTGCCGATGGTGATGCTGAATGTCTGCGTCGCGCTGGTCGCCGCCGAATCCGTCACCTTCACCGTGAAGCTCAGAGTTCCGGACGATGTGGGAGTGCCGCTGATGGCTCCCGAACTTGAAAACGATATCCCCTGCGGCAACGCGCCCGAAACCAAAGTCCAAGCGTAGGGCGGGCCGCCGCCGGTCGCCTTGAGAGTCTGCGAATAAAACGTGCCCGCGGCGCCCGCCGGAAGCGTGGGGTTGGTGGTGATCGTCAGCCCGTCCGGAGTAGTCACGGTAAAACTCAAATTCGTCATCCCGGTGACATTTAAGGTTCCCAGGCTGGTGCGCGTGTCGGTCCAAGAGTTAGGGTTGCTCTGACTCACCGAGACCGGCCCCAGGGGGCTCAAGCAATTCCACCCATTCAACCCCGAGCCCGAGAACGCGAGTACGGTAAACGGGAATCCGATGTCTTGAATGAAGCTCCCCGACCCGCCGGAGCAACTGAAATTCATGACATCGCTAAACGAGCCCGCGCCAACTCCTGAAATCGAGATGGAAGTGGAACTTGCCGTGGCAAAATTTCCATTGCTGGTATCGCGCGTTAGCGTGAATTGAAATGTGTTGCCGTTGAGAGTAGTGTTGCCTACCGTGCCGGTAAGATTGCCCGAGAGAGCAAACACCAAGGTTACGGCGGAAGCAGGTTTTGCCGCTAAAAGACTCCACGCAAGAAAGACCGCCGCGAGGGCGCTAATCCGGGTTTTCAATCTAATCCTCCAAGACGGGCGATTCTATTGTGGAGCTGCGAAGCAACGAGAGATTAAATGGTGCGGAGGAGGGGACTTGAACCCCTACGAGATTGCTCCCGCTAGCACCTCAAGCTAGTGCGTCTGCCAATTCCGCCACCCCCGCAGGTGGAAACTTCAATGCTATCCCAAAGAACGTGGTTCCGGACTACTTCTTCTCTTGCTTCTGTGCGGGCGCCGGGGTAATCGGCACGTTGATGGTCTGTGGCTTGCCTTCCTTGCCGCCGACGATCGGGGTTGCAGTAATCGGTACGGTGCCTGCCGCCGGGGCGGCGCCGCCCTTCTGCTGGGTCACCGGGACCACCTTCTGGAAGATCGACGGGGCCACCTTGCCGGAGCGCGTCGAAAGAATCGACAGCGTCAGCGAAGTCACCATGAAAAGTGCCGCCGCGATGGTGGTGGCTTTCGACAACACCGTGGCTGAGCCGCGCGGCCCGAATACCGTCTGCGAGCCCATGCCGCCAAAAGCGCCAGCCAGGTCGGCCGCCTTGCCGCTTTGCAGCAGCACGACTACCGCCAGGAACACGCACACAATCACATGCACAATTGTAATCAGAATGACCATACGGCTATCCAGGAAAGAAATCTAATGACTATCGTAACACGGCACGTCATTTATAGGCGGCGATGCCGGTAACGCGCTCGCCGATCACCAGGGCGTGAATGTGGTCCGTGCCCTCGTAGGTCTTGACGGTTTCGAGGTTGCACATGTGGCGCATGATGGAGTATTCGTCCATTATTCCGTTAGCGCCCAGCAGGTCGCGCGAGGCGCGGGCGCAGTCAAGCGCCACGGCCGCGTTGTTGCGCTTCAGCATGGAAATGTGGGCCGCATCGGCCTGGCCTTTATCCTTCAGCCGCCCAACCTGTAGGGCCAGCAACTGCGCCTTGGTGATCTCCGTGATCATGTCCGCCAACTTTTCCTGAACGAGTTGATGCGACGCGATGGGCCGCCCGTCGAACTGTTGGCGCAGGACAGAATATGCGCGCGCCGTCTCATAGCAGTCCATGGCCGCGCCGATCACGCCCCAGCCGATGCCGTACCGAGCCTGTGAGAGGCATGAGAGCGGCGCTCGCAACCCCTGCGCCTGCGGCAGCAGCGCGCTTTCCGGCACGCGGCAGGTGTTGGCCTCGAGGCTTGAAGTCACCGAAGCCCGCATCGACAGCTTCCCGTGAATTTCGGAGGCAGTGAACCCAGGAGCCCCGCGCTCTATGAGAAATCCGCGAATGCCATCCTCGGCGCGAGCCCACACCACGGCCACATCAGCCACGCTGCCATTGGTGATCCAAGTCTTCTCACCGTCGAGCACCCAGTCGCAGCCCTCCCGCCGCGCGCGCGTCAACATGCCAGCCGGGTTCGATCCGAAACCGGGCTCCGTGAGTCCGAAGCACCCAAGAGCCTCGCCGCTCTGCAGCTTCGGAAGCCAGCGCTGCTTCTGTTCCTCGCTGCCGAACGTCAGGATCGTGTACATCACCAGCGCGCTCTGCACACTGACGAAGCTGCGTAGCCCGGAATCGCCGCGCTCGATCTCCTGCATCACCAGCCCGTACTCGACGTTGCTCATCCCCGCGTAGCCGTAGCCTTCAATGTTCGTCCCCAGGAAGCCTAGGCGCCCATCTCCGCGATGAGTTCTTTGGGAAATCGCGCATCGCGGAAGCAATCGCGAATCAGCGTCAGCACCCGTTCATCCACGAACTGGCGCGCGGTTTGCCGCACCAGCAACTCCTGCTCCGAGAGTTGCGAATCGATCATCAAATAGTCAACGCCGGGAAATCGGGGTATGCGCGACCATTTTAGCGCTCGGCCACAATGCTACGATGGCCGGGAATGTTGTTCGCCTTTCCGCTCCTGTGGGCGGCGGGCGCCGTCGCAGCGTTTTTCTACGCGCAAGACCGGGGCATCCCGTGGGCGACCGCGCTGGCCGTGCTCCCCGCCTTCCTGTTGGAAGTCAGCCTGTATTTCACGATGGGCGTTGAGCGCTTACGCCTGCGCCTCGAAAAACTCCCGCCGACCGGAGTCGCCGTGTCGCTGGTGCTCGCCGCCGTAGCGCCCTACACTCTAGCGGCGCTAGCGCTGCGAAGTTTTTCGTGGCATTCGCTGGGCGTGATCGCCGCGCTGGCGGTGGTCGCAGCGTTCTGGTACGTAGTGTTCCCGCACCAGACGGCAGTCGACATTCTGTTCCTGATTTTCATCGCCGCCGTATGGCTCTCGCGCGCCATCCCCCCGCTCTATCCCAGCCCCCTCGATGCCCTTCCCCTAGGAGCGTTAGGCCAATTGATGTGGTTCCGCACCGGACTCTTCGCCATGCTCAGCGTGCGCCGCATGAAGAACATCGGCTTCGGATTCTGGCCCGCCGGACGCGAATGGAAAATCGGGACTCTCTACTTTTTAGCCCTGGTCCCCGTCGTAGCCGCCGTAGGCTGGGCCATCCACTTCACCAGCCCGCACATGCACTACGCAAGCTGGGCCCGCACCACGTTGATCGGACTCGCCACCTTCTTCGGCATCCTATGGGTAGTCGCGCTAGGCGAAGAATTCTTCTTCCGCGGCCTGCTGCAACAGTGGATCACCGCCTGGCTGCATAACGACTGGACCGGACTGCTGCTGACTTCCCTGCTCTTCGGATCAGTGCACCTGTGGTACCGCCCATTCCCCAACTGGCGCATCGCGATTCTCGCAGCGGTAGCCGGCGTTTTCTACGGCTTAGCTTACCGCCAAGCCCGCAGCATCCGCGCATCGATGGTCACGCATGCGTTGACGGTTACGGCCTGGCGGTTGTTTTTTACTTAAGAGGACGTCCAGAAAGACAGAGGCGCAATAAACCACCTCAGCTCAACCTGGCTCTAACAAGGCATTCTTCTAAATCGGCCTGCTGCTACGGATGGGCGAGCGGCCTCTTATAATGAGCTATCAACCGATTGCGGTTGGTCAAATGAAGAATAAAGAACTAGTGATTGATTCCGCCTTTAAGAACCTCATTGACAGGTCGTCACTAGTGGGGGACTTGCTGCGCAAAGAGACCGATCGAGGTTGCGCGCTGGTTGCGGGCGCTGCACTGGACGAAGTCCTAGCCGGCTTACTTACTGTTTATCTCCTCAAAGACAAGGAAATTATAAAGGCCTTGTTTGACAATGCCAATGCCCCCATCTCAACCTTTTCCGCGCGAATCTGGCTTTGCCGAGGCATTGGGTTGATCTCCAAGGAGCTTTGTCATGACATTGACTCAGTTCGCCACATACGAAATCACGCTGCTCATTTCGAGAGCCGCAAAGGTCATGGTCATGACTTCTCGTTTGATCGGCAGGACGTCGTTGACAGGTGCCGCGGCCTCAGAAGCCTTCCAGTAACCTACATCAGTCAATCCACGCCCAGGTTTATCTTCGAACTGTTCGTTGGGATTACGGCTGGGTGCCTGGGAGAGCATGCGAAAAATTGGAAACTTGTGGCAGACAATCTCGGCGATTCGGCTGCGCGGGAGTGCATGCTCAAAGGCGTGCCGACGATAGACATAAGAGGACATATTCAAAAGATTCTAGACACAGGACGGGTTCCCAATGTAGGGCGCAAGGACCATTGACAGTGGATGCTGGCACTTTGGTCGCGCTATCCGAATCACTTCTTTCCATTTTTATGGCAGCGGGAGCGTTAACGGTTTAACGGCGCTTTAGGAAGCAAGGGCAGTTAGAAAAGACCTGACGTTCTGGGATGGAGTCTAAGCTCCGACCGATGTCCGCAATAGACGCAGATGTCCGGCAAGCTTCACCTGTTCCGAACTCGCTACGTGCCAGACTTCGCCGGCGCGCATCGGCTGGCCGTCAAGCTCTCCCTCACCTTCGATTGCGATCAAAAGCATCTGATCGGACGACGCCGGAAGTGTCAGCGCACCATCCACGTTTAGAGGTTCGGTGAGAAAATAATCGCACTCGACCTTCACCGGCCTGCGAGCGTCATGCGGTCCCAACTGGCTCACCGCCAACGCGCTATCCAGATGCAACTCCCGCCCACGGCCGTAATCGAAAAAGCGGTACGTAATGTCCGACTGCTGCTGAATCTCGCAAATCGTAAGCCCCGCGCCGATCGCGTGCACCGTGCCAGCGGGAATGAAAAAAGTGTCGCCTGGCTGGGCGTCGAACCACTCGAGCATTCCCATGATGGTTCCGTCGAGCGCGCCGGCACGGGCTTGCTCGCTAGTAACCGGCTCGCGGAATCCCGCGGCGATCTTTGCGCCGGGCTCGGCTTTCAGCACGTGCCACATTTCGGTTTTGCCGGCACAACTGTGGTGGAACCGCGCGTACTTATCGTCAGGGTGCACCTGCACCGACAAGTTCTCCTTGGCGAACAAAAACTTCACCAGCAAGGGAACTTCCGGCGTTTCAAACCACACTTCGCCGATAGGAAATGGCCCGGCCTTGGCGCGCACGTTGGGGAACCACGGCTCCAGATTCCGGGTCCCCCACGGGCGTTCGCGAAAACTGGGCTCCAGTTTGCGGAGCGGCATGATCTGTTCTAACGCGTCCTTAGAGGCGCGCCGCGATGAAGCGCTGCAGGCGGTCGAGCCCGCGCTCCAATTCCTTCATCGAAGTCGCATAGGAGATGCGGATGTGCTCATTAGTGCCGAAAGCTTCGCCCGGAACCACCGCGACGAATTCCTCGGCCAGCAGCTTCTCCGAAAATTGCAACGAATTGGTGATGCCGTTGGTGTACGCGGCACTCACGTTCGGATACGCGTAGAACGCC
>Ga0207694_10002339_pt1 | contig 15501 bp, 14 predicted proteins | sample KBSC34metaG_FD_184353 | JGI IMG/M metagenome (GOLD analysis project Ga0207694, IMG submission 184353) | Corn rhizosphere microbial communities from Kellogg Biological Station, Michigan, USA - KBS C3-4 metaG (SPAdes) (version 2) | ecosystem: Host-associated > Plants > Roots > Rhizosphere > Soil...
TCGGCCAGAAACGCAATCTGGCAGCCAAGTATGCCGCTGGAGACCTGCTCATGACATGGAGCGACGATGACATCCACCTCCCCAACCGCATCTCGGCCAACGTGCGGGAATGGAGGCGGGACCACTATGTCACCGAAGGCTCCCACTTCTTCCTCTGCAAGTCAGAACGCAGCTACAAGAAAGGCAGGCTCACCGGACCCTTCCTCATGGCCCGTGAGGGGTTCTGGGAACTGGGAGGCATCCCCGATGCTTTCACGGGAGAGGACGCCGCCTTCCTCCAAAAGGTCAGAGCCAAGCTCCAGATCGTAGAATCCAAGGAGGCCTCCTACATCTACCGTTGGGGCGTCACAGAGCGTTTCCACGCAAGCTGGTTTGACAAGCAGGGGAGAAATGGATGGGATGAAATCCAGAAAAGAGTGGATGCCACCCTCAGGGAGGGAATAGAACCCACGGGGATCATCCACCTCAAACCCCATTGGAAAGAGGACTATGAACAACTGCGTGAACTCTTATGCGCAAACTCACGATAGGGATGCCATGCTTTGACGACATGGAGGGGGTCTATATGACCATTCAGGCCCTCCGTCTTTATCACGCAGAGGCCCTAGGATGCGTCCAAATACTCGTGGTGGACGGTAACCCCCAAAGCGACCACGGACGCGCCACAAGCCATTTCTGTGCAAATGCGGGGCCATTGGTGAAATACCTTCCCGCTCCCCATGCCTACGGCACCGCCCAAACCAAGCAACTGGTCTTCGACCATGCCCAGACCGAGTTCGTGCTCTGCATGGACTGCCATGTGCTTTTGGAACCGGGCAGCCTTAGCCAGCTAATCGCCTTCCTCGAAAAGGACGGGGGCAATCTTCTCCAAGGCCCCTTGGTCTATGACGACCACCGGCACATCTCCACCCACATGGAGGTGAAATGGAGCGGAGGGATGGAAGGCATTTGGGCCACGGATGAACGGGGGCGCAACCCCAAGGCAAAGCCCTTTGAAATTCCCGCCCAAGGCATGGGGCTGTTTGCCTGTCGGAAAGACGCATGGCCCGACTTCCATCCGCTCTTTCAGGGGTTCGGCGGTGAGGAGGTTTACATCCACCGCAAGTTCAGGGCCATGGGCAGGAAAACGCTCTGCCTTCCCTTCCTGCGCTGGCACCACCGCTTTGGAAGGCCGGGAGGCCAACCGTATCCCAATATCCTTGAGGAGCGGGTTTTCAATTACGTGGTGGGTCATCTGGACTGCGGGCTTGATCCCTCGCCAGTCGTGGATCATTTCAAGACCCTGAAGGAGATTCCCAATCAAAATGTGGACCACGCCTCCCGAGTGGCCCATTGGGCTTTCGGAGAGTTCCAAAAGCGTCAAGCGCAAAAACTTTGCGCTGCTTAAATTTTCTGATACAATCCCCAATCATTGGCATAAAAACCCGGTTTTATCCCGACCTAAATGGCAACCGCCCCTCCCAAGCCCTACCAAAATCCCTTCCGCGCCATCGGGGGAATGACTGTCGCAGGTGGAGCCAACACAGGGGTCATGGGGGCCTTGCAGCATCCCGATGAGTTCAACCGCTCCTCGTTTCTGGCAGACAAGATGCGCGCCTCAGGCGGCAGTCCCGCCATGACGCTTCCCGCCCTAAACCCCTTTGCCACGGTGGGAGGAATCCAGTCCAGCATGGGTCACGGAGGATACGGAGGCGGTTACGGCCAACCCCGCATCCATGGCTACTCGGGAGGCGGTATTCCGACCAACCTCTTTAGCCAGCTGACGGGACGCGCCCCCACCGCCTCCGATGTGGAGATGGCCAACGGAGGAGGACTCTCCCCGCAGTTCAACCAGATGGGCAGCCTCAACCAGTTTGACGCCATGCAGCGTTCGCCCTCCCAGTGGCAGATGCTTCAGATCATGGCCGGAGCCCCCACCACCACGGCCAGTCCTTCCATGGCGCGGACCCCCCTTCAGGACATCACCGCCGACAACATTCCCCCCAACACCATGATGGCCGCTGATGGGGGCGATGTGCCTGCTGGCAATCCTGTTATCGTCGGCGAACGCGGCCCCGAGATGATCGTCCCGCAGCACAATGTCTCGGTGATTCCCCATGAATACCTTCCCGTCCTCCACCTCCTCAATGGACAGATGGAGCAATACCTGAAACGCCACCTTCGCTAGGCCATGCCCCAATACCCTTCCTACTACAACTATGGGATGCAGCAGTTCCCTCCCCAATACGGCGGAGGAGTTGGCGGCTATGGGATGCAGAACCCCCAGAGCCTTCAGATGATCCTGGCCTACCTCTTGGCCCAGCAACAGCAGGGCAACCAAGAACAGCCAGCCCAGCCCATGGGGGAGCCCGTCAATCCCTACCTTGCCCAACCCAATCGTCCCACCCTTCCCGGACTCTCGCCCCTCGGAAGATTCAACGACATGGCCCTGCGCCAGAGCGCCAACCTTGCCACCCGACTCTCGGAAGGAAAGCAGGCGGTGGCCGAAAGCAACGAGCGCCAGCGGTTGGTGGACGCCATCACTCATCCCCCACCCGCCGCGCCGTATGATCTGGTTCGCTCCACAGGACCCGGCCAGCAACCTGCCATCCTCAGTTCACGGTATGGCACGGGCAACGTCACCTTCGCCCCCTTGGGAACAGAGGTCCATGGACGATTCGGCCCCGAAGGATTGCCCTTCGGCCAGATCGGAGGCCCCCACGAAGCCCAACCCCTTCCCGGTGAAGACCCCCTTCAGACCACCTTCCAGCAGCAGATGATTATGGACTCCATCCACAAAGCACTTGGGAGGAAGAAATGAACCGACGATCCTTTTTTGCCAGAGCCTTTGGCTTTGGCGCAGCCGTGGTGATGAATCACTTCCTTAAAACGGAGGTGATAAAGCCAACCTATTCACTCTACAACAAGACCTTTGTCTCCGAGTCTTTCTCCATTGGAGCGACCTCAATGGCAATGAAGGAAAAATTCGAGCAGGCGATTAAGGATTGTTGGGAAGACAAGGACCAAAACCTCTACATCAAATCCGCCCGTGCCGTCTAGTCAGACCAACCTCGGCCTTTTGTGGAGCTACTACGGTAGCCTTTTCCCGTCGTTCACCGACCCCATCACCCCGAATATCAGCGGGATGAGCTTCGCCAAATATGTGAACCTCGGTCTGGAGCAGGTCATCAACTCAGGAACATGGGACGGGAACGTGGTCTGGACCGCCTTCAATGGCTCCAGTGGAACCATCGCCCTGCCCTACAACATGCAGACCATCATCGGGGTGGACATCAACGGATGCCCCCAGATGGTCCTCGGCACCTTCAGCGAGTATCAGGAAGTGGGACCGGGCATGACGCTGAAGGTGACGCAACCCGGCTGCGGCCCCCTGATTGACTACGGTGAATGGCCCACCCAGAAAATCATCTCCTCGCTCACCCCGCTCAATGCCACATCTCCCGCGTCGGGCACGCTGACCCTCACCATCAACAACCCCGCTGATGCAGGGATCACGATTCGGTTCTTCGGGATCAACGGAGCGGGTCAGGACATCACGGACGCTGATGGCTCACGGGGCTTCACCATGGTCACGACCTACCCTTCGGTGACAAGCTCCCAAGTGGTGACTGAGTTGGGTTACATCGAGGTCCAGAACCCCACCTCTACTCCTCCCTTCAAGAACCCGTGGCAGCTTTCCCTCAACTACAACGGAAGCCAACTCATCGGCTCCTACCTGCCCTTTGAAACCATCCCGCAGTATCACGTCTACAAGACCGGAACGTGGAACACCAACGTCCCCATTGCTGCGCTCTGCCGCCTGAAGTTTGTCCCCGTCACCAGCATCAACGATCCCATCGTGCCGGGCAACCTCAACGCATGGAAGTTCATCTTGCAGGCCATTGACAAGGAGATGAGCCAAACCGTAGAGGGGGCCTATGGCTCCAAGATGCTCTGGCAGGATGCTCTCAACCTACTCAATCAGGAGCACCGCTCCCGCAGGGGCAAGGCGCAGTATCATGTCAACTTGAACCCGAACGGTCCCGGCCAGCGCCCAGTTTGGTCCAGCCATTGACTTAGCCAGCTAACGCCATGCCCTCTCCGCTCGACTACTTTGGCATCACTCCTCCGGGGAATCCGCTCTCCGCGTTCTTTCCACAACAAGGAGGGGATGATGCCTTTCGTTCGCAGTTGGAGGAGCGACCCGTCAACCGCACCCAGATTCCGCCTGAGTATTTGGTGGCCTCCCAGCTTCCCGATCCCATGGGGTTCCTCCAGCAGGTCCAGCAGCAGCGCGGGCAGACCGAAGCCCGTCAGGCCATCCAGGGACTTCAGAACCTCGACTTCGGCTCCAAGGACTATCCCGCCTCAGTGGCCAAGCTGCTCTCCAAGTATCCCAATGCGGCCCAGAACAGCGCGGTGCAAAACATCCTGAAGCTCAAAGAATTTTCCGGCAAGCAGGCAGCGGACACCAAATACAACACCCAAGCCGCCCAAGCGGTGAAACAGTTCTTGGCCATCCCCGAGGATGACCCGAACTACGACCAGAAGTTTCAGGACTTCATCGGAGGTCTGGATGCCGATGTGCTGCAACATCCAAGGCTTGCCTCCCTCATCGAACGCGGGGTTCACAACTCCTCCTCCATCCGCTCCAAGAAAACCGCCGACCAGCAGGAGAAGCAAATCCTCTTCAAGCAGGCCCGAAGCATGGGCATCGACCCCTCCAAGTTCGACAACATGGAGGACTTGAACAGCCAGATCGCCGACCACATGGCCCAAGTGGGCCAACGCAAGGAGACCATGGAGTTCTTCAAGAACAATCCCGAACTGCGCAAGGAGTATGCGACGGCCATGAGCGCCCTGCGCGCCCCCACCATCGGCCCCTCCTACGATGACGAAAAGATGGCCGCCGTCGGAGTCACCGATCCAAGGAAGATGACCCCCGAACTGTGGGCTCAGGCGGATGCCTTGGCCAAGCAGCAGCGCCTCCAGAAAGTCCGGTCGCTCAACGACCAAATGCTGCTCATGGGCGTCAACCCCCTTTCCGGCCTTCCTGGCACGTCCGAACCCCGTTCCGCTCCTTCCGCTACCGGTCAGCCCCAGAGCGCGCCAGAAGCGATTTCTGTGCAGGGAAATGGCCTTCAGGGAGACGAGTTTACTTCTGCCAAGGCTCCCGTCGTCCCCGCGCCCGCTGCGGAGCCTCAGGTGGAGCCCGAGTTCACTCCACCACCACCCCAAGGTTTGGGCAATGTCCAGCAGGTGGTCCAGCAGGAACAAGCCACCAAGGCCGCCACCCAAGCGGCGAAAGAATTGGAATTGCAGCAGGCGGTTCCCGAATGGGAGCAGGCCAAACAATCCCTGTGGGGAGCCATCCCGAAGGACCAAATCGACCGCATCAAGCTGGGCATTCCCGTGAACTCTTCGGTGATCCTCAATGGCATCGGCAAGAAGCCCAACGACATCGCCTTCAAGAAAGAAGGAGGAGTTCCCGTGACATGGCAGCAGGTGGCTGACCAAGCCCTGCGCGATCCCCGCTTCGAGCAGTTGGTCAAAGGAACTTCCACTCCCTCCATTCCCGTGGTGAACACCAAATCCGAATACGACGCGCTACCCAGCGGGTCGGTCTATGTGGATTCCCATGGCAAACAAGCCCGCAAGAAATAACCGTGGCCTTCACTGCACCAGCAACCGACGAGGAAGTTTTCTCTGCTCCACCTGAGGAAGTGGAAGCTCCCAGCATGGCGGGCTCCTTTGGCCGTGGCGCACTGCGCTCTGGGGCTCCCACCTTGGCGGGAGCGTTCCTTGGTGGGGCCGCTTCTTCGGCAGCGGCAGGTCTGGAGTTCGGACCCATTGGGGTGGCTGCCGCAGGTTTGGGCGGGGGCATCTTGGGAATGATCGGAGCCAGCGAGGCCCAGAAGAAACTCGCCGATGTCATCAATCCTTCGGAGTCCAATCCGTTCTCAAGCGCCAGCGAACTGCGGGACGTGCAGACCAATCCGTTCTCCTCGGAAGCGGGAGGACTGCTGCTCTTCAAGCCCAACCCCAAGAACGTCCTCAATGCCGTGCGTTCCATCGGAACCAAGGAAGGCCGCCAACTTTTCGCCCAAGGCTACCAGCTTCAGAAAGCCATCCAAGCCGCCCCCGAAGCAGAACGTGCCGCGCTCATGGCTTCGCCCGAAGCCCGTCAGGCTCTTGATGCCTTTCACCAGACCATCAACGTGGCGGGCAATACAGGGGTGGGGGCGGGTATGGCGGTGGCCCAAGGCCAAGACCCCGAGCACATCCTTTTGGCCGCCGCCCAAGGCTCGCTGTTCAACGACTCATGGCTCCATGGCAAGGGGGGTCATCCGCTGGACAAACCACAGGACGCCCAAGTCCATGCCGAACTCGACAAGGTAGCGGAGACCGACCGAGACTTTGCCAACAAGACCCAGACTGCTGCGGAGGTCATCAACCAAGGGGCGCAGAACCCTCTCACATCCCATGCCGCCGAAGCCGCTGCCGAAGTCCTTGGTGAAACCCTTCCCAAGGAAGAAGCCAAGCAGACGCAGGAGATCGCCGAAGCCCTGAAACCCGTCGCTGAGGCAGAGGCCAAGCCCGCTGAAACTTTTACTGCCCCCGAGGCAGAAACCCAAACACCAACCGAGCAACCAACCAATGCCAGCCAAATCGAAAGCCCAACTGCGTTGGGTGAACAGCCCAGCGGGCCAGAAAGCGTTAGGGAAAGCGGGAGTGAAGGAGTGGGACAAAGCGACCAAGGGCAAGAAGCTGCCCGAACGGGTCAGGAAAAAATCGTAGCGGCGACTTATCAGAACGAGAACGGAGTCATCCACGAAGGAGCCAACCACATCGAAGCTGCCGCCAAGGCTGGCGTGGAGGCTCCCAATGCCCGCAAGGATCGCGAGACTCCCGAGTATGGTTTCATGGTGGAGGACCAGAACGGCAACCGCCGCAATGTCTCCCGCAAGGAAGCGTTGGATTTAGCCACGGCTAACGGCCAACTCAGGGAGGGGGCCAAGGTGGCGCGCAAGCGCCTCCACTCCGATCAGGTGAACATGGGCGACCTTCCGCCCAAGCCGTCTGAGCCCCCTCCCGAAACCATCAGGATCACCGACTACAACAAGCGGGGCAACCTCGCCGAAGAACTCGAACTCCCCCATGAGGAGGCTATCGCCAAACTCGAACCCCGCAGGAATGCCCTTGAACTCCTGCTTAACTGCCTAAACAAGTAGTCATGGACAAAGCCGCCCTCGAAGACCTCATGGACATGGGAGACCGTGTGCTCAAAGCCATCGGCGAAGCCGCCGAGTCCCTGAAGGACAACAAGCCTACCGTGACAGTGGAGGCTTCCAAGCAGTCGCCTCCCCAAGTCACCGTCACCCCCACCATCAAGGTGGAAGTCCCCGAGATCAAAATACCCAAACCGGAAGTCACGGTCTCCACCAAATCCACCTCATGGAAGTGTGAGATCACCGAACGCGACATGAGCGGGCGCGTGAAATCCTTCAGCCTGACACCCCTTTAATGGCGCTAACACCCTTCGGCGGAATTTCTCCTTATGCCCGACCGCACTTTGTGCCGGGAGGGTTTACGCCGCCTGCTGGTTGCGTGGTGTGGGCCAAAGTAGATACAGCCGCAACAGGGGTTGTATCTACTTGGTCCGACTCCAGCGGAAATTCCAATGACTTTTCGACGGCCATTGGAGCCCTCACCGGAGTTGCTTCCGTTTTGAATGGGCACAAGGTGGTGCGATTTTTGGCAGGAGGGATGAACACCCCTTCGATCAATATCTCCAACCGAACCTATTTCATTGTGGCCAGCATTTCGGGGCTGGGAACCATTTACAATGCACTTCTCACCAATCCCGCGTCTCCATTTTATCAGCTTTATGTCCCCAATGGAGGAAATTACAACCTCTTCTATGACCCCAACAATTTCGACAGCGGCCTCGCGCCTTCGGGCTTTGGAATCATAGCGGTTCGATTTGGCGCGACCGCCCAAGTCTATCTCAATGGGAACCCCGGAACCTCGAACTCCATCTCCATCTCCTCCACCAATCAGGTGATCTCCTTGGGATGGAATGGCGTCAACACCACGGGAGAACTCAACGGGGATGTGGCTGAAGTTTTTGTCTTCAATTCCTCCCTCTCGGACGCCAACATGAATTTGGTGGGAAATTACATCGCTGGTTGGTCATCCATTCCTTGGACAAACATTTAATCTTCACTCTCATGCCAATCACCTCTGACGACGTTGTATCCGCCCTCACCTCCGCAGGCATCGACACCCCACAAAAGCTGGGCGTCTTCCTGAATCTTGCGGCTCTCAATCAGGAACATCATCAAGACGTTCGAGCTTCAAAAGCTGACGGCAGACCGCACCGTCGCCAACTCCACGGCACAGGCCGCCATTGACGCCAAAAGTGCTGAGGCCAAGGCCGCACACGATGCGCTTCTGGCTGCCGTCTCCCAACTCTCCTAGGCCATGCAACAACTCCTCCAAGGTCAAAGCGCCCATCCGCTGGTCTTCTTCATGTATGACTCGTCGGACCATGTGACGGGCAAGACGGGACTTTCTCCAACGGTCCTCATCTCGAAAGATGGCGCGACTTTCGCATCCCCTTCTGGACTGGTCACCGAAATCGGAAACGGGTTCTACCAAGTGGCGGGGAACTCCACCGATTCAAACACCCTTGGAGTTCTTTTGCTGACCGCAACCGCCTCAGGGGCAGACCAGGGAACGATGGCCTATCAGGTGGTGGCTTTTGATCCTGATACGATTGCAGTCGGCGCGCTCATGCCAACGACCGCAGGCAGGACTTTGGATGTCACGTCCACTGGCGCGGCGGGAATTGATTGGGGCAATGTCGAAAACCAAGGCGCGACCGTTGACCTCACGGACACGGAAATCCACGCGGTCAACTCTGTAATTTCCACTCCCAACGCGAATGTGATTTCCATTCAGGGGCAAAATGCCTTGGCGGCAGGTGCCGTCACGTTCCCCGGAACGGTGGCAAGTCCCACCAACATCACAGCAGGAACGATCACTACGGTAACGAACCTGACGAACGCTCCAACCAATGGCGACTTTACCGCCACGATGAAGGCAAGCCTGAACGCCTCGACGCCGAGCGTTCCGGTTCCCACGGCCAATGAAAACGCCGATGCCCTGCTCAAGCGGGACTGGACCGCCGTGGTGGGCGAAGCCTCCCGAAGTGTGCTCAACGCATTGCGTTTCATCCGCAACGGTTTCAGCACCGCAGGAACCACCCTTTCCATCCTCAAGGAGGATGACGTTACGGTGGCCTACACCCGCACCGTGACGACCGACCCAACCGCCGAACCGATTGTGGGGGTCGATTGATGTGGCAGCGGGATTCCATAGCGCGTTTGTTTACCCTCTGGGGTTGGCTGCCAAGCCAGCAACTAAACGAGCAGGGTTCCGGTCCATGGTCGCTCCGTGGATGGGCGGGGCCATGGCTCCCAGCCGAACGCCCCCGCCGCCCCCTCCTCCAGAGGAACGCAGCCGTGGCGCAGGCACCAAGCGCAAACCAACCCGAGACCAAGAAGAAGAACAGTTCCGCCAAGAAGCCCTTTGGCTTTTGGAAAGGGATGACTTGGAAATGGTGGAACTCTTGGCTATAATCCTGCCACTGTTATGAGCCGCCTCTCCGACTGTCTTGGAAAAGTTGCCTCCCATCTCCAGAAGGGAAAGCAAGCCAACCCCCTGACCAAGACCATCACCGAACGGATGGAACGGGATGTGCAGCGCCTCACCGAGAAAAAGATGGGCGAAGGACTCAAGGAGCCCGAGGCCCATTTAGCTGCGGCTAAGGAGATTGTCGGCAAGCATCTGGAAACCACCAAGGGACATCTGGAGGATGCCCGTAAAAATCAGAAACTCCAAGCTGACTACGAACAGCCTCCAGTTCGCACAGAAATGTTCGTAGAGAAGCCAGAACCCAAATCCGCTCCCCCAGAGCCAGCCAAGGTTTCAAACGCACCAGAAGCCAAGGAAACCACCAAAGAAACGGTTTCTGACGACAGGCCACGGAGTTCCCGAGTTCCTGAGCAATACACCGCCAAGGAATTGGGGTTGCCCGAGGTCATGCAGGAATCCCACAAGGCCAAGATTGCCCGCGCCCTCTACGAGAACAAGCCCGTCCATGCGGGCGAAGCCAAGAGGTTTGGTCTGGAGATTCCAGAGCACTACAAGGTGGGAAGCGATGACATTGCCCGTCCTCAAGGAGAATCCAAGGAACCCAAACTCTCCCTCTCGTCAGAACCTTCCCCAGAACCCTCCAAAAAAGTTAGCCAGCTAAACGTCAGCAGGGCCATCGAAAGACTGCGCAACACCCCCTTGGGAAGGAAACTCCTCCGCACCGCCCACATCGTCCCCGACTGGGAACGCACCGTGAGCCACCCCGCCAACAAGGACCGCAACTTCTCAGGCAAGGAAATCAACGTCATCAAGCAGGCGCAGGGGTTCTACGACCCTGAGACGGGCAAGACCTTTGTCATCAGGGACAACATCGTCCTCAAGCCGGGTGAGACCCCCGAACAGGCCGTAGTCCGTGTCCTCATGCACGAACGCATCGGCCATGATGGAATGGCATGGATGCGCGCCAATGACCCTGAGTTTGAAAAGCTCTACCACGACATCGCCAAAGATATTCCGAAGTCCGAACTGGACGAGATCGCCCAACGCTACGGTTACGACAAGGTCAACGACAGGGACCGGATCATCGGCGAATGGTTTGCCCAGAACGTGGAACGGCTCTCGCCCGAAAAACTCCCCGACCCCCGCAGTCTCTTGGGCAGGATGTGGCAGGCCGTCAAGGATTTCATCAACCGCCTTACGGGCAAGCAGACCGCCACCGACCAGATGGTCCGAGACCTTGCGGCAGCCATCGCCCATTCCGACGAAGCTCTGGAACCCCGCACGGGTTCAGGAGAAGTAGAGCCGATGCCCACCCGCGCCGTGAGAGAAGGCTCCGTAGTCACGCCCCAAGAAGACCGCGCCTACATGGATGCCGTGGAGAAAGGAGACACTGAAACGACGCAGAAGATGGTGGATGAGGCGGCGAAGAAGGTTGGGTATGAGCATGTAGTGTTTCATGGAACAAAAGGCGAGCCATTCAATGAATTCAAAAAGACTGAAGGACCAAACGCTTGGTATGGAGAAGGCGTGTATGTCACCAGAAGTCCTGAGGGTGCAAAATGGTATTCGGGAAAAGAAGGGAATATTATCAACGGCTATGCCAAAGCCGAGAAAACATACCACCTCACTTCGAATGACCAGATGGATTCTGTGTCAGCAAAAAAGCTGACAGATCGACTCAAGTCTGAAGGATACGATTCTATTGAAGTGACGGGAAAAGACCCAAGTTCCAATGAGTTAATTTTGTTTGATCCATCCCAAATCAAATCCGCCGATCCCATCACCCGTGATGCCAACGGCAAAGTCATCCCCCTCTCCGAACGCTTCAATCCAAAGAGCAACGACATCCGTTTCAGCCGTGGTCCTTCGGACATCGAAGCCTCCATCCCCCAAGTCCTCAAGGACGCGGGAACCTTCATCAAGGACAAGGCGGGTGATGCCCTCGACATGATTAAGGAAGGCCAGAAGGTGAAGAAGTTCACCCCCTTCCGCAAAGCCATTGGCAAGTTCGGTTCTACGCTCCAGCAAGCCTCCCTCGCAGGTCGGGACTTCCAACGCGAGTTCAAGAAAGCCGTTCCCGACAAGCTGACCCGCAGGGCTATCGGAGCCTACATCGAAGCTGATGGCAACACCCAAGTCCTCGACCAGCAGGCCCAACTCTCCACGGGGGAGGCGAAAGCCAAGTATGAGAAAGCCCAAAAGCTGACCCCTGAGGAGAAGCAGTGGGCCGACAAGGTTTCCCAGACCTACGATGATTTGGGCCAACAGGCCATTGCCTCGGGCATTTTGGATGCAGGCTCCCTCAAGCAGAACTACCTCACCAAAATCTGGAAGCAAAGCCTGAGTCCCGCCAAACAAAAGCAGTTCGCAGGCTTCGCCACCAAGCTGGCCTCCACCTTCAAGTTCGGCAAGAAGTCCACTTGGAACAATTTCTTCCAAGGGGAGCAGGCAGGCTTTACGCCCCACACCGATGACCCCATGGAACTCCTTCCCATCTACCAGATGGAAATGGCCAAGAGCATCGGGACAAGGAACCTCGCCAAGGATTTGCTTTCCCTCAAGGCCCAAGACGGAGCACCGCTCGCTGTGCCCATCGGCGGTTCCATCGACACGGGCACCGTCAATCCGGGTGATCCGAGCCTCATCACCAACCGCGTTCCCGCCAAGCAGAACGCCGCAGGCGAGGACGTGGACTACCGCAGGCTGGACAATCCCGCCCTCAAGAAATGGAAGTGGGTGGACAAGACCCCCGCAGGAGATGACGTGCTGATGAACGGGGAACTGGCCGTCCATCCTGAAATCTACTCCCACATGAAGAACATGCTGGGGCGCTCTGCGATCAAGGAATGGTATGAGTCCCCCTCGACCACTTTGGGCCAGTCCGTGGCCAAGAAGGCGGTCAAGATTGCCGATGTGCTCAACTCAGGAGTGAAGCAGTCCATGCTTTCCTTCAGCCCCTTCCACATCGTGCAGGAAGCCACCCACGCCGTAGGCCACAAGGTGAGCCCGTTCAGCTTTGAGAAGATTGATCCGAGCAATCCGGCCCATCAGGACGCCATGGCCCACGGCCTCCAGTTGGCAGGTGACCAAACCTCCATGGACCAGTGGATGGAAGGGGCCTCTGGCAAAGGGTGGATGGACAAGATTCCCGGCATCGGCAAACTCAATCAGGCCATCGGCGACTTCACCTTCCACGACTACATCCCCGGCCTCAAACTCAAGACCTACGAAGCGGCCTTGGGACGCAACATGGACCGCTTCAAGGATGACATCTCCTCGGGCAAGTTGACGAAGGATGACGTGAAAGCCTTGACTGCGGATCAGGTGAACAATGCTTATGGCCATTTGGACTACAAAGCCATGGGCTCCAATCCCACGATTGAGCACCTGCTTCGCCTCACGCTCTTGGCCCCCGACTTCCTCCGCGCGCGCCTGGGATTCACCAAGCAGGCCATCCAAGGACTCACCTCCAAGACCGGAAGGGAGCAGTTGAACGCCATGGCGGTTTTGGCGGGGACGTTCTACACGGGAGCCCGCATCCTAAACGCCCTCATCAACGATGGCGATACCAAGGCCAAGGAAGCCCCCTTCGGCGTTATGGTTGGAGACCGTGTTTACACCATGCGCTCGGTGCCTGAGGACATCTACAAGGCGCTTACGAGCCCAAGGCAGTTCGTCTCAGGGAGGCTTTCGCCCCTGACCACAAGAACGGCCATGGAGGCCCTTACGGGTCGTGATTATCGCGGGCAGTTGATCTCCAGCGGGGACACCGCCATCAACGCCTTCCTTCAGGCAGTTCCGCTTTCGGCACGGGAACTCCCGTGGATCAAAGACCTCACGACCACCACCTCCCAGAACCCCATCAGCCCATGGGAGCAGTTCATGTCCACCCTCGGGGTCCACGCCAACCGCTATTCTCCGATCAGTGCCACCTACCGCAACCTCAACGACTGGGAGAAATCCCAAGGCAAGCCCGACAAGGGCATCCAGCCCGTCAGCCGCTACGCCCAACTGCGCTACGCCTTGGAGGACAACAACCCCGAGAAGGCCAAGGACGAATGGGATGCCTTGGTGAAGAAGGAGCACGACCAGAACCCCAAGGTTCCCCTTAGCCAGCTAAAGGAGAAACTGGCCAAGGGATTCCACTCCTCTGAGATGCGTGGCTTTGCCGACAACGCCCAAGAGGAACGGGAGTTCTACAGGAGCCTTGACCCCGACCAGAAGGCGCAGTTCAAGGAAGCCACCAAGCTCAAGTCATCCATTTGGAAACGTTTCCGTTCGGTGACGGGGCATGGCAAGGAGCTGAGCAGCGAAGCCAAAGATAGATTGTCCTCATGAAGAAGCTGAATCAGGTAGTGGCTTTGGTGAGCGACCGTGGCTTATTCTGCGAGGTGGCGATCCGCCTCGCCAAGGACTTCAGGAAGGTTTACTACTTTGTCGATAACGACGCCGACCCCTTCCCGTTGGCCAACGCCTCGGTCATCGGTCTTGGCATGGAGAACATCGAAGTGGTGGACAGTTTCTTCGGGCCTCACTTTGAGGAGTGTGACCTCTGTGTTTTTCCAGACGTGGGCCAAGGCCAGCTTCAGCTTCACTGCCAGTCCTTGGGCAAGGCCGTGTGGGGATGCCGCATGGGTTCGGAGATGGAACTAGACCGCCCCTACTCCAAGGAACTGCTCAAGGAGGTGGGGCTTCCCGTGGGAGAGCATCACCTCATCAGGGGCGTCAAGAACCTCCGCAACTTCCTGCGCACCCATGAGGACGTGTATGTGAAGGTCTCCCGCTTCAGGGGCAGCACCGAATCGTTCCACTCGCCCTCCTACAAGAAGATCGAGCCTCACTTGGATGAAATGGAGTTCAAGCTCGGCCCCCTCAAGGACATCATGGTCTTTGATGTGGAGCAGTCTCTCCCCGACAAGGTGGAGGTGGGCAGCGACACCTACTCGGTGGATGGGCAAACCCCCAACCGCTACCTCTGCGGGATTGAACTGAAGGACGCCGCCTACGGAGGGGTGATCCTGAGCAACGAAGACCTCCCCAAGCCGCTCATGGCCGTGGATGAGAAGATGAGTCCGCTTCTGGAACAGTTCGGCTACCGTGGGTTCTACAGCACGGAGTGCCGGATTGGGAGGGATCAAGTGCCCTACATGATCGACTTCTGTGCCAGATGTGGGAATCCGCCTGGATTCCTCCAGACTTACCTCCTCAAGAACTACTCGGAGATCGTCTGGAAGGGAGCCAACGGGGAATGCGTGGAGCCCAAGTTCGACCACAAGTATGGCGTCCAGCTTCAGATCAAGTCCTCGTGGAGCGACCAAGAACACTGGCAGCCCATAAGCTTCGATCCCAAGTTTCGGGACCAGATCAAGATCGTCAACCCCTGCAAGATCAACGGTCAGTTCTACAGCGTCCCCCTGCGCTTCGGCATTGCCGAATGTGGCTCAGTCGTGGGAACCGGAAACTCCCTCAAGGAGGCCATCGCCTCTGCCAAAGCTGCCGCTGACACCTTGGAAGGTTACATGCTCAAGGTGGATGACAACGTGCTGGATGAGGCGTTGAAGGCTTGTGAAGAGGCCAAGCAAATGGGCATCGACTTGCGAATCTAAGTTATGAAACTGGAAAAAATACTCATCGAAATCATCCCCCATTCGGAACAACGGTATGAAACAGTGGGAGATTACTTCCTTCGTTCTGACGGAATCTTTGTCATTCGCGTCTCAGAAATGAAGGACTGGCGCTACTGCGCCATGGTGGCCATTCATGAACTGGCGGAGGTTTACCTCACCGAACATCATGAGGTTTCTGAAGAAACCATCACCCAATTTGATGAGGCGTTTGAGGCTAACCGCCTCAAGGGCAATC
>Ga0207694_10002341_pt1 | contig 15490 bp, 27 predicted proteins | sample KBSC34metaG_FD_184353 | JGI IMG/M metagenome (GOLD analysis project Ga0207694, IMG submission 184353) | Corn rhizosphere microbial communities from Kellogg Biological Station, Michigan, USA - KBS C3-4 metaG (SPAdes) (version 2) | ecosystem: Host-associated > Plants > Roots > Rhizosphere > Soil...
GGGGCATATCGGTGGCTTAGTTTGTGGCTCTTCTCCAGCCTGGCGCCAGTCGGCTTCCCGTTCGAAGCCCCATGTTACGCCGATATGCCAGCATGAAAGAACGGTTCGCGTCCTCTCTCACCTCTGTATTTTTCTAACAGATTCAACGTCTGGGCGCAAGATTTTGTCTACTTGCTCCTCTTGGAGCGCCGAAATTGCAGTGCGCGCCGCCGTCTGCTACTCTGGCGCATGGACACCGAAATCCCCCACGAACTTCACAATGTCTTGCCGCCACCTTTTTCTTCTTGGCGCGCCGCAAAATATCGTGACCAGTTGGTTCTGGTATCGCCCTACCATGAAACTCTACTTGGCTATCAAGCCGGAGGCCAGTGGCTGGTAATGAAGGTGGACTTTTCCCCCGGCAAGCCAATGTGTGTCTGGCCTCCGGCCTAAAATGCGATTGAGCTATTTACCCTTCTTCGCACGCAGCTTGGACAGCACAGCACCAGCAACTTTAGCGCCAGCGGCCTTGGAGCCATATTCCTTGGCGGCAGACTTCTCGATCTTCGCGAAGTTTTTGCCAGGCTTGCCCAAATCTTTGCCCTTGGCGGCGGCTTTCGGGGAATAGGAATGGGTTGCCATTACTTCGCCTTCCCGCAATAGCCCTTGCCGCCCTTCCCGCCCTTCATGGGCTTCTTGTCGTCCTTGTCCTTCTTGGCGGGCTTGTAAGCGATCTTGCTCATTGCCAGTTCCTTGTGCTCAGTTGTGGCGTGCCGGGCTTGGCGCGCTCGTGGAATTCTATCAGCGCATCGTGGATCTTGAGCTTCTGGTCCTCGGGGAAACCAGGCTGGCCAAGGAGGCCGGCTAGGCTCTGCACCGCATTGCCGAGATGGTCTTTCCAGTGCCGGCGGATGAACTGCTTCTGAGACCCGGCCTCGGCCCGGAAACGATCGGTGCGGGACAGTTCGTAGAAGCAGCCGGCGATTTCCTCTGCGGTCTTGCGAATGAGAACTGGAACCTCACCGGAGCGGATATTGATGTTCATGCATCGATCTCCGGCCAGCCATAGGGCTGATCTTCGTCGCGGAAGGTTAGCCATGATGCCGGTAGAGGAGCGCCCCTAAGAACCGAAGCGAACTCATCGGTTGCGTGCAGGAGAGAAACCTCCTTGTTCTCCCCCACCACAACGAAGGTGCTAGGCTTTGGGCAATTCGCGCATTTGGTGTTGGTCACTGCTGCATTCCCGGCTGGATTGGCATTGGCTGGCCCATGGGCGGCTGCTGAGGCGCCTGCGTCTGTTCTGCCGGCATCTGCTGCCCCTGAGCATTGGCGCCCTCTGGTGAGCCTCCCATCAGCATTTCAAGGATTGCCTGCTTGACGAGCGGCTGTATCTGATCTGGCGTGATCGCCGGGCCGGAATTACCCAGAGCCGTAATGCGCTTCGATTCCGCCTCGAAGGACCGGATGTTGATGTCCTTCTCCTTGTCGTTCAACTGCTGGGTCAGCTTGACAATGGCATCCTGCGACTGCTGCAACTGCCCCTGAAGCTGCTGAACCTCTGGCGGCGGTCCCTTACCCTTCACCGAAGCCGGAATGGTGTTTGCGTAACGTTCAGCCAGTTCATCGGCCATCGGGAAATCGGCTGCCTTCCAGTACAGGTCTCCGGCCTTCTCGAGGAAACCCTTGTCCTGCGATGCGATCTGCGTCATCGCGTTGAACGCTTCCTGCCTGCGAGTGGCATACCCTGGGCCAGTATCGCTTTCGACCTCATAGCGACCAACGTTGGGGTTGAAGATGGCTGAAACCGCCTGGTTCTCATCGGGTTCCTGATTTGGATCTTGCGTCGGCTGATGCGCCTGTTGAGCTCCCGGATCGATCTGGACAGCGCCCTCAGTCCCGTCCTTGGCAAGAATGCGGATGACGCGGGGCGTGTCGTAAATCTTCGGGATCAGATCGATGAGGATCTTGCCCGTGTATTTGATGCCGATCGCCAGGTTGTCGATGTAGTGATAGGTGGCGTTGTCGCCCTGACGCTGGCGTTCGTTGATCGCCTTGCCAGAGGTAGCATTCTCGTTCTGGCCGAACTGGCTTTGATACTGGCCGGAGGCCATCATCAACTGGTTTTCGCAGATGCGCATGCCGTCGATGTAGGCCGCAGCCATCGTAGGCGGTTGCGTGCGCTGCGGCGGCGGGATTGCGGTGCCGTCCTCGTTCAGCCCATTGTATGGCAGATAGGCCGCGTCATCGAGGTTGGACTTGGCCCAATAGGTCTCAAGCCCTTCCGTCGCCTGCACCGACGCGATGTACGGTGTCTGGGTCTGGAGAGCGACCTGTGCGGTTCCTTCCGATGTCCAGTAGTTGTACATGCGCTGCGCATCTTTCAGCGCGCGGGTGTGGCCCTTGCGATCCATCTTGCCTTCGATGATCGTCTCTTCGCCAATCACACGGACGATGGGGACGTACTTGCCGGGCCAGACACGGCGATCGATGATCTTGTTGCCGGCGATCTTGAACCACTGCACCTCGTCCGTAAGGACACTGCGCTCGTTGGTGCTCGGCTCGCCCTTTACCAGATCGTACATCGCCTTCTGGTTGTCATCCATCACACTCTTGCGGACGATGACTTGCTGCTGCGTCAACGGATCGACAAAGGCGACGAGCTTATCCGCTTTCTGCTCCCGACGATAATATTCAGCGATGCGAACGTTGTCCTTCGAGCACCAGAAATCACCCTTCCCGATCACGTCAAGATCAGCATCGCCCTTGTAATCAGGATACTCAGCTTCGAACCGGTCGCGGCTCACGTCCTCAAAGATGAAGCCAAAACGAGCATCCGAGCCATCCGCTTCCTGGATGTCGGGATCGAGATAGACCGAATCCGGGCTCTTGATGCGGCGGATGTAGATTTCCTGGTCGAATGTGTCAGGCGAAACATAATCGGTGATGACGCGCCAGTATCCTATCCCGCCCTCAACCTGGAAGGTCGTCGCGGTATCGTAGGCCTGTTCCGCGTTGGACTGGTATTCGATATGGCGCACGACGCCTTCGAACACCTGAGCTGCGTCGTACGTGGCACCATCGCCAACCGGACGGATGTTGACACCGGGCTTGTTCTGCTTAGCGTCGTTGATGATCTGGAGATTGTGCTGGCGCGTCTTGTTGATCGTCAGGCACGGCTTGCGCTTGTCGGTGCGGTTCTGCTGGAGAACCTGATCCCACTGCCAGCCGTTCTCGGGATCGGCATTTGCAAACTTCAGGTCTTCGACAAAGCGCTTGCGGAAGTCAGCTTCCCAATCCTCACAGGCCTGAAAGCGCTTCTTGGCTTCCTCAAGGATGTCGCTGTCTTCGTTCTTTTTGGTCATCCCATCCAGCCTCGTGACATTCCGGTGACCAAACTCTTGGGCAGTGGCGGCGGACGCTTACTCTTTGCGCCGTCTCGCATTCCAACCGCGAAGTACCGCGCCGCGTCAGCAAAATGCGACGCATCGTCATGCAGCGGATTCTTGGAGAACTGGCCCGTTACCTTATCGACTTCGTAGCGGTATCTGCGCAGCGCTGAGAGGCCATCTTCGCAGAGCTTTTCATCCCACCAGACTTGCGGGAAGATGGTGCGCAGCGCGTTGATCCCGTCCTCAACCGAAAGCCTGGGCACAATCCTGACCGGCATCCCGGAGGCTCGGGTGATCTCCTCGATGCTCTTACCCGTGCCGAGCTGCTTTGCCTGCGCATCGTGGGGAAGCCATATCCCTTCGATGATGTAGCCGAAGGACTGGATAAGCCCGAGATAGTGGGGCCACGGCTTCTGCCTGTCCTGCACCGCCCGCAGTGCTCGATACTCAAGCCCGATCTTCTGGACGAACCAGAGCGAAGTATGATCCGCCCAGCCAAGGTCTGCAAAGACGCTCACTGGCTTCGACGCATCATACGGAACGCGGCAAATCCGGTTGTCTTCCTGCGCCAGCCGCATCTCACTGGCATAAACCGCGCCGTCCAGCGTCTGCCGGCAATTTCCTTCCCAGACGTTGAGATAGGCGTCGATGTCACGCGCCTTGAGATCGTCCTTTTCCTGACGCAGAACCTCGGGGAACCAAGGGTTGTCGCGCCAGTTGATCTTGGCGACGATCGATTCAGTCGGCGGATTGAGCACGAACCGCTTGTAGGTCTCATCCGTTTCAAGTTCTGGATTGAAGCTGATCCAGATTTCCGAGCCTTCCTTACGGATGGTCGGGATCAGCTTGTCCCAGGAGAATGAGGAGACCATCTGGGCTTCTTCAACCCAGACAATATCGATGCCTTCCTTCGATTTCAGGCTGTCCACGTTATGGCGCAAGCCTGAGAAGATGAATTCGCTACCCGTCACCCTATGGATGATCGTGGTTTTCTGGATCTCGTACTGATCACTGAGCCCGAGCGCTTCGATCTGGTCGCTCAGTAGCTTATGGACCGAATCCTGGATTGAGTTCTGAAACTCTCGGGCGCACAGAATGCGCTTTGTCTTCTGCGCCGCGATGATGAGGAGCGCCCGGGCGATCGACCATGACTTAGCCGAACCGCGCCCACCCCATGCTACCTTGTATCGCTTAGGCTGGAAGAGAAACGCCAGCCGTTCAGGGAACTCAGCCCTCATCGCCCTTGTCGGGTGGAACGAGCACTATCTCGAACCGGCTGTCTGTCTTGATCGGGCCACCTTGCGCACCGGTAAGCTCATGGTCCTGCTTGTCGCGCCAGTCAGCCGGGAAGCGGTTCTTCATGTTGAAAATGAAGCTGGTGGCGTTGAAGTTGGGTACGCCTCCGAACGTTGCTTCTCTGCCCTTTGACTCCCACCATCCCTGAGAGACAGACACAGCCTCTTTTACGGCGTCAAAAAACTCAGGGTGGGCTGCACACCAATTGTCTATTGTTTGGCGCGATGTTCCCAGGGCATAAGCCATTTCGGCCTTGCTCGCGCCTTCCCGGCCAAGCTTTATAACCGCATCGCAATAGGACTGGTCATAGTCAGTTGGCCGGGCCATGCGCAGTCTTTAAGCAGCCGGCGGCAGGAGCGCGGCGATTGCCTCGAGCTGCGCCTTACCCTTGGCTTCCAGATCGGTGACGGTTGCCTGGGATGCGGCGAGATCGGCGTTCGCCTGGTCGAGAAGGGCCTTGTCAGCAGCATGAGCCGCCTGTTCAGCGGCAAGCTGGCCCTGAAGTGCGGTTACCTGCTCAGCGGTTGCGCTGGCGGCCGAAAGTTCAGCGGCGATCTTCTGGATATCAGCGGCGAGGGTTTCGAAGAAGGCAGAGAGGCCAGAGGCGTCAATTGCGGACATGGTGAAGTTCCTTGGGGCTGGCTTGCTCTGCCAACAGGCCTTGAGCCAAGCGATGAGCTTTTTCAGCATGATGGAGCAGGCCAGCATTCGCGCTGGCCATTGTCCTTAGTAGAGCATCGCCACGGGGCCGACGCCTGCGGTGTAGGTCGTCGGAGGCGTGATGGCGGCAGAGGTGCCGAAGGTGCCGGTGGCCGAACCGGTGAGCAGCGGCGAGACCGGAGCATTGTAGGTAGCAATGCGTGCCGTGGTACCGTTGTTCTGCACGACGATGAAGTACGTGCCAGCATTGACCGTCACAGGAGCGGTGAACGGAATGGCCTGCCAGGTACCAGCAGTGCCGACAGTCACGCCGGCAAGAGCCGTGGTGGCCACGAGATTGCCAGCGCTGTCATGCAGTTCATAGATGAACTTGTCCGTGCCACCAGTGGCACCGATCAGAGCGCGGATGCCGGTGACAACAGTGCCATCGGTGCCAATCGAGGTATCGACATAATAGCGGGTACCGGCAACCGGGGTCGTGCTCAGGTTGTTGGAGAGGTAGGTCATGGCCATCGCCAGACGAGCGAGCGAGAGCTTCGCAGTCTGCGGTACCTGACCGCTCGGCAGGAAGGTATCGACAACGATGTGCTCGCTGCCGGTGATGAGGTTGTCCGTCTGGACGCCAGGAGTGTAGAGTCCGGCCATTTCATATTCCTTTCGACATGGATGTTGAGCAGGCCGGTCGGGCCTGTGCTTCAGGACTGGGTTGAGGTTTCAGGCGAAGAGCGCGTCGGCGCTTAGTGTGCGGAGCGGAAGGAAAGAAAGCCCTTGCGCCCACTCCGCATACTTTGGGTCGTCAAGGAGACTGATAGGACTGGCCCATTTGCCAGCCAGTTCCGATGTGGTGATTACTCTCGGGGCAAACTGTTCCGTTATGCCGAGAGACACAAGCGCGTCTTTCTGCCCTGCATCCATCACCAGCCAGGTGAACATTTTAGGCCGGGATCTGACTCGTGAGAGCAGCCACCAGAGTTCCAGTGGTGCGCGTGAAGTTGACCCTCATCGACATCGGAATGGCGTTATCGATCGGGCAGTTCGTATTGACCGTCAGCGCAATCACGTTGCCGCTGGCATCCGTCATGTTTGACCACGAGCCATCAGGATTCGGACCAGTCTGCAAGTTTACAGTGCCGGTCCATGTTCCCGTGAGAGACAGCCATCCGGTCTGAACGGTTATCGCCGTGCCGGTTCCAGTCGCCGCAAGCGTATCGACTACCCTGTTAGCCATAACGGCTCCTTACGTCGTCATCTGCTGAAGTTGCGCATCGGTGAACGTCAGGTTCGGACCCATTGCGACGCGCTCATTGATACCGAAGATCGAGTTTGCACCAGCACCGTTTGTCCCGAGATCCCAGTGGTCGAGCGCTGGATCGAGGCCTATTGTGCCGGTCGCAGCTCCTGCCAGCGTGCCGTTCGCGGCCATTTTAAGCGTAGATCCATCACACCACCCAGCAATCTTGTTGACCTGGCTCAAGCCGGTTTTCCAGATTCCGGCCGTGGTCACGCACTGGCCAGATGCGCCATTCTGAAATTTGATAGTGCCGTCTGGCGCGACGCTGACTTGAAAGTTCGAGGCCGACGTTATCGGATGGTTCGGGTAACCGCGTTGCTGGAGATAGAACGCGAAGGGGCCACGGGCGATAATCGCAAGGGGCGAATTGTCTGGAAAGGATGCATATGCTCGTTCGAGGAACGTCTGGACTGTCGCCGAAGTGGTGATCGGCCGGCTATGAATAGGGGTGTTGGCCGGATAATTTGTAGGCTGGGCAAAGAGCATCGTGAAATCGACGACAAAACTATCGCCAGAAGTCGCGATGCGAAAACCAACTGATGGATTCGTGACGGCGGATTGATTGATGACCTTTGGGTTCATCACATCGAACGAGGAACTGGCTGGCGTGACAACGGTCCAAGTCGTTCCGCCGTCCATCGTCATTTCAAGCGTGCCGGTTCCAGACACGCGGCGAGGGTCTACCTGAAACACCCAGTTCGCCGATGCATTGGTGGTTGCTTGAAGGAAGGTCGCATTAGCAGAGGTGGCAGTTATCAGAGACGCGGCGTTGGCCGCTCCGTCCGCCCCGGTCTGGTTCTTTGTCGCCGTTCCGTTGGTAGCAACCCAGACAGCATTAGTCAGGTCGCGGTTCCACAGGTTGCGAACGTTGATCGAAGGGTACTGCCACTCGCCCAGATTGGTCCGGCGAAAGGCCGTTGAGGACATTGCTGACAACGTGCCGGTTGCATTCGGGGCATAACAGACGACTGCATTGCCGCCTTGACGGAAGAGATTTCCAGCACCCGGAGAGCCCGAGAATGACTGAGGCCCACCCTTGACTGATGGAACTGTCCAATCGAGGTCCTGGGGGAAATCGGCTATCGTACCGGTCAATCCCCCGCCGGTCAGTGGATTGAAGATCGATGATCTAAGCGGGCTTCGCATCGGTGAGCGTAGTGTCGGCATACGCCCTCCAGCTCGGTGTTGGGGCTTGCCGGTGGCGACCACGAAGGTCTGCGCTTATTCGCGGCCATGCTCGTCAGAGCGAGGCCCGATACCGGCAAAATCGTGCGCCCCACTTGCCTATCTTGACGAGCGTCAAGCACGCACACCATCCGGTGACAGTTCGGCGAAGCGGGGCGACTTTTCGTGCGCCTTGGGCCCAAGACGGCTTCGGAGAGACGGACGAGAACCCAGGAACGAGCCCCGGATGTCTGCCGCAGTGGCCCCGCACCACGCTCCTACACTAGGCAGGAGCCAGCTCAGATACACTTGTGAACTCTGGAATATCGTGAACATCGGTGATTTGCGCGGGGAAGTCAAGTCCCCTCATAATGGCGTGAAAGTGAGTTAAGTCCGCTCACCAGCCACGCTCTCATTGGTGAATTCAGCGTGCGCAGATGGTCCATGTCCTCGACACACACGGCATTGACGGTATGCAGCACGCGGCGGCCAGTGTTGACATCTCCGCAGGCAAGCAGCAAGTCCCGCAACTTCGTCATCTTGACGCGCGCCTTCGCCGCTCTTGCGCCACGCTCTTCGTCATCGTCACCAGCGCTTCCGCGAACTGCGAACATGTTCTGAGCCTTGGCGCTTGGGAACGCGACACCAGTCAGACCGTAATAGGCCGCCATGTCCTCGCTGTAGCGGTTGCCGGCGTCGTGCTGGGCCTTGTTGATCACGCCATCCTTGAGCAGGCGCCCGAGGAGATAGCCCCAGTGCGGATCGCCGGCCAATTGATGTGCGGTTTCGCCCTTAGTGCTGCGGATTCCGTAGTGACGTACACGCCGATCGATTGCGGGCTGCATGTTCATTTCGAGATTTGCCTCCTTGGAGCGTGAGATTTGGCCTGATGGGGTGCGCGGGCCATCACGACGAGGACGCCCACGTCTGCTCCTCAGTTTTTGTGCGGCTGTTCTAGCCTTGGTCATGGTGTCTCCGCTTTGAATCTCGGGTCGACAAAGCACTGCTCTGGAAGCGGTGTGGCGCACCACATCCCGATGAGCGCTTGTCCCCTAGGCGTCGCGCGCGGGATGCCATTCACATATTCAAGCAACCCAATATCCATCAGGCCTTTTAGTTCGCCCGGATACGCTGGCGCATCCTCGCGCGGGAATCGTGCTCCGCTGCAATAATGATGGAGCAGGATCTCGATTTGATACGGTGTCCAATCGCTCATCTCCACCTCCGTACTCTGTCAGGAAGTTCGACCGATCTCCGCGCCGTCGTAAATGATCGCGCATGATGGGCTTCGCAGTATGATTTCTCTGCCGGCGCGGAGCAGAACAGATGCGCCTCACCGACCGCCGCTTCATTAATCGGCCATTTGCACTGGTGGGGCCCAAGAAGCATCAACGGCTTGCCGCAGACGTGCCATTCAAGGCCGCGCGGTTCGGGAGGGACGAATGTCTCCGGTTCGATTGTCGGCTGCTTTGGCCGCGTCTTGCTTGGCGTGCGAACGGTATAATTGCCATTAGCCTTTGCCTTCACCATGGCGATGACGGATTTGGTAGGTTTCTTGAGAGGTGTCTCCGTCAGGAGATCTGGGTACCGGCCATACAGCCCGATTACCGCGTTTCTCGTCGCGCCGTTGAAGTGCGCCGCGATTTCCCTTGCTGATGTTCCGGAATACCAAGCCATTCTGACGGCTTCGATCTTCTCTGCGGTAGACATCTGGCGCCAATGGATGCTCATGCACGTGATCCTTCGATTACCGTGAAGAATGGGCCGTTCTCGCGTTCTCTGGCGGCATCGATCAGGCGGCACACATCTGCCTCGTGCACGTTGAGCGCGGCAGCGATATCGTGTGTGTCGAAGCGCATAGACTTCCAAAGGACGATGGCGGCAGCCGCCTGGAGCAGGCTCATTACGTTCTCCCTTTGATGGCTATTTGTTCTGCGGGCGGGCCAAAAATAGTCGCAAGGGAAGCCACCCAGGCTCCCCCCACAGGAATTTGCCTTGCCGCGCTCATCTTCTTGAATTCGTCAAAGCTGACGTTCTCCTTGATGATCGGGCATTCGCGGTACTTGGTGCGGGCCTTCTCCTGCCTGATGTGCCAAGGCGTGCCGGTGTATGCGGCGGGGGATGCGAGACGAGGGCGGCCCTTCAGATCGATATATTCCTGCCTCTTGCGGGCTTCCTGCGCGAAACGGGGGGCTGCCGGCGCAAAGTCTATACCCTGTCCCTCCACCAGCCCTGATATGAACCGCTGGCACGCCTCAATGATGGCTTGTGAAGACAGGCCGTGGACCGCCAATTCGTAGGCGCTCACCGTCAGATCCGGGTTGCCGCTGGTCTGAGGGAACGACTCCAGCATTCGCGTCAGTTCCTTGAAAGCCCGCTGATCCATGATTGAACCTGTCGATTGCTACGTCTGTGAAAGTGCGGCGGCGGCCTGTTTCCCGTGGAACGCTGGCCCATTCGTCTGACCAGCATTCCCCGTTCAACCAGGTGGCCGGGTGCTTGAAGTCGATGCGCTCGGGCTTAAAGCGGATGTAATCCGCGATTGCCGCAAGCATCGTCGCGAGATCCGTCTTGCGGATTGCCTTCTCAAAGGCTGTGCGGGCATGTCCTTTGGCGACACGCCGGGGATATGCTCGCCAGAACTGCTCAAAGTCTGTCATCTCGATCCCTCAAATCAGGGCTTGGCGCCCTATCGAATGGCTAGGCGGCGCTTAACTCGATACGAACCAGACCGCCCTTGACCGGTGGCCCTCGGCGAATGGTCGTTTCAAACCGTGCGTCATCAATTCCGAGCGCGTCCGCCACGCCATCTCTGAACGCCTTCACTGAACTGATAAGATTGTCGTCATCCCTGCGGCGCTTATCTGGCTCTTGGAATATCCAGGTGACTTTCAGCTTGCCGGGAATGTCGAAATCTCCAGGGCGAATGCCGGCGCCGCGAACAATCCATGCGGCCACCTGTCGTGCATGCTTGGCGTCCTTTGCCTTGCGGCTCCAATGAGCGCGGGCATTGGGCGATAGGCTACGTGGAGGCCAAGGAAACTCGAAGGTAATCATGCCCCAGCAAGCACCTCAACGAGCCGATAAAGGCAGTATGACATCCCTCCGAATGCGGCCCACCCAATCAGACAGAGCGCAATGATGATCAAGCCGGAATATGGGAAGCGAGGCTCTTCCTCGAAGATGTCCACCCGCTGGTAATGGCCGGTGGAGTCGAGTTCCCAAATCCCGTCAAGGGCAACGACGCGTTGGGGCTTTGAGTGCGCGTTCATGCTGCGATCCCCGTTTCAAGAATTGCGCGACCGATAAGCTTTGGAATGTGCGTGACTACGCTGTTTCCGAACCGGTGGGAGGCGGCAGTAGCCAATCCTGCGGGAAGCCCATCATCCATGCTGCGAAGCGATGACAGCTTTTCGATCCAGGTCTCAGGCCAAGCATGTTCAGGGTCGTGTACAACCCCTCCCCGCTTGTCGGTGAAGACCCAACCTGATTGTAGTTCCCTTTCACGGTAATGGTCGGCAACAATCGCCGCAGCTTCGCTCGTGCGTGTGAACCGCCGTCCAAGATAGAGCTTGTGCCGCCGCTGCGCTTGGAACTCGCTACTGGCGTCGGTAGCAATGATCCAGATTCTTTCTCTGACGTGCGGGGCACCAAGTCCGGAAGCTGGAATAACATGCCATTCGATATCGTACCGGAGCGTGGCCAGCTCCCCGAAAATGTGTCTAGCCCAAGCTCCCCCGTCGCCAGTAAGCAGGTCTGAGCTGTTCTCCAGGACGATGAAACTGGGTCGTAGCTCGCCAGCAAGTCGAATGATCTCAGAAAAAAGTCCTGTGCGCTCTCCGTGGATACCGGTTCGGCGTCCGGCGGTGGAGATATCCTGGCAAGGGAAGCCTGCCGTGATGACATCTATTTGCCCTATGTCCTTTGCGGATACCGCCCGCACATCTTCGAATACGGGAACGCCTGGCCATGTCTCTCGCAGGTCTTTCTGTCGATCAGGATTGATCTCCACGAAGGCAGCGGTCTCATAGCCATCGGTCGCCTCGAGCCCATGCGTGAAGCCGCCGATGCCTGAAAAGAGGTCAAGAACCCGAAGCTTCTCCATCGTCACTCTCTTCCAGCTCGGGAGCGATCCAGGTTGCCAGACTGGCCGCGAAGTCCCTCAATCTCAGGGCTAAAGAAATCCGGGTCCGTACGCTCAAGAAGCGCACGATAAGCGGCGGTTTTCTCGATGAATGCGGCATGCTCTTTCCTCGCTTTCTGGAGCAGTTCACGCTCTTCTTTTGCCTTCGCCGCTGCCGCGTGTAGTTCGCGCATCTCACGGAATTCGACGTAGGCGGCCTCTTGGTTCCAGAACGAACGAACCCTCCGCTCGGTCCACTGCAATTTCGGGTTTTCCTCGTGAGGAAACATCTTCACGAGCTTGGAGTAGGCTGCGTACAGGATGGTCTGAACCTTCCCGGAGCCTCCGATGTCGGCCACGTAGGACCGTGCCAAAGCTACATCTGACATCTGCTTTTTATCCGTGTTGCGCGTATGATTTCCCATGATCTCGGGTGTCCTTCTGGTGTCTGTTGCTCGCATGGAGAACAGGCACAGGCGAAAGGACTGGCGCGAGAGTGAAAGCATTGAAGATGCCGCTGCGAGGCTCTTGGCGGTGCTTGAGCAGCGAGCAAAAAAAAGACGGCTTGCCGGCGGCCACGAGAGGCCGGCAGAAATTCAGCAATCCCGGACGTATGTCCCTGCGTATCCGGGAGAAAATGGCGGCCAGAGCCCGAGCGCACACAAGGGGTACGAAGCGCTCAAGAGTTCTGGCCGCCAGTCTACGCAACCTTGGGAGGAAGGCTGCGATCACACCGCCGGAAGTTGGGAAAACGGCAGCGGATTGGTTGCGGACGGGGTTATGTGCGTTGGTTCGACTGAACCTGATGAGGTGACGATGCGCCCGTCCGCGCCCGGCGCAGATTCGAACCGTCACGATTTCACGACAGGGGTTGAGGTCCGAGCCGTGCGCCGGGGAAAGTGTTGAAGAGATCATCATGCCGCCTCGTCTTCCTGGGTGTGTGGAGGCAGTGAGAGGATCTCTTGGGAAAGAGCTGCGGAGATCATGCTGCGCGCTCCTGTTCGCCAGCAAGGAACAGAGGCTCCCAGAAAAGCCCGACACGCGGCTTGGGATTGTGAGGACCGCGATGTGCTTCGGCGCGGATGTTCCCTGTCTCAGTCAGGCGCATCCGCAATTCTGCTATGGTTGTTCCCGTCGAAACTGCATCAATCGTTTCGAGCAGAAGCGGCGTTGCATTGAACCATTCGCGATGAAGATGGCAGTAGGCGAAGCACCTATGAAGAAAGTTCTCGTCCTTGGATCGACCTGGCGTGGTCGTTATAATTTCAAGTGGGAAAGGCGACCAAGTGGCCAGCGCTTCGAGCCTATACACCGGCACGCCGGAACAGCCGATTTTGATAGGGCCATCCATCCCGACTGGCTTCATGAAATAAACGAAATTCTTGGGCGGCTTCTTCATGACGCGCGCCCCGGGTCGTTAACAACCCCGCAACTATAAGCGCAACTTAAGCTGAACAGTCCCGAAACAGTCCTTGTTGATGCAGCGCAAAATGCCCCAGCATGATCGTGAGCCGGCAAGTGGAAATTGCGGCTTAAGGGGTTTCCAAAATGGGCGAATTCATCATGCCGGCCAGAGTGCCGGAGTTCCGTGTTTCTGGAATTGCATTTGTCGACGACCTCGGAGACGGGAACCATCTCTTTGCGATGTATGCAAACGAGAATGGCCGCAAAATCATCAGGTACAAAGCTGTCCTCGCCGCTCCGACGATCTATACCAACATGCAGCAGATCATGACGCATCTCGGGTACCGGTGTTGCGGCGGAATTCGCCTGCGCATCGGGATGAATTAAACTCACGCTGCCTTCTCCTCGGCCAGCTCGGCCTCCATCCAGGCCATGATCCTGTCATAGGTCTTGACCGTGAAGCCGGAGCCGCCGCGCATACGCTTGAAGAACGTATTGTCCTTGATCGCACGGAGACCGATGGTTTCTTCGGTGATCCCGCGATCGGCAAGCTTGGCGGCGGTTTCGAGAAGTTTGCTGCGGAGTTCCTGTTCCATAAGCATGCAGTATGCGTATTTCTACGCAACATACAAGCCCTATTCGACGGAAAGATACGCATGGCGGAGTTTTTTGCATGACGTATGAATCCGCCATGGAGAAAATGACGCCCGCAAAGTTGGAAAAGCTAATTGAGGAAGCCGGCACAAACCCGGCTGCGCTCGCGACGGAGATCGGCCGCGACAAGGATTACATTCGGGATTTTCTCGTCAGCCGCAAGAAGTCGATCAAGGCCGATGACCTGGCCCTAATTCTAGAAAAGCTCGAAAAGCCGCCCCAAAAGACCCCGGAGCCGAGTGATGAAATCCCAATTACTGGCTTGCCGGTCGTTTCGGATGTCCAGGCTGGGAACTGGCTAGAGGTTACAACGCTCGATGATGATCCGAGCGAGCATGAAATTCTGCCGGCACCACGAGATCCACGTTTCCCGAAAGCCATGCAATATGCGCTGAGGGTTCGCGGCGATTCCATGGATCAGGAATTCCCAGACGGCAGTTATGTGACCTGTGTCGATTTCTGGGACGCTGGCGTACCCTTGCGAGATGGGCTGTTCGTGCATGTGCAGCGGATGCGGGCGGGCGGCCAGCTCGTGGAGATCACCGTCAAAGCCATTGAAAAGGCCGAAGGCAAGTTTTGGCTGGCGCCGCGTAGTTCAAACCCGAAATGGACGCGGGTTCCGGTTGATGGCGACAAGACATTCGAGGTCAAGGTCAGGGGCATCGTTACCGGAGGGTGGAAGCCCACTGAAATCTAAGTTCCGCTAGAGCTATAGAACTCATCCCTCATAGCCCTTATACCGGAGTGTAAGAGACTAACGTGTTTAGCCCTCACGTGTTAGGGTGACAGTAGGTGGCACATTTGAAAAGTGCCAATAGGTGTCACTTAAAGACAAAGGTAGTAGCGGTTCACGCCGCGTTTCCTCCGGTCGATCTGTAGCAGTTTCTCCTTCTCCAGAAATGCCACCGCGCGCACCACTGTCCTGACACTGCAGGACGTATCTAGCGCTATCGTCGCCACACTCGGGCGCGCGAACTGTTCATCGAAATTGACGTAGAGCGCGAGCCGACAGGCGATGATCCTGTGCCGCTCGGGGAGCCAATGCTTGCCCAGGATGTGCTTCATCCACCGATCCCGGAAGGCCGCATAATCAGCACGCGACATAGGCGGCGGCGGTTCGAACGGTGTCTGCTTCGGCATTGCTGGTATCTAGCGGACTTTTCCGCAGCGCACAACACAATTCCGGATTTTTCCGCATTTAGTGCTTGCATTACGTTTTTTTCCGTATAGATTGATCTCCATCAGACCACTCGCAGCGCCATCCCACCCCGCGCTCCAACAGGATGACTACCCAATGCTGACCTTCCCCACCAACCCGAACCACCCCGCCAACCAGATCGACATCGCTGAGGTTGCTGAGCGTGTTCGCGCTGGCGGTCAGCGCCTCCGGGCCATGGATGCTCGCCGGGACGCCATGCGCGTCTTTGCTGAGAACAAGAAGGTGCGCGCGCTCTTTTATGTCTGCAACGAAGCCGACGATACGGTTTCGCTGCGCAAGTTCGGCTCGCGCGGAGCCGCCAAAGTTCTCTG
>Ga0207694_10002344_pt1 | contig 15489 bp, 17 predicted proteins | sample KBSC34metaG_FD_184353 | JGI IMG/M metagenome (GOLD analysis project Ga0207694, IMG submission 184353) | Corn rhizosphere microbial communities from Kellogg Biological Station, Michigan, USA - KBS C3-4 metaG (SPAdes) (version 2) | ecosystem: Host-associated > Plants > Roots > Rhizosphere > Soil...
ACCATTCGGTGAGCGTATAGACCCACGGGTCCAGCCCGTGCTTCAGCGTGATCCTGAACGCCTCATGCGCCGCCTCAGGCGACAGCATCAGGGATTCCGCCACGCTGCCGTCCGGGTGCATCAGCCCGCCGCCGTTGAAGCCGCCGATCGGCAGCTGCAGGTTCAAGGGCTCGATCAAGTGCGCCAGGCCGCGCGGCGGCCGGCTGCTGGTGACGGTAAAGGCGATGCCGGCCTCGGCCAGTTTCTTGACCGCCGCCTGGGCGCGCGGCGTCACCACCTTCTGCTTGGTGACGAGCGTTCCGTCGACGTCGGACAGCAGCAGCGAGATCTTGCCGGGCCACTTGCCCCCGGCGGGAGCTGCGGTCATCGCGCTGTCTCGGCCTTGCCGCCGTCGATCGGCCGCCAGCGCCGGTGGTCCTGCTCCATCATCGTCGCGGCCTCGGACGGGCCGGAACCGCCGGCCTCATAGCTCGGCAGGCGGACCTTCCCGGCCTTTTTCCAGGCATCCATGATCGGCTGCACGATAGCCCATCCAGCCTCGATGCTGTCGGCGCGCTGGAACAGCGAGGCGTCACCCTTCATGCAATCATAGATCAGGGTTTCATAGCCGGTGGCCGGCTGGGCCTGGAAATGGTCGCCGTAATTGAATTTCATCTCGACCTGGCCGATCTGCACGGTCGGCCCGGGCTTCTTGGCGCCGAAGCGCAAGGTCATGCCTTCCTCGGGCTGGATATGCAGCACCAGGTTATTCGCCGACATCCGCTCGACCTCGGTGTCGCGGAACAGCGAGAAGGGGGCGCGCTTGAACTGGATGGCGATCTCGGTGTGGCGCTTGGCCAGCGCCTTGCCGGTGCGGATGTAGAACGGCACGCCGGCCCAACGCCAATTGTCGATCTTCAGTTTCATCGCGACATAGGTTTCCGTCACCGATTCCGGATCGACATTCGGTGTCGACAGGAAGCGGGGAACTTCCTGCCCGCCGACCGTGCCGGCAGTGTACTGGGCGCGGACCACGTTCGCCAGGATGTCGTCCGGATCATAGTGCTGGACGCTCTGCAGCGCCTTGGCCTTTTCCGTGCGCACGGAATCGGCGTCCATCCGGACTGGCGGCTCCATTGCGATCATGGTGATCAGCTGGCCGACATGGTTGGGCACCATGTCGCGCAGCGCGCCGGTCGCGTCATAGAACTTGCCACGCGTGCCGACGCCCACCGTCTCGGCCACCGTGATCTGGACATGGTCGATATGGTCGCGGTTCCATACCGGCTCGAACATGCCGTTGGCGAAGCGGAAAACCATGATGTTCTGGACGGTCTCTTTGCCCAGATAGTGGTCGATCCGATAGACCTGGGATTCGTCCAGAACGGCCAGGATCTGACGGTTCAGCGCCTTGGCGGATTCCAGGTCGCTGCCGAACGGCTTCTCGACGATCACGCGGCGCCACCGGCCGTCGGTCTCGTCGGAGAGCCCGGCCTTGCCCAGCTCCTCGATGATCGGGCCGAACGAGGCCGCCGGGGTCGCCAGATAGAACAGGGCATTGCCGCCCGTGCTGCTGCTCTGCGCGGTCTTCTCCAGCATCTCGCCCAGCTTTTTGTAGGTCGCCGGGTCGTCGAACCCGCCCTGGACATACTGCATGCGTTCCACCAGCCAGTCGCGGCCGGCGGGATCGACATCGACGCCGAACTTGTCCAGCCCGCCGCCCAGCGCTTCACGGAAGCTGTCGGTGTTCATATCGGTGCGGGCGACGCCGACCAGGGCGAAATTCTCGGGCAGAAGGCCCTGGCGCTTCAGGTTGTAGATCGCCGGCATCAGCAGGCGTTTCGTCAGGTCGCCGGCCCCGCCGAATATGACCAGGGTGCAGGACGTGTTGGCGGGGCTGGCATCCATCTATCAGGCTCCTGGTTTTACCTCGACATGGCCACCGAACCCGTGACGCATCGCCGAGAGCAGTTTGTCTGGAAAACTCTGTTCTTCACGGGATCGGAAACGAGCATACAGCGCAGCCGACAACACTGTCGCCGGCACGCCCTCCTCGATGGCCGCCATGATCGTCCAGCGGCCCTCGCCGGAATCTTGCACATATCCGCTATAGTTCGACAAGTCGGAATTTTCAGCAAAAGCCTGTGCAGTTAGGTCCAGCAGCCACGAACCGACGACACTGCCGCGCCGCCAGGCCTCGGCGATGTCGGGCAGATTGAGGTTGTAGCGCTGTTCCGGCGGCAAGGCGGCGATCCCGGCCTGCTGCAGAACATGGAAGCCTTCGGCATAGGCCTGCATCAGCCCGTACTCGATGCCGTTATGGACCATCTTCACGAAATGGCCTGAGCCGTTCGGCCCGCAATGGATATAGCCTTCGACCGGCCTGGGATCGCCGCCGCCGCGGCCACGGGTCGGCGGGACGTCGCCGGCACCGGGTGCCAGCGTCCTGAAGATCGGGTCCAGGTGGTCGACGACCGGCTTCTCGCCGCCGATCATCAGGCAATAGCCGCGCTCCAGGCCCCAGACGCCGCCTGAGGTGCCGGCGTCGACATGGTGGATGCCCTTGGCCTTGAGCGCCTTGGCGCGGGCGATGTCGTCCTTGAAGAAGCTGTTGCCGCCGTCGATGACGATGTCGCCGTCCTCCAGCAGCCCGCCCAGCGTTTCGATCGTGCTGCCGGTGATTTCCCCGGCGGGGAGCATGACCCAGACCGCGCGGGGCTTGGCCAGCTGCCTGACCAGCCCGGCGAGATCGCCCGCGCCCTTGGCTCCGTCGGCTTCCAGCGTCTTCACTGCATCGGCCGCCTGGTCGAAGACGACGCAGTCGTGGCCGGCCCGCATCAATCTCCTGGCGATGTTGCCGCCCATACGGCCAAGACCGATTATGCCAAGCTGCATGATCACGCACTCCTAAAGTTGCTCTACGGGGAAATCGTCGGGATGGTTCAGTAATCATCCCATGGGGTTGCGGGATAGAACGGTCGCGGCGAAATCCGCCTGTCGTGCGACGGGACCCCTGGCCGCGGCGCGCCGTATCTTTATGATAGAACCGAGATCCCCGGATCGTGTTCGTTAGGTTTCCGGAACAATGGAGAAGGATATGGGCGAGCAGGTCAGCAAGCTGGCGGGAAAGCGGGTCGATCCCAAGGACCTCACCAATATCCCCAGGCTGATCACGGCCTATTTTGCCGGCCAACCCGACCCCGACATTCCGGCCCAGCGGGTGGCGTTCGGGACGTCCGGCCATCGCGGCTCGGCCCTCTCCAACGCCTTCAACGAAGACCATATCCTGGCGATCACACAGGCCATCTGCCTGTACCGGGCTGCCCAAGGCACCACCGGGCCGCTGTTCATCGGCAAGGATACCCATGCCCTGTCCGAGCCGGCGCTGGTCAGCGCGATCGAGGTGCTGGCGGCGAATGGCGTCGAGACGATGATCGACGACAAGGACGGCTATACGCCGACCCCTGTCATCTCCCATGCCATCCTGACCTATAACCGCAAGCGCAAGGACGGGCTGGCCGACGGTATCGTCATCACCCCATCGCACAACCCGCCGCCCGACGGCGGCTTCAAGTACAATCCCCCCAACGGCGGACCGGCCGACACCGACGCCACCGGCTGGATCGAGAAGGTGGCCAACGAATTCATCAAGGCGGGACTGAAGGGCGTGAAGCGCATGCCCTATGCCCAGGCGCTGAACGCATCCTGCATCCACCGCCACGACTATGTGACGCCCTATGTGAAGGACCTGGGCAATGTCGTGGACCTGGAGCTGGTGCGGGCCGAGGGAATCAAGATCGGCATCGATCCGCTGGGCGGGGCGGCGGTCCATTTCTGGGCGCCGATCATCGAGCGCTACAAGATCGACGCCACGGTGGTCAACGAAGCGGTCGATCCGACCTTCCGTTTCATGACCGCCGACTGGGACGGCAAGGTGCGGATGGATTGCTCATCGCCCTATGCGATGAAGAGCCTTGTGGCGATGCGCAAGAAGTTCGACATCGCTTTCGCCAACGACACCGACGCCGACCGCCACGGCATCGTCGCCGGCTCGTTCGGGCTGATGAACCCGAACCACTATCTGGCGACGATGATCGCCTATCTGTTCGAGAACCGGCCGAAGTGGAAGAAGTCCAGCGCGGTCGGCAAGACCGTCGTGTCCAGCGGCATCATCGACCGGGTGGCGGGCAAGATCGGCCGCAAGCTGGTCGAGGTGCCGGTCGGCTTCAAATGGTTCGTCGATGGGCTGGTCGATGGCAGCTTCGGCTTCGGCGGGGAGGAGAGCGCCGGCGCATCCTTCCTCCGCCGCGACGGCTCGGTCTGGACCACCGACAAGGACGGGTTGATCCCCGGCCTGCTGGCGGCGGAGATCACCGCCAAGACCGGCCGCGACCCAGCCGAGAATTTCGCCAAGCTGACCAAGAAGCTGGGCGAGCCCTTCTATCAGCGCATCGATGCACCCGCGACGGGTGAGCAGAAGGCGATCCTCAAAAAGCTGTCGCCCGAACAGGTGCTGGCCAAGGAACTGGCCGGCGACCCGATCACCGCGATCTTCGACAAGGCGCCCGGCAACAACGCCGCCATCGGCGGCATCAAGGTGGTGACCGACAATGGCTGGTTCGCCGCCCGGCCGTCCGGCACCGAAGACGTCTATAAGATCTATGCCGAGAGCTTCCGCAGCGAGAAGCACCTCCATGCCATCCAGGAAGAGGCTCAGGATCTGATCGGCCGGACTTTCGCGCGGGCTAAACCGGCCTGATGGATCCGTCCGTCGCAGAGTGGCGCAAGGCCGAACGCTCCAGGCTGCTGGCGGCGCGCAAGGAGCCCACCCGCGAGGATTATGTCTGCTGGTCGGAGGCGATCGAGATGCATCTGATCGAGCAGCTTTCGAAGCTCATGCCAAAGCTGCTCGGCGCCTATTGGCCCCATCGCGACGAATACGATCCGATGCCGCTGGCGGCCTGGCATTCCGGCCGCAATGGCGCGGTCGCGCTGCCGGCCGTCGTGGCGCGAGGCCAGCCGCTGGAATATCGCCCGTGGACTCCCGACACGCCGGTTGCGCCGGGCCGGTTCAGCTTCGGCATTCCCGAGCCGGTGAACGGTCCGGCGGTGGTGCCGGACGTTCTGCTGGTGCCGCTTCTGGGCTTCGACGCCGCCGGCTATCGTCTCGGCTATGGCGGCGGTTATTTCGACCGCACATTGGCGGCCTATGCGAAACGCCCGGCGACTATCGGCGTCGGCTTCGAGCTCGGCCGTATGCCGACCATCCGGCCGCAGCCGCATGACATCCCGCTGGATATGATTGTGACGGAAGCAGGGGTTTTTCCGCGGGGCTGACACATTTCTCATCGCCTCCCCCCTTGAGGGGGAGGTCGGACCGCAGGTCCGGGTGGGGGGTGATGCCGCCACGAGGAGATTCAATGCCGACAGCGCGCTGGCGGCGCCATATCCCCCACCCGTCAACGCTGCGCGTTGCCGACCTCCCCCTCAAGGGGGGAGGCGCTTTTGAGCGGAGGCTGCGCTATCAAGCGGAATGGCTGCACAAAAACACGCCGCGACTTATGTCGTGCGCCCCATTCCCTATGCCGAGCCGGCCGAGGTCTTCGCTGCGCTGAGCGGCGACGGCATGGCGGTACTGCTGGAAAGCGCGGGGCCGGGGCCCGATACCGGGCGATATTCGGCGGTCGCCTGCGATCCGGCGCTGGTGCTGAAGGCCGAATGGCGGGATGCGTTCGAGCGGCTTGGCGAGCTCTGGAGCGCCTTGCCCAAATTCATGCCGCCTGAAGGTTGGCCGATCGGGCCGGGGCTGTTCGGCTCGTTCGGTTACGAGCTGCGCTGTGCTCTGGAGCGTTTGCCGTCGCGCCATGCGCGCCAGGACGAGCCGGAGGATCTGCTGCTCGGCCTGTTCGACACGGTAGTCGTCTTCGATCATGCGGAGCGCAGAGCCGCGGTCATCGCCGGCGACCTCGTCGCCGGGCGGCCGCCGGGCGCGCTCAGGGCGGAGACCATTGCTGCGCGGTCCGTTCCCGCTCTGCCGCCGGTCGACTGGACCAGCGAGGCCGAATGGACGGCGGATCGGCTGCCGGAAGACTACGCCGCCGGGGTCGGCAAGGTGCTCGACTACATCCTGGCCGGCGATATCTACCAGGCGAATTTCACCCAGCGCTGGATCGGGCAGAGGCCGGCCGGGCTGGATGGGCTAAATCTTTACCGCCGGCTGCGGGCGCTGTCGCCCGCACCCTATGCCGCGCTTATTCAGGACGAGGCAGGGCAGGCGATCGTCGCCGCCTCGCCGGAGCGCTTCCTCAGCCTGACCCCGTCGGGGCGGATCGATACGCGGCCGATCAAGGGCACGCGCGGCCGGGGCGCCACCGAGGCCGAGGATCGTGCGCTGGCGGCGGCGCTGGTCGACAGCGCCAAGGATCGGGCCGAAAACCTCATGATCGTCGACCTGCTGCGCAACGACCTCGGCCGCGTGGCCGAAACCGGCAGCGTCACGGTGCCTGAGCTCAATGCGCTCTACAGCTTCGCCAGCGTCCATCATCTGGTCTCCACCGTGACGGCGCAACTGCGCCGGGGGCTGACGCCGGTCGATCTCATCAAGGCCAGCTTCCCCGGCGGCTCGATCACCGGCACGCCCAAGATCCGGGCGATGGAGATCATCGACGAGCTGGAAGCCGGCCGGCGGGGCGCCTATTGCGGCGCCATCGGCTGGATGGGGCTGGACGGGGCGATGGAGCTCTCGATCGCGATCCGGACACTGACCGTGACCCGGGACTGCGTCATCGCCCAGGCGGGCGGCGGTATCGTCGCCGACAGCGATCCGATGGGCGAATATCGCGAGGCTTTGACCAAGGCGCGGCCGATGCTGGCGACCTTGGATCCGAAATATCGCTAACTCGGCGTCTGCCAGACGGCGTTCCACCACAGCGTGCGATAGCCGCCGCCGTCGAGGTCCCAGAACAAGTGGGTCATGACCCGGTCGCCGGCGCGGTAGCCATCGCCCCATTCGCCCGGCAGCTTGCGCCCGGCGTGGTCGCGCTTGATCCGGCGCATCTTCACTTCGACGATCTTGCTGAGGCCCATCCTGGCCAGGCGGGGAAAGCGGTAGGCCGGCTCCCCCTTGACGATCTTTTCCACCTCCAGCCGGGCGAGGTGCGGGCTGGTCTTGTCCTTGGCCCAGATGATCTTGCGAATCCGGCCCTTGACCACCAGCTCGGCCAACTCGAACAGCTCATCCTGGGAGAGAGCCGGCGGCAGCCCGGTGACTTCGTCGCGCGGCAGCACGTCTTCCGGCGAAAATTCGTCGTTCTCGGTTATGGAAGCCACCAATCGGTAATTCCGGATGCTATCCGGCGTAAGCCCAAGGAATCTTCGCAGATTCCCATGACGCGGTGAAGCGCAAATTGCCCGAAGGACAGTCGTCGCCGCTTAACGGAAAATGCTGCCGCCGTTCAGTCGATACAGGATCAGCCCGGCCAGAACGATGAAGCCGATGATCCTAAGGATCCACCGGAACATGGATTTCTGCAGCGCGGCCGGCGCCTGCACCCAGCGTTCCTGCTCCAGCTGGCGCTGTTTCGCCATGCGCTCCCGCGCGCGTCTGAGAAGGGGTGAGTCGCTCATTGCTTATATCTAGGGCACCGGGTTGTTCTTGCACCCCAGCTTGTTGACCAGAGCCTCAAGCGACGCGGCGATCTTTGAGTTCTCGCCCTTCTCATAGGCGTCGGCGACGCGCCCGATCAGGTTGGCGCAGGCCTGCTGCATCGGATTGACCATGGGCACCTGGCCCGGCGCCGGGGTGGGGGCGCCCGGAGGTCCATCGACTTCGCGCTGGGTGAGGCCGCTCGCCACCGGCGTGGCGAAGGTCAGCGCGTGGAGTTGCAATTCCAGCGCCGCCATGCGCTCGTTCTGCTGTTTGTTCTGCGTCGCCAGCGACTGGTTCCAGATCAGGATGACGGCTGCCAAGATAATCAACATGGCCAATTGGGCGACGGCCACGATACGGCTGCTGGAGCGGTCCACGTCCTCGTACCCCTCTTCTTGCGGCAACACGCCGGTCATCCAGGCCTCGCGGTTGCCGGCATTGTTCAATGCTTCGTGCTCCGCCAGGGTTTTATAGTTGCGGTTCTGCCGCGCCCGCAACGAGTCGCGTACAAGGTAACCCACAACGAACAGGATAGGGACCAGGATGATGACTGCGACGATCGCTGCGATCAGTGAGAACTTATCGTCCATGACGTTTTTCGATGCCGGGCGCCAATTCGACTCTCACAATTACGCTTTCCTGCGGTAAATCTCCGCGGTCGGCCTAGTCTGGTTTCGTCCCACTTCCCCAACGGGACCAGACCATAGGTTCATCAGGTTAGGGAGGATAGGGGAAAAATGCCAAGCATTTTAGGGACATTACCCGCTTTCGTGCTGGTCCACGGCGCCTTCCACGGCGGCTGGTGCTGGCGCCGGGTCGGCGATCTTCTGGCCGCCGCCGGCGCCCGGGTCTTCACGCCGACCATGACGGGGCTGGGCGAGAAAGCCCATCTCCTGAACCAGACTGTCGGCATCGAGACGTTCTTCCGCGATGTCATCGGCGTGATCGAGGCGGAGGAGCTGACGGATATCGTGCTGGTCGGCCACAGCTTCGGCGGGGCGGTGATCAGCGGCGTGGCCGACAGGATACCGGGGCGGATCGCCCAGCTTGTCTATCTCGATGCGGTGGTGCCGCTGAACGGCAGATCGGCGCTCAACTGCCTGCCTGAGGAGACGCAGGCGATCCGGCTGCGCACCGCGCAGGCGGCCGGCGGGCTCACCATTCCTCTGCCGACCGAAACGATGTTCGATCTGCCGCCGGGGCCAGACCGCAACTGGGTCGCCCGCCGGATCACGCCGCATCCGCTTGCGGCCTATACAGACCCCATCCATCTCGACCACCCGGTCGGGAACGGGCTGCCCCGCGTCTATATACGTGCCACCGATCCGGTCTATCCGGCGGTGGTGCCCAGCTATGACCGGATCAAGCAGGAAGGCGGCTGGACCCTGGTCGATATCGCCACCGGCCACGATGCTATGGTGACCGCGCCCGAGGCGCTCGCCGAAATCCTGCTGAAGCACGCGCCGGGGAGGGAGTAAGCCATGTCGGATGAACGTTTCGTCGGAAGCTGGAAGCTGGTGTCCTGGCGCATATCGACCGACGAGGGCGGCTGGCGCCATCCGCTGGGGCCGGACGCCAAGGGCCTGATCGTCTATGCGCCCGACGGCTATATGTCCGCGTCGCTGATGGCGGCGGACCGGCCGGATTTCATGGGTTCCGATCCCCTGGCGGGCAGCGCCTATGAATGCCTGTCGGCGATGCGGACCTATCACACCTATGCCGGCCGCTACACGCTGAAGGAGGATCGGGTCGAGCATAAGGTCGAGATGTGCCTGTGCCCCAACCTGCTGGGATCGACCCAGGTCCGCTATTTCCGGTTCGACGGCGACGATCTGGTGCTGACCACGCCGCCGTTGACACGCGCGGGCGCCACCGGCACGGCTGAGCTGGTCTGGCGCAAGGCCGCGAAATTCCGCGGCAAATAGCCGGGAACCTTTTATAAGTCGCTCAAGCTTACGAAACTGTAATCCGCCGTTCATCACAAATGCAACAAAACGGCGTAGGCCGGTGTTCTGTAATACGTATCATGAATATTGGAGCGTGAAGGAGGCTCCCATCATGCGTAAGAACATTCTGGCCTTGTTCGCTCTTGCCATAGTTGCGACACAATTGGGCGGATGCGTTGTCTATGACCGCCCGTATCATCCGTACTATCACCATTATTACTATTACCGGTAATACTGGCCTTCGTGGAGACATGCCATGAAACGGATAATCGGCATCACCTTCGCTGTCTGCGCTGCCATCGGCATGGCGCGGGCAGCGTCGGCCCAGGAATATTACGGCCCTGAATCACTGCCGCCGGAGCAGACCTTGCCGCCGCAGCAGGCCCTGCCGCCGCAGGAGCCGGCGGCACCGGCCGAGGATTACGGTCCGCCGCCGGCCCCGCGCGCTTATTGGGTGCGCGGCCACTGGGACTGGGACGGCGTTCGGTACGTCTGGGTCGGTGGACATTATGTCGAGCGCCAGGTCGGCCTCTATTGGGAGCCTGGACGCTGGGTGGCCCGTGACGGGCAGTGGGTGTGGATCGGCGGCCATTGGCGCCGGTAACTCCCGCTCCTCCGATTGAAGTACGTTTCCGTGCGTTGGCTGCCGTCACTTGCTCATAAGCGACGGCAGCCAAAGCACGATCGACGGGAAGGCGACCAGAATCGCGATGGCGATCAGATGCGCCAGGAAATGCGGCATGGTTCCGCGAAAGACTTCCACCACCGGCCGGTTCGAATAGCGGGCGACGATAAAGCAGTTGAGCCCGATCGGCGGGGTGATCATGCCCACCTCGGCCGTCACGATTTTCACCACGCCGAACCAGATCGGGTCGAACCCCAGCGATTTGATCAGCGGCAGCACGATCGGCACCGTCAGCACCAGGATCGCCACCTGGTCCATGAACGATCCCAGCACGATATACATCGCCAGCATCAGCACGATTATCACCCAGCGCGAGACGTGAAGGCCGCCCACCCAGGCGACCAGGTCCTGGGTCACGTGCGACAGGGTGAAGAAATAACCGAAGACGCTGGCCCCCATCAGGATCATCGCGATCATGCAACTGCCGATCGCAGCGCGCTCAAAGCTGTGCTGAAGCTGCTTCGGCGTCGGCCGGGCGCGCAGCAGCGCCATCACGAAGCCGCCGAAGGCGCCGATCGCCGACGCCTCGGTCGGGGTGGCTATGCCGGTGAAAATCGCGCCGGTCACGATGGCGAAGAGCACCACCATCGGCCCGACGCCCCACAGCAGCCTGAGCTTTTCCGGAAACGAGACTGCTGGCGCCGCCGGCGCGCGGGCAGGGTCCTGCCAGACCAGGAACAGGATCGTGGCGATGATCGTCAGCGTCACGATCCCGGCCGGGACGATGCCGCTCATCAGAAGCTTGGCGACATTCACCTCCGCCAGCAGGGCGAAGATGATCAGCGCCACGCTGGTCGGCAGCAGCATCGCCAGAGTGCCGGAAATCGCTACCACGCCGGCCGCCATCTGTGGTTCGTAGCCCTGTTTGATCATCGAAGGCAGGCTGGTCGCCGACAGCGTCGCGGCCGATGCGGTCGAGGTACCGCAGATCGCGCCGAAACCGGCGCCGGCCAGGGTCGTGGCGATACCCAGCCCGCCCGGAATCCGGCCGAACCACGCTGCCGCGGTCTTGAACAGATCGTCGGCGATGCCGGAGAGCAGCACCATCTCCGCCATCAGCAGGAACATCGGGATGGTGATGAGCTCATAGGAGTTGAGCGCGGAGATCGGCGCTGTCTCCAGCACCCCCACCAGCACGTTCGGCCCGAACCCGATCAGCAGGCCCAGCGCGCCAGAGACGGCCATCGCGAAGCCGACCGGCATGCCGATCGCCAGCAGCGCGAACAGCGCCACGATCACCATCAGCACCATCATTCGAACGACGCCCCGTCGATACCTTCGTCGGACCGCGCCAGCGGCGGCAGCGGGATCAGCTCGGGCCCGCCGCCGAGCGCCACGGCATGGGCGGCGGCATCGGCCAGCAGCCGCAAAGTCAGCAGCGCGGTGCCCAGCGGCGCCAGCGCGAGATAGGCCCAGGTCGGCCATTCGATCGCGCCCTCGATGATGTCGTGCCGGGCGAAGGCATCGACAGCGCGTTGGAACGTCACTGCTGCGATGGCGGCGAAGAGCGGGGCGGCGATGACGCAGGTCATGAGCGCGAAAACGCGCCGCGTCCGCGCGGAGACGTAATAATGCAGGATGTCGACCGCGACATGGGCGTGAGCGGAAAAGGCGCGCGACAGGCAGAAATAAAACAGGACCAGGGTGAAATAGAGCGACACCAGGTCATAGGACCATCCGAACGGGCGGTTGAAGCCGTAGCGCATGACGACGTCGGTCGCGACGATGGTCATCACCGCGGCGAGCACGACAGAGGCGATCGTCGCCAGTAAGGCTTCGGCCTTGGCGATAGCGGTGAGGAGGGCGCTCATTGCGGCTTTGCGGCCTCCGCCGCGTCCATGAAGGCCTTCATGATCTCGGTCCCGGGCTTTCCGCGTGCATCCAATCGCCTGGCCCAGGTGGCGCGGACCTGGGCGAAGGCAGCTTCCAGGGCAGCGTGATCGTTGTCGGTGGGCGTCACCAGGTTGACGCCGCGGGCGCGCACGGTCGCGAGCGCCTCCTGCTCCGCCTTGTCGAACTTCTCGCAGGCCTGGCGGCTCAGCGATTGGCTGATGCGGGACAGCGTTTCCTGGACGTCCGCCGGCAGCGCGTTCCAGGTCTTCAACCGGATCGAGAATGTGACCGCGACCGTGCCGAAATCCTGGCCCAGCGTGCCGGACTTGAGCAACGGCGCCAGATGGTAGGCGACCGCGCTCTGATAGGCGAGCAGCGCCCCGTCCAGCGTGCCGCGCGACATGCCCTCATAGATGTCGGTCGGCCCGACCCGGATCGGCACCGCGCCCAGCTGCATCAGGGTCAGGTCCATTGCCCCGCCGGGCGTGCGGATCTTGAGGCCCTCCGCGTCCTTGAGCGCACCCAGCGGCCGCCCGGAGGACAGGATCAGCTGATAGGCCGGCATCAGGAAGATAATCAGCGGCTTCAGGCCGTTCGGCTTGAACTCACGCTCGTTGAGGATAGCCCCCTCTTCGGTCAGCGCGCGCAGCGCCGCATCGCCCTGGCAGGAGGTTTGGAAGATGCCGGGCAGCTCGGTGACTGTCGACAGCGGCATGCGGTCGGACTGGTAGGACGGGACGATGAAGCCGATATCGTCGACGCCGGCCTGGGTGAGTATCAGCATGTCGCGCGCCTTGCCCAGCTGCTCCGCCGGGAAATGGCGGATTTCCACCTGGCCGTGCGTGGCCTCGGACACCTGGCTGATGAAGGGCTCGACGATCGTCCGGTTGATGATATGGGTGGTCGGCAGGCCATCGGCGAGTCGCAGCGTGATCTTGTCGGCGCGCGCGGGCAGGGCCGCGAACAGCAAGGCTGCGGCAACGACGAAAGCCGGTCGTTCGAACACTCTTCCCATTCAGAATTTTCCCCGGCGGGGCGGTGATTTTTCTTGGCTTAGGAGTCGACAGAGCAACCCCGTCTCAATAGCTTACGCGCAACTGCCGAGGAACAGGGGAATTTGATCGATGAATTATCGTCGCATTGGGAAGTCGGGGCTGCAGGTTTCGGTCGTCGGGCTGGGCTGCAATAATTTCGGCATGCGGATCGACCTTGAGGGTACACGCTCGGTCATCCATGCCGCGCTCGATGCGGGGATTACCCTGTTCGATACCGCCGACATCTATGGCGGCGCCGGCGGCTCCGAGACCATGATGGGGCAGGTGCTGGGCGACCGCCGCAAGGACATCGTGCTGGCGACCAAGTTCGGCATGCAGATGGATAAGGAAGGCGTGAAGAAGGGCGGCTCCCGCCGCTATATCATGTCCGCGGTCGAGGACAGCCTGCGCCGGCTGAAGACCGACTGGATTGATCTCTACCAGCTCCATGCGCCGGACCCGTCGACCCCGATGGAGGAGACGCTCAGGGCGCTCGACGATCTCGTCACCTCCGGCAAGGTCCGCTATGTCGGCTGCTCCAACGTGCCGGCCTGGGGCGTCGCCGACGCGTCCTGGATCGCCGAGACGCGCGGCTTCAGCGGCTTCATCTCGTGCCAGGATGAGTGGAGCGTTCTGGTGCGCAAGCTCGAGGGCGAGCTGAAGCCGATGTGCGAGCATTTCGGGATCGGTATCCTGCCCTATTTCCCGCTGGCCAGCGGCATGCTGACCGGCAAGTTCAAGAAGGGCGAGCCGCTCTCGAAGGACACCCGCATCGGCGCCGCCCAGGGCAGCGGCTATTTCGACCACTTCACCACCGACGACAAGTTCGACACGATCGCCAAGCTGACCGATTTCGCGGAATCGCGTGGGCACACGATCCTGGAACTCGCCTTCTCCTGGCTGGTCGCCCAGCCGGTGGTCCCCTCGGTCATCGCCGGCGCCACCAAGCCCGAGCAGGTCGCAGCGAATGTGAAAGCCGCCGACTGGGTGATGACCCCGGAAGAGCTGGCCGAGATCGACAAGATCGCGCCGCGGTAAGGCTTCGTTTCACCGCACTAGGATCGTCATGACCGGGCTTGACCCGGTCATCCACGCGGCGACGTTTGTGCGGAAGCCGGGCGTCTGCACTGTCGGCACGCCGTGGATGCCCGGATCAAGTCCGGGCATGACGATGGTGGGTAAGTCGGCGAGAAATCCAACTTATCACTGGACGCAATGAGGGCGCTCGGCCACATTCGTTCACGAAAGAAAACAAATTCCTGGGGGAGTTTCGGGTCATGGATGAACGGAACGTGTCGCGGCGCGACGTGCTGGCGGTGGGCGCCGGGGCGGTTGCGGCTGCCAGTCTGTCGCCTGTTGTGAGTGCCAATGCTGCGAAGGGGGAGCCGCCGATGAAAGACGTCACCGAGTTCAAGATCGCCGTGCCGCAGGCGCGCCTCGATTACATCATGAGCCGGATGAAGGATGCCCAATGGCCGGACGTGCCGGGAGCGGACGACGCCTGGCGCTACGGCACCAGCGACGCCGCTCTGAAGGACCTCGTCAACTACCTGGTCACCAAATACGACTGGCGCGCCCGCGAGGCGGCGATGAACAAGCACCAGCACTTCAAGGCCAAGGTCGACGATTACGAGATCCACTTCATGTATGAGAAGGGCTCGGGCTCGAACCCGCAGCCGCTGATCATGACCCATGGCTGGCCGGGCTCGTATGTCGAGTTCCTGAAGGCGATCGACATGATCGCGCACCCTGAGAGGTTCGGCGGCAATGCCGAGGATGCCTTCACCGTCATCTGCCCGTCGATCCCGGGCTTCGGCTTCTCGTCAAAGCCGAAGAAGCCGATCAGCTCTCGCGACGTCGCGGTGCTGTGGGACAAGATGATGCGGGAGAATCTCGGCCATGCGTCCTATGTCACCCAGGGTGGCGACTATGGCAGCACCATCTCCGTCTGGCTGGGCGCCGAGGGCAAGGGTTGCAAGGCCGTGCATCTCAACTTCCTGCTCGGCGTCGGCGGGCCCGTCGTCACCGACGAGGACAAGGCCTCGATGGCCCGCTGGGGCGAGGTTTATATGAAGGAGGGTGGCTATATCCACATCCAGTCGACCAAGCCGCTGACGCTCTCCTATGCGATGACCGACAGCCCCCTGGGCGTGGCCGCCTGGATCTTCGAGAAGATGAAGACCTGGTCGGACATCCAGAACAGCGATCCGTGGACGACTTACAAGCGTGACGAGGTGCTGGACAACATCATGGTCTATCTGGTGACCAACACGTTCGGCACCGCGTCGTGGATGTATACCGGCGGCGCCACCCCGGCCCCGCCCGTACCGCCCGGCAAGATCGAAAAGCCGACCGCTGTTGCCC
>Ga0207694_10002355_pt1 | contig 15453 bp, 14 predicted proteins | sample KBSC34metaG_FD_184353 | JGI IMG/M metagenome (GOLD analysis project Ga0207694, IMG submission 184353) | Corn rhizosphere microbial communities from Kellogg Biological Station, Michigan, USA - KBS C3-4 metaG (SPAdes) (version 2) | ecosystem: Host-associated > Plants > Roots > Rhizosphere > Soil...
GGAAAACAGTATGACGCGCTGGCTCCGGCGCCGGTCGGGATTCACCCGGAGTGGTACTTCATGAGTCCGTTCGAGATGCTGAAGCTGCTGGGGACGGTGCTTCCGGGGGCAGTGGGCGAGATTGCGGGGATGCTGCTGTTCACGGTGGGGATTGCGCTGTGGGTGATGATTCCGTTTTATGACAAGGATCGGGAGTCGGGACGGCGTGGCCGCAACGCTCACTATTTTGGGTTGGTGGCGGTGATTCTGCTGCTGGGCACAACGGTGATTGGGTACTGGAGTGTGAAGTGAACAGGGGGCAGGGGACAGGGAACAGGGGACAGTGGAACGGCGGGAAGGTAATCGTGATTGAGCGGGAGAGGACGACCACAGGGGTTGTGAGGTCGTTTCGGGATCTGGTGGTTTGGCGGCGCTCAATGGATCTGAGCGTGTTGGTTTACAAAATTACGCAGAGCTTCCCGCGTGAGGAGACTTATGGTCTTGCGAGTCAGCTGAGGCGTTCCGCGATTTCGATTCCGAGCAATATTGCAGAGGGACATGGACGGCTGAACACGCGGGAATTCAGACAATTTTTGGGCATCGCTCGGGGATCGACCTGTGAACTGCAGACTCAATTGGAACTGGCATTGCGACTTGGATTGGGAGAGCTTCGGCTGATCAAAGAAGCTGAACTTCTTTCCCACGAAATTGGCAGGATGATCTTCACGATCATAGGAAAGCTCAAGCGATGAGCAGCTCTCCGTATCCATGGTCGTCAACCGTTTCTGTCCACTGTGGACTTGGAGCTAAGAGATGAATTATCCGTTTTGGGATATTCCGCGGTTGGGGTCGGGGTGGGTGATTGGGCTGATCGCCATCTTTCACGTGATGATTTCGCAATTCGCAGTGGGTGGAGGTTTCTATCTGCCACTGGCGGAGCGAAAGGCGCAGCGCATGAAAGACCCGAAGCTGCGCGCGGACTGGATGGAACAGCTGGCGAAGCACTCGAAGTTTTTTCTGGTGCTGACGGCGGTGTTCGGGACGGTGTCGGGTGTGGGGATATGGTTTGCCATCGGGTTGACGCATCCGGAGGCGACGAGCACGCTGATTCACAATTTCGTTTTCGGCTGGGCGATGGAGTGGGTGTTCTTCCTCGTGGAACTGACGACGATTGCGGTTTACTACTACACGTGGAATCGCGTAGACGAGAAGCTGCACCTGATGGTGGGCTGGGTATATGCGGGCGCGTCGGTGGCGACGCTGGTGATCATCAATGGGATTCTGGCGTTCATGCTGACGCCGGGCGATACGTGGATCGGCGTTGCGGGAACGGGGCAGGAGGCGAGCAAGTTCTGGAATGCGTTTTTCAATCCTACGTACTGGCCGAGCCTGTTGCTGAGGACGTGCGTATGCGCTTCTCTGGCGGGGATCTGGGCGCTGATCACGGCGAGCAGAATCGATGGCGAGAAGCATCCGGAGCTGAAGACGAGCAAGGTGCAGTGGAGCGTTAAGTGGCTGGTGCCGTCGTTTGTGGCGATGCCATTTTTGATGATCTGGTACTACGCGATGGTTCCTGCATCGCAGAAGGCGCTGCTGACGCTGGGGATCGACACGATCAACTCGGGAACATTTTCGACGGTGACGCGGATGGCGCTGATCATCATTGTGACGTCGGCGACGATTATCGGCGTAGCGTATTTTCTGGCTTATCGCAATCCGACGGAGTTTAACCTGGCGCATGCGATGGCGGTGCTGCTGCTGGCGCTGATGGCGACGGGAGCGGGCGAGTACTCGCGCGAGATGCTGCGGAAGCCGTACGTGATCGGGCGATGGATGTACTCGAATGGCGCGCGGGTGCCGTCTGTGGAACGAATCAACCAGGAGGGATACCTGGCGCATTCACAATGGGTATGGAACGGGGGCGGTTCGAGCGGTGTCTCGAGCTACTCGCGAGGTGAGGCGATTTTCAGGGGTGAATGCGGATCGTGTCACACGCTGCGCGGATACAGGCCGCTAGCGGAGTTGCTGGTGGGACGGGATCGCGAAAATATCCGGAACTTTGTGATGATGCTGCATGAGAACAAGGCGGACTCGCCGTATCGGAAGTTCATGCCTCCCATGGCGGGGACGCAACAGGATGTGGATGATCTGGCAGATTTTTTGAATGCGCAGGTGAATCCGAATTTGCCGTCGGGACAGAAGACGGAGTTGGCGGCGCGAAGGTAGACCCCTGCACTAAAGCCGAGGCCCGCCGCGTGCGGGCCTTTGTTGTTGGCAGAGCAGCTGAGCTAGCGGAGTTAGCGTGCGCTGGCGCGCACGTAAAAACACCCGACAACCAAAATCATTGCTGGGGATTCCCGCTTGCGGAGTTCGCGGTCCGGGTTCTTGGCTTCCCACCCATTTCGCGGTGAAACTGCAAAATGGATGGGGCACCCGATATTTGTTGGGGTCGGTGGTATCCCAGATACCCACGTCAATCAGTCGGTCAGCCTGGCATGGCGTAGGGCGGAGTGACGACGCGTTCGGAGGCTTTGGGGTCGAGTCCCCATTGATTGGGGTATGGTTCGCTGTCGAGGAGAGTGAAGACGAAGAGGATGAGTCCGCCAACGATGGGTATGAAGGCGATGAAGTACCACCAGCCGCTTTTGCCGATGTCGTGAAGGCGGCGGATCGTGACTGCTAATCCGGGCACCATGATGACGAGGGAATAGGCGAATAGAAGGCCCAGCGGAAGCATGGAGGGCTTCTCCTGCGCGCCGAAGGGAACGGCAAACAGGAAGAGGAACAGGAATACGATGCCGTTGAAAAGGTTGAAGTACCAGTATTCTTTGCGGCGGGAGCGGCCGCTGAAGTCGGTGGCGCGCTGCCAGGCGAGTATGAACCAGGACATGTCGTTCGTCTCCTGAGTTGCGGACAGTGTACGCGAAGCAGGGAAAGGTGGCAGGATTTTCTATTTCATTATCGGAGAATTTGCCAAGGTAAGAGTGATCAGGATTTTGATCTACGGACCATTTGCTTCGCGGCTGATGGCCCTGCATCCCAAGCAGGAGCAAAAGTAGAACAAGCGTTCCTGCTGCACAAACTCAAGCTGCATCGGCCTCCCCAGCCACCGCCGCGCATCGGCGTCCCAATCCCACTCGCGGCTGTCGGATGTCTGCCGCTGTAGTGCCGCCCTCTTGAACGCCTCTCTCGTCATGAATGAGATGGATGCGCCTCGTCTTCCGAGATCCATTGCGAACTTTGGTTAGTTCACGATGCCTCCGGCTTCTTTGGTTTTGTCGCAGACGCCGTTGGTTGGCTGGATGGGCAGGAAGGTGGTCCAGTCGGCTCCTCCACCGGTGGAGTTGGGCGGGTTAAGAGCGGCCGGGGTGCTGAAGTCGAAGAAGTCACTCATGTCTCCGTTCTGCAGCCAATAGGCGTCCCTAGCGGTGAGGGGCGGGACATTGAAGGTCTTCTCAATGAAGGCCAGGATCGCGGTGCTGTCCATGGGGACGTGCGAGACGTAATGCGGCTTGACGTAAGGCGAGATGACGAGGATCGGGACCCGCAGGCCAGTGAGATTGAACATGTTATACCCACCGTTTTGCGGGGTGGGAGCGGTGAAGTTGGCGTTCGGGCCGGCGTGGCAATAGCCGTAGGAACCGTTGTTGGGGTCGGGACACTGACCCTGCGCATAGGCATCCGGGGGCGGGACGGTGAGGGGCGGCACGTGATCGTAGAGGCCGCCGGACTCGTCGTAGGTGAGGATGAAGACGGAGTCCTGCCAGGCGTCGCTCTTCATCAGCGCGCCGATGATCGACTGGATGTAGGCGGCTCCTTTCTGGAGATTGTTGTCGGGGTGCTCGTCGAGCCCGCTGGCACCTGAAGCAGATTCGATAAAGACGACCTGCGGCAGAGTTTTGTCGGGATCGCAGGGCAAACCGTTGCAGGTGCCGGCGAGCAGGTTCAACAGATAGCTGGTGGGGTAGGTCTTGTTCTGGACCGTGGGATCAGTGTAGTCCTGGAAATTGGGAAGGAACATGCCGTCCTGGTAGTAGTATTTCCAGCTGACGTTGGCCTCATTCATGGCGCGGTAGATCGTTTCGGCGCTGTATCGCGGATGGGTGTTGTCGGCGTCAGGGTACTCATGACCGAAAGAGCTTGCGGCCTCGATGAACATCCGGTTGGGATAGGTGGCGGCGAGGATGGGTGCGAACCAGCGATCGCTGGTGGCGAAGAAGCTTGCGAGGTCGTAGTAGTAGGGCAGGTCGGTTTGGTCGTAGTAACCCAGTGCGCGAGTGCCTTCGGGGTCGTAGTTGGTTTCATTGGCACCAAGTCCGCCGTTGGGTGTATCGAGGAAATTATTCATGGCGAAGGAGCCGGCGGGATAGGTACTCGTCGTGAGCCACGCTTTATCGCCACCTTTCAGTCCGAGGTCGTGGTGACTCTCATCCCACGAGGGGGTTGGGTTCTGGGTACAGACGGTGGCTTCATGAAACGGTTTGACCTGGGTGCCGTCGTGGTGATTGGTGAGCACCAGGTTGGGGTCGAAGCCATCCACGTCAGTGGAACTGGCGGTGATGCCGAAGGGTTGGAGACGCTGCGCGCGATAGGCTCCGAGGACGCCGAAGTAGTTGTCGAAGGAGCGGTTCTCCTGGAGCATGAAGATAATGTGTTTAATCTTGCCGGCTGCGGGAGAGGCAACGGTGACGGTTATGGTTTGCGTGAGCTGTGTGCCGTCGGTCAGCGTCGCGGTAGCGGTATAGGTGGTGGTGGCAGCCGGCGTAACGGTGACAGAGCCTTTGGGCAGCGGAGTGCAGGGAGCGCAGCCGCCATTGTCAAGGGTGAGCGCAGTGACCGAGGGATCGACCTGCCAGGACAGGGTGACGGGTTGATTGGCCGTGGTATTGGCCGGGGTCGCGGTCAGGTTGATGTTGACGGCGTTGATGGTGACGCTGGCGGGCTGACTCTGGCCGCCTGAGCCGGTAGCAACCATGGTGTAGGTCACGGTAGTGGGTACGGGGATCTGAATTCCGGCAGGCTCGGAGACCGGGAAGGTGCCCCCCTCTCCGGGATCGCTTTGGGGAAGTGCGGGGGTAAACGTGACGGAGGTCGCGTTCGTCGTCTGCCAGCTGAGGGTCGTGGAGGAGCCGGCCACCACGGTGGTTGGACTGGCGGTGAGCTGGTTGATCTGCGGCTGACCGACTGCCACAGCGACAGCTACGGACTGAGGCTGGGTACTGCCGCCGGGGCCTGTGGCGATGGCGGTATAGGTGGTGTTTTCAGTCGGCTGGTCGGTGGCTGGATTGGTGGTTGTGGGGATCTGCCTTGTGACGCCATCGGCGCCCACCGCAGTGATGGCGACAGAGGTGGCGTTGGTGGTCTGCCAGCTCAAGGTGACGGAATCGCCTTTGTTGATGCTGCTGCTCGACGCGCTGAAGACCAGGGTAGGTGCGGACGGAGGCGGCTGAGTCACCGCGACCTGGACTTTCTGCGGTTTGCTGTCGCCACCGGGGCCCGTGGCCGTGGCCTCGTAGGTGGTTGACACGGTTGGCGAATCCTGGTTGGACCCGCTGAGTTGGGCAGTGGGAATATTGCGGACGGTACCGTCGCTGCCGGTGGCGGTAATTGTCAGGCCGGTGGCATTCGTGGTTGTCCAGGTCAGGGTCACGGACTGGCCTGACGTGATGCTGCTGGCACTGACGTTGAAGGTTACTGTCGCCGCCTGAGGGGGAGCCGCAGTTACGGCAACCTTGACCTGCTGCTGGACGCTGGGGCCGCCGCTTGCGCTGGCGGTCGCAGAATAGGTGGTGTCCTGAGTGGGCGTGTCCTGGGTGCTGCCACTGAGTTGAGAGTTGGTGGAGATGGCTCGAGTGGTGCCGTCAGCGCCGGTCGCGGTAATGGAGACCGACGCCGCATTCGTGGATTGCCACGTCAGGGTAACGGCCTGGCCGGAAGTAACGCTGCTGCTGCTTGCCGTAAGGGTGAGAGTGGGCGTGGGCTTCGACGCCGGAGCCTTAGAGCTGGAACCGCAGCCGGTGAGAGAGACGAGAACTGAAACTACGGCTATTCCAAAGAGAGCGTTGAGACGCGCCATGAGCGGGCCACTCCTCCTGAACAAACGCGGTAAAACGTGAGGCTCCTGGCTGCTGTTACGCGTCTTGCTTTCCGTTTTCTCTGAGAGTGCGTAGCGTATCTATAACCAAGAGAATGATCCGGCAGAGATCAAAGTCGAACAGCATTCCATCAAAGGCCTCTCACCAACCATCATCGAAATTGTTCCCGGTTGGGTCGATTGGCCAGATTCCTGCCACTCTAGTTGTGTCCGGATAGTTAGATTGCTCGCGCAGCCGGACGGCTGCCTCTAGTGACAATAATGTCGGGGTAACAAACGTCAATGTCGGGGTAACAAACGTCACAGCGGGGAGGCTCCGGCCCTGCCGGCACCGGGACATAGTGCTGGCCTACGGAGACGAAGAACGCCCGCCCAGCACCTGCTTCGAGACCGGTCCAACATCCTGGTTATCTGAAACCACCTCATTTGAGATTGCGCTGTTCTTGACCGCCCGGCCAGCAGTGAGCTTTTCATGGATGACGGGATCAGCTTTGAGCGGGGAAGCGCTGGCGGAGGTCTCTGAGGCAGGCTGCCGGGTCTTCGAGTGGGTCGGCGGTGCGGTCGAGGAGGAAGTTGGCGGCTTCGACTGCCCGCTGGGCAGGGTCCTTGTCTTGCAGAGCGCTGATGACTTCAAGCACTGAGCGGGGGTCCTTTCTCTTGGCGAGGCCGACCACAGCTTCTTCGCGGACATCTTCGTCTTCGTCGCTGATGTTTTTGAAGAGAGCTTCGCGGATTTTGGGTGAGTCGAAATCGCCGAGGCCACCCAGGCCGAAGGTGGCCCAGTCGCGCACCTCGCTGTCTTTGTCGCTCATGAGCTTGATGAGGGTCGATACGGTGCGCTCATCATCGGCGAAACATCCGAGCGTGAATGCGAGGCCGTACCTGACGTCATTGTCAGGGTGATAGCTGAAAGGGAGAATCTGCGGAATGATAGACGGATTCTCGAGGTGGCCGAAGGCGGTGAGGATAGCGCTCAGAGCGACAGGGTCGGTTTCAGACTCGAGCATGCCGGCGAGCACAGGGAATGACTCGTCAGCGAAGAGAGTGGTCTGATTGTCGGCGGTATGGCCGAACTGGGCGAGGATGTCGGCGCCGCGAGCGCGCTTGAGGGGTTCGCTGGAACGGCACCATGAGACTGCTTTGTCGAAGACATCGCGCGAGCCTGTGGCGCGCAGGGAGTGGATCGCATCCCATGCCTTGTCGCTGTCGTAGTCACCCTTGAGTGTCTGCGAGAAGAGCTCGTCGATGGTCGCCGTCGGCATGGATGCCAGTGTAGCTCCCGAGAGGGAAGGGTGCGCTACGATGGAGGAGAAATCGGGGGGCGCATGTTCGTTGTGGTGTGGCAGTTCGAAATTGCCGAGGAGAAGACGGCTGCATTTGAAACTGCGTATGGGCCGGAGGGGAACTGGGCGCAGCTTTTCCGGAAGTCGGCTGAGTATCTCGGGACGGAGTTGTTGAGAGATGCGTATGTGGCAGGATCGTATCTGACGATTGACCGATGGAAGAGCGAAGAGGCGTTCCGGGCGTTCCGGAAGGATCATGATGCGGCGTATGAGGAGCTGGACCGGGCGTGCGATGCGCTGACGGAGAAGGAGACGCGGGTGGGGGCGTACCGCGGGGGACAGTGATCAGGGGACGAAGGAACTAGGGAACTAGGGAACTAGGGAACAGGGGACGAGGGAACTAGGGGACGAGGGAACAGGGCACAGGGGACGAGGGGACAGGGGACAGGGGACAGGGGACAGGGAGCAGGGGACAGGGAGTTATTCGAGGACTAGCAGATTGCGGGTGAACTCTGAGCCGGCAAGGTACTTGAGTCCACGATCGAATGTCACAAGCATTCCGTCTTCTTTGATTGCCAGGCCGAGAAGGTAAGCATCCGTAACTTGCTGGTGGCCGAGGATTCGATGCGCGAACGGAATCGTCACATCGACCCAGGAGTCTTTGATCTCCCAATAGACGTGCCGATGGTGACTCTTCATCATCTGGAGAACGGCGATTGCCTGTCCCATGCTGCGGGGACCCGGCCGAAAGGCGGGATTCGTCGTGATACGCAGGAATGCGGTCTCTGTGAGCGGACAGAGTCCCCACGTCCCCCTGGTGAAAGTGCGAAACCATTTCTGGGTTCTTTGAAAGTGCTGGTGACCCGGTTCGACCAGTGCGATGACGACATTCACGTCAAGCAGATGCTTGCGGGTCAAAATTCTTCCTCGTCCAATTTTTTCACCATGTCAGCGGTTATGGTCCCTCCGGTTGGCGGGAACATGGGAAGTCCGTTCGGGCCTTCGAGAATCTCCGGTTCTTCTGGTGGTGCCGCTTGTGCTCTGCGAACGAGTTCGTTGATTGCCGCACTCAGGCTGATGCCTCGAGCGGAGGCGTATGCCGCAGCAAATTCGTGGACGTGATGGTCGAGGCTGATACTGGTTCGCACCCCCATATTTTACACCATTATAGATTGTGGTGCACTTTCGATAAGTGATGCGAGCAGGATTGGGAAGCCGGTGCTGGATAGCCGTTCGTTGCCCAATGCGGGGGTTTGGTACCGGATTTTCCTCTGGATTCGTGATGGTGGATACAGGGGTGCCTTAACATTCACCTTTTCTTCGCTTTTTCGATATCATTGGAATGTTGCAAACTGCTAGAATTCGTTCGAAATCAACTAGCCGACGCGTGTTTTTTGATCTTCCCAGCAAGGCGCGCAGGGCAAGTATTTATAGAGGAGAAACACCATGCCTGTCGCCGATGAGCGCACGAAAGCCGTTGAATTAGCCCTGAGCCAGATCGAGAAGCAGTTTGGGAAGGGATCCATTGTCCGCCTGGGGTCGCGGGAGGCGCTGGTTCCGATTTCGGTGATCTCGACGGGGTCGATCAGCTTTGACGGCGCGCTGGGGGTGGGGGGTGTGCCGCGGGGCCGAGTGATTGAAATCTTCGGGCCGGAGTCGTCGGGCAAGACGACGATCACGCTGCAGATTATCGCCGAGGCGCAGAAGAACGGCGGGCTGGCGGCGTTTGTGGATGCCGAGCATGCATTGGATCCTGCCTATGCCAAGAAACTGGGCGTGGATGTCGACAACCTGCTGGTTTCGCAGCCCGATTCAGGCGAGCAGGCGCTGGAGATCACAGAGGCGCTGGTGCGATCGGGAGCCATTGATGTGCTGGTTGTGGATTCAGTGGCAGCGCTTGTGCCGAAGGCTGAACTCGATGGCGAGATGGGCGAATCGCATATGGGACTTCAGGCACGTTTGATGTCCCAGGCATTGCGGAAGCTGACGGGCACGGTTTCGAAGTCGCGTACGTCCCTGATTTTCATCAACCAGATTCGCGAAAAGATTGGCGTGATGTTTGGGAATCCGGAGACGACGACGGGCGGGCGCGCGCTGAAGTTCTACTCGTCGGTGCGGGTTGATATTCGAAGGATCGCGGCGATCAAAGAAGGCGACGCGGTGGTTGGCAACCGGACCAAGGTGAAGATTGTGAAGAACAAGGTTGCGGCGCCGTTCCGGGAGGCGGAGTTCGACATTCTTTATGGTGAAGGGATCAGCCGCGAGGGAGATGTGCTGGACCTTGCGGTGACGCACAATATCGTGGAGAAGTCGGGAGCGTGGTACAGCTATTCAGGCGAGCGCATTGGACAGGGACGCGAGAACACGCGGAACTTCCTGAAGGAAAATCGCGACATTTTCGCGAAGATGGATGGCGAAGTCCGGAAGAAGCTGGGGATAGGCGCAGCGGCGGTGAAGGCCGAGGTGCCGGAGGTTCCGGCGACTGGACATGCCGAGGCGAAAGAGGCGGTCAAGGCGCGGCGATAGGAACTGAAACAGAATCCGGCCCGAGGTCAGGGCCGGATTTTTGTATCTTGCATGATGTATGTATTGTATGTAGAATAGGTATCGAAGAGGAGCGAGACATGTCTTTAGCAGAGATGACGAAACGGCATGTGATCACGAAATACGTGAATCCTGCTCGATCTCGCGGAAAAGACAGAGTCGAGGTCAGAGTCGGGAATGTAGTGAAGGAACTTGGATTGAGCAATCGAACACCTTCGGTGTTCTCAACGCTTTCGTCGCAGAATTTCCAGCGAGAAGCCGGCCTGGAGCTAATTGAGAAGCGTGGGGGCCCGGCATCTGGCGGACCGAGTACGACTGTTCAGTTTGTCTATCGAGTGCTGGGGAAAGAGCCGACTCAAGAACATTCGAAGGGTGCTAGCGACCTTATGACTCTCTATGGCATCGGTGCAGAGGTGTTTCGCCAACTGGGCGGGGGAGAGGAGTATCTCAGACGTGAACGCGAGAGTCTCCAGTTCCCGGCGGAGGGACGTCCGCGGAAAGTTGAGCGCTGATGAGTCGGGTGTACTGGGATTCAATGCTGTTCATTTATCTGATCGAAGGCAATCCAGAATATGCACCACGGGTGCGATCGATCTACCGGGCGATGGAGAAGAGAGGAGACGCACTTTGCACCAGCGTGTTTACGCTTGGAGAAGTATTGACGGGACCGCGAAAGCTGGGTGCTTCCGATGTTGTTGGCAAGATCCGGGACTTCTTCCTGCAAGGCAACAAAGTGGATCTTATTCCATTCAGTGTTGCGACAGCGGACCGGTACAGTGAGATTCGGGCGAGTTCGGGAGTGAAGCCTGCTGACGCGATTCATCTGGCATCGGCAGCCGACTCGGGAGTTGAACTGTTCCTTACGCATGACAAGTCTCTTCATAAGCTTGCGATATCGGGGATTCATTTCATTGCGGGCCTGGATGTTAGCTTGTATTGAGCCATTGGGAATGAGTTCAGGAACTGATCCGGTTCAGGACGCGTACATGGTGACAGGTCGGCGGTGAGGGCCGTTTTGTTCCAGCAACAAGGGACGGGCGGTCGACTCGTGCTCTAATTTCATTGATACGCATGCGAATCATTCGACGAGCAGCGGGACAGCTCTTTTTGCGAGCAGTCCTTTGCTCGTTTTTGCTTTCTGGCAGCGCGGATTTTCTGGGCGCGCAGCCGGGGACAGCGAAACCGGGCGGTGCGGCGACGAACCCGGCGGCACCGAGCAACTCGAATGCAGGTGGGGCAGCGGCGGGACTGCATGGCGCTGTGAACCTGGATGGACAGTGGAGGTTTCACAGCGGGGATGATCCGCTGTGGGCCGATCCTTCACTGGATGACTCGAGCTGGCCGGCGGTGAACCTGAGCCAGACGCTGGTGGAGCAGGGGTTCGACACCTACACCGGATATGGGTGGTATCGGATCAAGCTGCAGCCGGGACAAGTGGCCGACATCGGGAAGATGGCGGGCGGGCAGCAGCTTGCGTTGCTGGTGAAGGGCGACCCGCTGGCGCAAATTGATGTGTATGTGAACGGGCTTGAGGCGGGGCATACGCGGGGGATGACGGAGTCGCCGGCGGAGTATCTCTCGCCGCCGGTCGTGGCGCCGATGAATCCGGCGACTGCGGGGCCGACGGTGATTGCGATCCGGACGTGGGTGGGGCCGACGTTGACTGTGAGCAGCGGTCTGCTGAAGAGGGTGGAAGCGGGTGCTGCGGGCGACATGAACGATCGCCTGATCATGGCAGTGAACCGGCAGTGGAATGAGAACGTGATCGCGGGGTCAGTGGTGACGTTCCTGTTTGTGTGCGTGGCAGTGCTGGGAGGGTTCCTCTACCTGGCGCAGAGACACCATCAGGAATACATGTGGCTATCGCTGTTGTGCCTTGCGGTGGCTGCAACGGGCTCGGCGGAAGTGGCCTATGGGCTGGGCACGATATCGCTCGGTGCGTACCGTGTGTTGACGGTGTTTTCCGGGCACCTGTTCATGGCGGTGACGCTGGAGTTCATTCTTCATTTCACGGCAACGAAGTCGCGACGATTTGTACGGGGTGTGCAGATCGCGGTGATCGTGCTGCCGTTTCTGTATTTCGTTCACCTGCCGCAGCTCTACCAGGTGCTGTCGATTGCAGCGGAGGTACTTTTCTGCGGGCTGGTGACGGTGCTGCTGTACTACGCATGGCGCGGTGGGCGGAAGGAAGCGGGCGTGATGCTGCTTCCGTTTTTCCTGGCGGCGACGGCGGATTCAGTGGATTCAGCGCTGGGCTATGCAGCGTTCAAGCGTTGGCTGCCAGAGGGATTCGCCTGGCACAAGTTTCATCTGGGCCCGGTGGTTTTCGGCACAGGAACGATTGCGTACACGGTGTTCCTGCTGAGCCTGATTGCGGTGATTCTGTACAGGTTCATTCACATCAGCCAGGACGAGCAGAAGTCGGCGGCGGAGATTTCGGCGGCGAAGAGCGTGCAGGCTCTGTTGATTCCGACGCAGCTGCCTTCGAACAGGAACTTCATGCTGGAGAGCGCGTATCTGCCGGTGAACGGCGTGGGAGGGGACTTCTTCCAGGTGTTGCCGTTGAAGGATGATTCGCTGCTGATTGTGGTAGGGGACGTGAGCGGCAAGGGTCTGCAGGCGGCCATGAACTCGAGCACGCTGGTGGGAGCGCTGCGGAACGAGCTGTCGCACGATCCGGCCACGGTGCTGAAGCACTTGAATCATGTGCTGATTGGGGCAGTGGCTTCGCCGGGAACGGCGGTAAAGGAATTGGATTGCGCTCCGTGCTATGCCACGTGTTTGTGCGCGCGGGTTTATCCGGATGGGACGACGTCGATTGCGAATGCGGGTCACTTGAGTCCATATCGCGATGGGCGCGAGTTGGCGGTGATGCCGAGTTTGCCGCTGGGCGTGATTGCCGAGGCGGAGTATGAGGCGACGACGTTTCAACTGAACCGGGGCGACCGGCTGGTGTTCTTGTCGGATGGCGTGGTGGAAGCGCAGAACGATCAGGGCGAGTTGTTCGGATTCGAGCGGACGCAGCAGGTAAGCAACGAATCGGCGCGGTATATTGCCCAGACGGCGAAGCACTTTGGACAGACCGACGATATTACGGTGCTGTCGCTGTACCTTTCGTCGAAGACGGCGCAGCCCAGCCGGGAAGAGTTGGCGTACAGCCGGTGAAGCGAAGGTTCAAAGGCTGAGCAGATTCATCGAGGGGACAAGGGGACGAGGGGACAAGGGAACGAGGGGACGAGGGGCCAGGGCTAACGCCCATCGATCCGGGCACCAAATTCAGCGGCCTGAAGGCCGCTGCTCCCTCCGAAATGCTGGTCGCTCCGCAATGCGGGAAATGAGGAAGGGCCTCTTTTATGACTTTTCGAGTTTGAGGGATTTGAAGGTGGAGTCGAAGCTGGGGCCGCCTGTGGGGGCGCAGCACATCAGGCCGACGTCTACGGTTTTCTGGGTGGGGAAGTAGCCCATGCGGACGGACATGTATTTTTCGCCGTCGAGGGAGCAGAAGGTTTCGATTGAATCTTTCTTGCGGACGAGACGCCACCAGATGGGTGCGGTTTCGGAGAGGTCGGGAAGGGTGGAGCCGTCGGAGTATGTGCGGGTAAAGACGACGCTCGCGAAACGTTTGCCGTCGATGAATTCGGTCCCGCAACGCATCCAGTTTTCGGCATCGATACGGACCATGAGCCCATTCTGATCGTACTGGGTGGCGAAGTTGCCGTTGCAGAGGGCGGTGAATCTGAAGTCGCCGGAAGCGGGGAAGTGGAAGAAGTGACCGCTGTCGGCGACATAGCCGTCGAAGGTTTTCTGCCAGAAATCGGTTTTGGGTTTACTGCGGACGGTGAGTTCGGTTCCGTTGATTTTGCTGGATGCGGGCTCGTTGAGCCAGGTCATGCGGGTGAAGAGATCGTCGCCGGTCGAAGGTGTGGCGGGCTCTGCTGCGATTGCATGCAGAGGATCGAGATGGAGTGCGGCGGCAGCGAATGCTGAGCGATGCAGGAGTTGGCGACGGTTGATTCGCATTGAGGGCCCTCGCGGAATCTGAAGTCGGAATCAGACTGTATCTGAATGTATCAAGAGCCTACGGGAGAGAGGATCGACTGCGTTCAGCAAGCCAGTGATCCGGGCCAGATAGCGGCCGCCCACTCATCGCAAAACCCGCGATGAATGGGGCACATACTGGATTCTCCTTCCCAGGGACAAAAGACTTGAGGAGCAGGCCAACGGGGCGCGTGCAGGCGGGAGTTTCTGCGAGACCGACTTTATTTCAGTATCCGGTACTTTTAAGCATCCAACTGAATGAGGTTGGAAAATGTCCGCAACACCCGCAACAGAAGTGCAATTGAGTCTGGCTATATTTGAAGATCTGCCGGAGTGGCCTCCGAAGTATGTTGAGGGCGCAGTGCCGCCCGGAAGTTTGCCCACATCGACGGAGTCGGTTCACATTGAGCGGTTCCTGACGATCAGAGAAGGAGTTGTCGTCTTCACGTGTATGTATGACAGAAGATCGATTCCGTATTCGTACTTCATCAGCGACGGCGGAACGGGTGAGAAATTCGCCAGGATTCTCAGCGAGAACTGCGGCAAATCACTTTTTGAGATTGGGCTTTTGGCGATCCCCTTCGAGTTGGAAGATCGCGAGTAACGCTGCAAGAGCAGTTTCTCCCTCCCGCCTCGCACCCTTAATCCAAAGCCGGCGGTCGCCGCGGCCGGTCATCTCCGCAACCCCGACCAGATGAGGCTGGAGCCTGCGAGTTTTTCGATGCCGACTCGCTGAGCGCGGTCGTGTCCTCAATCCGCGAGCACAGGGCTGAATGCAATGGGTGAGCAATTGTGACCAGTGTTTGAGGTCAAGAATGCTCCATAATCACGACCAACACGCACGCGTTTGCTCTTGTGTTTCCCTAGATGGAAGCGATGGGAACATATCCAGATTGCGCGAGGTCTGCGGTGTTCAGGAGTATCTATGAAAATGACAATTGCGGTGTTAGCGCTGCTTGCGGTATGGCCCTTCGGGTCCGCCAAGGAATACCGTATGGAGTCCGGTGCAGGCGTTCCGGCGGCGACGGGAGTTGTTAAAGCTCAAAAAGCGAAAGAGAACGGGAACATCAAGCTTGCTATCAAGGTCGACCATCTTGCGACGCCCTCCAGTCTGACTCCCTCTGCCAATAGCTACCTGGTTTGGATCCGCCCGAATGGCGGCGAGGCATTCAAGCAAGGCGCGATCGGGGTGGACAAGAATCTAAGCGGTGAATTGAAGTTGGAGACCGTCTCGAAGGACTTTGATGTGTTCATCACCGCCGAGCAGAGCGACAACGTAACTTTTCCGTCGGACGTACAGGTTTTGCGCACGCACATAAGCATGAACTGAGTTGCCAGCCTGCGAACCTAAACTGCTGGATGTTATCCCCGGTCCCCAAGAGCGAGGGTGTCAAGTTCCAAGAGATGGTTTACAGATTGTCTCTGGACATCCTTTACATATTTGTTGAGAGGTTTTGTTGTTCGACGAAGCGGTCGACGATCGTCGACCGCTTGGTTGCTGGATCGAGCTCGCGA
>Ga0207694_10002360_pt1 | contig 15431 bp, 12 predicted proteins | sample KBSC34metaG_FD_184353 | JGI IMG/M metagenome (GOLD analysis project Ga0207694, IMG submission 184353) | Corn rhizosphere microbial communities from Kellogg Biological Station, Michigan, USA - KBS C3-4 metaG (SPAdes) (version 2) | ecosystem: Host-associated > Plants > Roots > Rhizosphere > Soil...
CCACGCAGGTTCTCGGTGTGGGCAAAGACGTTGTTGGCGCAGATGAGCGCGGCAGGTCCATGTTCCGCGCGCAGACGCTTGGCCAAGTCTTCCGTGAAAAAGGCCTCTATCGAGGGCACCCCCGCCGCCTGCGCCGCCTTCACGATGTCGGAGGCAGGATCGATCCCCAGCACCCGGGGAACGCCCTGGGCTTGATACTGCTTGAGCAAGGTCCCGTCGTTCGATCCGACCTCCACGACCAAGGAGTCGGCGCCGAGGCCGAACCGGGCGATGGTGTCGGCGGCGTACTTGCGGAAGTGTTCGACGAAGACCGGAGACGTGCCGGAGACGTAGACATAGCGACGAAAGAGGCGCTCCGGATTGACGATCTCTGCCAGCTGCAGGTGACCGCAGGTCTCGCACAGCAAGAGGGTCAGCGGGATCAGGTCCTGCGGCTTGCCCACCTCTGCCTGAGTGACGAACTCATTGGCCGGCGGCGTGGGCGCCAGACGCAGCACTTCACGCAGGAGCGGCCCCTTGGCTGCGCACAGGGCGCACTCCGTGCGACCTCTGAAAAGCGCGCTCATTTCGAGGTCGGAAAAGAGACTCGAAAACCGCCGGGGGCGGCGGCGTCCCGCTCGGCTTGCACCAACTCGACCCGCACGACGTCCGACTCGTGGTGATCGTGGTCGCGGATGTTCTTCGCGAAGGTGAGAAAGGCCGTGTCCTCCGGAAAAAACATGGCGTGCTCGACGAGGGGGGGGGTGAAGAACATCGTGCCCTGCCCGAACACCTGGTGGCGCGGCTTGTCGGTCGATCCGATCGGTCGCCAGTAGTACCAAACCGACCCCTTCACCACGTACGAATAGTGCCAGTCCGTCTTGTGATAGTGGTTCGCGCGAATCGCGCCGGGCACCGAGGTGATGATCGCTGCGCTGGTGAAGCGCTCGAGCACGAGATTCTGAATTACGCCGTTGGCGTTCACGAAAGGTTGGTCGAGCGGCACCGCCACCTGCTCGGGATAGGTTCCTCTGTCTACCAGCCCCGAGAACTCGCGGTTCGAAAGCATGTACGGAAGCTCCTTACTGAGGCGGGGGAACATATAACCTCCCCCGCATGCACGCAACCCGCAGAAAGGGTCGCGCCCTCCGGATCGTGAGTCCAACGGAGGGTCACCGGTCAGGGCGACAAACGCCAAGAACGGTCCTTCCCTGTCCGGGACCATCACGCTAGCATCCGCCGACCGCCGATGACGATCGCGGCTTCCCCGCTCCGCCATGCCTCGCTCCGCTCCAACGCTGGCCCTCCTCCATCACCAATTCGGTCCCTACCACTTGGCTCGAGCGCGCGCGTTGCGCCGCATCTACCCCGGCACGGTGCACCTCGTCCAGCTCGCGCACTCCGAGGCCATCCGGGCCTGGCGGGCAGACCCGGGTGACCTCGCCATCGAGACGGCTTTTTCCGGACAGCTCGAGACCGCGCCATCCAGCTTGGTCAGTGACGGTCTCCGGCAGATCCTCGAGCGGTTGCGGCCTTCTTCGATCGCGGTCGCGGGCTATGCACACCCAGCGATGCGCACGGCCGCTCGATGGGCGCGGCGCACCGGGACGAAAGCCATCCTCATCTCGGACTCGCAAGCACGTGACGTACCTCGCCGACGATGGAAGGAGCGACTGAAGCGGGCTTTCGTGTCCCGGCACTTCGATGCGGCCTTCGTATCGGGCGCATCGGCGGCCGCCTATGTCGAGTCGCTGGGGATCGCCGGGCACCGGATCTGGCGCGGTTACGACGTGGTCGACAACGCGCACTTTGCGGAGCGCGCCGCGCAGGCGCGCGCGAAGGCCGCAACAGAACGCGGGGCCCTGGGATTGCCGGCTCGCTACTTCCTGTTCGTCGGGCGATTCGCGGCGGAGAAGAATCTCGCCTTCCTGATCGAGGCCTTCGCACGCGCCTGCCGCGACCCCGCCTTCGAAGGTTGGTCGCTGGTCCTCGTCGGTAGCGGTCCCCTGCAAGCGGATCTGGCCGCGCGTGCCGCGCCGCTTGGCGCGCGGGTGTGTTGGGTCCCTTTCCAGCAGATCGATCAGCTCCCGACTTATTACGGACTGGCCGAGGGATTGGTGCTCCCCAGTCTGGTCGAGCCGTGGGGTCTGGTGGTCAACGAGGCCATGGCGGCCGGGCTGCCGGTCGTGGTCTCGCATCGGTGCGGCTGCGCGTCCGACCTCGTATTCCCCGGCGTGAACGGCGCCATCATCGACGAGAAGGACGCGGGTGGGCTGGCGGCGGCGCTCATCGCCTTATCGAAAGACGAGGCGCTCCGGCGGCGGTACGGCGAGCGCTCGGCACGTCTGGTGGAGTCCTTCTCGCTCGAGACATGGGCTGCGGCGCTGTCGGACTGCGGCCTCACGCTCGCGGGGCAACCGCGGTGACGCGAGAGTCGACGGGCCGCGCGACGGCCCCCGACCCCGGTCGGACGGGGATCTTGTTGGCCGTAGGCCCCTTACCTCCTCCGGTCAACGGCCTCTCGAAGGCCTTTGCCTTCGTGGTGGAGGGCATGAGCCAGCGCGGGTGGATCATTGACACCGTCGATCTCGCCGACCGGACCAAGGGGAGGGTGGGATCGTCGTTCTCGTGGGGACGGTTTGGCGCCGTGTTGGCCGTCTTGAGCCGCGTCATCCGACGCGCCCGGCGAGCGGACGTGGTCTATCTCACGATCTCGCAGTCGCGCCTCGGCTTCGCCAAGGACATGGTCGCGATCCGCTACGCGACACGTCTCGGTCGCCCGGTGGTCGTCCACATGCACGGCGGAAACTTCGGCGGATTTTACCGATCGCTGACCGCGCCGGAGCAGCACCTCGTCAAGGGAACCCTGGATCGATTGGCCGCGATCGTCGTGTTGACGGACAGCCTGAAACGCGACTTCTCGATGACCAACGGGTGGGCGGAGCGGACGGTGGCCATCGCCAATACCTGTGACGTACCGCCCGGTGGCGTTCGCCGTCCGCCGTCGGGCACGTTGCGCCTGCTCTTCTTGAGCGCTTTGATCCTCACGAAGGGATATCCCGAGGCCATCGCGGCGGCCGCCGAGATCGCGCGGCGGCGGCCCGATCTGCGGGTCACGATCGACATCGCCGGGGGTCTGGTGCCGGATCGCGATTTTCCAGGCCCAGAGGCTCAGCGCGAGGATCTGCGCCAGCGGATCGGGGCGATGCCCTCCAACGCGAGCGCGGTCGTCCATGGAGAGGTCGACGGCGCCCGCAAGCAAGCGCTCCTCGCTGGCGCCGATGTGTTCCTGCTGCCGACCCGCTACGTGAACGAAGGCCAGCCGATCTCCATCATCGAGGCGTTGACCGCCGGCTTGCCGGTCGTCGCCACCGACTGGCGCGGAATCCGCGAGACGCTGCCCCCTGTCATGCACGAGCTCCTGGTCCCTGCTCCCGACGCGGGCGCCATCGCGGATCGCCTGGAGCGCCTCGTCACCGACCCGCTCACCTATGAGGCCATGTCGCGAGCAGCCACGGTTCATGCGGAGCTGTTCCGCCCCGAGCGTCACCTCCAAGCCCTCGATCGAGTGTTGCGGGCGGCGAGGGCTGAGGTGACGGGCTCATGAGCGAGGTGGAGCAACCCCGAGGATCGGCGCCGCGTGCCCCGCTGAGCCGTCCCAAGCGTGCCCTCGTGCTCACGCTCGGAACGAACTTCGCGGTTCTGGCGCTGACGGTGGTGTCGGGGACCATGAACGCTCGCCTCCTCGGACCCGGAGGCCGCGGCGAGCTGGCGGCCATCCAAACCATTCCGTCGGCGCTCGCGAGCATCGCTGTGCTCGGTCTGCCGAGCGCAGTTGGATATTTCACCGCGCGGAATCCGCGCGAGGTGCGACGTCTCGCCGTCACGGGCGCGACCATCGCGGTGCTCTCGGCCATACCCTTCATGTGCATGGGTTATCTCGTGATGCCCCACGCGCTGCGGAGTCAGAGCGCGTCCGTCATCGACCGTGCGCGCCTCTATCTCCTGTTCACCGCGCTGCAAGGGGTGGCGCAGATGGCCTATTGGGGGCTGCAGGGACTGGGTAGATTCGGAACCTGGAACGTGCTCCGGATCGCCCCGAACGTGGCCGCCGTCCTCGCCGTTGGCTCGGCTTGGTGGTCCGGACAGCTCACGGCCGGCACCGTCGCAACACGTTTCCTGTTCCTAAACGTATGCGTCGTTCCCATCGCCTATGCAGCCCTGTGGCGCAGCTCGGAGCGCGACGCAGCCCCGGCGCCACCGCGCAAACGCGCGAAGGAGTTGCTTCGCTACGGATTGCCCACCGCGCTGATGGGTCCCGTCGGTATGGTGAATCTCCAGCTCGACCAGATGCTGATGGCCGCGTGGTTGCCGAGTGAGGAGCTGGGGCTTTACGCCATCAGCGTGTCGTGGAGTGGACTCCTCTCGCCCGTTCTCAGCGCCCTCGGATTGGTGATCTTTCCGCAGCTCGCTGCGGTCACGGACCCCGAAATGCGTCGGAGCCTGGTGGGGCGATCGCTGCGCGGCGCGGTGCTCATCGTGATCTGTCTGGGTATTGGGCTGGCGGCGGCCACACCTGTCCTCCTGCCACTGCTCTTCGGGCGCTCGTTCACGCGCGCGGTCCCGGCCGCGTTGATTTTGATCGCCGCCGGAATGATCCTGAGCGTCAACACGGTCTTAGGTGATATCTTGCGCGGTGTGGGGGCGCCCCGCTGGCCTCTCGTCAGCCAGTTCGCCGCGTTGCCGGTGACAGTGGTGCTGCTTGTCACGTTGCTTCCGCGCTGGTCGCTGGTCGGCGCCGGCCTCAGCTCGTTGGCGGCCTATCTCACGGCCGGGATCGTGTGCGTGATGGGGACCCGAATGGAGACCGGCCTGAGCATCCGCGTCATGCTGATACCCACGGCCGCCGACCTGTCGATGCTGAAGACGACTCTCCATCAAATGTGGCGGCGCAAACTCGGTTAGTTGAAGACGGAGCCGCCCACATCCGCTCCCGGAATGTGGACCTTCAAGCGACGTCCAGCACCCGCGCGTAACGTATCGCCATCTCGTCGATCGAAAAGGTGGTCAGAGCACGCTTCCGGGCCTGTTCGATTCTGAGAGGATCGCGGGGACTCCCCTGGGCGATGTAGCGGTCGAGAGCCCGCGCCATCGTCGCGGGGTCGGCCGCCGGAACGAGGTCGCCAAGTTGGCCGTCCAGGAGGACTTCGCGACAAGCGCCGACGTCCGTGGCCACGATCGGAGTCCGCGCGGCCATTGCTTCGATGAGCGCCACGCCCAGCCCCTCGTCCGGCTTGGCAGAAAACACGAAGACGTCCATCTGGCCGAGCAATTCGGGAACGTCTCGTCGTACGCCGAGGAGCTTGACCGTGTCGTCGAGATCCAGGTCGTGAATGAGACGCTGATACTCCGCTCGCCGGCTTCCCTCCCCCACGAGCCAGACCTCGATCGAACGGCCTTCCCGCCGAAGGAGGGCCGCCGCCCTGATCAGTGTCGGATGGTCCTTGTGAACTTCGTAGCGTGCCACCATGCCGATCACGAATGGCTTCGTCACCGGACCTCGTTCGAGGAGCCCCCCCGTCGGGGTGGCCCTTGACTCCGCCCGGCGCGAGAACGCTTCCACATCCACGCCGTTGTAGATCACCTCCGTCTCCGCCCGCGAAACGCCAAAGTGGTGGATGACCCCCTCTTGAATGTACGAGCTGCAGCAGATCAGTCGATCGGTGACCGGTCGACCGATCTGGATTAGGCAGCGAAATTTCGAAAGCGACCTCGGGTCTTGCCCTGCGGGCGGATAGTTGCCGACGTGAGCCGCCGTGCGAGGCACTCCAGCGCCGCGAGCCCCCGTGAACATGAAAGAGTGCCAGCCGAGCGGCATGGACAGCACGGCCTGAGGACGAAGGCGCCGACACAGCTCGTAAGTGGCCGTCGCCAGGCTCGAGAAGCGGCCCAAGCCGCGGACAGGGAGCCGCATCCGCTCGACTGCCACGCCGTGGTCTCGGAACTCCGGCGCCAAATCGTTGGGGCGATCAAGAAGCGTCACGATCGTGGGCTCGATTCCGAGGGCCATCCACCGGTCACAGAGATCCAGGGTCAGGACCGGCGTGCCCTCCGCGCAGAGTGACGGCAGAACCACCAGCACACGTGGCTCTCCACCGCCCGACCTTCGATCTCTCACGTGCCAGCCTCCGCATACGCGAGGCGTCGAAGGGAACATGTAGAGGAAAGGAGACGCAAGAAAGGAGCGAGGCGAGGAGGCCGCTCGGAGGCTGATAGCATGGTCAGCGGTCGAGCGACAAGCCTCGTACGTCCCACACCACCGCGTTCGGCGTGATCAGGATGGGGGGAGGCATGGCCAGCTCACCGAAGGGTTCGCCATCCCGACCGTTCTTGGGATGAAACAGGCGAAGCACGCGCCAATCGGGGCTGGCGCCGAGCCACCGATTGCCGTCCCAGATGACGTACGCGAACGGATGTCCCGCCTCGCGATAGACTTGAAAGAGCGCTCGCAGAGGGTTCGGTTGCCGAGCTATCCGCTCGAACATCTCGCGACTGGCCGTCAAGAAGTCGGCCGCGACGATCTCGGCATCGGAATAGAAGGCGATGTAGCCAGGCGTGTCGCCGACGAGGACGGCTTCGTCTCTCACGCCCGCGCTATTCAGAAACTTGGTCGGCGTGAACGCGAGCAGCCCTTCGACTTGCGAGTGGCGGCGCATCGCGATCAACCCCGCCACGCCTCCGAATGCAATGGCCGCCGCGACGAGCTTCGTCATCATCCGGCCCGGGACGATTCGAGCCACGATGCTGTCCAGACATATCGCGGCCAACATGACGTTGAGGACGTAGTACCAGTACCACTCTGAATACGAGCCAAAAAGAGAGGTATATACGTCGTGGGCCAGACATCCCAAGAGCAGCGGAGCCACCAACTGTCGCCTCCCTGCCCAGGCCCGAAACGACAGCAACGCAAGCACGATGGGCCCGTGGCCGAAGAGGTTGTTGTAGCCACGGAATGCGCCCAGCAGCGAAGGGGACTCTGTCATCGTGCGCAGGCGGGGGAAGCTGGATTTCATCCAACCGCTGACGGGCAGCAGGCCCCCGAACCAGATGACGTTGGTGAGCAGGTACGCTAGCAACGCCACGCTGAAGGCGGCGACGCCGATGAAGATGCGACGATGCGGCACCCGAGGTGAGCGAGCGATCAAGAGCCACGCCGCGACAGCGCCGATCCAGAAGAACGAATCTAGCCGCGCCAAGACCACCACGGCGGCCAGCAAGCCAGTCAGGAGCGCCTCCCGATCGCTGGCCAGCGCGTCGTCTTCCGACAAGCGCACCAGGAGGGTGCTCGCGGCGGCAAAGAGGGCGTGCCCCTCCGAGCCCAGGAGACCCATCACCCCCACGAAGAGCACGGGCACGCCAGCGACGAGGGCAGGACTCGCGTGCAGGGCGCGCGCCAGCTTCAGGAGTTGCCGGGTCCCCCACAGGAGGCACAACGCGGCCGGTACGACGACGAATCGCGCGGACTGCAAGCTGGAGGGCCGTATGCGCTGGCATAGCCACGCCCAGGCGTACAGAAGGTAGAGCCACAGGGGATGGAACCCGTTGGTCGGGAAGATGCCCGAGAAGGTCTGGCCTTGTCCCCGGGCGAAACGCCGCGCGGACACGAGGTAGAAGTAGGCATCCTCGGTGACGAAGGCCGTCGGATTGAATGCCCAGAAGGCGACCACCAAGACGGCGAGCGCCCACACGGTCACCGGCCCTTCCCTCCCGACCGACGCGGCGGTCGGCACCGACGGCATGGCCCGCTCACTCGATATCCGAGTGGTGATCATCTCCCGTCGCGGCACGAAGGATCATCGTGAGACACGCCGCGAAGAGCCTTGATCAAGAGACGCAGATCAAGGCAGCCAGACCGGCTGAACATTCGCGGCAGGCTAGCGCACGAGGTCTCGACCCACAAGGTCGGATCAGCGGCTTCGCGGAGTGGTGGACAGACACCATCCGGCTCGCTCCTGGCGGGAACCGTGAGCTATCCTTCCCCGCTTGGATCGAAACGACAGCTCCCCCGCTTCACGATGACGCCCGTGACGACTCAGCAGCCCTACCGCAGCGAACTTTCTGTTCGGAACCGTGTCGCGCGCGGCATCTGGGAACTTGCATGGGCGGTCTTTTGCCGGCTGAGCCCGCGCCCCTTCCACGTCTGGCGACGCCTGTGGCTGCGCCTGTTTGGCGCCCACGTGGATGGTACCGCGGCCATCTACCCAAGCGCGAAGATCTGGGCGCCCTGGAATCTTCAGATGGGGCCTCGGAGCGCGCTCGGCGACTGCGCCGATTGTTACAACGTCGATCGCATCACGATCGGAGAGGACGCGATCGTCAGCCAGTACGCCTTTCTGTGCACGGCCAGTCACGACATCAGCGATCCGGGACGCAAGCTGACCACGGCGCCCATCGTCCTGGGCCCCTGGAGCTGGGTGTGCGCGGGCGCCTTCGTGCACCCCGGGGTCACGTTGGGCGAGGGCGCGGTGGCAGGAGCTCGGTCAGTCGTGACCCGCAATGTAGCGCCCTGGACCGTGGTGGCCGGGAACCCGGCGAAGGCGATCAAGATGCGGGTGTGGGCCGGTCGCATCGCCTCCGAGACCAGAGACGGGAACGGCGAATGAAGCCGATTGTCGAGCTTTGGTCGTCAGTCGAGCTCGGCGCGTTCGGGCGCGGGTTGCTCCGCAATCTGGAAGACGTGGGGTTTGACACGCGCCATCGCTTCGAGGTTGGCGAGGAACGATATCGCGGCGCCCGCGCCCCCCTGGCGCGCGGCCGAGTCCGCTGGAGGTCGTACGTTTCGTATCCCCTGAGTCTATGGGCGCGCCTGCGAAACGAGGCCCCTCCGGATGTGCTCATCGTATGCACGAACACGTTTTTCGCGCCCGCCGTAGCGCTGTGGAGCGCGCGATCGCGTGTTCCCATCGTGAATTGGGTCTTTGACTTGTATCCTGACGTGCTCGTGGAGGGGAAGAAGATCCGGGGTGGGGGAGCGCCCGAGCGTTTGCTGGCTGCATTGACCCGAGCGACGTTCGCCTCCGCCTCGGCGAGTGTATTCCTGGGTGAGCGCCTGCGCGGTCATGCGGAAGAGCGATACGGTCCCTGCCTACGCAGTCGTGTCATTCCTGTCGGGGCAGACGGTGATGTCTTCGGTGAGGTCCAGCCCACACTCCGTGAACCCGACGAGCCGCTGCGGGTCCTTTACAGCGGCAACCTCGGCCGGATGCACGATACACAAACCGTGGCGAGCCTGATCGCGAATCCCGGGACCTCGTCCTGGAGAATCGCGTTCCGGGGTCACGGCGCGGGAATCCAGGAACTGGCACCTCTCGCGGCAGGGGCGGATGGGCGCGTCACCTTTGGGGGGAGCCTACCCGAGGCCGAGTGGGCTGCGGCCATGAAATCGGCAGAGGTGGCTCTGGTGACGATGAGGCCCGGCGCTGAGCGCCTGGTCATGCCGAGTAAGACCTATAGCGCGATGATGGCGGGACAGGCCATCCTGGCGGTGTGCCCCGTCGATTCGGATCTGGCAGAGACCGTGCGGCGGGACGACGCAGGATGGGTCGTGGCACCAGGCGACTGGCTAGGCCTGCGGGATGTTCTGAGCGCCGCCACTGCCAATCCCCAGCTGGTTCACAGGAAGCGCCTGAACGCGCTGCGTGCGGGGCGGGAGCGCTACGACCAGAGAGTCGTCGCAGAAGCCTGGATCGACCTGATATACGAGCTGATCGGAACGCAGACGCCGTCTAGCGAGCTTCGCGCGCGCGGGAAGGCGGCGCCTGCCCAGCGGGCCTTCCCCCGCCTTCTGACCAGGCTGGACGTCAAACACGAGCCGGCGCCTTCGAAGAGGTGGTCGGAAGGTGTTATCGAGTACAATCTCGAGGCCCAAGCGTATCGGGGTGCGTTGTCAAATGGATGAGTACGGGTTAGCCGTCTTCATAGATGTCTCGACGGTAGTCTTGTGTGTGGGGCTGTTGTTCCGCTTCGGTGATCTCCGCTTGTCGCACCCGGCGGTCCCCTACACCATCTTCCACGTTCACACCATCACAATCCGTCTGGTCGGCCTTCTGAACGGAGCGCCGACACTATATTCGAACACGTTTCTGGACTTCGCGCCGGTGCGTCCGGAAGAGATCGTGCGTGCGACGCTGTACGCAGACATCGCATTGTGGCTCGTAACGCTCGTCTGGATCGGCATCAACCTCATCCGACGCCCTCGCGTGCGAGAGAACCCGATCATGCTCGACGGGCGCCTGCTGCGGCCGATTCTGATCGTCGCCTTCTTCGTGGGCGTGGTCGGTATCCGTCTGGCCGCCAGGGTGCCCGGTGTAGACGCCTACGACTGGAACCCGTCGAACGTCTGGTCAACGAGCTCATATGTCTACATTCTCCCTTCCTGGATGGGTCTCGCCGTCCTCGGGCACATTTACTTCTATGGATTTCGAAGGTGGACCTTCGTTCTGCTCGCCATATATCTCGTCCTGATGGCCGTCCAGGGGGGTATGAGATTTCGCTTCATCATCGGATTTCTACTGGCGGTGCAGATCTGGGTCGAGCATCGGAACCGCAGGTGGCCGTCGCGGGGGCTGTTCCTGGGAATGGTCGTGGTGGCCCTCCTCTTCTTCCCGATGAAGGCCATTGGCGGTCTGATCCAAACTGGTGGCTCGCTGGAGGAACTGTCCGAGGCCGTTACCCGCTCGGTGACGGACGTCACCGAAGGCGCCGCGGGTGATCAGATGTTCCTGGATGAGTACGCGAGCGGTTTGACCCTCATCGATCTCCAGGGGAAGAAATATATGGGTTCGATCTACCTGCCCATCCTCACGTTGCCCATTCCCCGCTTCCTGTGGCCCGACAAGCCAGGGCTCAGTGACCACATGTCAGACATCTCGACTCTTCAACGCCCCATGGGCGCGTCCGGCATGATTATCACGTATCTGGGTGAGTCCTATGCCAACTTCGGGCTGGCGGGCATATTCCTGGTCCCGCCCATTCTGGCGCTCTTCCTGGGCCTGTTCTACCAAGCCGCCTATGAGGCTCCCCGCGAATCAGTGATTCACTTTTCGTACCTTCTCCTTTCTGTAAACCTGATTCAGAATTTCAGGGATGGTCTCTTGTCTATCATTGTTTTCACCTTCGTGAACATGATGCCGTTGATGATCATCGTCCTCGTCCACCTCGGCGCCGCGACAATTCGGGGCCGGCGAGAGGCGGAGCTGCGTCGCTTTCTCGGGTCCCCAGGAAATACCTGACCCGCAGCCCGCATGTCCGCCGAGGCGTGTTCGCGCCTGCGAATCGGAGATCAAGATCGCTTTGGCGCCGCGGCGCCGCGACCAGACCGCCGGAGGGCCAGGGTCGGAAGTTTCACCGAGGCTTAGCCCTGGAATACAGGATGTAGGTTCCGTAGCCGACTCCCCGCAATGAGGCGGTGTCGAAGGCGGTCGCCTCACCGACGCGTATTTCTCTGGATTTGACGAAACCGGCCGCGACCAGCGGATCGGTCACGGCCGCCGGATCCGTCGCGTGGACGATCGCCTCGTCCAGGCTCTCATAGAAGCGTGCCGATTCGGCCGGGGTGAATGGGCCATAGGGGACGAACATCTCCCAACCAGCCGCCCGGCCCGCATAGTAGAACTCCCACGCGCCAAGATAGATCTTGCGCGCACCAGAGCCTATGTCGTGGTCCGCGGCGGCCCAGATGAGCTCTGGCTGGCGCGCCCTTCGGCTGGCCCAGGCGTTGGCGGGACGCGCCAGCAGCGACAATCCGGAGGCCCACAGCAACACCAGGGCGACTGCACCGACGCGCAGCCGTCGCCAGGAGCGCCGAGATCTCTTCTCCATCTCCTCCGCGCCCTGCGCCACCAGGATCATCATGTAGGGAAGCAGGTAGACCACGCGCCCGGCGTAGACCTGCGTGGGCAACATGACCGCCAGCGTCGCCGCGGCGGCAATCGTGACTGGCAGGTTGCGCCTGAAGAAGACCGCGCCCAAGGTCAGCAAGGGGAGAATCGGGCTCAGCTTGAAAGCCAGCGGCAGGCCGGCGAGGCCCGACAAGATTCGCCTAGGCAACGAGCCTTGATTCAGATAGGCGTCCTTCGATACGAAGACGTCATGCCATACGGTCGTGATCTGGCCGAGCATTGGGAGGAGGCAAAGCAGGACACCGACCAGCCCCCCCGTCGCGACCAGCAGCGCGCGTCGGGCCACCGCGCGTCGCCCGGTGGATATCGCGCCCTCCACGAGATCCGCGAGCAACAGAGGATACAAGTAGAACGCCGACGGCCAAACGAAGAAGCCGACGCCGGCAAGGACTCCGGCGCCTGCGAAGTAACGCCACGCTGCGGGCGACGAGGCGTCCGCGCGCTCGGCTCCGCGCCGCGCCGCCAGACACGCCCCAAACATGACGGCGAATACCCAGCTGTCGACCCGAGCCCCGCGATAGCTGGCCACGAACTGCGGATCGAGCAACAGGACCACGCTCCACACCCAGGCCGGCCACCACGAGAAACCCCGCGCCCGCAGCCAGCCATACGCCAATGCCGCCGCCAGCAGTGCCCCGGCGATGGTCGACACGCGCGGTCCAGATGGCGAGGGCGCAGTGATGTGGTAGGCCATCTCCTGCATCGCGGGACCTAGATAATTGATGAACGCGATGGGCCGTCCGGCGGCGATCCAGCTCAACGACCAGGGCTTGTCGGGCGACGCCGGCTGCAACGTCTGGCGGCCGAGGTCGACGATTTGCACCTCGTCCTGCCAGATCGGTGGAGAGATACGAATGGTCATCAGGTGAACCCCGAGAACCACCGCGACGGTGACCAGCGCTGCCACCCGTCTCTCGGAAGGTTGCATTCCCCACGTCTTCAGACGTTCCAGCGCCCGCTGCATGGCCGCGGAGAGTATCTCAGGACGGCTGACGGTGTCTCCAGCGGAGTTGCGACTGGGCCATTTGCGAAAAGGCGCTTCGCGTGGCAGTTGACTCCCCTGCCGACGATGCTAAAAATGCGCGCCTCGCAAACACGAATCGATCTCGAGTGGTCCGTCTTTCGACGCGCGGTGCTTCCTGACGGGGGGCGCGTACAGGGTCGGGTTCCTGGATAGTGGTTAGTCATGGTGCTCCTCAACGACTTCGTTCGCCAGTGGGCGGACGTTCGCGACGATGTGGCTGCCGCCGTCGAGAAATTCGGCGCCTCCGGTCACTACATCCTCGGCCCGGGAGTCGCCGAGTTCGAACGGCGGTTGGCCCTCGAGTGTAAGCGCGAGTACGCGGTCGGGGTCGGAAACGGCCTCGACGCCCTCGAGATCGGCCTGCGTGCGATCGGCTGCGGCCCCGGCGACCGCGTGTTGACGACGCCGCTCAGTGCCTTTGCGACGACGCTGGCCATCCTGCGCGCCGGGGCCATTCCGTGCTTCGTCGACGTGGACGCGAATGGGCTGGTTGATCTGGACTTGGCGGACCAGGTGCTCGCACAGGAGCCGGCCATCAAGGCTTTCGTTCCCGTCCATCTCTATGGTCGCACCCTCAACCTCGGCCGGCTGCGGGCCCTGATGGACACTCGCGGCAGCCAGGTGATCGAAGATTGCGCCCAGGCCATCGGCGCGACCTACGGCGGGATCCCGGCGGGCACGGTCGGGGTAGCGGCCGCGCTCAGTTTTTATCCGACCAAGAACCTCGGCTGCTTCGGCGATGGTGGCGCTCTGCTGACGAACGATGCGGCGCTCGATCGCGCGGCCCGCGCCTTGCGCAACTACGGACAGAGCGCACGTTACGTGCATGATCAGGTCGGCCTCAACAGCCGACTTGACGAGATGCAGGCGCACCTCCTGCTGGCGGCTTTGCTGCCGCGGCTGCAAGGGTGGACCGATCGCCGTCGCCTGATCGCTTCGGCCTATTGCCGACGAATCACGAACCCCGCGCTCGAGTTGCCCTCGATCGAGGGCCCGGATGGCTCAGGGGCGGTCTGGCACCTGTTCCCGGTGCTCGTCGCTCAAGGCGAGCGCGCGGCTTTTCAGGCGAGCCTCGAAAGCCGCGGCGTCCTGACGGCCGTTCACTACCCCACGCTCATCTCCGACCAGCGCGCCCTCCGAGACAGGGGGACGTTCGAGATCCTCACCCCTCTTGTCCGCGCTCAGGCCTTTGCGTCGCGCGAGGTGTCGCTGCCGATCCACCCGTACATGACCGAAGCCGAGATCGAACTCGTCGTCGACGCGTGCAACGGCTGGATCCCCACGTGATCTCGATCGTCATTCCGGTCTACCGCAACGCCGCCAACATCGCGCCCCTGCTGGAGGCGCTCGGCGTCCTGCACGTCGAGATGGGGCGAAGCTTCGAGGTCGTCTTCGTCGTGGACGGCAGCCCCGATCGCTCGTACGCGCTCCTGCGCGAGGCCCTGCCACGTCAGCCGTTCCAGTCGAAGCTCCTGCTGCTGAGCCGCAACTTCGGTTCCTTCGCCGCGATTCGCGCCGGGTTGGCCCATGCCTCCGGCGACTACCTGGCCATGATGGCGGCCGACCTGCAAGAACCGCCGGCGCTGATCAAGCAGCTATGCGACACGCTGGCCATGGGCGATTGCGACGTCGTACTCGGCACCAGGGAAGGCCGCGAGGATCCGTTGTTGGCGCGCCTGGCGTCGACCGTGTTCTGGTGGCTCTACCGACGGCTGGTGCAAAGGCGAATGCCGCCCGGGGGGATGGACGTGTTCGCGTGCACGCGCGCGTTCGCCGACCGCCTTCTGCAAATGCGCGAGGCAAACTCCTCGCTCGTCGGGCTGGTCATCTGGATGGGTTATCGATCGAAGACCATCGCGTATCGTCGCCAGGCGCGCCAGCACGGCAAGAGCGCCTGGACGTTCGCTCGCAAGTGGCGCTACTTCCAGGACAGCATCTTTGCGTTCACCGATCTGCCGTTCCGATTGCTGTCGACGATGGGGGCGGTGGCGGTCGTCGGGTCTCTGCTCCTGTCCACGCTGGCCATCATCTCGCGGGTTTCCGGTCGAACGCCCGTTCCGGGTTATACCATCACGGTCATCCTGATCATGTTCTTCGGCGGGATCAACTCTATCGGACTATCCGTGCTCGGCGGCTACTTGTGGCGCGCCTTCGAGAACACGAAGGCGCGCCCGAACTATCTGGTCGCCGTCGCGGACAGCTATGCACCGGCGGCGGCCGCGAAGGGGAGTGATGGACCGATCACGTGATTTCTTTCGGCACGAGAAGGCTTTGGTGGAAAGCGAGGCAATCGGCGCCGGCACCCGCATCTGGGCTTTTGCCCATGTGCTGCCGGGGGCGCGGATCGGCGCGGACTGCAATATCTGCGACGGGGTCTTCGTGGAAGGCGATGTCGTCGTCGGCGACCGCGTCACCGTCAAGTGCGGCGTTCAGTTGTGGGACGGGGTGGTCCTGGAAGACGACGTCTT
>Ga0207694_10002371_pt1 | contig 15403 bp, 14 predicted proteins | sample KBSC34metaG_FD_184353 | JGI IMG/M metagenome (GOLD analysis project Ga0207694, IMG submission 184353) | Corn rhizosphere microbial communities from Kellogg Biological Station, Michigan, USA - KBS C3-4 metaG (SPAdes) (version 2) | ecosystem: Host-associated > Plants > Roots > Rhizosphere > Soil...
GGATTCCAGGAACTTGAAGGTGGTCCCGCCGTCGCGGCGGATGACCGTGCCGGCCGTCGGCTCGGGGAAATGCGCGGCCAGCAGGATGGTGCCGGTATCGGCGAACGTGTCGACGAAATGACGGCGCACCTTGAGCCCGGCCACCGGATCGTCATCGACATTCATGTGGAGTGTCGGGTCCTGGATCTGCGCCGGGTGGTGGAAGACGTCGCCGGTGAAAATGGCGTGCGGGTGGCCGCCCCCGCATTGGGCATGCAGCACCATGGTGCCGGGCGTATGGCCGGGGAAGCCTTCCATCCACACGCCGTTGCCGACCTCCCGCTCCACGACATGGCCGGTGCGGACCAGCTCGGCCTGGCCGGAATTCAGCACCGGCAGGATGCTGTCGTCATAGGCTTCGCGGGTCAGGATATATTGCGGATGGTCCGGCGGCAGATTGCCGTAATGGGCAACGTCGGCCTCCGACATCAGGTAACGGGCATTGGGGAAGGTCGGCACCCACACGCCGTTCTCCAGCCGCGTGTTCCAGCCGACATGGTCGCTGTGCAGATGGGTGCACATCACCACGTCGATATCCTCGGGCTTCAGCCCAAGCTTCGCCAGATTGCCCAGATAATCGTGCTTCAGCATGTTCATGCCGGCCATGATGCCGGTGCGCGACTTGTCGTTGCCGTTGCAGGTGTCGATCAGGATGTTGAGGATGCCGGTCTGCAGCACGAAGGAGTGCATGCTGAGGGCGAACATCCGCGCCGGCAGGTCGCCGCAGCGCGGATCCATCGCCCGCGCCAGCGCGTCGAACCGCGCCTCCGTCATGCCGTCGAACAGCTGCATCGGCACCGGCATGTTGTCGGTGGATTCGACGAATTTGCGGATGGTGAAATCGCCCAGCGCGATCGGCTGCATGGCTCGCTCTTCCCCTGTATCGTTCTGTTTGTCGCCGGACGTTAATCGCCGCGGCAATTGCTGTCTAATTGAATTGCGGCAGGATTTCCTCACGCAGCATTGCCAGCGAATTGCGATAGGGCTCGGGCTCGTCCAGATGGTCGTAGACGACCTGCAGCAGGCAGCCGAAATCGCCGACCCGGTCGCGTAAGGCTGCCAGCTTTTCCGCCACGGTCCGGGGGCTGCCGATGATCCAGACCCGGTCGGCGAGATATTCAACGGTCACGTCGGAATCGGGCACGCTCTGGTCATGCTTGCAGCCTGAGACATAGCCGTTCTCCCGCATCAGCGGCAGCATATAGTTCCGCCAGCACTCGCCCATTGGTCCCTCGATGGCCCAGCGCCGTGCCTCTTCGTCCGTCTCGGCGATGAAGATCTCGCAGCCGATGCGCCAGTCCTTGCGGTTCGGGGTCAGGCCGGCTTTCTCCGCCCCCTCGGTATAGACCCGCCAGTGCGACATCAGATGGTCGGGGCTCCAGCACAGGCTCATCGGGATCAGGCCGCGCGTGCCGGCGAAGCCCAGGGTGGGCGACGAACCGCTGAGACCGGCGATGGCGACGCGCGGATAGGGCTTGGTCAGCGGTTTCAGGTGGAAGGCGAGGTTGGGCCCGATCGGCTCCGGCCGGCCGCCCTTGTAGAAACGCCCCTCATGCTTGAACGGGCCGTCGATGGTCCAGAACTTCACCATCAGCTCGAAAGCCTCGATCATCATGTCGCGGTTTTCACCGGCCGAGGCGTCGACGCCGAACATGGTGAAGTCGGTCGGAATCCCGCCCGCGCCGATGCCGCACATGAACCGGCCCTTGGAAATATGGTCCAGCCAGGCGATGCGGTGGGCCAGCTCCGCCGGCACGTGATAGGGCAGCAGGAAGGCGCCGGCGCCCAGCCTGATCCTCTCGGTCTGCATCAGCGCCTGGGCAATCAGGAGGTCGGTCGCCGGCAGCGGCTCGCGCTTGCAGGTGAAGTGCTCGCCGATCCAGGCCTCGTGGAAACCCTTGCGGTCGACGAAGGCCAGCGTGTCGAGATTATGGGAATGGCCCTCCGCATAGTCGCGGTGCATCGGGTGGTTGGGCATCATGAACAGGCCGACTTCCATAAGGCGTTTCCTCCGACTGTCTTTTCTTTCCTTGCAATGATAGCAGCCATGACCTTGAAAGGCTTGCGGCCCGACGGCGTTTGCGGTCCCGTCGCAAGCATTCAAGACTGAAAGATCAGCGGGCGGGAAGGAGATTCGACATGCGGACGATCGGTGTCATCGGCGTGGGAAGCATGGGGCGGCCCATCGCGCTCAACCTGATCAAGGCCGGCTATACGGTCAGCGTCTGCGATATTCGCGACGAGGCCCTGGCGCTGTTCCGCGGTGACGGGGTCACTGCCGTCACTCAAGCCAGGGACCTAGCGGCGTGCGACATGGTCATCGTCATGGTCGGCAACGATGCCGACGTGCGTGACGTGACGGTCGGTCCCGGCGGCCTCATTGAGGCAATCGATCCGGCGAAAGCACCGCTGGTCTCGATCATGAGCTCGGTCCTGCCGCGCACCGTCACCGATGCTGCCGCGGCCTTGGGAGCGAAGAACGCCATCGTCGTCGATGCGCCGGTCAGCGGCGGCCCGGTGCGGGCGGCGGAGGCGGCGATCAGCATCATGGCCGCCGGCTCGGATGAGGTCTTCGCCAGGATCGAACCGGTTTATGCCGCGCTCGGCCGCCCGATCTTCCGCTGCGGCCCGGTCGGTTCGGCGGCGGGGGTCAAAATCGTCAACAACATACTGGGCGTCGCCAACATGCTGCTGATGAACGAGGCCGTGCATCTGGCGGCGACCGTCGGCATCGACCTTCCGTTCCAGCTCGGCGTCATGGAGGCGAGTTCCGGGCGCACCTGGGCGACGAGCAACTTCGACGGCTATCGCAGCCTGATGCACGCCAATTCCGACGATCCCGACGTGACCCACAGGTTGCTCGCGATCCTGCGCAAGGATCTGAAGCTTGCGACCACTCTGTCGAAGGAGGTCCAGGTGGCGACGCCGGTTCTCGACGCGGTCAGCAAGGCGACCGATGCGCTGGACGGCGGCGACCTCAATGCCCGCTGGCAGGCGTTATGGCGGGACCGCTAGCGGCAGGTCATTCCGGTTGCCGGATATCCCTGAATGGAAGGGTCGTGCGTGACCTTGCAGGACTTGATCTCCGGCGGCAGCGGCATGGAGACGATGATCGACGTGTTCGAATAGCCGCAGGTCAGCCAGACCGGCGTATCCTTGGAGCCGTTGAAGGTAAAGACCTGATATTTGCGTTCGTCATGGTCCGGGGCCAGCCAGCCGATCTCGGTCGGCGGCCCGTCCGAAAACGCAATCCGCTCCAGTTCCACTTTCTCCGCGGCGGACAGGTCGGTCGTCGGCGGGTTGCCGTCGACATAGGCGTGGAACCCGTCCGGGATCACCGTCGGCTTCTGCGACACTTCGATGGTCTTCGGGCAGGAGGGAGCGTTTGCGGCGCCGCACGTGCCTGCCAGGGTCATGGCAAGCAGGAGCGGCAATAAGGGCTGAACAGATTTCTTCATCATTGGCCTCCGCCCCATGTACGAAAGCCGCCTTGTTCCAGATCGGGCGACCGCACTCAAGTTGCGGTTTTATGGCAGACTCAGGCCACCTTCCCCATCGCTGCGGCCTCGGGCCCCTCGGGATAGAACTGGCTGTACCACTTCCGGTATTTCAGGATCGGCCCGTCCGATGCCGCCAGCATCGGCCGGGGGAAATAGGTTTTCCGTTCCCAGATGATGACATCCTGCTCCAACTGGCGGGTGATCTCGGGGCCCAGCCCGGCGAAGATCTGCTTCAGCCCGTCCATCGGCATCGGATTATTGGCATCCGGCACGATCCGGTGCAGCGAGCGGATGGTCAGCGTGCCTTGGTCGATCGGGGTAACATAGACCGAGTTTTCGACCGTCAGGTTCGGGAACGGCTTGCCCCAGGACAGGTTGCGGCCATAACCGGGGCCGTAGAAGGCGACCTCGCCGCGGAAATGGTCCATCGCCGGATCCGTCTCCATGTCGCGTGTGCGGAAGGTGAAGACCAGGTTGTGCGGCCCGTCGCTGCGCGGATCGACTTCGCCGGACAGCTGCCGCGTGGCATGCACGGTGTTGAAGTGCAGCCAGTCGGCGCCGTTCTCCAGTATTTCCTGGGGATAGGTCTTGATGTTCTCGTACGTCTTGATGCCTTCCAGCTCGGGCACCGGCGTCTTTTCGAAGTCCGGCATCTCCCATCCCGGCGGGCGGCCGTTCAGGTCGTACCAGACCAGGATCATGCCGTTATGCTCGGCGGTCGGCCATATCCTGAGGCGGGCCTGGGCCGGCACCGGCGCGAAGGGTACGCTGACGCAGCGGCCCGAGGCCTCGAATTTCCAATGATGGAAGGGGCAGCGGATGGTCTCGCCCTCGACCTGCCCGCCATAGCCCAGATGCGCCCCCAGATGCGGGCAATAGGGATCGGTGACGACGGCCTGACCGGCCTCGGTCCGGAACAGGACGAGGTCGGTGCCGAAATAATGGATCGGCTTCACCTCACCCGCGGCCAACTCCCCCGAGGCGGCGACGGCGAACCAGCCGGTGGGGAAATGGACGTAGGGGAAAGCGCTCAGGCCGCTGTCGGGCATCGCCTTACTCCACCTTATCCCACACCTCGACATACGACATCTTCTTGCCGTCATGGACCGAGCTGCCCTCGATCGTCAGCTTTTTGCCGACGATCGTGTAGGTTTCCGCACCCTCCTCCTTGGTGTCGTCCATGATGTAGCGATTGTGGAATTTGTTCTCGCCGAGACGGGAAAAGGCGAATGACATCCACTGCGACGCATGGCGCATCTTGTCGTCGAAAGGCGCCTCGAGGTGCCAGCTGAAAGTCTTGCCGTTGATCGGCGTCACCGTCTGTGAAACGGCGAGCCCGTCCTTGTCGATCTTGCTGATCACCATCGTCTGCTCGGTCGCGTAATAACCGGTCTCGTAATGGGACTCCGCCTTGTTCCAGACGTATTTACCAACGCCCGCGCCGTCCTGGGCATGGGCTTGGGCCACGATGGCGAGCACGGCGGCGGCTGCTGACAGAATGACTTTGCGCATGATCTTCCCCCTGATTGTTTTGTTGCAAACTACGGACGGCCGGTGAAGGCCCGGCCGGGTCTCTCACCCGTGGCTTTGCCGTCGATGAAAATCGGTGTGCCGCCGACCAGGGTCGCGCGGAAGCCGGCCGGCTTGCGCACGAACCGCCACGAACCGCCGGGCACGTCGAAGGCCTTTTCTTCCGGATGCATCTCGATCTCGTCGAGCGCGAAGACGTTGATGTCCGCCTTGCGGCCGACCTCGATGATGCCCCGATCCTTCAGCCCGAAGCAGCCGGTCTGCCGCCCGGTCAGCGAATGCACCGCGTCTTCCAGCGAGATCTGCTTGGTGTCGCGGACATAGTGGGTCAGCAGATAGAGCGACTGGCCGCCGCCTTCGAACAGCTGCAGATGCGCGCCGGTGTCGTTGGGGCAGGACAGGGCATAGGGGTCCTTCACCAGCTTCCGCACCGCGGGCTCGTCGATCGAATCCCCTTCCATCGACAGGATCGATCCCAGCCCGTTGGCCTGCAGCCAGTTGGCGAGAGCGTCCGACGGGTGCAGCCCGTGATCGCGGGCATATTGGCCCAGCGAGACGCCGATGGGTCCGGCGCCGGTCTCGGAATAGGACAGCTGGATCACGTCCGGCCGCTCGAACGGATAGCCGGGAGGGCCGCGGTGATGATCCATGTCGTGGCGCGCCTTCGCCCGCCATTCCGGATCGGCCAGGATCGCCTCGCGCTCTCCCTTCGGCGAATACATCATGTCGTGCCAGGCCGGCATCCATTCGAAGAACAGCGACTTGTCGAAATTGAGGAAGATCGAGATCGGCTTGGGCGCGAAAGTGGTCCAGAAATCGGCCCCGCCGTCGCGCAGCCTTTTATGCAGGTCCATCCCCATGGCGACATATTCGGCACTGCGGGTGCTGGTCGGCATGGTCAGCCACACGGCGCGCACGCCGCGCGGACCGGCGATGCCGGCCATCCGCTCCATGTCGCCGGCGAAATGGTTGGGCTCGGCAAAGCGCGCCTCGATCTGGGCGACGGCGTTGGGATAGCGGGCCAGCACGTCGAACAGCGCCGCGAACTCGGCATCGTCGGCGACCCGGCTCGGGATCGGGCGGTGATGCTGGTCGTTGTCCATCAGGTTGGTCGACAGGCCCAGCGCGCCGTTGCGCATCGCCTCGTCCAGCAGCTCGGCCATCTGGGCGATCTGCTGCGCAGTCGCGACTTCGCTCCAGGCGGTCTCGGCCATCACCGCGACGCGCAGATTCACATGGCCGACGAAGCCTTCCAGGTTGATCGAGATCGGGTTGGCGCCGGCGATCCGCCGGTACTCTCCAAACGACATGCCCCAGCCCCAGGGCACATGCTCCTCGAAGGCGGAGACGGGCAGGTCCTCCAGATAGCAGAACAGCTCGATGACCTCCTTGCCCAGCTTGGGCGGGACGGGGGCCATGGTGATCCCGCAATTGCCCATGACGGCGGTGGTGGTGCCATAGCCGGGGATCGGGTCCATGTCCGGCGCCCAGAACATCGCGCCGTCGAGATGGGTATGGCTGTCGATGAAGCCGGGCGTCACATAGGCGCCCGCGGCATCGATGATGCGCTCGCCGTCGGGTTTCAGATTGGGGCCGACTTCGGCGATCAGCCCGTTGCGGATGCGGATATCCGCTTTGAAGCCGTGAGCACCGGTGCCGTCGATGACCGTGCCGCCGCGAATCAAGGTGCCGCTCATGGCCTTCCCCCTAAAAACCGCGCCCGCTCCAGGTCGAATTCGGCGCCGGTCAATTAATCATATCATGGCGTATGATTGTCAATTTGGAATCCAGGCGCGCTCTGCTTTATCAAACTGAAACGATCGCATGACAGGACGCCTTGTGCCCGGACCTCTTGAGAAACACGCTGAAATGCCGCCACCTGCCCGCCGTACGGGGCGCCCCACCCAGAGCGACGCCAAGCTGAGGAGCGAAATGCTGATCGGCGTCGCGACCGACTTCTTCGTCGAGCACGGCTTCAGCGGCAGCACGATCGAGGCGATCGCCCAGGCGGCCAACATGGGCAAGCAGGCGGTCTATACGCGCTATACCGACAAGGAGAGCCTGTTCGTCGCGGTCGTCGAAAAGCTGAAGGACAAGCCCGTCTTCACCGAAATGCCGTCCGACGACGGCAGCCCGGTCGCGGAAGGCTTGCCGCGCCGCATCCGGGCGATCTTTACCGACGCGATGAGCCCGCAATCGGTTACGATCAGCAAGCTGGCGATGCGCGAGGGCCATCGTTTCCCTGAGCTGATGCCGCTCCTGATCGAGGGCACGGCCGAGCGTTACGGCAGGCCGCTTGCCGCCTATCTCGAAGCCCGCAAGCGCGCGGGCGAGGTCAGGGACATCGACACGCCGCAGGTCACGGGGATGATCCTGGATATGGTTCTCGCCGATGTCACGCGCGCCGCGTTCAGCGACCCGCCGGTCGTCGATGTCGACCCCGAAGCCAGCACCGACCGGATCGCCAGGCTGATTTTGCAGGGGATATCAAGCCGCTGACCAGGCCGGCGAACGTGGTTTCGTTCCGCCGGAGCGGCCTGTCCCCAAATCGTCCCCGCGTCATATGCAATAATCTGTCCGTGATAACGGAACCGGCTGCCCCTGAAATCCTTCCACTGAAGGGTCAGGAAGATTAAGATTTTCTAATCTGGAGGGGGCAATGGCACGGATTGCGATCGTCGGCGCCGGCTTCAGCGGTACGCTGCTGGCGCTTCACCTGCTGCGGCGATGTCCGCCCGGATCGAAGGTCACACTGATCGAGCGCGGCGTTCAGTTCGGGCGCGGCGCGGCTTATTCCACCGGCAATCCCAGCCACCTGCTCAACGTGCCGGCCGGCAAGATGAGCGCTTTCCACGACCGGCCCCATCATTTCGTCGAGTGGCTGGAAACCCAGCCCGACCTTCCGGTCGCCGGCCCCATCGCAGAGGGCAGCTTCGTTCCCCGCCAGGTCTTCGGCAACTATGTCCGCAATCTGCTGAACCAGGAAATCAAGACGCCGACACAGGCCGTCGATCTGGAGCTGCTGCGCGGCGATGCGCAGCGGATCGAGCATTCAGGCGACGAGGTGATCCTGCATCTCGACCGCGGCCGCGCGCTTGCCGCCGATATCGCGGTACTCGCGGTCGGCAATTTCCCGCCGGAATCGCCGGGGCTCGCCGATCCCAGCTTTTATGACTCCGCGTTCTACCGCGCCGATCCCTGGGCCGCGGACACGTTCACCGGCCTCGATCCCGACAGCCCGGTGCTGACCATCGGCACCGGCCTCACCATGATCGACACCGTGATCTCTCTGCTCGACCTCGGGCACAAGGGCCCGATCCACGCGCTCTCCCGCCGGGGCCTGTGCCCGCAGCGCCATCTGTCGGGCGGCCGGGCGCCGTCGCCGCGCGCGGAGCCGTTTCCGACCGATCTGGTGGGCCTGACCGGCTTCATGCGCCGCGAGGGCCGCCGGGCGGCGGCCGAGAACGCCGATTGGCGGGCGACGGTCGATGAGCTTCGCCCCTTCACCGGCGACGTCTGGGCCGAAATGTCGATGGACGACAAGGCGCGCTTCCTGCGCCATCTGCGTCCGTGGTGGGAAATCCATCGCCACCGCATGGCCGCGCCCGTGGCCGACCGGATCGATGCGGCGATCGCGCGTGGGCAGCTTACACTTCATGGCGGCCGGATCCGGTCCTTCGATATCGCGGGGGATCGGGTGACGCTCAGCTACCGGGTGCGCGGCGGCAGCGAGGTCAGGCGGATCGATGCGGCGCGTGTGATCAATTGCTCCGGCCCAGGCGCGGACTATGCCCGCATCTCCCACCCATTGATCCGCAGCCTTTTGGAATCCGGTACGGTCCGGCCTGACCCGCTGTGTCTCGGCCTGGATGTCACCCGCAATTGCGCGCTCAAGGACATCAAGGGCGCCATCTCAGGCCGGCTGTTCGCGATCGGTCCGGTGACCAAGGCTGCGTTCTGGGAGATGACGGCGGTGCCAGACATCCGCCGGCAGTGCGAATACTTGGCCAACCATCTGAGCGTGCTCGCCAAGGCCGTGCGGCCCAGGGTCCAGCCCCCACTGCCCAAGGCAGGGGAGATTACGGTGGCTGCGACCGTCTAGTTGCCCGCGGCAGCCGGCGAGACGACCGAATGCCTGATCGGACGGCCGGGCTTCACCGCAGGCGGCGGGGCGGCATCGTCCGCCTGCACTTCCTCCACGTTGCCGGCGCCCGACTGCGGCAGCTCCAGCCGGGTCGTGCGCGTGCCGCGCTTCAGTGCGACATAGCCGGCGCCGATCTCCTCGACCGTCCAGCCCGCGACGATATCGCCCTGCATGATCTTACGCAGGCCCGGTTGCCCGTCTTCCCGGATCACCGCGCCGGCATAGTCGTCCGAGACGACGGTGCCGGACAGGCAGGCCGGTACTTCACTCTGATTGGCAACACAGTCGGCTTTTGCGAAATTCGCAAGCAGCGAAAATACGCCGATACAAAATATACAGGAAATCGATCGGAAGGTTACGGATTTATTACAAATACTGCCAATCCGTAATAGCTCTGAAATCTGGTGAAACATTTTCTGATCTATTGCCCTGCAGCGATCCGCGGTCTCTATCACCGATGCTATACGCGGGCAAGGCGGTGACGGATGCCGTTGGCAGGCTATGCCTACCCCTTCCGGTTCGCCTCACCTATGGCCCGATTATACGCCTTCACGCCTGCCGCAGGCCCGTCCGGGTGTTGCCACACGCCTGCCGAGGCGCAGATGAAGTCAGCCCCGGCCTTGATCAGCGGGCCGCAATTCTGCGGCGTGATGCCGCCGATGGCGACGCAGGGCACCTCCATCAGCTCGCTCCACCATGTGAGGATTTCCGGGTCGGCCTCGGCCGCCACCCCGCGTGTGGCGGAATCAAAGAAGGCGCCGAAGGCGACATAGCTGGCGCCTTGCTCGGCTGCTTCCATGGCGCGGTGGCGGCTCACCTTGCAGGTGACACCGATGATCGCGTCTTGCCCCAGCAGTTTCTGCGCATCGCGCAGCGACATGTCCTCGATGCCGATATGGGCCCCGTCGCAGCCGGTCCTGGCGGCGAGGTCGGGACGGTCGTTCAGAAGGAAGGCGACGCCGCGCTCCTGGACGATCGGGCGCAGCGCCTCTGCCGCGCGGGCGATGACGTCGTCGCTCGCGGGCTTCAGGCGCAGCTGCACCGCCGCCACGTCGTCCGCGTCGAGCGCCGCCTTCAGCTGTTCGCTGAAGGTTTTGAGCTCGATCGCGGGCGGCGTCAGCAGGTAGAACCGGCAGGGCGGCGCTTGCCGGGCCATCGTGCTTACGACTTGCCGAGATAGATGTTGATGATGGTGTCCAGCAGCTTCAGCGCGTCCTCGCGCGGGCGCTGGAAGGTGTTGCGGCCGATGATCGAGCCATTGGCGCCGCCGTCGCGCAGCTCCCGGATTTCGTTGTAGAGCGAGTCCAGGTCCTTGGCCTCGCCACCCGAGAACACGACGATCCGCCGGCCGTTGAAGCAGGCCTGGACAACGTGGCGGATGCGGTCGGTCAGCGTATCGATCGGAATGTTGGCGTAGGACTTCCGGGCGGCTTCGAGCCCGATTTCCTTGGTCGGCGGCTTCACCTTGATGATGTGGGCGCCGAGCAGGGCGGCCATATGCGCGGCATAGGCGCAGACATCGACCGCGGTCTCGGCCTGCTTCGACAGGTCGCCGCCGCGCGGATAGGACCACATCACCACCGCGAGGCCGACCGATTTGGCCTCCTCCGCCAGCTCGCGGATCTCCTCCATCTGGTCATAGGCCGCGTCCGATCCCGGATAGATGGTGAAGCCGATGGCCGAGCAGCCCAGCCGCAGTGCGTCGCCGACGCTGGCGGTCACGGCCTGGTCGGCGCCTTCCTTCAGGCGCGACAGGCTGTTGGCGCTGTTCATCTTGAGGATGGTCGGGATCTGTCCGGCGAAGGTATCGGCCCCGGCCTCGAGCGGGCCCAGCGGCGCGGCATAGGCCGACAGGCCGGCATCGATCGCCAGCTGATAGTGGTAATGCGGGTCATAGGCCGGCGGGTTCGGGGCGAAGCTGCGCGCGGGCCCATGCTCGAAACCCTGGTCGACCGGGAGGATCACCAGCTTGCCGGTGCCGGCCAGCCGGCCCTGCATCAGCAGGCGGGCCAGGTTGGCCTTCGTGCCCGGATTGTCGCTTTCATAGTTGGAGAGGATTCTGCGGACGCGCGCCGTCATCTTCATGATTCTGTACCCATATGAGTTCGAAATATATGCCGCGTGCATAGCCGAAGCCTCCGGCGCAGGCAAACGATTCGGCCTTACTTTTCCGTGGCCTCGCAGTGGATGCGCGCCGCCCGGAACGGGTCGCGCGCATTGAGGAGGTCGAGAGACGCCGGACGTTCGAGGAGAATGGTTGCGCCCATCTGGCCGGCGATGTCCCGCAGCCTGATCGCCGCCTCGGGATGGCCGGTGAAAACGATATGGGTGATGCCGCGCTTCAGCGCCGCCGGCACATCACCGGCGCGGTCGGCGCAGTCCAGGATCGCGGTCAGCGGGACATCGGGAAATTCGGCGCGGCCCTGCTCTGTCAGGGCGGCGAACCAGCCGGCCCCGGCAAAGCCGCTGGCGCCGACTGCGCTGAGCACGACGATCGGGCGGCCGGCTTCGGCGCCGGCGGTCAGCGCGGCCCGCAGATGCGGCAGGCCATGAATGGTGAAACAGGCGGCGGGCTTATCCACTATGCGGATGCCCGCCGCTGTTCCGTCAAGCGGATTAGAAGCCGAGCGCCGCCATCTTCACGGCGGTGTCGCTCATCCGGTTGGAGAAGCCCCACTCATTGTCGTACCAGCTCATCACCCGCACGAACCGCTTGTCGACCACCTTGACCTCGTTGAGGGCGAAGATCGACGAATGCGGGTCGTGGTTGAAGTCGCTCGACACCAGCGGCTCCGTGTAGGTGCCGAGGACGCCCTTCAGCGGGCCGTTCGCCGCCGCGGTGATCGCGGCCTTGATCTCGTCCGGGTTCGTGTCGCGCTTGGCGACGAACTTGAAGTCGACCAGCGAAACGTTCGGCGTCGGCACGCGGATCGAGGTGCCGTCCAGCTTGCCGTTCAGCTCGGGCAGAACCTTGCCCACCGCCTTGGCGGCGCCGGTCGAGGTCGGGATCATGTTCAGCGCGGCGGCGCGGGCGCGATGCAGATCGCTATGCATCGTGTCCACCGTCGACTGGTCGCCGGTATAGGAATGGATCGTGGTCATGAAGCCATGGTCGATGCCGATGGCGTTGTTGAGCACGAAGGCGACAGGGGCCAGGCAGTTGGTGGTGCAGGAGGCGTTGGACACGATGATGTGCTCCGCCTTCAGCTTATTGTCATTGACGCCGTAGACGACGGTCAGGTCTTCGTCGGTCGCGGGGGCCGAGATCAGAACCTTCTTGGCGCCGGCCGTCAGATGCATGCTGGCCTTTTCACGCGACGTGAAGATGCCGGAGCATTCGAACGCGATGTCGACCTTGTGCTGGGCCCAAGGCAGCTCGGCCGGGTTGCGGATCTGAGTGCATTCGATCCGGTGGCCGTTGACGACCAGTGTGTTGCCGTCGACCTCGACCGTGCCGGGGAAGCGGCCGTGCACGCTGTCATATTTCAGCAGGTGCGCGTTCGTCTTCACGTCGGCGAGGTCGTTGATCGCGACGAAGTTGAGGTCCTTGCGGCCGGCCTCGAAATAGGCCCGCAGAACGAGCCTTCCGATGCGGCCGAAGCCGTTGATTGCTACGCGTGCAGTCATTTTATCCCTAAACCCTTATCTCTGGAGACGCTTTGAAACCGCCTCAGTAACCGCTTCCGCTGTAATATTGAAGTGCTTGTACAGCTCAGGCGCCGGTCCGCTGTCGCCGAAGCCCTTCATGCCGACGAAAATCCCGTCCTGGCCGATGATCGAATCCCAGCCGAACCGGACCGCCGCCTCGATGCCGACTTTCACAACGTCTTTGCCGCCGATGATGTCGGCGCGATAGGCGTCGTCCTGCTCGAAGAACAGGTTCATGCAGGGCACCGACACGACCGTGGCGTTAATACCTTTTTCCTTTAGCTGCGCTTTTGCGTCGCGGGCGAGATAGACCTCGGTGCCGGTGGCGAAGATGCGGACCTGTTCGGGCCCCTCCGCCTTGTCCAGAACATAGGCGCCCTTCGCCGACTTGTTGGTCTCATGGTCCTCGCGGAGCGCCGGGACAGCCTGGCGGGAGAGCGCCAGCAGGGTCGGACGGTCCTTGTGCTGCAGGGCCAGCTCCCAGCATTCCGCCGTCTCGATCAGGTCGGCCGGGCGCATGGTCAGCAGGTTGGGGATCGCGCGCAGCGCCGCCAGATGCTCCACCGGCTGGTGGGTCGGGCCGTCCTCGCCCAGGCCGATCGAGTCGTGGGTCATCACGAACACGACCTGCTGCTTCATCAGCGAGGCCAGGCGGATGGCCGGGCGGGCATAGTCGCTGAAGCACATGAAGGTGCCGCCATAGGGCACGATGCCGCCATGCAGCGACATGCCGTTCATCGCCGCGCACATGCCGAACTCGCGGATGCCGTAATGGATATAGCGCCCGCCGAACGAGCCGCGGGCGATCTCGGCAAAGCCCTTGACCTTGGTGTTGTTCGACGGCGTCAGGTCGGCGGAGCCGCCGACCAGTTCCGGGAACAGCCCGAAGATCGTCTCCAGCACCTTGCCTGAGGACTGGCGGGTGGCCAGCTTCGGCTTGGAGGTGACGGCGTCCTTCTTCAGCGCGGCCAGCGCCTCGGTGGCCGCGGCCGGCAGCTCGCTTTTCATCGCTTTGGCGAATTCGTCCTGCTTATGGGCGGAGACAGACTTCAGCGTCTTCTCCCACTCCGCGCGCACCGGGCCGCCGCGCTCGCCGAAGCGGCGCCACTCGTTCAGCACCTCATCAGGCACCTCGAACGGGGCGTAGGGCCAGTTCAGCGATTCGCGGGTCGCCGCCAGCTCCTCGGCGCCGAAGGCGTTGGAATGGGCCTCATGCGTGCCGGCCCGGTTGGGCGAGCCGAAGCCGATGATCGTCTTGCAGCAGATGATCGAGGGACGCGGATCGGCCTGCGCCGCGGCGATGGCTGCGGCGATGGCTGAGGTGTTGTGCCCGTCGATCCGCTGCACATGCCAGCCATAGGCGGCAAAGCGGCCGGGCGTGTCGTCGGAGAAGGAGAGGGAGGTGTGGCCGTCGATCGAGATGCCGTTATCGTCATAGAAGACGATCAGCTTGCCGAGGCTGAGATGCCCGGCCAGCGAGCAGGCCTCGTGGCTGACCGCCTCCTCCAGGTCGCCGTCGCTGGCGATCACATAGGTGTAATGGTCGACCAGCCCTTCGAACCGGGCCTCCAGATGGGCCTCGGCGATGGCGAAGCCGACCGAGGTGGCGATGCCCTGGCCCAGCGGGCCGGTCGTGGTCTCGACGCCGATCTCGACATGGTGCTCGGGATGGCCCGGCGTCTTGCTGCCCGTCTGGCGGAACAGCTTGATATCGTCCAGGGTCATCGCCTTGTAGCCGGTCAGATAGCTCAGCGCGTAGAGCAGCATCGAGCCGTGGCCGCCCGACAGGATGAAGCGGTCGCGGTCCGGCCAGGACGGCTGGCTGGGATCGAACTTCAGGAAACGGCTGTAGAGCACGGTGGCGACATCGGCCATGCCCATCGGCAGGCCCGGATGGCCGGAATTGGCTTTCTCGATGGCGTCCAGGGTCAGGAACCGCAGGGCGTTCGCCAGTCTGTCATGGGCGACCTTGCTCACCGGGGCTGCTTCCAGGGCCATTTTTCTACTCCACTTTCTAAAGGCTCGGGCACGGGAAACCGTGCTTCATAGGATCGGGGAAACTTATGAGTGTCCGGGATATCGGTCCAGGGCGGGGGACCTTTACAGGGAACATACTGCTTTTGCCTCACAAATTTTAGGGCTGACAGGGTTCCGATTGACTGTTTAGGGTACTGTTTCATAGTTTGCGTGATAGTTGACGTCGCAGGGAACGCGAATTGGCGAATGTTTCGGACAGGTTGCGCGAGGCGCTTGAGCGGCTGGATCAGGCGATAGACCGGCTGGATGCGTCCGCGACGGCGGGCGCCAGCATCGAGAAGGACGCTGTCGCTAACGGCTCGGCGGGTACGGAGGCGCTTGCCGCGCGCCTCGACAAGATGATTCAGCGAATCGAAGCCGTGTTGGCGAACTGATCTCCACGGGAAAGAGTGCATTGCCAAAGGTCGATATCAGCATCAACGGACGGTCCTACGCGGTAGCCTGCGACGAAGGTCAGCAGGACCGCGTGCGCGAACTGGCCGGCATGGTCGACAGCCGGGTGAAG
>Ga0207694_10002373_pt1 | contig 15402 bp, 13 predicted proteins | sample KBSC34metaG_FD_184353 | JGI IMG/M metagenome (GOLD analysis project Ga0207694, IMG submission 184353) | Corn rhizosphere microbial communities from Kellogg Biological Station, Michigan, USA - KBS C3-4 metaG (SPAdes) (version 2) | ecosystem: Host-associated > Plants > Roots > Rhizosphere > Soil...
GGCTCGTGAGGATTGTAACGCGGAGCGCGCTGAGGACCGCGGAGGGCACTGAGACGAAGACCAGAATGTTTATCCGCAGATTTACGCAGATTAACGCAGATGAAGATTTTCCGCTTCGCGGATTTGAAGCCGCCGAAGGCGGTGGAAAGAAATCTGCGTTAATCTGCGTTAATCTGCGGATAAAACTCTTATCTCCGCGACCTCCGCGGTTGTCCGCGTTCTCCGCGGTAAATCTTGCCCTTGTATGTCTCGGAAGCGTGGTCGTCGTAAGATGATTGTCGCGGCAGCGGGTGGGAGCCCGATCGCGTTCCGACCCTGCAAGGTCGTCGCGGAGCTTGGTGCCCCACCCGCTCATCCATTCAACCCGGACAGTCGCTTGGGCCGCGAGGTGAGCCCGCATTTGCAAGGACGGGTATCGATGGAGACCTATGTCGGAATCGACGTCGCGAAGGACAAGCTCGACGTTCATGTGCGTCCCGGTGGGGAGGTCTTTTGCGTGACGCGCGACGCCAAGGGCCTGGCTGATCTGGTGCAGCGCCTGCAGGCGCTGCCGGCGCCGATGCTGATCGTGCTGGAGGCGACGGGCGGCTTCGAGCGTACAGTGGCAGCGGCGCTGGCCGCGGCCAAGCTGCCCTTGGTCGTCGTCAACCCACGCCAGATCCGCGACTTCGCCCGCGCCGTCGGCCGTCTGGCCAAGACCGACGCAATCGACGCGGCGATCATTGCCCACTTCGCCGAAGCGCTCCGGCTCAAGCCGCGCCCGATCCGCGACGACGAAGCCCAGGCCCTCGACGACTTGGTCAGCCGGCGCCGGCAGCTGATCGACATGATCGTCGCCGAGACCAATCGCCAAAAGGCCATCGTCAACAAACGCATTGTCCGCGAGATCGGCCGCCACCTGCTCTACCTGCAAAAGCTCCTCACGGAACTCGACGGCGACATCGACAATGCCGTCCGATCAAGCCCGGTCTGGCGGGAAAAGGAAGAGCTGATGGTCACCGTTCCCGGCGTCGCCCAGAAGACCGCCCGTATCCTCATTGCCGAGCTGCCCGAACTCGGCGCTCTCGACAGACGCCGCATTGCCAGCCTCGTCGGCGTCGCCCCCATGAACCGCGACAGCGGAACCATGCGCGGCAAACGCAGGATCAGGGGCGGCAGGGCAAACGTCCGCTCTGCCCTCTATATGGCAACCGTCGCAGCCATCCGCTGGAACCCGCCCCTGCGCGAAACCTATCAGCGCCTGCGCGCCGCAGGGAAACCCGCAAAGCTCGCCATCATCGCGATCATGAGAAAGCTCATCGTAACCCTCAACGCCATCATCCGGGACAAAACGCCGTGGAAAACAGCTTGACCCCGAATACAGTCGCTCCGCGGTAAATCTTGCCCTTTCAACCCGACCCGTTACCATCGCCGGATGCTCAGCGGCCCGCCCTGATTCGAAAGCCTGATTTGGACGCCAGACCGAAAGCCGCACCCGGACCTCAGCGCAGAGCCAAAGCACCTGCCGTGGCGGAGAAATCGAGTCCGCGCCGCGAGGCCATATTGCGCGTGGCGGCGGCCCTGTTCGCCGAGCGCGGCTATGAGGAAACCACCATCCGCCAGATCGGCGATGCGGCCGGCATCCTGTCGGGCAGCCTCTATCATCACTTCCAGACCAAGGAAGAGATGCTGCATGAGCTGCTGAAGGACTTCACCCGCATGGTCGGCGAATACCAGGCCATCGTCGACCAGGGGCTTCCGGCCAAGCAGACGGTGCGGGCGATGATCGAGCTGGGTCTCAGGACTACCGTCTCGAACCCGAACATCGTCGCCATCACCGTCCACGAGCGCAAATACCTCGCCCGCCACCCGAGCTTCGCCTACCTTGAGACCGTGTGGCACGACATCAGCAATGTCTGGTACGGCGTGCTGGAGCGCGGTGTCGCCGAGGGCGGGATCCGCAATGATGTCGACCTGCACCTGATGCTGCGCCTGATCAACGACCTCGTCGCTTCCGCCGTCGACTGGTACCGCCCCGGCGGCCGCTATTCGATCGACAAGATCATCGACACGCAGACCGCGATCATCTTCGGCGGGATCGCGCGTTAGGCCGCTTCCCGCACGGCTCTTCCGACCCGCTTGACATAACCCGCTTCCCCTCTATTCTGCACCCAAGCGCTTGCTTGGTTTTTGCCGGCTGAATGAGCAAGAAACGCCGGGAAGGGAACGCGATGGCTCAGCGGAATTTCGGCATTTTCTTTGAGGTCTCGGTGCGCGGCCGCACATCGGCGGTGGAGCGGGAGACGTTCCACAACGTGCTGAAGCTGATCGACCGCGCGGATGAGATGGGCTACGGCTCGGCCTGGTTCGTCGAGCATCATTTCACCCGCGGCTTCTCCCACTCCTCCGCCCCCGACCTGATGCTGGCCGCCGCGGCGCGCACGACCAAGAACATCAAGCTGGGCCTCGGTGTCGTGCTGCTGCCGTTCCTGTCGCCGATCCGGGTGGCTGAGCGGGTGGCGACCCTGGATGTGATCAGCAATGGCCGCGTGCTGTTCGGCACCGGCCGGGGCGCTTCGCCGCTGGAGTACCAGGCGTTCCAGCGCCCGTTCGAGCAGAGTCGGCAGATCTGGGAAGAGCATCTCGACGCGGTGCTGGAGATCTTCAGCGCCGACGGTGCCGAGGTGACGCGCGAGGGGCCGTATTACAAGGTGCCCGGCGTCTCGGTGCTGCCGCGCGTGGTGCAGAAGCCGCATCCGGAGGTGTGGGTCGCCTCGACCAGCCTGGACGGCTTCCTCGCCGCCGCCGAGCGCGGCCATCACCTGCTGTGCATGCCGATCCTGAAGGGCATCGACGGGCTGGCCGCCGACGTCGCGAAATATAAAGCGAAGCTGGCCGAGTGCGGCTTCGACCCCGCCACCCGCCGGGTCGCGATGATCGTGCCCTGGTATGTCTCGCAGCCGGGCGAGGACCTTGAGGATCAGGTCAGCGCCTTCATGTGGTACATCCGCCGCCAGGTGAACCTCGTCGCCCCGCCCGATTACCGCGACAGCCAGCACGCCACCTACCGCGTCTTCGGCCAACTGGCCGCCGGCATGTCGGAGGAGAAGGCGCTGGAGGAGCTGACCCGCCACCGCATGATCGTCCTGTCCGACGTCGAGGGCTCGCGCAAGGCGATGGAGGAATTCTTCGCCGCCGGTGCCACCGACGTCGTGCCCCAGTTCGAGGTCGGCGGCCTGGATTACGAACTCAGCCTCCGGTCGATGGAATCCTTCGCCCGCGACGTCGCCGGGTTTGTGACATGACGCTGCTGACTCGCAACGATTTAGGGAAGACCGCTCCGGGCAATGGGCTGGTCTTCGCCCAGTCGCCCGCCGATTTCGGCGTGTCGCTGGCGGCCGCCGAGGTCGAGGCGATGCAGAAGCTGTCCCGGACATCGCTGGAATTCGCAGGGCTGGAGAAGAGCGACCGGGTGCTGATGGCAGTGGCGCAGGAGGGCTCGCCCTCAGCCCATCTGCTGGCGCAAGCGGCTTCGACCCTGGCGGGCAGCGTTGCCGTGACATCGCCCAAGGGCCGGCTTCGGCTGTTGACCACCCTCCGCACCTTGAAGCCCAACACCCTGGTGATCACGCCCTGCGGCGCGGCCGACCTGCTGGCGCGGCTCTATCTGGAATTCAACATCGATCCGGTCGAGCTGGAGCTGACCAAGATCGTGTTGGTCGGTGAGATCGCCTCGGCGGGCCTGCGCAAGCGGCTGGGCAAGGAATTCGAGGCGGATGTTTCGGAGCTGTATTGCGACCCGGTCTTCGGCGCAGCGCTGGCCGCCCGTGCCGGCAGCATTTGGGAAGCGGCTGACGAGCGGACGCTGGCGATTGCGCCGCTGAATTCCGACGAGGCCGCAGACGGGCTGTCTGGCGATGGCGAGATCGTGCTGCGCCCGACCTGGGCGTCATCCCTCGGTGGAAACGCCATCCGAACGGGCCAAGTCATCCAGGGCAAGGCGGGCGATGCGGGCCTGTTCAACCATTCCGTCGGTGAACATGTCCTGGCGCGCGGCCAGTGGCTCTCCCTGCCCCGGCTGCGCAAGCAGCTGGCGCTGATCGACGGGGCCGCCCGCTGGAGCCTGACGATCGATCGGGGCGACAGGACCCTGGACAGTATCGTGCTGACGGTCGGGCTGGACCGCGAAACGCTGGTGTCCAACCCGATGTGGACGGGGCGTATCCAGCAGGCAGTCGCCGCCACCACCCCGGTCAAGGTCGAGGTGAAGACCGAGCTGGCGAAGCCCGACGACGGCCAGCCCAAAGAGGCGGTGATCGATCTGCGCGGCCACCATCTCGGCGTCGACCGTGCCAAGGTTGCCTGACATGGAGGTCGCGCCGCTGCCGCCCTGGCCCAGCATCGGCCGCATGTTCGCGGAGAATGCCGCGCGCTTTGGTGACGCGCCGGCGATCGTCGAGGGTGAGACCGAGCTGTCCTATAGCGAGCTTCTGGATGCCGCGCGCGCTGGCGCCAGGAGCCTGCTCGCCGCGGGCATCGGGCGGGACGATCTCGTTGCCTTCTGGGCGCCGAACGGCTGGCGCTGGGCGGTGATGGCGCATGCGGTCTGGCTGGTCGGCGGGGTGGTGGTGCCGATCTCCAGCCGGCTGAAGGTGCTGGAGGCCGGGCCGATCCTGGAGCGGACCGGGGCGCGAATCCTGTTCACCGTCTCGGAATGTGCCGGGGTGCGCTTCATCGAGAGCCTGCATGAGGTCTATGGCTCCGACCTCGCCGGCCTGCCGGCGTTGAGCCATCTGGTGCATCTCGATAACGACCAAAGCTTCAATTGCTTCCTGAAGAGCGGGGCGGAGATCGGTGACGCTGCGCTGGACCAGGCGACCGACGCTGTCGCCGGCGAGGATGTCTCAGAGATCGTCTTCACCTCCGGCACCACCGGCGCGCCCAAGGGGGTGCAGCTCAGCCATCGTCAGATGATGATGAGCTACTGGGCCTGGAGCGGGATCGGGGGGCTGGGGTTCGGCGACAAATATCTCGTCATCACCCCGTTCTCGCACGGTTTCGGCCTCAATGCCGGGATCATCGCCTCGGCTCTGCGCGGCATGTGTATGGTTCTGATCGACGTGTTCGAGCCGCAGCGGACGATGGGCCTCATCCGCCGGCACGGCATCAATGTGATGGGCGGCCCGCCCAACCTGTTCGCCCGGCTGATGGATCTGCCGGAAGTCGTCGCCGACCCGCCGAAATCCTTGCGCGTCGCCTTCCTGGGCGCGGCCAGCGTACCGATGGAAATCCTGAAGCGCTGCCGCTCGGTGCTGGGCATCGAGCGGGTGATCAACGCCTATGGGCTGATGGAGGCCTCGGTCGTTTCGATGACCCGGGCCGACGACCCGCCCGACGTGATCGCCGGCACCACAGGCCGGGCGCTGGAGGATGTCGAGGTCAAGGTCGCGGACGATGCCGGGGCCCCGCTGCCCGTCGGCATGCCGGGCGAAATCCTGGTCCGCTCCTACGGCGTCATGAAGGGCTATTGGCGCGATCCGGCGCAGACGGCGGCCAGTCTGACGGCCGACGGCTGGTTCCATACCGGCGACATCGGCACGATGGACGCAGCCGGGAACATCACCATCGTCGACCGCAAGAAGGACATGTTCATCTGCGGCGGCTTCAACGCCTATCCGGCGGAGATCGAGAACCTGTTGCTGAAGATCGACGGCCTGTCGGCGGTCTCGGTGGTGGCGGTGCCGGACGAATTGCGCGGCGAGGTGCCGGTGGCGTTCGTGGTTCCGGCGGCAGGCTCGGGCGTGGGGCCGGACACGGTGCTGAGTTGGGCCAAGCTCAACATCGCCAGCTACAAGGTGCCGCGCCAGGTTCATATGGTGGGCGCCCTGCCGCTGAACGCCAACGGCAAGGTCATGAAGGACGTCCTGCGGCAGCAGGCAATGAGCAGTGAGGGAAGGTCGGCATCATGAAGTTCTCTACCTTCCACCTCTTCCATCAGCATGACGGCTGGAGCGAGAGCGAGGTCTACAAATACAATATCGAGATCGTCGAATATCTCGAGAAGATGGGCTTCGACGGCGTCTGGCTGGCGGAGCACCATTTCCGCAATTACGGTCTCTGCAATTCGATCCCCGGTCTCCTGTCCTTCATCGCCGCGCGCACCTCGCGCATCCGCCTGGGCACCGGGATCATCGTGCTGCCGCTGCACAACCCGCTGAACGTGGCCGAGGAGATCGCGCAGCTGGATATGATATCGGGCGGGCGGGTCGATTTCGGGGTCGGGCGCGGCTACCAGTCGGGCGAGTTCGCCCGCTTCGGCATCGACCTGTCCGAGGCGCGCGACCGGTTCGATGAGGGGCTGGACCTGATCCTCAGGCTCTGGCGCGAGGATCACGTGACACACAACGGCCGGTTTTACCGCTGCGAAGACGTCACGCTGAAGCCCAAGCCGATGCAGCGCCCGCGCCCGCCCACCTATATCGCCTCGATCAGCCCGGATACGGTGAAGCGCTGCGCCCAGAAGGGCCTGCCGATCCTGGGCGACCCGGTCGCCACCTATCGCAACCTGGGCCGCGCGGCCGAGACATGGCGCACCGAGATGGCCGAGGCCGGCTTCACCACCGACGGGATCGACCTCACCTGCATGCGCACGGTCTATGTCGCCGAGACCAACGAGAAGGCGCGCGAGGACATGGCGCGCTTCGAGACAGGCTTCGACCGGGCCCGCATTATCAACAAGGAAAGCGCCCCCATCGACCCCAAGACCGGCGCCATCGCCAAGGGCTATGAGCATTGGGAGGCCCGCTATATGAAGGGTGGCTCCCTGCCCGACGATTTCCGTTGGGAACAGCTGGAGGTGATCGGCGACCCCGAGCGGGTGATCGGCCAGATCAAGACCCTGCAGGGGCTGGGCTACAGCAACGTGATGTGTGACTTCGGCAGCACGCGGCCGATGCCGATCGAGGAGATGAAGAAGATCATCCGCCTGTTCGCCGAGGAAGTGATCCCGGAATTCCGGCGGTAGCGGCGTATGCCCGCCCGCCAATCCTTCGCCGACAAGGCCGCCATCGTTGGGGTCGGCTATACGAATTTCAGCCGCGAATCCGGTCGTACCGTGCTGGCGCTGGCGCTCGACGCCATCGATAAGGCGCTGGCCGATGCCGGGCTGGAGCGGGCGGCGGTGGACGGCATCCTGACCTATGCGCTGGGCGATTCCGTGCCGGTGGCGACGGTTGCCAAGGCCCTGCATCTCGACCGCTATCGCTGGCACAACGATTATTTCGGCGGCGGCAGCCAGAGCGCCTCGATCCTCGGCGATGCCGCCATGGCGATCGAGGCCGGGTTGGCCGAGACCATTGTGATCTTCCGCGCCCTCAATGGCCGCTCCGGCAAACGGATGGGCCAGATCGCGCTGGGCACAGGCGACGGGATCGAGGAGCAGTTCCTGACGCCCTACGGCTTTCGCGGGCCGCCCAACCTCTTCGCCCTGGTGGCGCAGGCCTACGCGGCGGAGCGGCGGCTCGACGCCGGTACGATGGCCAAGCTGGCGGTGCAGCAGCGGGCCAAGGCGGTCATCAATCCGAAGGCTCTGCTGCGCACCCCGTTGACCGAGGCCGATTATCTGGCCTCGCCGATGATCGCAAGCCCCTTGCGCAAGCTCGATTGCTGCCTGGAGACCGACGGCGCCTGCGCCCTGGTCGTCACCTCGGCGGCGCGGGCAAAGGCTATGCCCAACCGGCCGGTGCTGATCCGCGCGGCGGTGCGTGCGGGAGGAACCGGGGCCTATGCGATGGACAAGGCGGGCGACCATCCGACGCGAATCTTCTCCCACTATGTCGCGCCCGCGCTCTACGATGCCGCCGGCATGGGCCCCAGCGATATCGACCTCATCCAGCTTTATGACGCCTACAGCTACATCATGCTGAACCAGCTCGAGGATTTCGGCTTCTGCGCCGGCGGCGCGCTGAAGGAGGCGATCGAGACCGGCCGGCTGAAGCAGGACGGCGACCTGCCGACCGATCTCAATGGCGGGCTGCTGTCCGAAGGCTACGTCCACGGCATGAACAATATCGTCGAGGCGGTGGAGCAGCTGCAGGGCAAGGCCGGGGCGCGGCAGCGTGCCGGTGCGGCCACCGCCCTCTGCACAGGCTTCGGCGGCAGCTACGGCTCGGCCGCCGTGCTGGCGATACAGTGAGAGGAATCCGGTCATGAGCCTGCCGCCCGAACCGCATAATTGGGGCCGCTGGGGCGCGGATGATCAGCGCGGGTCGCTGAATCTGCTGACGCCCGAGGTGGTGAAGGCGGCCACCGGCTGCGTGCGGCAGGGCCGCGTCATCAGCCTCAGCCTGCCGATCAAGGGCTCGACCTCCAGCAGCGTTGCCGAGAGCGTGCCGCATCTGAAGGGCCGCCCACTGCCGCAGCATTTCATGTCGGTCGACGGGGCGGATTATGAGGCCGGGGTCAAGCAGCCGGCCGGCGGTCGCGGGATCGCCGACGATGCTCTGATCGTCTCGCCGCACGGCACCACCACCCATATGGACGCGCTCTGCCATATGTGGACCGGCAAGGAAATCTATAACGGCCATCCCGCCTCCCGCATACGCTCCTACGGCGCCACCCGCTGCGGCATGGAGACTGTGCCCGGCATCACCACGCGCGGCATCCTGTTCGACGCCGCCGGCTTCATGGGCAAGCCCGTGCTCGACCCCACCGACCGGATCGGCGCGGCGGAACTGGACGCGATGTCCAAGGCTGCCGGCGTCACCGTCGGCCAGGGCGACGCCATCGTGCTGCGCACCGGCTGGCCGACTGTCTTCGCCGAGAGCCCGGAGCGCTATTGGAATGGCGAGCCCGGTCTGTCGGCCGACGGCGCAAGATGGCTGGCCGAGCGGGACATTTCCCTGGTCGCCTCGGACAATTCCGCCATCTCCGGCCTCAACACAGACGGTCTCGCCGATGAGGGCCTGGACGACGATATCCATATGATTTTCCTCTGGCGGCACGGCATCTATCTGATGGAGATGCTGTGGCTGGAGGAGCTGGCCGCCGCGGGGCAATCGACCTTCCTGTTCATGGTCGCCCCCTTGCGGATCGTCGGCGGTACCGGCAGCCCGGTCAATCCGCTGGCCGTCCTGTGACGGACCTGTTCCAGCCTTACCGGGACGCAGCGGCGCGGGGCGAGCTCGCTATCCAGCGCTGCGGTGTCTGCCGGCGCTGGATCCATTTCCCCGAGGCTTCGTGCCCGGCCTGCGGCTCAGCCGAGCTCACGTTCGAGCCGGTGTCGGGTGAGGGCAAGGTCGAGACCTTCTCGGTCATCCATAAGAGCTTCGTGCCCGAATTCCAGGGCCGGGAGCCCTACGTCATCGCCTGGATCGCCCTGCCGGAACAGCAGGGACTGCGCGTCTTCGGAAATGTCACCGGTGCGGCACCGGAAGAGGTGTCCATCGGCATGGATGTCGCGGTATTTTTCGAGGCGCGCGACGGTCACGCCGCGCTGCCCAATTTCAAGAAGAAAGTCTGAGCGGGAGGATCGATGTCCAACAAATCGCCCTACGGCAATTATGCCTATGCGATCCTGACCGGCAGCGCGCTGCGCACGCCGGACAAGGTGGCGCTGGTCTGCCGTGGCAAGTCCTACACGTTCGATGAGCTGAACCGCCAGGTGAACAAGGCGGCGAACGCACTGCTCAAGGCCGGCATCACCGCCGGCATGCGGGTGGGTTCGCTGCTCAGCGGCTCGATGGAGATCGCCGACCTTTACCTGGCCGAGGGCAAGATCGGCGCGGTGATCGCGGCCTTGAACCCGTTCTGGCCGGAAGACCAGATCGTCGCCACTTGCGAACTGTCGGAGCTGCACGCCTTCGTGTTCGACAAGGCCAACGCCGATGTCGCTGCCAAGGTCCGCGCCCGCGTGCCGTCGATCAAGCTGTTCCTGTCGGTTGACGACGACCTCGCCCCGTTGACCGAGCGCGCCTCCGAGGCCGAGCCGCCGGTCGGCGCGCATTGGGACGACCCGTTCGCGCTGTTCTACACGTCGGGCACCACCGGCGTGTCGAAAGCGTGCATCCACACCCACGCGGGCACCAAGAATCTCGGCGACTTCCTGCTGGAATTGCCGCACGAAAACCATCATGTCTGGGGGACAGGCCCGATCATCTGGGGCGTGGGCTTTCCCTGCACCTTGGGCGCGGCGCTCGGCGTCGGCATGAAGACCGCCCTTGAAGACGATTTCGGCCCGCGCCCGTTCCTCGAGGCGGTTCAGCGCGAGCGGATCAGCCATGTCATCATGCTGCCCAGCCAGTGGGCCGACATATTGGCGAACCATCCGCACGAGCAATACGACCTCTCCTCGCTCAAGGTCATCATCCTGGGCGCCGAACCTCTCGGCGCTGCCCTGCTGGCAAAGGTGCGCAAGCGCCTGCCCGATGTCGGCCTCTACGCTTTCTACGGCCAGACCGAGCAGCCCTATACCTGCATCCAGAGACTGAGCGACGACGCGACCGAGCCGGAGGGTGTCGGGCCTGCCCGGACCGGCTGCGCGGTCAAGATCCTCGACCCGCAGGGCAACCGTGTCATCGGCCAGGTCGGCGACCTCGTCATCACCGGGCCGCAGCGCACGGCGGGCTATTACAACCAGCCGGCCAAGAACGCGGAATCGATCCGCGACGGCTGGTTCCACACCGGCGACCTGGCGCTGATGGATACGAAGGGCCGCGTGCATATTCTGGGCCGCAAGGAAGACGCCATCTCGCGCGGCGGCCGCTATATCCGCCCGCTGGAAATCGAGGACGTGCTGATGACAGTGCCCGGCGTGGGCGAGGCCGGTGTGATCGGCGCGCCGGACGGCGCGACCGAGCAGAAGATCATCCTGGCGGTGGCGCCGGAGGCGGGTCATAGCCTGACCGAGAACGGTCTTTGGGAAATTGTCCGGACAAAGCTGCCGGAGAGCCTGTGGCCCGACCTGATCGTCGTCGACAGCGAGCTGCCGCATACCAACGACAATTCCGGCGGGCGCGGCAAGCTGATGCGCCGTGGCATCCGTGACCGCTATGAGTCCCGCCTGTGAGTATCGTCCAGTCGCTGGGTCTCGCCGATATCCTGGCCGAGCACAGCCGGCGCTGGTCCGGCCGGCCGGCGACGGCCGACGGGCCGGTCAGGCAGACTTATGCCGAGTTGCAAGCCCGGGTCGTCCGCCTGGCCAACGCGCTTCATGACCAGGGCTTCGGCCCCGGCGACCGCATTCTCTGGCTCGGCCAGAATTCCTGGCGGCTCTTCGAAACCATCCTCGCCGCCGCGCGGCTGGGCGGCATCGTCTGCCCGGCGAACTGGCGCCAATCGCCCGCCGAATTGGCCTTCGTCATCGAGGACTGCGCGCCCAAGCTGGTGATCTGGCAGGAGGCCGAGGTCGGCGGGCCGGTTGTCGAGGGGCGGAAGCTCGCGCAACACTCGGCCCTATGGCTGCGCCATGATGGCGACAGCGAATATGAAGCCTTCCTGGCCTCAGGCTCGGACGAGGACAATGAGAAGGAAGTGGACCCCTCCACCCCGGTGGTGATGATCTATACTGCCGCCTTCGGTGGCCGGCCCGCGGGGGCGCTGATCTCCCACGCCGCGCTCATCACCCAAAGCCTCGTCTATGGCCCGGCGCGCGGGATCACGCAGGATTACCGCTATCTCAATGTCGGGCCGTTGTTCCATGTCGCGACCCTGATCGACCTGTTCGCCACCTTCGTCATGGGCGGCCTCAACGTCTTCATGCCGCGCAACGACCCGGAGGAAATCTGCCGCCTGGTCGAGGCCGAGCAGATCACCGGCCTCTTCGCCATCGGCCCGGCAGCCGAGCAGCTGGCCCAGGCCAACAAGGACCGGCGCTGGGACCTGTCCTCCCTGGTGGCGCTCGGCGGGTCGCCCGAATGGAACGCGATGGTGACGGTCGACACCTCGCCCTGGGGAAAGCGCCCCTACGGCTTCGGCCAGACCGAAAGCCTGGGCTATTCCACCCTGGCCCTGCTGGGCGGCCAAGGCGCCATGGGCTACGCGGCGCCGATCGTGCGGCTGCGCATCCTGGACGAGGACGGGAACGAGGTGCCGAACGGCACGGTGGGCGAGATCGCACTCAGGGGCCCCACGGTTTCCTCCGGCTATTGGAACCGGCCTGATCTGACGCATCAGCGCCAGAAGAACGGTTGGCATCGCACTAACGATCTCGGCCGGCGTGAGGCCGACGGCAGCCTTACCTTCATCGGCCCGAAGGGCCAGCTGATCAAATCGGCCGCCGAGAATATCTATCCGGCCGAGGTGGAGGCCTGCATCCGCCAGCACCCCGCGGTAAAGGATGTGGGCGTCATCGGCACGCCCGACCCCAGATGGGTGCAGAGCGTAAAGGCCATCGTGGTGCTGAAGCCGGATCAGGCCGCGACCGAAGCCGACATCGTCGAACATTGCCGGGCCCGTATCGCCTCATACAAGAAGCCGAAGCATGTGGTGTTCGTCGATGCGATCCCGCGCATCGGTTTCGCCATCGACTATGCGCGGCTCAATGAAGAGCACGGCGGCGGCGGTTATCCGGGTGAGGCGGGTTAGGGCTTGGTCGCCACACCTACCTCAGCCGTCATGCCCGGGCTTGACCCGGGCAGCCACGCGGAACGTCCGGGTGCAGGCCTTGGGCGGTAGACGCTAACGGAAGGCCGTGGATGGCCGGGTCAAGCCCGGCCATGACGGTCGGTGGGTAGGGGGCGGTCGCAGCGAAAGGGTATCGGGGAGAAACACATGAACGAAATTCCGGAAATCAAGCTCGGCAGCGTGCTGTTCTCGATCGTCGAGCCCGGGTCCGGCCCGGGCGAGGCCCAGGCCTTCCATCGCTGGTATGAACGCGACCATTTCTATGCCGGCTGCATGATGGGGGAGAATTACTTCTCCGGCCGCCGCTGGGTGGCGACCCGCCCGCTGAAGGCGCTGCGCTTCCCGGCCGATACGCCGATCACGCCGGACATCTCCAGGGGTTCCTACCTTGTCACCTACTGGATCCTGGACGGGGCCTATGAAACGACCTTGCGCTGGTCGGTCGATCAGGTGCTGCAATTGCATAAGCAGGACCGGATGGCGCCGGTCCGCCACAATATCTCCACCGCCTTCTACCGTTATGACTGGGGCGTCTTCCGCGACCCCGACGGCGTGCCGCCCGAGCTGGCGCTGGAGCATCTCTATCCCGGCATCGGCGTCACGATGGTCGAGCGCGCCGACGGCAAGACCGATGCCGAGCTTAACGTATGGCTCAAGGAGTATCTGGCCCGCCATCAGGCCGGCTCGCCCATCGCGATGACCTTGTGCTTGCGGCCGCAGCCCTTGCCCGCCGACTCGCCGTCCTATGTGCCGCGCCCCGACCCGGGGGAGCTCGATGCCCGTTATCTGCTGCTGTCCTTCCTGGAGGCCGACCCGCAGACAGGCTGGTCCACCCCGTTCAAAGCATTGGAGCGCGATCTTGCCGCGTCGGGCGTGGGAAAGGTCATCTATGCCGGGCCGTTCATCCCGACCGTTCCCGGCACGGATAAATATGTGGACGAGCTTTAAGCTCTAACCGGCGCGGCGGATCAGGTCCGCGCCGCGCTCACCGATCATGATGGCGGCGGCGTTGGTGTTGGCGCGGACGAGCCGGGGCATGATCGATGCGTCGACGACGCGCAGCCCCTCGACGCCGCGCACGCGCAGTTCCGGGTCGACCACCGATCCCGCATCCGCGCCCATTCGGCACGTTCCGACGCCGTGCATGCCGAGGCCGCTGAAATGGCGGAGGGTTTCGATGACCTCGGCGTCGGACATGCCCGGCCGGAAGGGCGGGCAGGCGCCGGTTACGTGGCGCGCAAGCGCCGGCGCGTCCCAGATGCGCTCGATCAGCCGCACCGCGCTGACCAGCGATGCGACATCCGCGTCATCGCCCAGCATGGCGAAGTCGATCCGCGGGCCGCTCGCCGGATCGAGACCCTTGAGCGCGATCCGTCCGCGCGTATTCGGCCGCCCCAGATTCGCCCCGACCGAGATGCACGGTGAGCGGTGCATCGCGGGCGGCGAGGCGTTGAAATCGATTCCGTAGGGCAGGAAGGCGAGCTGGAGATCGGGCTCGCTAAGGGCCGGGTCGCTGCGCGCCCAGCCCATGGCCTGCACCACGGGAGAGGACAGCGGTCCCCGCCGGCGGACGAGATAATCCAGCGCGTGGGCAGCGCCTGCGACCGGCGTCATCTCGCTGTTATAGGTCGCCTCGTCGACGAACTTCTGGATGACGAAGCCCACATGATCCTGCAGGTTTTGGCCGACCGCCTCGGCAGGCGCGACTACCGCGCGGCCCATGCCCTGCAGGTCGGCGGTCGGGCCGATGCCGCTGCGCATCAGGATCAGCGGCGATTGCAGCGTGCCGGCGCAGAGCACGACCCCGCGGCGGACCGTGAGGATCTCGTCACGTCCATCCCGCCGGAATCGCACGCCGCTCGCGCGCCCATCCTGGAATTCGACGCGGTCGACCATTGCTTGCTTGATGACACGCAGATTGTCCCGCTTCAATGCCGGCAAAAGGTGGCTTTTCGCCGTGCTGCTGCGCCGGCCGCGCCCCTGGCTCGCGATCGTCAGATAGGCGCCTTCGCCCGCGCCCGCATTATAGTCCTCGACATAGGGAAGCCCGGCCTCGCCGCACGCCGCGACGAAGCGGTGCGCGAAAGGATGAGGGGAGCGCATCCTGGAAAGCGCGTAAGAACCGTCCCGCCCCAGCGAGGATGCGCCGGGTTCGGCATAGCCCTCTGCCCGGCGGAAGAACGGCTCGACGTCATTCCAGCTCCAGCCGGCGCAACCGGCGGCGGCCCAGCCGTCGAAGTCGGACTTGAGGCCGCGGATATAGACCATGCCGTTGATGGCGCTGCCCCCGCCCAGCATCTTTCCGGCATGCCAGATCGATCGCCGGCCCCCGGCCGACGGGTCGGGCTCGGCCTCGAACGACCAATCCTTTTGGGGGTTGCCGATGAACCGCATCGTCATGGCGGGAATTTCCCGAAGGAAGCCGGGTCCTTCCGAACCCGCATCCAGCAGCGCCACCCGCACGCCGGCCGTTTCCGATAACCGCGCCGCCACGACGCAGCCGGCCGAGCCGGCGCCGATCACCGCGTAGTCGCATTCCCCCGCTTCAGACATTGGTGACCATCATTCGACGAACGGAATTACGTGGCCGGCGATCGAGCCGCCATCGACCACCATGGCGGTCCCGGTGACGTAGCTGGAATCGTCACAGCACAGGAAAAGCGCGGCATTGGCCAGCTCCTCGGGCTGGCCGATGCGCGCCATCGGCACGGCCTCCTCGGTCCAGCGGCCCAGGCGCTCCTTCACCGCATCCGACAGGCCGGCCAACGTTGCGTTCGAGATATTCGTCTGCACGCCGCCCGG
>Ga0207694_10002374_pt1 | contig 15400 bp, 16 predicted proteins | sample KBSC34metaG_FD_184353 | JGI IMG/M metagenome (GOLD analysis project Ga0207694, IMG submission 184353) | Corn rhizosphere microbial communities from Kellogg Biological Station, Michigan, USA - KBS C3-4 metaG (SPAdes) (version 2) | ecosystem: Host-associated > Plants > Roots > Rhizosphere > Soil...
CGATGAGATCCTCAACGGCGAGATCTTCTATACGCTCAGGGAGGCTCAGATCCTGATCGCTCGCTGGCGGGATCATTATAACACCGTAAGGCCGCACAGCTCGATCGGCTATCTGCCGCCGGCTCCCGAAGCCATCTCGCCTCGCCCTGCTGGTCTACCCTACGCTTCGCTTCGGTCAGCCCACCAGGGCGATCATAACCGCCGGAACTCTAACTTAGCCGGTGGACCCGCTTAATGGGGCTGGCCAATTCTGTCAACGACTTTTCTACTCAGTCTATAAATATGCTACTGCATGCCGGTGAGGATTGTATCGGCGATTTGGCCCGCGATCTCCGCGATGTCGCGGCCGCCCGGGCGGTACCACTCGATGGTCCAGTTGATGCTCCCTTGCAGGATCATGCGTGCCACGCTCAGGTCGAGATCCTCGCGCAGCATGCCGGCGGCACGTCCTTCGCGCAGCAGCCCGCGCCATAGATCGGCCAACTGGCGCAGCAAGGCGCGGTGGCGCTCCTGACGCGCCTCGGGTAATTCGGAAAGGATCTTCGATTGGGCGAGGACATACGAGCGTCTGGCGACCACGCCCTCCAGCTGCGCCCGCACGGCCACCCGGAACCTCTCGATAAAGGTCGCCTCCCTCGATAGTTCGTCCAGGCGCTCAACGATCTGCGCGTAGTTCAGCTGTGCCCCGTGGTTTATCACGCCCTCAGCCAAGTCGTCTTTGGTGCTAAAATGGTAGTAGAGCGCGGTAATGTGGATGCCCGCCTCCTGAGCGATCTCGCCCATAGGCGTGCGTCCATAACCTTTCTCAGCGAAGATCCTGGCGGCTGCATCGAGAATACGCTGCCGCGTGATCCCGGACTTGCCCAATTCGCGCCGCCCCGAAGCGTTTCCCGCGCGCTGCGTGCCGTTCGTCGATTTCGTGCTCATCGGAGCTGATTATTTGACAACCGTGCGCCGATCAACGCCTGTCGTCAGACAGCGCTCACGGCGCCTCCGTCGACACGAAAATTGCCGCCGGTGATGAATGATGCTCGCGCGGAGCAGAGGAACGTGACCAGGCTTGCGACTTCCTCCGCAGTTCCGGGTGTGCCCCGCACCACGCCCGCTCGCCGCAGCGTCATGAACTGGCGCTCCACCTCCTCGACGGAGATGTTCTTAGTGCGCGCGGTCTCTTCCCAGCCAGACGCTACCCCCTCCGTGCGGATGATACCGGGCGACACGCAATTAACCGCTATGCCGTCGCGGCCGAGTTCCTTGGACAACGACTTGGAGAGATTGATGAGCGCCGCCTTGGCAGCCCCATAGTGTGGATATACCCTCTCCGGCTGTATCCCCGTTTCCGAAGCTATGTTGACGATACGCGCATCGCGTCCCGCGAGCATCGGGCGAAACGCGCGAACCATGCGTACGACTGAAAGCACATTCACTTCGTATGTGGCGATCCAATCGGCGTCGGTGAGGCCGTCGAACGTGGCGAAACCGTGAATGCCGCCCGCATTGTTGATAAGGATGTCAACACCTCCGAAACGCTCGCGCACCTCGCCGGCCAGGCTGGCTATACTTTCGGGCGAGCGCGCATCGCAGGGCAGGGCGATGGCCTCTCCACCGCGCGCAGTGATCGCCCGTGCGACGTCTTCGATCCCTCGTTGACGGCGCGCCGTCACCACCACGCGCGCGCCCTCCGCAGCAAGCATCGTCGCGATCGCGCTGCCGATCCCCTGGCTTGCGCCGGTCACGATCGCAATTCGGCTGGCAAGTGCAAGCTGCACATCCTTCTCCTGTGCCTCGGCCTACCCCTTCAACCCTGCGCGATGAGCGCCTGTCGAATCTGAGACCGTTGGATTTGTCCGGTTGCCAACGTGCGCGGCAATGGGCCGCTCGCTGCCCTAACGATTCGCGGATGCTTGAACGACGCAAGGCGATCGGCCAGCGCCCCGCGGAGAGCCTCGATCGATGGTGTCTCCTTCCCCGCCTGCATGACGAAAACCGCGCAGACAACCTCCCCCCAGCCTTCGTGTGGTAGGCCGACCACTGCCACATCGGCAACATCCGGGAGCGTGCGAAGTGCCGCTTCGACCTCGGAGGGAGCGATGCTCTCGCCACCCGAGCGGATGATCTCGCGCCGCCGCCCAACGATCTCAAAAAAACCATCGGGTGAGACCTCGGCGAGATCGCCGGTGTGGTACCAGCCGCCCTGCAAGGCTGCCGCAGTCTCCTCGGGGAGGGCGTGGTAGCCGTCCATCATGGTCTCGCTGCGCAGCAGCAACTCGCCGTCCTCGATGCGCGCTTCGACCCCAGGAAGCGGGATGCCGACGCTGTACGGATGATCGAGGAGATCATCGTGTCCAATCCCGATAGCGTTGCCGAGCTCCGTGGATCCGTAATAGACGCCGGTCCGCGCGCCTTGAAAGCGTTGCAGGATCGCGTCCACGAGCTCGGGTTCAACGCGCGATGTGCCGGTGAAAGCATGGACGAGACATCGCCCGTCGCGACCCGCACCGCCGTCGAGAAGGCGGCGCCAAACCGCCGGGATCGCATAAAGCTCCTGCGGTTGATGAGCCTCGATCACCTGCCAAAGCGCCTCGGACGAGGCTCGCTGGACCAGATGCACTGCCCGGCGGCGCGCAACGGATTGAACGGTCATGTGCCAGCCCGCCATATGAAACAGCGGAAACATGTTCGCGGTACCGCGACCGCCGCCAACCTCGGTGTAGCTCGGTGAACTGGCACAGCGCATCCATTGCGCCTTTTGCGAGATGCGCACTGCCTTGGGCCGGCCCGTGCTGCCGCTGGTGAGGAACATAACCTGAATATCCGCGCTGCTCGCGCAATCCGGTGCGGCCCCGTCTGAGGCGCGGGAAGCAGCATCATCAAGATCGTGACCGGGGCACGACCTTCCGCCGCCGAGCACACCGAGGGGAATGCCAGCGCGTCGCGCGACAGATTCTGCTGCCGCCGCATGGCCGGCACCGGCGATAATGAAGTGTGGTTCGAGATAATCGATCACCGCATGCAATTCCGGCAGCGAGAGAGCCGGATTGACGGGCACGAATATCGCGCCGACGTGCGATAGCGCGAAGTAAAGGTCAATCGTCCGTAGCGATATGTCCGCCCAGTAGACGACGCGGTGCTGTCGGCGAACACCCCAGTTGGTGAGCGCATGCGCTAAGCGCGCCGCCTTACGATCGCAGTCTCGAAAGGTCACCGCCTCTTCGTCGAGCGTCGCTGCGATGCGGTTCGGTGCTGTCGCAGCAGCGATCCGCAGCAATTTCGAAACCGTATATTCGACCACGCGCTTTCTTCCGCCTTGAACGATGATCCTGACGATGAAGGTTCAGGCCGGCTGCTCGGCCCCCACATCCTTGATGATGCCCAACGGGTACACCGAACCGAGCGATTCCATCATATACTCGGGACCGTCTTTCGTCGGCAGAAACCAGCCCGTCGGGCACATAGTGAGGATCTCGACCAACCCGAAGCCCGCATTGGCCATTTGACGCTCAAAGCCGCGTCGGATCATCTTTTTCGCCTGGGCGATCGAGCCTGCATTGTGGACGGAGCCACGCGCGACATAGGCGCTGCCCGGCAGCGCGGCGACCATTTCGCCAATGGTAATCGGGAATCCGTGATAACCCGGATCGCGGCCCTCGAGCGTGTTCTTGGTGCGCTGCCCTACAACCGAGGCCGCCGTCATCTGTCCTCCAGTGTCGCCGAACACGCCATTGTTCAGCATGAAGCAGGTGACGCTCTCGCCGCGTGCGGCCGTGTGCAGCACCTCGGCCAAGCCCTCGCTGACCATGTCGCCGTCACCCTGCATCGTCCAGATCAGCTTGTCCGGCCGCATACGCTTCATACCCGTTGCCACTGCCGGCGCGCGCCCGTGCAGACAAAGCGTTGTCTCCACGTCGAGAGTGGACATGAAGGCGCCGTAGCAACCATGCCCGAAGATGGAGATCGTGTCCTGGGCTAGTCCCAGCTCCTGGATCACCTCGCAGATGAGGCGAATGGCGACAGGCTCGCCGCAGCCGGGACAAAGGTGGTGTTCCTCAGTCTGCAACAGCGCAGGCTTGAAGCTCGCGACCTGTCGGCTCTCTCGAACCGGCGGATATGTGGTGTCGACGTAGTTCACGAGACTGGCTCCATCGCTTCGATGATGCGGGCGCGGATATAGCTGGCGTCCATGCGATCCCCGATGTTGATGCCGGCGTCGTCTGAGCTGATACCGCCAATAGACCGGATCGGTACCCGCTTGCCGAGGCTGATCCGGACATCGTCGATCATCTGTCCCGCATTAAGCTCGAACACCAGAACCTGACGCGCCGTCTTGCATCCACGCTCAAGCGCATCCTCCGGAAATGGCCAGAGCGTGATGGGACGGAAGAAACCGACCTGCCATCCTTCTTGCCGCATGTCCTCGACGACATATTCCACGAACTTTCCGGCGGTGCCAAAGGCCACGACCATGGTCTCGGCATCTTCGTGGAAGCCTGCTTCCCAGCGCTGTTCGGTCTCGGCGATCCGCGCGAACTTGTCCGCAATATTACGCCAATGGAGCTGTGGACCCGGGCCGGGCGTGTTGTGCTTGCCGACGCCCCACGTCCAGATCTGCTTGGAACGGCCCGTACCTCCGGTCGTGCCGTCGAGGGCCCAATCCCGCGGCGGCAGCGGCTCGAACGCGATCGGGCTCGTATCGACTGCAGTGAGGGTACGGGCCAGGATATTGTCCCCGTAGACGATAGCCGGCACGCGGTACTTGTCCGAGAGGTGGAACGCGAGTTGCGTCAGCTCGACGGCCTCCGGAACGTCTTTGGGCGCGAGCGCGATCGTGCGGTAATCACCCCACCCGCCGCCGCGGGTCGCCTGGAAATAGTCCTGCTGGCTCCGCGCCATGTTGAAGATCACGAGCGGGGTCTCATTAAGTGCGACCTCGGCGATCGCCTCCTGCATGAGCGAGAGGCCCTGCCCGCAAGATCCGGTCGCTGCGCGAAACCCGGTCATGGAGGCGCCAATCGCCATGTTTACGCCCTCGATCTCGGTGTCGGCGTTGATGCAGACGCCGCCACGTTCCGGCAGCTTCTTGGCGAGTTGCTCGAGCAGATCCGTAGCCGGAGACATGGGATAGCCCGAGTAGAAGCGCAGTCCGGCACTGAGCGCCGCCTCGGCCACCGCTTCGCTGCCATCAATCAGCCGCAAGCTCATCAACAGCCTCCTCGTATTTATAGACCTCGAAAACATAGTCGGGACAGACCTGCTGGCACGCCGTGCACCCCGTGCAGCCAGGTGCGAGCAGGGGAAAACGGAACCCGTTCGCGTTGGTAACTTCAGACATGGTGAGCACGTCTACCGGGCAGGCCCGCACGCAGAGCTCGCAGCCCTTGCACCGATCTACTGCGACCACGATCGTGCCGCGGGAGAGTTTACGGGCGGCCACGTTCATGCCGTCGCCAGCGCTGCAGAAGCCGACGCGGCCGCTTCTGCGCCGAGTCGCAATGCTCGCTCGTTCGTCTCGATGTGCTGGCGACGATAGCTCGGAACCAGCTGCTTCATCGCCGCGATAAGGCTGTCGATCGTAACGATCCCAGTGAGTGTCGCAAAGCCCGCAAGCATAACGAACCCAGCGGCCATCGCGTTGCCGGCCTGTCGCCCAAGCTCGTTACCAGGAATTGTCGCTAATTTCTGGGCGGGGAGCCGGATATGCTCGGCGATCGCGCTGTCCGCAACGACCAGCGCTGCTGGCCCCACGCGCGGCAGGATCTCGTCCCAATATTTCTGGTGCTGCGCAATCACGTGTGTCGCGCTTGCCACTATCGGCAGCGCGCGTAGTCGCTGCGGGCCTATAACGACGTTTACCAGCGATTTTCCGCCCCGCATCTCCCCGCCATATTCTCCGTAGACGAGCGCATGCTGGCCCTCTGCAATCGCTGCCAGCGCCAGCGCCTTGCCGATCAGCTGGACACCCTGACCGCCGATGCCGGACATGATCAGCTCCAGCTCCTTACTTCTCTCGCGCATAAGCGGAGCTCCTCCTGCTTAGACGCGCACCATACAGAAGGCTCGACGCGCCGCAAGACTTTTCTAGGCGCTATATAAAAAGTGGCGGGCAGTGAACGGTGGAACGGCGCAAGGGCTGGGTTCGGACAGCTATGCTTTCAACAGCGGTAAGAGAGGTGAGCGGCAAGAGCGATTTTGCCCCTCCCAAGCTGAAACGGCGTCGCCCCTCACTGATATGTTTGGACCTTATTCCATCTCCTTCATCCAGATGCTGACCGTGTAAGAGACAAAGTCGGGGCGATTGGTCAGGACGCCATGATTCTGACGTCCTCGCCCGCAAGGCGGGCCCGTTCCATAATCGTGGCTTGCGCCTGCGGCAGGTGGCGAATCGCGAGCAGCAAAAGGAGAAGCGCGGGAAGCGCGAGGACGTAGAGGCTGAGCACGCCAGCCGCGAGCGCCCCGGTCTCCATACCGATCCTACCCGCCATATACGGTCCAATCGCGAGGCTGATCAAAATCGAGCCGAGCGAGATCGCCGAAGACACCGTGCCCCGCATGCGCGGCAGCACCAGCTCTTGAGCGAAGGATGCCCAGGCACCGGTCCAGGCATAGCTTGCGAAGCTGAACACGACGTAGCCGGCGACGAAGAGGGAAAGCTGCCCGGAGAGGAACATGAGGAAGACGAAAGGCGCGGGTGCTATCAGTCCGATCAGAGCGAGCCATGCCGGAGCACGTCGGTCGCGCCGGCTCCACCGATCGCATAAAGTTCCTCCGCACAGCATCCCGGAGACTGACGATCCCACCAGCAACAGGCCAAACAACATCCCTGCACCGCCCGCCGGCAGGGCGAAGTTACGGATCGCGTAAGGAACGGCCCAGAACGCCACCCCGCCGCTGATACAAGTTATAAGTGACGTGGCTACGAACAGCAGTGCGAACGGCCGGCTGCCCAGCATCAGCGCGAACAAGGGCGGGTCGCGCAAAGCAATCGACTGGTGCCAAGATGCCATCGCGTAAAGGCCTAATGCCAGCGCGACAAACTGCGGCCAGTCCCCCAGGAGATGTACACATCCCGCCGCGCACGCGCAGAGGAGAGCGGCGATCACAACGTTCAAGGCGACCGCGCGCCGGCCACCATGTCGGCTCATGTGCAGGAGAGTGAGAGGCGGCAGGACCGCTGTCAGCTCGCTTGCCAAATCGGCTAGGCGATAGCGCTTGTGCGCGCTTGTGATCCGATCGAGGGCACCACGCTCCGGCTCGGGTAGGCGCCAAGCAAAACCCGCTAGCACGATGCCGGGCACGCCAGCGACCATGAACGCGACCTGCCAGCCCTTTAATCCAGACAAGACCGGCATGGCTTCGGACCAGACCGGCCAATGCTGCGTGAGAAAGCCGCCGAGAAGCAATGCGAGGCCGCCGCCGACGGACACCGCCGAAACATAGATGCTAACCGCGAGCGCGCGTCGCCCCGGCGGGAAGGAATCCGTGATGAGCGACTGCGCGCAGGGAGTAGCCACCGATTCGCCGATGCCGACCGCCATACGTGCGGCTGCCAACCCCGCGAAGCTGGTCGTGAGGCCGGTGGTTGCCGAGGCGCCGGACCAGATCAGGATACCCAAACTAAGCAGCCGTGGCCGTGCCCAACCGTCGGCGAGGCGGCCCGCCGGCATGCCGAAAAGCGAGAAGAAAACCGCGAAAGCAGTGCCATAGAGGAAGCCGATTTGCGCATCGGAGATCCGCAAGTCCGCCTTAATCTGCTGCGCCAGGATCGAAACAATGTTGCGGTCGAGATAATTGAGGCAGTTGATAGCGGTCAACAGCGCGAGGATACGCCAAGCCTGCGCTCGCGATGGTGACGGGCCGCTGAGCTGACGCACGCTCTCCGGTGCAGCTCGCGTGCTTTCACTCGCTCCGAATCTGGCCATCGCTCTCTCCTCAGGATGCGGCACCCCGTGCGCCAGCGCACCTGCACCAGTCACCGACTGCGCATATATCTTCTCTATGTCGATTAGAAAGACACTTTCCTAGACGACATAGAGATGCTAGCAGCTGTTTGCGACGTAAGCTTGGCGTTCACATCGATGCAAAGAAACTAGGCGTGCCGGATGACGGCGCCTTGTCGAGGCTTGGCCGAGGCAAAATGCCCGGCGTGTCGAGCTCCGATCCGATCAGCCCGCACGGGCGGATTGGAGAAGGCGATGCCCAGGGGAGGAAGCTATGAAAAACAGGATGATGCTGACGACTGTATCGGCGGCGTTCGCCGCCGTTCCGCAGTGTGTTGCCGCGCAGGCTGCGCCTTCGACATCGGTGCCCGCCCCGGCAGCGCAAGGCGTATCCGAAATTATCGTAACCGCGAACAGGCGGGAGCAGCGGCTCCAGGATGTTCCGACCGCGATCACAGCGCTGCCCGCCGTGGCGCTCGAGCGCTCGCAGATTACGGACGTCAGTTCGATCCAGCGCTTAACACCGTCGTTGAACGTGCGCCCTTTTCCTGGCGATCCCACTCACGCGAGCATCTCACTGCGGGGAATTATTTCGAACGAAGCATTGCCGACCATCGATCCGGCGGTCGGGCTCTATCTGGACGGTGTTTACATCGCCCGCTCGCCTGGTGCCAACCTTGCACTCGTTGACATCGACCGGGTCGAGGTCTTGCGCGGCCCTCAGGGTACTCTTTTCGGTCGCAATACCATAGGCGGAGCAATCAATATCGTACCTAAACGCCCGGTCGATAAATTTGAAGGATCGATCGAAGGAACTTACGGAAATTACAACCTGCTCACGTTAAGTGGTGTTCTCAACCTCCCGGTTGCCCAAGGCGTGGCGCTGCGCATCGTGGGCCAGCATAGCCAGCATGATGGTTACGCCAAGAGCTTGCTCTCCGGGAGGGACCTGAACGATCAGAACTCGAACTTCATTCGTGCTCAACTCAGCATCGACCTCAACGACAATTGGAATCTGCTCATTGGCGGCGACTACACGCGGGCCAGGAATCACGGTCAGTGGGTCACACTCGTCTATGGGGCGGCGCAAGCAGCAACCTATGTCAATCTTGTAAGCGGCGGCACAGACAGTATCGCGCGGTATGTCGACCCGTATACGCGGCGGACGAACGCACAGCCTTTTTCGGGTCTGCGGGCCAAGCTGGGCGGTGGCGTTAGCGTCCTCACCGGAAAGCTGGGCGGGGCGACGTTCAAAAATATATTTTCTTATCGCGCGCTCGACCGACGAACTAACAATGATCTCGACGGGACCCCTTACAGCCTAAGTAGCCAAACCGGCACAGTTGACACGCAGCATCAATATAGCGAAGAAGTTCAGCTATTTGGTAAAATGTTTCAAGATAGGCTAGACTGGATTATAGGGGGGTATTACTTCCTGGAGAAGTCGCATGACCTATCATTTTCTCCAACGTTGTTTCCACAACTCAGTACTACCGGCGTGTTGACGGAAGGGAATGTCCGAAATGCGTCCGGCGGTGCTTTCGCGCAGGGCACCTTCGCATTGACGGACCGCTTGCGGCTGACCGGTGGAATCCGTTTTACCAAGGATACGCGTAATCTCGTGTCTTTCAATCGGAGACTGAACAGCGCGCGCGCCGTAGTGACGTGCGGGGTCAACACGGCAGTCGCGCCGATCTGCACGAACAAGCTGCCTACTGCAAAATACCGTTATTTCCCTTTCACGGTGGGCGCAGATTACCGCATCTCCCCAACGATCCTCGCTTACGGCAAATACAGCCAAGGGTATCGGTCGGGCGGTTTCAATCTGCGTGGCACGACGCTGGATGCCGTAGCCGCCTTCGATCCTGAAAAGCTCGGCACCTATGAAATTGGCTTCAAGAGTGATCTGTTAGATCGGCATTTGCGCGTAAACGCTGCCCTTTATCGATCTAGCTATGATGATATACAACTCACGGTCGCGCTGCCGGTCCTCGATGCTAACGGCAACGTTATAGCGCAAGCGCAGTCAATTCGGAACGCGGGCTCGGCTCGGATCAATGGCGCAGAGCTCGAAAGCACTGTTGTGCTCGGCGCCGTTACGCTCTCCGGCACCTTCGGCTACGTAGATCCAAAGTATACCAAGGTCCTTCAGACGGCGCCGGGGGTAAGGTTGGGCTCGCATTTTATAGACTCGCCAAAGTACACTGTAAGCATATCAGGTGAATACGCGCTTAGGACGCCCTTGGGCGGTCTTGTCATCGCTGCCGATTATGACTGGCGATCTAAGACCTATTTTGCGCCCGTGCCGCCTGCCAACCCGCTGCTGTCCCGGCCTGCGTTCGGCTTGCTGAACGCTCGTGCGACTTTGAACGTGGGTACATCGGGCTTGGAAGTGACGGTATTCGGGCGCAATATTTTGGATAAGCGGTATTTGCAGTCTATGATAGACTTTACACCCGTTGGCTTCATCGACGGCTTTCCCGGCGATCCTGCAACATATGGCGTGTCGTTGAAGTATCGGTTCTAGCAGGCTGTTGAAGAAGTAGCTGGCATTGGCGGGCTTGTCGTGATTCACTTTCCGGGATCTGGAGGTGAGTGATGCGCGGGACTGACGAACGCACCGGGTCGTTATTTATGTGGATGTGGAGGAGCGAATACGCGCTGGTCATCCGTTGCGGCATATTCGGAAGATAGCGAATGCGGCGCTTTTGGCGTTGGACGGAGATTTCGCAGAGCTTTACCCGGCTCGGCTTGGGCGGCCTTCGATCCCTCCGGAGCGGCTGCTGCGGGCGATGCTGTTGCAGGCGTTCTATGGCATCCGCTCGGAGCGCCAACTGATGGAGCGGATCGAGTTCGACCTTCTGTTCCGCTGGTTCGTCGGCCTGGGTGTCGACGAGGCGGTGTGGGACCATTCGAGTTTCACGACTAACCGGGAGCGGCTGCTTTCGGGAGAGATCGCAGCGAAGTTCCTGCGCGCGGTGCCGCCGCGGCCTAAGGTCAAGCGGCTAATCTCGAGCGAGCATTTCTCGGTGGACGGGGCGCTGATCGAGGCGGGGGCCTCGATCAAGAGCTTCCGCCGCAAGGATGGGGGCGACGATGATTCCGAGGGGCCGGGCCCAACGCCGAGCGCAACATCCACAAGGAGAAGCGCTCCAACGAAACGCATGCCAGCACGACCGATCCCGAGGCGCGGCTCTACAAGAAGGGCGATGGCCAGCCAGCCAGGCTTTGCTATATCGGCCATATCCTAATGGAGAATCGCAACGGCCTGGCGGTGGATGGTGGCATCACCCAGGCTGGCGGCACCGCCGAGCGCGTGGCGGCGCTGGCGATGCTGGAGCGGCGCAAGAGGAGCGGCCGCGTCACGCTCGGCGCCGACAAGGCCTATGATGTGCGTCAGTTCGTCCAGGATTTGCGCAAACGGTCCGTCACCGCGCATATCGCGATCGACGGGCATCTCACCAAGACCGGCAAGACGCGGACAACGGCGATAGACCAGCGCACCACACGCCACCCCGGCTATGAGATCAGCCAACGCTGCCGCAAGCGCATCAAGGAGGTGTTCGGATGGGCCAAGGGCTCGGCCGGTCTCGCCAAGGTCAAGCTGCGAGGACATGCCAAGGTCGATGCGGTCTTCACCCTCGCCTTGGCCGCCTACAACCTGATCCGCCTGCCCAAGCTGCTGGGAGCGTTGGTATGAGCCTCAAGGGCAGATGGCGTATCACTGAGATGCCAGACTTCGAGGCCGACTATCCCGATATGGTCGAGCCGGCCTATATCCTGTTCGAAGAGAACGGCTCGGGCGAGTTCGCCTTCGGTTGCAGCACCGGCCATATCTGGCAAGCGAGCAGCACCGATGCGACCAATATCGACTTTTCCTGGAGCGGCAACGACGAAATGGACGAAGTGAGCGGAGACGGCTCCGCCGAACTCCAGCCCGACGGCTCCCTCCATGGCGAAATCTGCTACAACAAAGGCGATGAATGGCTCTTCATCGCCCGCAGGTGGGCTTCTTCAACAGCCTGTTAGGCGTGGGCGTACTCAATTATGAGGTTGCGCGACAGTACCTCCCCCTGATAGGTTTTCGAATAGACATATAAAGGGAGGATGGGACGTGGCGTGGAAAACCGAGGCTATTCGCTCCAGAGCATTGCTGCTTGTCGCCGCACCGTGCACCGTCCTCGGTCCGATGCCAGCCCTCGCACAATCGCAGGCGCAAATGGCGTCTCCGGTTGGGGAGATCGTAGTCACGGCTCGTCGGCGCGACGAAAATCTGGCGCGCGTTCCGGTGGCGGTGAACATTGTGAGTGCGGATACGATCAGCCGCCAGAACCTCTCGAGCGTGCAGGCTATCCAGTATCTGACGCCTTCGCTGAGCGTAACGACTAACTCCAATCGCAGCTCAAACAATTATACGCTTCGTGGGCAAGGGACGACATTTGGTACCGATCCATCGGTGGTAGCCTATTTTTCGGAAGTCCCGATCCCAGGCGGCGGCGCGGGCAACGCCGCGCTGTTCGACATTACAAGCGTCCAGGTTCTCAACGGTCCGCAAGGCACGCTTTTTGGACGCAACTCGGTAGGCGGCGCAATCTTGTTCACTCCGACGCGGCCGATCAACCGGCTCGAGGGCAGCGTCAAGCTGGGCGTCGGCAACTATAATAACTTCCAACAGGAAGCGATCTTCAACGTCCCGCTCATCGGCGACAAGCTCATCCTCCGTCTCGCCATGTTCAACCGCACCCGCGACGGCTTTACGCGCGACGTGGCCAATGGGCGCGACTATGACGACATCAACGCTCGCGCGGGGCGCCTCTCTCTATTATTCAAGCCAAACGGTGCCATCGAGAACCTGTTCGTTCTCAATTACCGGCGGAGCAAAGAGAACGGCACCGGCACTACGATCTCGCTCGTCAATCCGGCCGGGCCGGCGGCGGCGATCTTCCCGGAAGTCGTCGATATCGCCGCCGCCCAGGCTCTGCGCGGGCCGCGCAGGACCGAGCAAACGCCCGACGTCAACGACTATCAGCGTTTGGTTCAATTTATCAATACGACTACCGTCAAGCTATCCGATACGATCGCGTTGAAGAATATCGTCAGTTATTCGATGTATCGAACTAACATCCGGCTCGATGTGAGCGGAACGGCGCTGCCGCTCCTCTACTTCGCCTACTCGCCAGGCTGGGGCGGGGGTGGCCAATCGACCAACGAGCCGGCGACCAACCAGTTCACCGAGGAGCTTCAGCTTTCGGGTGACGTCGGAAACAAGACGCTCCAATGGACGGCGGGTGGCTATTATCAGCACAAGGCACCGCTCCACACGCTTCAGAAGCAGATCGTGTTCGGCGGCCCGCCGGTGCTTGCCGATCGCGGCGACCGGCTAACGAGTACCGCGGTTTACGGGCAGGGGACGATCGACATCGGTAAGCTGATTGCTACGCTTGAGGGTTTGCGGCTCACCGGCGGCTATCGCTATAGCCATGACCGCCGCCGGGACTATACGGACACCTATCTCCAGGTCGGCGATTTCTTTACCAGCGGTGGCGCCTGCGCGCTCACGGCCGGGAGCTTCCCGAATTGCCGCATCGATTATGCCCGCAACTTCTCGGCGGGAACCTATACCGGGGCGCTGGAATATCAGGTCAATCGATCACTGATGATCTACGCGACGGCGCGCAGCGGCTTCAAGAGTGGCGGCTTCAACCTCGGCGCCCCGCCGGTCGCCAGCCTCAATTCGTTCGATCCGGAGAAGGTCAAGGACGTCGAGATCGGAGCTAAATCGAGCTTCAATGTCGGCAAGGTCGGGATGCTGTTTAACATTGACGTGTTCCGTGATAAATATTCCGATGTTCAGCGCCCATTGCTCGTCAGCACTCCGTCGGGCGTTTCGGTGTACGTGGTGAACGCGACCAGCGCCACCATCAAAGGGGTCGAGATGCAGGCGAGGGTGAGGTTGCCCGTCGGCCTGTCGCTGTCGGGAACATATTCCTATAATCACTCCAAATACGGCAGCTTCAACACGGCACAGGGCAATTTCACCGGCTTCCCACTACCCTATACGCCAAAGAACAAGCTCAGTCTTTCAGCCGACTACGATACGGATCTCGGCGCAAACCGGGGCTCGCTGAAACTTGGCGCCACCTACACCTATCAGAGCTCCTATCGCAATCTCGACGTCGTCGATCCCGATGTGCGCGTGCCGGGCTACGGCCTGCTCAACCTAAACGCGGGCTGGTACGGCGTCATGGGCTCGGCGTTCGATCTGTCGACGTTCGTAACCAACTTAACCAACAAAACCTATATCGTTGGAAAGGGTGACTATTATTACAGCCTAGGCTTTACAACCAACGTCTACGGCGAACCGCGCATGTACGGCGCTAGCCTGACCTATCATTTCGGCGATCGATAGTCCGATCGGTTGTCAGGGTCAGTTAACAGAGCGAGTTACGTCATGACCGGTCTGCGCCCCATCCCAGAAGGCAGCTATCTGTATCTGACCACGAAGCGCGGTCTGACGCTGCACTATCACGAATATGGCTACTTCACGCGTTGTTGCTCTTCGCTGAACCTGCTCCGCTTCATTCCGTCCGACTCCTTCGCGTCTGACTCTACTCAAAATCGGTCGCATTTCAGGGGAGCACGTCGGGGTGATTGAGTTACGCGGCATAACGATCCAGGTGTCCGACGGTGTCAGCGCCAGCCATATCGAATTGATATCCATCTGATTCCGTCCCTGCTGGAGATCTCTGCAGGGGCACGATTGCCCAGGAGCGTGGTCAGGACGACGTCGACGAGATTAAATCGTCGCCCGTTAAGAAGCTGATTGTGTCTGCGGGAACGGCGCAAGCCTTGGGCGAGCGAGGCGAGCGATGCCACGATCAGGCGCAATAAAAGCCTGAGCCACGCGAGGATCAGCCGGAAGTTGTAGCCGACGGCGGAGAGGACGGCATTGGCGTGGTCGCCAGCATAGCCTTTGAGGAAGTTTCGGCCAAGATGGCCGTCGTTCTTAAGGTGCCCGATCACGGGCTCGACGGCTGAGCGTCGCCTGAGTTCGTGCTTGATGACGCCGACGACGCCGCGCTTCTGGCCCGAGATGAAGACGCGGCGAGGATTGGGCGTGGTGTGGCCGCGATACCCTTGTCGATATAGGCGCGTTCGACCGCACGCCCGGTCAGCGCTTCGGTCTCGGCGATGACCTCGGCGAGCGTGTGAACCGCTCTGCCGTGTCTTCCTGGGTCGCGTCGGAACCTCCCCGATACGGCCATTGAATCACAAAATCAGCCGTTTGGGACTCCCCAAAATGCGAAGCCAAATCGCAAGCTTTGCTGGATCGCACCCCCGCTTTCTTGCAAACCCCATTACTTCGCGCGCTCGGAAAATCCCACCGTATCAACAAGATCGGCGTTCTTCACGGTCGACTAAATCCATTCCCTCAAATAGGCTTCCGGAAGTCAAGATGCTCTAAT
>Ga0207694_10002375_pt1 | contig 15391 bp, 14 predicted proteins | sample KBSC34metaG_FD_184353 | JGI IMG/M metagenome (GOLD analysis project Ga0207694, IMG submission 184353) | Corn rhizosphere microbial communities from Kellogg Biological Station, Michigan, USA - KBS C3-4 metaG (SPAdes) (version 2) | ecosystem: Host-associated > Plants > Roots > Rhizosphere > Soil...
AAGGCGACTGCCGCAACATATAAAAGTTCGGATTGTACTCATGCACGTAGAACTCTTCCATCTCCATGCAGCGCGGACTGGCGGTGAGCCAGCGGTCCGGCAGCACTCCGGGTTCGAGTCCGGCGCCATCCGGTTGCGGCGCTTGCGCCCATGAAATCGTAGCCAACAAAAACAGCGCGAGCCATGACGAAGTCATCGTTAGTTCTCCAGTTTTTTGGGATGGGGCGAACGGGGCGGTCCAGCTACAACGCGGCAGGCAGGTACTTCAGCATAGCCAGCCGAGCGCAAGGGTGTCAACGACAGCTATAATGCTTCACTGGGGTGGGCCCGCAGAAGCCCGCGCCGGATCGAATAAAACATCTATGTTTCTTCCTGCTTCGCAAGCAGCCATATTCGCGCTCCTGGTGATCTCGCTGATCTGTTGGGGCACTTGGGCGAACACTCTGAAGCTGGCCGGCAAGTGGCGCTTCGAACTGTATTATTACGATTTCGCACTGGGCTTCGCGCTACTGGCCGTGGTCGCCGCCTTCACCGCCGGCTCCCTCTCTTCATCGGAACTGACGTTCCAGGAAAACTTCCTGGTGGCCGGCTATCGCAACATCGCCTATGTCCTCGCTGCCGGAGTTGTTTTCAACCTGGGAAACATGCTGCTGACGGCCACGGTATCTGTAGCGGGCATGGCTCTGGCGTTCAGCGTGACCGCTGCCGTCGCGCTTACGGTTGCCACTGCGCGGGCTCTTATTTTCGATTCGCCCAGCGGCATGTTGGTCGCTCTGGTAGGTGTCATATTGCTGCTGGCTACGGTGGTGCTGGCGGTGTATGCGTACAGCACATTTTTGAATTCCCGCGCGGATGCCGTCAAGCAATCAGGAAGACGTCCGACGCAAGCATCCGGCGCGGTGCTGCCCGTCGCGTTGGGGACGGCCGCAGGCGTGGCATTGGGCTTGTTCCGTCCGTTGCTGGATTTAGGACGCGTCGGAGACAACGGAGTCGCGCCCTACGGCCAAGCTCTAATATTCGCCGCCAGTATTTTAGGCAGCACGATTTTGTTAGCCCCGTTCTTCTTCAATTTTCCGGTGGCCGGCGCGCCCATCAAATTCAGCGATTATTTTGCCGGAACCCGCAAACAGCACGCTCTGGGCCTACTGGGTGGAATCCTGGCCGGCGTCGCTTTCTTGACAGGCATGCTGGCGGTGGCGGCCCTGCGAAAGGCGATGGGGCTCAACTATGGCTTGAGCGAGGCCGGACCCGTGCTGGCGGTGCTGTGCGGCCTGTGGCTATGGGGCGAATTCAAGGGCGCAGGCGAGCGGCCGCGGCTCCTGTCTATCGTGACGCTGATCCTATTGGCGGCCGGCATCGCGCTGTTGGCGGTATCCCAGGGCGAACGGTGAAAAATGGTCTCCACGCCCGTCCCGCGGCGTGCGTCTAACCTGGTAGCGATTCGTGTCTAAACTCTTCCTCAGCCTGATTCTTACGCTACCCGCGTGGGCCGGCGAATACGCCGTGCTGGCTAACGGCTTCCGCATTCACGCCGAGCGGCATGAGACCGCGGGAGCCAGCGTGCGCCTGTACACCAGGGACGGCGTCACCGAAGTCCCCACCGATTCGGTAGCGTCATTCGAAGCCGAAGAATACATCGCTCCGTCCGTCGCCCCGCCAAAAGTGGACGCGCCTCTACCGGTGCGCGATACGCGGACGTTAGTACGCGACGCCGCCTTGCGCAGCGGATTGCCGCCGTCATTGGTCGAGAGCGTGGCGCGCGTCGAATCGGCGTTGCGCCCCGAAGCGATATCGCCCAAGGGCGCGCTGGGCGTAATGCAACTGATGCCCGCCACCGCCCGCAAGCTTGACGCCGACCCTCGCGACACCGCGCAGAACATCGACGCCGGCGCGCGGCTCTTGCGCGAGTTGCTGATCAAATACGGCGGCGACGTGGTGAAGGCGCTGTCGGCATACAACGCCGGCGAAGGCGCAGTCGACCGCTACCGCGGCATGCCGCCGTACCGGGAAACGCAAGACTATGTCGACAAGGTGATCCGGACTTACGTGAGCGCCGGGTCCAAGTGAGACGAGTCTCGCTAGCGCTCCTCGCTGCGATCGTATGCGCTGCGCAAACGCCGTTGGCATCGCTGAGCGGCTCGGTGTACGACGAGGCCGGCGGCCCCATCATCGCGGCGAAGCTATCGCTGCGCAGCGAGAAATCACCGTTGTACTTGACCAAGACTACGGAGCAAGGCACGTTTCAATTCCCTCGTATCACGGACGCAGGCAGCTATACGCTGTCGATCGATCAGGCTGGGTTTTGCAAGCTGGAGGTGGCTGCGATTGTGGTGTCGGCGGGAGAGCGGAAGACGCTGCCACGCGTCACACTGAAGGCTCCAGCGGAGGGACGGGACTGTCCATAGACGCTATGACAGAGAACGAACGTTACCGCCGAAAATGGGCGCTCTATCGGCGGCTGCGGAACTGGTTCTGGGCTCTCACTTTAGGTTGCGTGCCGGCCATCTTTGCACTCGTTTGGATTTTGCGCAGGTTAAACATGGATCTGACATTTGCGCCGCTCATCTTGATTTTCATTTGGGCTTTGTGGGAATTCGACTTAATTATCTGGAGTGTCCAAGATGCGGGAACGCGATGTTCATGCGATGCCCGCGGCAAGGATTTCTCCAGCGCAAGTGCGTGCACTGTAGTCTACCTAAGTTCACTCCGGGCCGTTGATTAGGGCCGTTTCCAGCGCACAATCGGCTTACGTGCGGCGGTTACTTCATCCACTCGCGCGGTGCGGGTGGTGTGGGGGGCGGTCTTTACTAGGTCGGGGGTTTCTTCGATTTCTTTGGCGATGGAGATCATGGCGTCGGCGAAGAGGTCAAGCTCGCGTTTGCTCTCGGTCTCGGTGGGCTCGATCATCAGGGCGCCTTTGACGATCAGCGGGAACGCCACTGTATAGGGGTGGAAGCCGTAATCGATCAGGCGCTTGGCGATGGTCATGGTATCGATGCCGAGCTTGGACTGGCGCGCGTCGCTGAAGACGCACTCGTGCATGCTGGGCTCTTGATAGGGCAGGTCGTAATACGGCTCTAGCAACTTGCGGATGTAGTTCGCGTTGAGCAGCGCGTCGAAGGTCGCGCGCGGGAGGCCGTCACCGCCGTGGGCCATGATATAGGCCAGAGCGCGCACCAGCACTCCGAAGTTTCCGTAGAATGCGCGCACGCGGCCGACGGACTGCGGACGATCATAATTCCAAGTCCACTGATCATTGACGCGGGCTAGACGGGGGATCGGCAGGAACGGCTCCAGATGCTGCTTCACCGCCACTGGGCCTGAGCCCGGGCCGCCGCCGCCGTGCGGGGTTGAAAACGTTTTGTGCAGATTGAGGTGCATCACGTCGACGCCGAAATCGCCGGGTCGCGAAATGCCGGCGAGCGCGTTCATGTTGGCGCCATCCATGTAGAGCAGCGCGCCCTTGGCGTGCAGAATCTCGGCTACCTTGGAAATGTTTTCCTCGAATACCCCGATGGTATTGGGATTGGTGACCATCATCCCGGCCACGTCCTCATTCACGGCGCACGACAGCGCTTCGATATCCACCATGCCGCGCGAGTTCGACGGAATGTTTTGGACCGCGTAACCTGCCATGTGCGCGGTGGCGGGATTCGTGCCGTGCGCCGAATCCGGGATCAGAATCTTTTTGCGCGGATTTCCTTTAGCCGCGAGGGCGGCGTGAATCATCAGGATGCCGGTGAACTCGCCGTGCGCGCCCGCGGCGGGCTGCAGGGTGATGGCATCCATGCCGGTGATCTCGAGCAGGCAGCGTTCGAGCTCGGACATCACCTGCATGGCGCCTTGCGAGAGCGAGTCGGGCTGATACGGATGAATCCACGCCATGCCGTCGACACGCGCGGCTTGCTCGTTGATGCGCGGGTTGTATTTCATGGTGCAGGAACCTAGCGGATAGAGGCCCAGGTCGATCGCGTAGTTCCAGGTCGAGAGGCGTGTGAAATGGCGGATGACGTCCACTTCGCTCACCTCCGGGAAGTCCTCAATCGTGATGCGTGTGTTCCCCGCCCCCAGCGCCTCGGCGGCGTCGATGGTGGGGACGTCAAGATCGGGAAGCTGGTAGCCCTTCTTGCCGGGCGAGCTGAGTTCATAGAGCAGCGGCTCGTTCTGTGTGGGGTGTGGGCGGACTTTTTTGATCACGCGAACACCTCCGCCACCTGATCCATTTGCGTTTTCCGGCTCATTTCGGTGCAGCACAGCAGCATGGTGTTCTTCAGTTCGGGATAAAACTTTTCCAACGCCAGGCCGCCGATGATCTTCTTCGCTTCGAGCGCACGGTTGATATCGGCGACGGTCTTCGCGTCTGCCTGCGCGACGAACTCGTTGAAGAACGGTCCGCTGAAGCGCGGTTTCAGTTTATCCGCCAGGTAATGCGCTTTCGAAAGATTTTGCACGGCCAACTCGCGCAGGCCCTCCTTGCCGTAGACGGAAAGGAAAACCGTCGCCATCAGAGCGATCAACGCCTGATTGGTGCAGATGTTGGACGTCGCTTTTTCGCGACGGATGTGTTGCTCGCGGGTCGCTAGCGTCAGGCAGAACGCGCGGTCGCCGTTGGCGTCCTTGGTCTCGCCAGCCAGGCGCCCGGGGATTTGTCGAATCAATTTTTCTTTGCAGGCGATCACGCCGGCGAACGGTCCGCCGTAGCTGGGCGGCAATGCGAAGGACTGCAACTCTCCGGCGACGATGTCGGCATCACGCGGCGGCTCCAGCAACCCGAGCGATACGGCTTCTGAGAACACCACCACCAGCAGCGCTCCATGCTCATGCGCGATGGCGGCGGCCTCTTTCACGCTCTCGACGATGCCGAAGAAGTTGGGAGTCTGGATGACGACGGCGGCGGTGTCCTTCGTGATGGTGCGCGATAAGTCTTCGATATCGAGTAAGCCCGACTCGGCATCGTAACCAAACTCATCGAGCGGGATGCCTTGGTGCTGCGTATAAGTGTGCAGCACTTCGCGGTATTCGGGATGCACGCTGCGGGCGGTGAGGATGTGGCTCCTGCCCGTCGCGCGGATTGCCATCATGGCGGCTTCGGGCACGGCGGTGGAGGCGTCGTACATCGAGGCGTTGGCGACATCCATGCCGGTCAACTGGCAGATCATGCTTTGAAATTCGAAGATCGCGGTGAGGGTGCCTTGCGAAATTTCAGCCTGGTAAGGCGTATACGACGTCAGGAATTCACTGCGGGAAACAACCGTATCGACCAGCACCGGACGGTAGTGATTGTAAACTCCCGCGCCTAAAAAACATGCGTAGCCATTCCCGCCGGCTGCCGCGTTCTCGTTGCCTCGCGCTTTGAAGTAATCCAGAATGTCGTATTCACTGCGGCCTGTTTGAATCGCCAGTGGCTTTCGATAGCGGACGGCGGCGGGCAGGTGGGCGACCAGGTCATCGATCTTCTTGAGACCGATGACATCGAGCATCTCGCGACGCTCTGTATCTGACTTAGGTAGGTAGCGCAACGATCATTTACCCTTCTCCCAGATAGGCTTGGTAATCGGTGGGGGAAAGGAGCCGATCGATTTCCTCCGGGACAGACAACTTTATCTTAGCAATCCATCCTGCGCTATGCGCATCTGAATTCAGGAGCTCCGGGGTGGCGGCCAAAGCTTCATTAGATTCAATCACTTCGCCAGACACGGGGGCGAAGATTTCGCTGGCGGCTTTTACGGATTCGACCACGGCGAAGGTTTTACCTTGCTCCACATGGGTACCGACTTTGGGGACTTCGACAAAGACGATATCGCCCAATTCGTGCTGCGCGTGATCCGTGATGCCGATGGTTCCGATGCCGTTTTCGACGTGCACCCATTCGTGTTCTTTGGTGTAACGATAGTTGTCCGGATACATGATTACCTCGCTCGCTTATAAAATGGCATCGCGATGGTGACGGCTTCGACTCCACGGCCGCGCACGGAAATTTCGATAGCATTTCCGGGCCCGGCTAAGGAGAGTGGAAGAAAACACATTCCGATGTTTTTGTTTAACGCGGGCGCCGGACCTCCGCTCGTCACCCAACCTAATCCCGCGCCGTTCGCCAGGATTTCGTAGCCGTCGCGGGCGATGCCGCGACCTTTCACTTCGAACCCGGCGAGCTTGCGCGTGATTCCCTGCTGCTTCTGCTTCACTAATGCCTCGCGACCCAGGAAGTCGCCTTTGTCGAGTTTAACAATCCAGTCTAACCCGGCTTCCCAAGGAGTGATGGAGGCGTGGATTTCGTGGCCGTAAAGTGGCATGGCAGATTCCATGCGCAGAGTGTTGCGGGCGCCCAGGCCGCAGGGGATGATTTCCACACTTTTACCCGCCGTCAGGATTTCGTTCCACAGACGAACGGCGTGCTCGGGCGCGGCGTAAATTTCCCAGCCGTCTTCGCCGGTGTAGCCGGTGCGGGCGATGCGTGCGGGGGCGCCGCCGAAATGGCCGTCGACGAAATGATAGCGCTTGATCGGTGCGAGGTTGATGTCGGTTAGTTTTTGCGCGACGCCGGTGGCTAGGGGTCCTTGAATGGCGAGCTGGGCGAAGCGCGGGCCCGCGTTTTCTACGGTGGCGTTGAAGTGGTTGTTGGCGGCGATGTGTTCGTAGTCCTTGTCTTGATTCGATGCGTTGACGCACAGGAAGTAGTGCTCATCGGCGACTTTGTGGACCAGGATGTCGTCGACGAATCCGCCGTGTCCGTAGAGCAGCGCTGAATATTGGGCTTGGCCCAGCTTGAGTTTCGCCGCGTCGTTGACGGTGACGTGCTGCACTAGATCGAGCGCCTGCGGGCCGCGCACGTCGAGTTCGCCCATGTGGCTGACGTCGAACAAGCCTACGCCGTGGCGGACGGCGCGATGTTCGTCGAGGACTCCTCTATATTCGACGGGCATGTCCCATCCGCCGAAGTCGACCATCTTGGCGCCCAAGGAGCGATGGACGGCGTTGAGCGGAGTCTTGAGAAGAGCCATGCCTACTTGATCACCGGGCGGATCATGTCGAAGCAATTCTTAATCATGGCACCGGTGAGAATTTGATAGGCGATAGGCTCAGGAATGGTTTTCGGGTCGATACTCACTATTTCGATTATGACGCATGCGCCGCGCTGTTTCCGTTTAGCGAGGCGGAGGTCCGGTGCTTTGCTACTGCCGAGAGTAAGACCGGCGGGGAAAGATGTGAACGCATGGCTCTACTTCGCTAGACCAATCCGCGCCACGAGGCCCTCCCACCGCGGATCACCGCGAAAGCTATCGAACATTGGCATGGTCAATTCGATGAGTCGAAATACTCGCTGAGCATACGCCTCTTCCAACCGCTGAAACCCTGAGTCTTTGTCGCCCAGCCCCAGATGAACCAGACCCAGGTCAAAGGGGGAGACATATATCTTCTGCGATAAAGTTTCCAACTCCTGTGCAGTCGCGAGAGCCTTCTTCCGCTCGCCCGCTAATCCGTACCCGCGACCCAATAACGCCCGGTAATGCAGCCCGCCGCCTGACACATTGACTGCTTTCTCGAGCATCGCGATTGAATCCGCAAGGCGGCCTTCTTGCTCCAGCGAGAGCGCTAAGAACCACATCGCGTTGGCGTAATTTGAGTCCACGTTCAAGGCTTTTTGACACTGCTCGATCGCATCGCCATATCTCCGTGCCCGATAAAGAATGAGTCCGAAATGGCCCATATACACCCGTGAGATGGGGTCCGATGCCAGGGCCTGGCGGAATTCCGCGATCGCTGCGTCGTGGCGTCCTTGAATCGACATGAAATCTGCCATGTGCACGCGCGCTACCTGGTTACCGGGGCTTAATTGAAGGGCTCGCCGGCACTCGGCTTCGGCTCCAGCCCAATCCCAGTCGTATAGAATGTGGACCGCGGCCAACGCGGTGTGAGCGGACGACATTCCTTCGTCCAACTCCAGCGCTCTCAGGGCAGCCGCCTTCGCGTTGGGAAAAACCTCCGCGGGGCGGGCCATGCCGAATACCCCCAGAAAGAAATAGGATTGCGAAAGGTCCGCGTAAGCCTGCGCGTTTGCCGGGTCCAGATCGATGGCCCGCTTGAAGAATTCAACGCTCTTATCCAAGTCGGCCGGAGTCATTTTATCTCGAAAGAAGTTGCCTTTGAGACAGGCTTCATAGGCTTGCGGATGTATCAGGCGGGCACGCCCGGACTGCTTTCCCGGGGCGACCACTCTATTGATCTGCCCGGCAATACTCTCCGCGATCTCCGCCTGCAATTGCAAAACATCGCACAACTCCCGTTCGTACCTTCCCGCCCACAGGTGCCGGTCTTCGGGCGCGTAAATGAGTTGCGCAGTGATGCGCACCTTGCTGCCGGATCGCGCGACCGAGCCCTCGACCACGGCGTCTACTCGTAATTCCCTGGCAATCGTCCGCAAATCCTTACGGCCCTCTTTGTACTGCATCACCGAAGTCCGGGAAATCACACGAAGTGAATCGATACGGGAGATCGCCGAGATCAGTTCCCCCGTCATGCCGTCGGAAAAGTACTCCTCTGCCGGATCGCCCGAGTGGTTAGCCAAGGGCAATACAGCCAATGACTCGATCCGCACCGCGAGACCCGCATTGCGTCGAGGCCCAATGGTAGAAGTTGATGGTGCGGCTTCGAGCCGCCCAATGAAGCGATATCCTTTTCGCGGAAGCGTTTCGACGAAGCGAGGCTTCCCTGCACTGTCCCGCAATGCGGCGCGGAGTCCGCTCATTGCTTTGTTCAGGCCTGCGTCGAAGTCCACAAATGTGTGGTCCGGCCAGAGCGTCTTGCAGATCTCTTCGCGTGGGACCACATTACCCGCGCGCTCTAACAGCAGCGCGAGTATTTGAGAGAGCTGATTTTGAAGTTTAACCTTCCGTCCTTGCCGGAATAACTCGCCGGAATCCGGACAAAACTCGAAGCTTCCGAAACGGAAGCTAGGTGCGGACGTGATCAAGCCGCTCTGCTGGTTCACAACACGATTGCTTTCAACCTAGACTATCAGCTTGAATCGGTGCAAGTTAGCGGGTAACAAATTCGTAAGGATTCGAGGACTCGCCTTCCATTGCGACTGGCGAGGCTACGGTTCATAGTGACGTCAGACCAATGGAGGGTCAAACATGAAAAGACTTTCTGCTTCGACCACGCTCGCTACTGTGCTGCTTGCAGCTTGTCTGGCATTGCCGGCACAGGCGGGCGTTTCCTGTCATCTGATTAACGCGAAGGGAGTTGGGAAAGACCTTGGCTTGGGTAAAACGGCTGCCGATGTAATCGGCGGCGGATTGTTAGAAGGAACCTTGGCGGGGACGATCACTGTCACAGGCCCCCCGGTATCGGGGTTGGCACCCTTTATGGAGACCATCATATCTACGAATAATCATGGAAGCTTGACGATCGTAGTCACAGGCGCGATAGACATAACGACAGGAAACTTCAACGCCTCCGGTCCAGTCACTGTTGGTACCGGAAAACTCTCGGACGCTACCGGTAACGTCTCACTCACTGGAGTCGTGAACTTCGCCTCCGGGGTTTTCACTGAAGATATCAGCGGTGTGGTTTGCGTCGATCTAGGACACTAGCGAATATTCAATGCATGCAGACAGGGGGCCGCGTGGATTGGACAATTCATGGGCGGCTCGCCGCATGTCGAGTGCGCGATGGACTGCATTGAGCGGCGTTTCAGCAAAGCCAGGCAATCTATTTGATCACTGGGCGGATCATATCGAAGCGATCCTTGATGCGGCTGTAGGAGGGGCCGCCCATGCGCGCGACGGGGTTGAGCTTGTCGGGATCGATGAGCATGTCCTTGTCGATGATACTATCGCGCACGTGGAAGCGAACCACTTCGCCGATAACCACGGTTCCGCCCCAGGGCTTGTCGCTCACTTCAATAATGTGGTGGACGATGCACTCCATATTGACGGGCGATTCCAGCACGCGCGGGGGTTTTACGATATCGCTCGCGACGGGCGTTAGGCCGGCGATGTCGAATTCGTTGATCTCGGAAGCGTAGTCGCCGGAGGTCAAATTCATCTGCTGCGCGATTTCTTCGCTGACGATGTTGGCCACGAATTCGCGCGTCGCTTTCACGTTGAGCAGCGTGTCTTTGGGCGGGCGGCGGTTCATGGGGCAGAACATCACCATGGGCGGCTCGCCGCAAATGGCGTTGAAGAAACTGAAGGGCGCGAGGTTGACAATTCCGGCGGCGGAAATCGACGAGATGAAGCCGATGGGCCGCGGAATGACACTACCGGTGAGGATTTGATAGGCGATAGGCGCAGGGATGGTTTTGGGGTCGATGGTCACTCTTTCGATTATGACGCATCGAACTTTCCCGTTTGCCTTTCTCCTTCTTCCTCTACTAATATCCTGGCGGGCGCCCTCAAGCCGGCATTAACCCGTGAGACTTCCATTCGGAAGCCCGGCGATCTAGGAGAGACCACCTACCGCGCGGGACGGAGTTCCAGTGCTCCGCTACTACCACACCGTTGTTACGCCCCGCGGAAGAGTCTAGAATTCCGCTCACGTGGCCCTTGGCCCCCGGTGGGTGGGACGGGCTCTCACGGGATCAAGATACGACAGTGAGTCGCGTGGGAGTCCGAGGCAAAACGCGAAGCGATTGAGGCGGTGAGAGATGCGGCGACGGCTGGGGTTGTGAACGCGACATATGAGACTACTCAAAAAGAAAATATAGGCCGCCCATTACATGATAGAAGCCGGTCATGTGATTCGCTTTTACAAAATTAGCGTCGATGCCGACCCCAAAGTGACGCATGACCTTTATGTCCGCGCCGATACCCGGCGCGAAGCCGAACTCGGTTCTTCCATCTGAGAAAGACGCGGGAGACGAGGTACTGGTTTGCTTGATGGCTCCAGCGGCTAAATCCAAATGCGGAGTAATACGGGTGGGATTCGGCATGGAAATGCGGAATCCGACCATGAATTCGTGCTGAAACTCTGCGCTGACACAATTTTTCGGAATAACTGTTTGGCCTGGCAGGTCGAAGGGGGCGAGGTCGCAGGTTACGAGCCGAGAATCCGAATGCAACCGATCCATCCGCCTATGGAATCACCGCCGGAATTGGCGTCGGGCTTCGCCTCGGTCGCTTGCACATCGAGCCAGCAATCCGCTATACACGTTGGTCGGGCGAGCCACCATTTCCGAGGGCAGCCATCGACACTAACCCCGATCAGATTGAACTTTTAACCGGGATCAGTTACGCCATGTCGCCGGAGTCATGGCATATTTTTGGGGGTAAATTCCACGTCGGACCCGTCGCAGGCGCAGTTCTTTTGAGGGCGCTAGGGCCGGAGTTGCGGGCCGGAACGCTCGTTTCCGAATCGCAAGGTTATATCGCGGGCATAATGACGGATGTGGACTTCACGCACCGGTTTTCACTGGAAGTAGATGGTCTCTACCGGCCGATCCGGGCGCAAATAGTGAATGAAGTAACGGTGTCGCCCTTTTCGATAGTCACTTGGCAATTTCCCGTGCTCGCCAAGCTCAAGCGGCCCTTAGCGAACCAGATGCAGCCATTCGTTGAGGCCGGGCCGTCCTTCCGGATCTCGGGAGATTTCAACGGCTACTATCCCTCGCATATCGGCTTCACGGTCGGAGTCGGCCTGGAGACGCATTGGCGCGCGATCAGGATTGCTCCGGCTGTACGTTATACGCGTTGGGCAGCTGACAGCAACCAGATCGAGTTCCGCACGCTCCCGAACCAAATCGAAATACTCGCGGGATTTTCATTCTGAGGCCATTAGGCGTGGCTCACGTGGATGCGGAGCGCAAAAATAGGCTGTTGCTTCGAAGCGGCGGCTGATGAAGCTATGGGGATGCGCTAGGGGTTCTAAGCGACTTTCACGGGGTCTGTGCGTTTTTTGCCGGAGAATAGATTCTTGAACGCGGCGAATCGATCGGGGTCGGGCGGCTCCAGAGGAATCTCGTGTCCGGCCAGCGAACCGGCCAGGGTGAGGTAGGCTTTGCCGAGCAAGGAATCGAGGCTCACTGAGCCGGTCCCGGCGATGGACTCCTGAATCACGGCGTAGTCATTGGGGAGGACGGCGGCGATTTTTCCGCTCATCACTTTTTCGTATTCTTCGACGTCCACGGTGGCGGGGTGCTGCAGGACGCGGTTGAGAATCACGCGCCGTACGGAGGCTTTGGCGCCGCGTGCTTCCAGTTGGCGGAGGCGGCGCCGGGCCACTTCCATGCAGATGGGCTCGGGCGTCGAAACCACAAACATGTTCTTGGAGTGATAGCTGACGGCTTCGGTGACGCGGTCCACCACTTCGGGCAAGTCGACGATCACGATGTCATAGCGTTTCTTGGCGAAGCCCAGCAAGCGGTCAAAGTTCAGCGGCGAATCCTGACCGGCGGTGCGCGGGCCCCAGGCAGCCAGGATATCCACGCCATGGCTGTTGGTGACCATGGTGGGCCAGGAGCGGTCATCCAGCAATTCGGAAGTCTCGAGCGCTTCCATCAGCGAAGCTTGCGGTTTGAAATTCAGAAGCAGCGGAAGCGTGCCGGAGTAAAAATCGGCTTCGATCAGGAGAACTTTTTTATCGAGGACCTGGGCTAGGCAAGTCGCCGTGTTCAGAGCCGTAAGGGTGGCGCCGGAGCCGCCTTTCGCGGGCAGGAATCCGTGTACCGAAGGGTCGGTCTTTTGTTGATCCAGCGCCAGACGGATGGTCTGTAGGAAATCGCGCTCTTCCAGCGGCGCAACCATGATCTGCCAGATCCCGGCCTCGAGGGCGGCGCGTTCTTCGGCCACCGGTTCGCTGGCGAAGCCCACAAAAGTCATGGCGGCGCGATTCACTTGCAAACGTTTCACCAGTTCCAGCGCGGCTGGAAAGGTGGCAGGATTCAGGTCGATAAACAGGACATCCGCACGGTAGGAACTCACCAAACGCACGACGGGTTCGGGAGGGCCCTGGAGATCGACAGTTTTCTGAACCACGATGTCTAACGCGCCGCACAGTGTCTTGAGGCGGGCGATCAGCTCTGGCGTTTCTCCTGCGATAATTCCTTTTAGCACTTACGGACTCCCGTGGCGCCAAGCGACGCGCAAGATACTCTATGCGGAGGTCGTTTGTAACGTATCAGTTCCATCGGCAGTCAGGGTACTGATCTTTATATGAGCTGGACCTCATGGGGGGCTGGCGGCGGAGGGGTCGCCGCCCGCAATCCTTTGAACCAATAAGTTGGCTAGGGAGCTACAAAACGAAGAATCCGGCCGGCGGAGCCGGAGGCCGCGCCCAGGTCGCTCACGTAGATGGCCCCATCCGGACCGATGGTCATCGCCGTAGGAACGATGAGGCTATCGAGAATCACCTCCGGGCCGCTGCTCGAAAGACGCACAATGCGGCCTGCAAAAGGTGCCGGGAATCCGTTGGCGGCGGAGAGTTCGAGCACATAGAGCCGCCCCAGGGCGTCCGTTTGCACATCGACAATCGTGGTGAATCCGTCAATAAAGCCGGTTATGCCACCGTGCTTGGTGACCTGGTACAGTTTTTCGGTCCCGGCCTGGATCGGGAAGTGCCCCAGATTCCCGACGTAGAAAAAGCCGTCTTTCCAGGCGGCGGACGTGGGCACGATGTGACCGAGCGTCGCCGACATATCCGTGAGCTGATCGATATGGCCTCCCGGATTGATACTTAACAGGCGTCCATGGTTTGCCTCGACCACGATGAAATGGCCGTCGACAACCTTCATGCTGTAGGGCGTTCCATCCGGCTCGAAATCGCCGGGATTAGGATGGGCCACGGGGTTTTGGCGGACAAAAGCGCTGATGTCGGCAATTAACTCCGCAGTGCCTTTTTTGGTATCAATGCGAATCAGACCGTTGGGCGCCGTGGGATTCCCGTGAGAGCAGCCGCCGCCCGCCAACAGTGCGTACAGGTTTTCGCCGTGGAAGGCGATCGCGGCGACGCCCTGGGTGTCGCCCGAAGGCAAGCTGCTGATGGCGGAAGGCAGGCCCTCGATCACGGTCGTCCGCGAACCGTTGGCTTCAATTCGGGAAACGCGCGCCGAAGGGCCGCCCGAATAGGGGCCCACCGGAGGGGGCGTTCCTTCGCAACCGGCAGGAACTGGCTGCGTGCCGCCGAGTCCTGCTTCGGCAACATACAGTAATCCGTCCGGACCAAAAGCCAGTCCGCGGGGTCCTTTTAGATCCGATGCGTAAATGGTCGTACCATTCGGTATTGGCTGAGCTTGGACTACGGCAACTAGGGAGAGAGTGACTAAAAGCGTCGCGGTTTGAAATAGTTTCATGAGGGTAACTATGCATGCGGAACGAAATGGCGCGCCTTAGTTTAATGTGAAGATATTCTTAACGCGATATTAGGATGTAACCTGCTAAAAGCACTGGGATTCCCGCGAGCGTAGCTCCACGTGATTGCGGGTGCCGCGGGTGGTACCGTACTGGATTTTCAAGGCGATTCCTGCGGGCTATAATCAAGCCGTGAGTTTGTCAGACTCACCGCGATCTGCGGAGCGCGTATGGCGAGGCGGTGGAGACGCTTCGTTCCGCCCTGCTGGTTTTGGGGACGCAGCCGGATTTCCAGACGAGCCAGAAGTGTGCGCGGCGGCGCAGGAGCAGGTGACGTTGGAGCGCATCCGGTGCGAATCGCTACTTAAGGCGCTGAAGGCGCATGTGAGGCAGCACCAATGCGCCTCTGTGCGCGCGGCTACCCGCGGCCGCTAGAGGCTCAACTCGGGGGCCGGGTGGACGCGATAGGTCCCGTAGACCTTAGCGCCGGAGTTCGACTCTGAAACCGTGATGTTATTCGATGCTGGACACGGCGCCGTCGGTGAGGCGCAGGGCACCGAATTTCTGGCCGTTCTGGCGATAACTGTAGACTTCGACCAGGTGGCCGTCATCAAACATGGTGATCTTGGAGGCCGGCGCGCCCAGTCTGAGCAGGTCGGCGCGAGGCATACCGTTAGCGATGGTGTGAAATTCTTCCGGAGACATTTCACGCGGAGGCGGCAGGGTTGGCGCGACGTCTGAGAGGGAGCGAATCCTGGTGATTTCCTGCGGCAGGGTATACTGCGCTACCGGCACCAACGAACCCGGGCGCTTGTGCGGCGCGGGAGGCAGGGGCACGCCACCGGTTTCATCCGAAGGCACTCCCTGGGCGACCTTGAACGGTGGCGGCTCCGGGACCTCTTTCTTGGTTGGTGGGGCGGCGGCCTTGGCGGTCTGCTGGTCGACCTTTCCGAATATGGCAGTGATGCCGTTGCTGACCGATTTCCCGCTGGCTCCGCCTATGGCGCTGCCGGCGGTAATGGCTCCGAATTCGGTCAAATTCTGCGAAAAAGCGGTCGATGAAAGCAAAAGAATGAATGCCAGTTGGAGCAATGCAACACCCACCG
>Ga0207694_10002379_pt1 | contig 15382 bp, 13 predicted proteins | sample KBSC34metaG_FD_184353 | JGI IMG/M metagenome (GOLD analysis project Ga0207694, IMG submission 184353) | Corn rhizosphere microbial communities from Kellogg Biological Station, Michigan, USA - KBS C3-4 metaG (SPAdes) (version 2) | ecosystem: Host-associated > Plants > Roots > Rhizosphere > Soil...
GACGCACCCCAAGGCGACGCCCCTGCCACCGCACCGGCGTCCAGCGGCATCAGCATCCCGCAGATCGCCGAGCCGACCTTCGCGACCAACTTCAACATCCCCGTCGTCAAGGCCGACTCCGGCGACGACGACCCCGACGCCCCCGCCGCCCGCGCCGGCACCCCGGCGGTCAGCGTCCCCTCCATCGCCGAACCCGGCTGGGCGACCGGCTTCATGCCCGCGGTCAAGCCCGAACCGCCGGTGCAGGACGCCGTTTCCCAGGACGAACCCGCCCCCAAGCCGATCACCCACGCCCCGCCGATTCCCCCGCACCTCCAGCAGCCGATGACGCCGCCTCCGGGCTTCGGCGCCCCGGCCGGCACGCCGAACCCCCCGCAGGCCGGGCGGGCTCAGCAGCAGAGCGGCCAAGATCAGCAGAAGGTGGATCGGCAGGCGCAGACGCAGCAGATCCCCCAGCAGAAGGTGGACCAGCAGGCGCAGACGCAGCAGATCCCCCAGCAGAAGGTGGACCAGCAAGCGCAGACGCAGCAGATCCCCCAGCAGCCCCCGGCCGAGCAGGACCGGCCGCCTTTCGCTCAGCCCTCGTCGCCGCAGTCGCCCTTCGCCGCGCCCCAGGCACCCTTCGCGCCACCGCAGGGCCAGCCCCAGCACGGCGCCTACCAGCAGCAGGGTTATCAGCAACAGGGTTACCAGCAGCAGGGCTACCAGCAGCAACCGCAGGGCCCTTATGTCCAGCAGCAGCCTCCGGCGCAGCAGCCGCAATCTCAGCCCCAGCACGGTTTCCAGCAGCAACCCCCGCAGGGCTATCAGCAACCGCCGCAGCCCCAGTTCGGAGGCGGCTTCCAGCAGCCTCCCGCCCCGCCGCAGCAGCACGCAGGCCAGCAACCACAGCAGCAGCCACAATTCGGCGCCGCCTACCAGCAGCCCCAGCAGGCCCAGCAACCCCCGCGCCCAGACCACGTCCCCCAAGCCGGCGGCATGACCATCGTCCCCCTCCCGCCCTCGATGGAGTCCCCCTACGGCGTCCCCGAACGAGCCCACGGCCCCGGCCCCACCCTCGTCGACACCGACACCGCCAAGGGCTGGTCCTCCTGGTCCAGCACCAAGCGCATCAGCGTGCTGGCCGTCGCGGGCATCGTGGTCGTCGGCGGCATCGTCGCGGCCATCCTCGCCCTGGGCGGCAGCGACTCGAAGTCCGGCGCCCCCAAGTCCCCCGGCGCCGGCGGCTCGTCGCAGACCGCCACGACCGCCGCGGCCGCCGGCCCGATCGGCGCGCAGCAGGGCGCCCCCGGTGCGCGCGACGTCGTCCTCCGCGGCCTCTACGTCGCGGCGGCGAACCGCGACTTCCAGACCGTCTGCGCCTCGCAGACCGTCTCCGCACAGAAGGGCGCCGCTAAGGGCGCCGGCTGGAACGGCCAGGGCGACCCCCTGCCGTCGTGCGAGAAGTACTTCCAGGACAACTGGTCCGCCATCAGCGCCGACTACCTGCGCGGACGCCAGGTCACCGACGTCAAGCCGGGCCCGACCCCGACCACCATGATCGTCACCGTGAACGATCCGCCGCCCGCCGGCGGCGGCACGACCCGCAGCTTCACCGTCGTCTGGCAGGACACCCACTGGCTGCTCGAAGCGGCCACAGCCTGATCCGCAGACCGGTACGGACGTCCGTCCACCCGTCCACTGGACGGCGCCGTGCTCAACGCGACCCGGCCGGACCACTAACCTGTCAGACATGACAGGGCATGGACCGGCCGTCGCAGCGGCCGGAAACGCGGCGGGCACAGGGAGTAGCGGCACGTACTTCAGCGCCTACTCCGTGGTGGGAATCCTCCTGCTCCTGGGTGTGGCGTTCGTAGCGACCGCCTTTGGGGCCAACCGCTTGTTGCGTCCTCACGCACCGAGCCCCGAGAAACTCCTCACCTATGAATGCGGCGTGGACCCGGTCGGCGAGGGGTGGGCTCATACGCAGGTCCGCTATTACGTATATGCGTTCCTCTATGCCATCTTCGCGGTGGACGCCGTATATCTGTTCCCCTGGGCGACCATCTTCGCGGCGCCCGGCTTCAAGGGAACGACGCTCGTGGAGATGTTCGTCTTCCTCGGCTTCCTGGCGGTCGGCTTGCTGTACGCCTACAAGAAGGGTGTGCTCGCATGGCTGTAGACCTCCCCATCCCGCGCGTGGGCGTCCCTGCGCAGACCTCTGCGCAGGGAGCCGGTACGGGAGCCGCTTTGGGGCTCCTCAACAGTGCGGCCCCCGCGCCGATGCGCGTCGTCCTCAACTGGGGACGCCGCTACTCGCTCTGGGTCTTCAACTTCGGCCTGGCCTGCTGCGCGATCGAGTTCATCGCGACCTCCATGGCGCGCCACGACTTCATCCGTCTGGGCGTCATCCCCTTCGCGCCGGGCCCGCGTCAGGCCGACCTGATGGTCGTCTCCGGCACGGTCTCGGACAAGATGGCGCCGGCCGTGAAGCGCTTGTACGACCAGATGCCCGAGCCCAAGTACGTGATCTCTTTCGGCTCCTGCTCCAACTGCGGGGGACCGTACTGGGACTCGTACTGCGTGACCAAGGGTGTCGACCAAGTCATCCCGGTGGACGTCTACGTCCCGGGCTGCCCCCCGCGTCCTGAAGCTTTGCTTCAGGGAATCATTAAGCTGCAGGAAAAGATTGCGGCGGAAGACCTTCGGGCGCGCTATAGCGGACGCGATCCCCGTCGTGCTCCGCGACTTCCCTTTATGCGTCGCTCTCCTAAGCATCTCTCTAGCGCGGCCACAGGTGCGACCGCTACTAAGAGTTCCACCCAAGGCGTCGCCGATACGAAGACCATCGCGGACATCCTCGCGACGGCCCAAGCGCCGGTCTCCCTGCTTCCTCCGCGCGAGGACGCCTCGACGATCCTCCTCCCGGTCGTGGAGACGCCGAAGCCGCCGAAGCTGTTCTACCGCCGCTACCCGAAGGAACTGCGGCGCTCCCGCGACATCGGCCTCAACATCCTCAACCAGAAGCCGGACGCCGACGATGACTGAGAGTGGCACCGAGACCTGGGACGACGTCCAGGAGACCTTCGGCGAGCGGACCGTGACCGTGGCCCCCGGCGACTGGCTGGCGACGCTGGAGCGGGCCCACGGGTTCGGCTACACGTTCTTCGACTGGCTGACCGCCGTCGACGAGGAGGCCGAGGGCTTCGACATCTTCGCGCACGTCGCCAAGGTCGAGGGCGAGGAGAAGGCGGCGCGCCTGCTGATCAGGACCCGCATCCCGAAGGACAAGCCCGAGCTGCCCTCGGCGGTGCACGTCTACCGGGGCGCGAACTGGCACGAGCGCGAGACGTTCGAGATGTTCGGCATCACGTTCACCGACCACCCGAACTTGATCCCGCTGCTGCTGCCCGACGGCTTCGACGGGCATCCGCTGCGCAAGGACTTCGTGCTCGCCGCGCGGGTCGCCAAGGAGTGGCCAGGCGTCAAGGAGCCGGGGGAGGGCGGGGCTGCGCACGCCGCTCCCGCCGGTCGCGCGACCCGGCGGCGCATGGTTCCGCCGGGCGTTCCGGACGGCTGGCTGAAGCCGCTGCCCGAACCCGGGCACGAAGGCGAGTCCGGTGACTCCGGTGACTCCGGTGCCTCTGGCGGCGCAGGCGACTCCGCAGCATCCGGATCCGCGGAACAGGAAGGCGGAGCATGACCGTCACGGACGCCGTCGTCCGCCTCGCCATCATCCTGGGGTTCTTCCTCGTCGTGCCGCTGGTCGTCGGCCAGATGGAGCACAAGGCCATGGCGCACATGCAGTCCCGCGTGGGGCCGATGTACGCCGGGGCCTTCCACGGCTGGGCGCAGCTCGTCGCCGACGGCGTGAAGTTCGCGCAGAAGGAGGACGTGGTCCCGGCCGCCGCCGACCGCCGCGTGTTCCAGCTGGCGCCGGCCGTCGCGCTGATCCCGTACCTGGTGGTGCTGGTGACGATTCCCATCGGGCCGGGCACGCAGGTCGGGCGGAACCTGGACGCCGGGCTGTTCTTCGTGCTGGCGGTGATGGGCGTCGGCGTGCTGGGCTCGCTGATGGCCGGCTGGGCCAGCGCGAACAAGTACTCGCTGCTCGGCGGGATCCGCAGCGCGGCGCAGCTGATGGCGTACGAGCTGCCGATGATTCTGGCGGCGTCCTCGGTGGCGATGGCCGCCGGCACGCTGTCGCTGACCGGCATCGCCGAGGCCTGGCACTGGTACTGGATCCCGTGGCAGCTGGCGGGCCTGTTCGTGTTCTTCGTCTCGGGCCTGGCCGAGCTCCAGCGGCCGCCGTTCGACATGCCGGTGGCCGACTCCGAGATCATCTTCGGCGCCTACACCGAGTACACCGGCATCCGCTTCGCGCTGTTCCTGCTGGCCGAGTACGGCGGCATCGTGGTCCTGTCCCTGCTGACCGCGGTGCTCTTCCTCGGCGGCTGGCGCGGGCCGTTCTACTTCGGCCTCGGCGCCGCCGGCTTCGGCTGGTTCTGGACCCTGGCCAAGACCCTGGTCCTGGCCTTCCTGGTGATCTGGCTCCGCGTGAGCTACCCCCGCCTGCGCGAGGACCAGCTGCAGAAACTGGCGTGGACGACCCTGATCCCGCTGGCGTTGGCGCAGATCGCGCTGACCGGAATCCTGAAGGTGGTCTGATGGCCGCGGACAAGACGGGCGCGGACAAGAAGAGCGCCGACAAGACGAGCGCCGAAAAGCGCGGCCTGCCCGGCGCCGGCCTGGCCAAGGGCCTGGCCACGACGCTGAAGACGATGACCCACCGCTCGGTGACGGCGCAGTACCCGGACGTGAAGCCGGAACTCCCGCCCCGCAGCCGGGGCGTCATCGCCCTGCTGGAGGAGAACTGCACCTCCTGCATGCTGTGCGCCCGCGAATGCCCGGACTGGTGCATCTACATCGACTCCCACAAGGAAGTCGTCCCGGCCACCGAGCCCGGGCAGCGAGACCGCACCCGCAACGTCCTCGACCGCTTCGCGATCGACTACAGCCTGTGCATGTACTGCGGCATCTGCATCGAAGCCTGCCCCTTCGACGCCCTGTTCTGGTCCCCGGAATTCGAGTACGCCGAATTCGACATCGTGGACCTCCTCCACGAAAAGGACCGCCTCCGCGACTGGATGTGGACGGTCCCCCCGCCACCCCCGCACGCCGCGAACGCCGAACCCCCGAAGGAAATCGCCGCCGCGCAGAAGACGGTCGAGAAGCAGGCCGCCGCCGAGGCGAAGGCCGCGGCAGCACGCGCGGCCGCGGCAGCGGAGGCCCCGCCGGCGCCCGCACCCGCGCCCCCGAAGCCGGCACCGCGCGCGCCCGAGGCCGACACGGCGGAGCTCCCGAAGGTCACCGGCCAGGACACGCCGCCCCGCCGCGACGGACTGAGGGACACCGCGGAGCTGCCGAAGGTCGGGTCGACGCAGCCGTTGCCGAAGCCGCAGCCCGGGACGCAGCCGCTTCCCCAGCCGGAGGCGGCGACGCAGCCACTTCCGAAGCCGGAGGCCGCGACGCAGCCGTTGCCGAAGCCGGAGTCGCTGTCGGCGGGGCTGATCGCGGAGATCGCGGCGGCGGAGGCCGCGGGTTCGGCGAAGGTGGAGGAGGAGCCGGCTGGTGAAGCTGCGGCCGAGTCCAAGGCCGCTGCCGAGCCGGACACCAAGCCTGCTGCGGCCGATGAGCCGGCGGCGAAGGCTGCCGCTGAGCCGCTGACTGAGCCTGCTCCGGCTGATGAGCCGGTGGCCGAAGCTGCTGCCGAGGCGGTGCGCGCCGTGCCTACTGAGGCCAAGGCCGCTGCCGAGCCAGAGCCTGCTCCGACTGATGAGCCGATGGCCGAAGCTGCCGCCGCGCCGGTGCCTGCCGCAGCCGAAGCGCCTGCTGAGGCCAACGTTGCTGCCGAGTCGCCGACTGAGCCGGAGCCCGCTGCGGCTGTCGAGCCGGCTGGCGAAGTTGCGACTGAGCCCGAGCCTGCCGCAGCCGAAGCGCCCGCGGAGACCAAGGCCGCCGCTGAGCCAGAGCCTGCTGCTGAAGCTGCCTCCGCCTCTGCTGCAGAGCCATCTGTCGAAGCAGCAGCTGAGCCGGCCGCCGAGCCTGCCACCGAACCCAAGCCCGCCCGCACCCGCAAGACAGCAGCCTCCAAGTCGACCGCCGCCAAGCCCACCGCCGCCAAGAAGACCGCGGCCAAGAAAACCACCCCCCGCCCGCGCAAAACCGCCGCCCCCGCCGAGCCGCCGCCCGACTCCACCTCCGGCGGCGACACCGGCACGAACACCGGCACCGGCACCGACACCGGCCCCACTGCCCCCGACTCCCCGGAGGCCGCCGGATGACCACCCGCGCCCTCACCTCCACCACCGGCGTCGAGATCACCTTCGTCCTGATCGGCCTCCTCACCCTCACCTTCGGTGCCGCGATCCTCACCGTGACCGTGCGCAACCTCGTGCACGCCGCGCTCTGGCTCGTCGTCGCGCTCGGCGGCCTCGCCGGCTGCTACCTGCTTCTCTCCGCCGAGTTCGTGGCGTGGGTGCAGGTGCTGATCTACGTCGGCGCCGTGGCCGTGCTGCTGCTCTTCGGGCTGATGCTGACGCGCGCGCCGATCGGGCGGACCACCGAGCTGGACTCCGGCAACCGCTGGGCCGCCGCGGTCGTCGGCCTCGCGACGGCCGGGGTGCTGGTCAGCGTCATCGCCGATGCTGTGCGCAGCACGTGGTTCGACCCGCGCCTGACCGTCGCGACCGGCACCGCGAAGTCGGTCGGCTCCAGCCTGTTCCGCTACTGGGTGCTGCCCTTCGAGCTGCTGTCGGTGCTCCTGCTCGCCGCGCTCGTCGGCGCGATCGTGCTGTCCCGCCGCGACGTGTCGGCGGACGCGGACACGGAAGCGGAAGCGGAAGTCACCGAACAGAGCCAACCCAAGGCCCCAGCCCAAGCGACGGAGGCCGAAGCCTGACATGCACGCCATCTACCCCCTCACCCTCGCCGCCCTGCTCTTCGCGGTCGGCGTCTACGGCGTCCTGGCGCGCCGCAACGCGGTGGCCGTCCTCATGGCGATCGAGCTCCTCCTCAACGCCGCCAACCTGAACCTCGTCACCTTCTCCAGCCTCCTGCGCGACCAGTTCGGCATGGGCCAGGTGTTCACCGTCTTCCTCATCACCGTCGCCGCCGCCGAGACCGGCCTGGGCCTGGCGATCGTCCTGCTCCTGTACCGCAACCGCGGTACGGCGGCCATCGACGACGCCCGCGAACTCGGCGAGGACGGCGCCCTGGGCCTGCGCCGCATCCCCCAGCAAGCGGACGGGGAAGACGGCGCGGCGGGCCGAACCACGAGCCCCGCACCCAAGGCGGTGACCAAGTGACCACCGCGACTCTCGCCCTCTGGCTCCCCGTCCTCCCCCTGTTCTCCGCCGCGGCTCTCGCGGCGGTCTCGCTGTCCGGCAGGGCACGCGCGGCCGTCCCGGCCCTGGCGGTCCTCCCGATCGCCGCCGCGGCCGTCCTCACCTTCGTCGTCCTGTTCGGTCACGGCACCGGCGCCGCCACCGAGTCCCGCATCCGCTACGCCGCGACCGGCGGCCCCGAGCTGTGGCTCGGCGCCCGCGTCGACGGCCTCTCGGCCCTGATCGCGGTCCTGGTCGGCGTCGTGGCCACCGCGGTCCAGCTCTACTCGGTCAGCTACATGGCCCACGAGGAGCGCTACACCTCCTACTCCGCCCTCATCTCGCTGTTCACGGCGGCGATGCTGGTCGTCGTCTACTCCACCGACCTGCTCGTCCTGCTGGTCGGCTGGGAGGTGATGGGTGCCTGCTCCTACTTCCTCATCGGCCACCACTGGGAACGCCCCGAGGCCCGCAGCGCCAGCATCAAGGCGTTCCTGGTCACCAAGTTCGGCGACGTCCCCTTCCTGCTGGGCATCCTGTTCCTGGCGCACGGCGCGGGCAGCTTCCGCGTGCAGCCGATCCTCCAGCACGCGATCGCCCAGGGCGGCCACGGCTACACCGCCGCCGGCGCGATCCTGCTGATCGGCGGCGTCATGGGCAAGAGCGCGCAGATCCCGCTCCAGACCTGGCTCCCCGACGCGATGGCCGGCCCGACCCCGATCAGCGCCCTGATCCACGCGGCCACCATGGTCGCCGCCGGCGTCTACGTCGTGGCCCGCCTCTACCCGGTGTTCCTGGTGACGACGGCGGCCTTGTGGATCCTCGCGATCGCCGCCGCGCTCACCGCCGTCACCGCTGCGCTGTCCGCCTTCGCGCAGCGCGACCTCAAGCGCATCCTCGCCTACTCGACGGTCAGCCAGCTGGCGCTCATGGTCGGCGCGCTCGCCGCCGGAGGCCGGGACGCGGCGATCTTCCACCTGATGTCCCACGGCGCCTTCAAAGCCCTGCTGTTCCTCGGCGCCGGCGTCATCATCCACAAGGCCGGCACCGGCGACGTCGACGAGCTCGCGACCCAAAGCCTGCGCCGCAAACTGCCCATGACCTGCGTGACCATGACGATCGGCCTGGCCGCGCTCGCCGGCTTCCCGCCCTTCTCCGGGTTCTTCTCCAAGGAGTCCATCGCCGGCGCGGCCTACGACACCGCGACGCACAGCGGCCCGACCAAGTCGCTCCTCGGCATCACGCCGCCGTCGGGCATCGGCTGGCTCGTCCTGGCCGCCACGCTCCTGACCGGCTTCCTCACCGCCGCCTACGCCCTGCGCACCTGGTGGATGCTCTTCGGCCCGCTGGAACACGGCTGGTTCCGCTCGGCCGTGGAAGTCTCGTCGCGCCAGCCGAAGGCTCCGGAGCCGGCCGGCCACGCCGGGACCGCGGCGGAGGCCGCGACTGCCGCCGACGCCACGACCGCCGCCGAGGTCGCCGCGGCCGGCGAATGGGCCCTGGAAGCACTCGTCGCGGAATCCCTGCGCGAGGAGACCGAAGCAGCCGAACAAGCGGCGGCGAAAGCGAAATCCGGCCCCGAGGCGCCACGCGCCGAACTCCTCCCGTTGGTCGTCCTCGCGGCGATCACCACGGTGTTCGGCTTCGTCGGCCTGAACCTCGGCTGGTTCGCGACGTGGCTCGGCGACGCCGACGGCAACGCCTACCGTGCCTCGGCGGCCGACGCCGGCAAGCTCATCCAGCCCGACGGCGCCTACCACCTGGCCCCCGCGCTCCTGTCGACGGTCCTGGCGCTGATCGCCCTGGCGCTCGGCCTCGGGCTGGTCCTGGCCGCGGCCCGCGCCAAGCCCGGCACCGACCCGAACCACGTCCTCGGATTCCTGCGCAAGCCGGCCTTCCTCGGCTTCCGCGCCGACGACCTCCAGGACGCGATCGCCGTCCGCCCGGTCCAGGTCGCCGCGGACGCCGTCGGGTTCCTCGACACCGAGGTCGTGGACGGTTACGTGCGGGGCAGCGGCGCCGCGGCCCGGCTGCTCGGCGAGGGCCTGCGCCGGATCCAGACCGGCAACGTCCAGCTCTACCTGACCGGGGTGCTGACCGGAGTGGTCGTCATCGCCGCCGCCCTCGGATTCGGAAGGTAGGGACGCGATGAACGCCCTTCTGCTGGCGATGCTGCTGGTCCCGGCGGCCGGTATCGCAGTGCTCTACCTGCTGCCGCAGCCCTTGGCCGAGCGCTCGGCGACGCGCATCGGGTTCTACGCCGGCGGCGTCGTGCTGGCGCTCGCGGTCGTCCTGGCGTGCGTCTTCAAGTACGCGAGGACCGGATACCAGGGCACGCTCGACTGGAACTGGATCCCCGCGCTGCACATCAGGTTCCACCTCGGCGTCGACGGCATCTCGCTGCCGCTGATCCTGCTGACCGCGCTGTTGTCGGCGCTGTGCTTCTTCTACTCGATCCGGCACATGCCCGAGGGCGGGAGCCGGCGGTCGTACACGGCCCTGCTGCTGCTCCTCGAGATCGGCATGCTCGGGACCTTCATGGCCGCCGACCTGATCCTGTTCTTCGTCTTCTTCGAGATCGTGCTGCTGCCGATGTGGGCGTTGATCGCCTCCTGGGGCGGCGACGGCGCGAAGGCCGCGGCGAACAAGTTCATCCTGTACACGCTGCTCGGCTCGGCCGTGATGGTCGTCGGATTCCTGGTGGTCTTCGCCTACACCGACAGCTTCGACATCGCCTGGCTCACCGTGCACGCGCGCGGCGACGTGCCGAAGAGCGCGGCGCTGACCGCTTTCGCCTTGATGGCGCTCGGATTCGCGGTGAAGACGCCGATGTTCCCGCTGCACACCTGGCTGCCCGACGCGCACACCGCGGCCCCGACCGCCGGCTCGGTGCTGCTGGCCGGCGTGCTGCTGAAGATGGGGACGTACGGCTTCGTCCGCATCGCCGTGCCGATCCTGCCGCAGGCCGCGCCGACGTACGCGCCGGCGCTGGCGGCGTTCGGCGTCGTGGGCGTCATCTACGGGTCGCTCGCGTGCCTGTCGATCGCGCGCAAGCCCGACGGGGACCTGAAGCGGCTGATCGCGTACTCCTCGATCGGGCACATGGGCTTCGTGCTGCTCGGGATCGGCTCGCTGACCACCGTCGGGATGAACGCCGCGCTGTTCGCCTCGGTGGCCCACGGCCTGATCACCGGGCTGCTGTTCTTCCTGGTCGGCGGGCTCAAGGTGCGGGTGCACTCGGCGAAGCTCGACGACATCGGGCGGGCGCTGTACCGGCGGGCTCCGAAGTACGGCGTGCTGATCGCCTTCGCGGCCATGGCGTCGCTGGGGCTGCCGGGGCTCGCCGGGTTCTGGGGCGAGGTGCTGGCGCTGTTCTCGGCGACCAAGCCGGGGTCCGGGTTACGGCAGGGCTCGTACATCGCGATGGCCTCGATCGCGGCGCTCGGGCTCGTGCTGACCGCGACGTACCTGCTGGCCGTGGTGCGGCGGGTGTGCATGGGGCCGGCCGCGACGGCGAGTGAGGAGCCGGTGACCGAGCTGACGGCGGTGGAGACCGCGACGTGGACGCCGCTGATTCTGCTGACGCTGCTGGCCGGGCTGTGGCCGGCGGTGGTGTTGGGCATCACCAATCCCGCTGTCCAAGTCCTGATGAAGGGAGTCTGACGTGACGATCTCCTCCCTCGTCCAGAACGTCTCGTACGCGCAGATCGCCGCGCCGCTGATCGTCGCCGCCGGCGCGGTGGCGGTGCTGGTGGCGGAGGTGTTCCTGCCGCCGAGGCGCAAGCCGTTGGTGTCGTGGCTGTCCTTGCTCGTTCTGGCCGGCGCCGCCGCTCCGGACATCGCCTTGTGGCCCGGGCGGACGGTCGGGACGTTCTGCATGCCGCGCAGTGCCGTCGGGCTGTACTCGCTCGGCGCCGGCGCGCCGCAGGGCCTGCCGGGGACGTGTTCTTACGTCGCCGACCGGTTCGCGCTGATCTTCCAGTTCATCGCGCTGGCCGGGGCCTTCATCGTGGTCCTGATGTCCGCGGCCTCGATGCGCCGCGACCGGATTCCGACCGGGGAGTACCACTTTCTGCTGCTGTCGTCGGTGACCGGGGTGCTGGTGCTGGCGGCCTCGCGCGACCTGATCACGCTGACCATCGCGCTGGAGACCGTGTCGTTGCCGGCGTTCGCGCTGGTCGGGTTGAAGCGGTGGAGCGGGAGGTCGTCCGAGGCGGCGCTGAAGTTCTTCCTGGTGTCGGTGGCTTCGACCGGGGTGATGCTGTTCGGGATCAGCCTGGTGTACGGGGCCACCGGGAACGTGCACTTCGGGCCGGTCGCCGTGCACCTGCAGGCGCTGTCCGGCGGGCCGATCCGGCATCTCGCCTACCTCGGCGCCGGGCTGACGCTGGTCGGGTTCGGGTTCAAGGTCTCGGCGGTGCCGTTCCACTTCTGGACGCCCGACACGTACGCCGGCGCGCCGGTGCCGATCGCGGCGTACCTGTCCGTGGTGTCGAAGGCGGCGGGGTTCGCCGGGCTGATCCTGTTGACCGGCACGGCTTTCAGCCCGCTGCTGAACAAGACCGGGCCGCTGCTCGCGGTGCTGGCGGCGCTGACCATGTCGCTCGGCAACCTGGTCGCGCTGCGGCAGCGGGACGCGGTGCGGCTGCTGGCGTGGTCGACGATCGGGCAGGCCGGGTACATCCTGGTGCCGCTCGCGGCGCACGATCAGGGGTCGTACACGAAGCACATCAACGCCTCGATCGCGTACATCATCATGTACGCGGCGATGAACCTCGGCGCCTTCGCGGTGGTGCACTCGGTGCACACCACCAGCCTGGACGCGTACCGGGGGCTGGCGAAGACCCGGCCGCTTGCGTCGGCGGCGCTGGCCTTCTTCCTGCTGTGCCTGGCCGGGCTGCCGCCGGGGCTGATGGGCCTGTTCGCGAAGGTCGCGGTCTTCGGCGCCGCGGCGGGCTCGCACCTGGTGTGGCTCGCGGTGGTGATGGCCGTGAACGTGGTGATCGCGCTGTACTACTACCTGAGCTGGACCGCGCGGCTGTTCGCGGCGCCGGACGCGGCGACCGCCGCGATCGGGCGCTCGCCGGCCACGCTGCGGTTCGCGATCGGGCTCACGGTGCTGGCTTCGGTGCTGTTCTCGGTGTGGCCGCAGTCGGCGCTGGGGGCGTTCTGACCGCAAGGCTTTGCGACGTGGGCGGGGGAGTCGATGCAGGACGAGGTGATCGGCTGGGGCGAGGAGACGGTGCCGCCCCGGCAAGACGAGGTGCCCCGGCAAGACAATGCGTCCCAGCGCGATGAGGTGCCGCAGCAAGACGAGGTGCCGGCCCGGCCGGAGGAGGTGCCGTCTGCCTCGAAACACGCCTCCCTCTGGGAGCGGTGGAGGGGAGCGTTCGCGACCGCCGTTCTGACCATCGGCCTCATAGCCGCCGCCGTAGCCCCGGTGATGCTGTGCGTGCGGGCCTGGCACGAGGCGGAGTCGATCCGCGGTGTCGGAGCCGGCCGGGGCGTGCTCAAGGTCTCTTCGTGTGCTTACCTCTATTCGGACAGCGACGGTGACAAGACCTACACCTGCAGCGGCGTCTTCACGCGCCCGGGGCCGCCGCCCCCCGCCGACGAGGTCGTGGTGACCGAGCTCTCCACGATGACGGTGGGGTCCTCCTACCCCGCCGGAGCGACGGTGGCCGGCCGGATGATCGGCGACGGCGAGGTCTTCCAGGCCGATGACGACTACGCGGCCGCGATGACGGCGGCGTGGTTCACCGTGGCCTGCGCCGTGGCCTTCGTCGAAGGGGCGGCCGTGTGGATGCTGGCATGCCGGATCCGCGGCGTGCCCGTGATCCGGCTGCGGCGCGGCCCGTTCCGGATACTGTCCATCGCGCCGCGGCGCCGCCCGTTCCGGCGACTGCTCGTCGCGGCACTCGGCGTGGCCGCGAGCTGGCTGCTGGCCTTCATCCCCCTGATGATCCTCTATCACACCTGGTAGGAACCGGTAGGTCAGGCCTTCTGCGCTACCGCAGGCTCTCCCCGGCTATCTGCTCCAACCTCCGCACCCGGTCCGGGATCGGCGGATGGGTCGAGAACAGCTTCGACATCCCCGCGCCGCGGAACGGGTTCGCGATCATCATCGAACTGGTGGTCAGCAGCTCCGGCTCCGGGGCCAGCGGGCGGGCCTGCGTTCCGCGCTCCAGCTTCACCAGAGCCGAGGCCAGGGCCAGCGGGTCGTTGGTCAGGCGGGCGCCGGAGGCGTCGGCCTGGTACTCGCGGGAGCGGCCGATGGCGAGCTGGATCATCGAGGCGGCCAGCGGGCCGAGGACCATGATGGCGAGCATGCCGACCAGGCCGGGGCCGTCGTCGTCGTCCGAGCGCCCGACGGGGATCAGCCAGGCCAGGTTGACCAGCCACATGATGACGCTGGCCAGGGCGCCGGCCAGGGAGGCGATGAGGATGTCGCGGTTGTAGACGTGCGACAACTCGTGGCCCAGGACGCCGCGCAGCTCGCGCTCGTTCAGCAGGTCCAGGATGCCGGTGGTGCAACACACCGCGGCGTGCTGGGGGTCGCGGCCGGTCGCGAAGGCGTTCGGGGCGTCGGTGTGGGAGATGTACAAACGCGGCATCGGCTGCCGGGACTGCGTCGAGAGCTCGCGCACGATGCGGTACATCGCCGGCTGCTCCACCTCGCTGACCGGCATGGCGCGCATGGAGCGCAGCGCCATCTTGTCGCTGTTCCAGTACGCGTAGGCGTTGGTGCCGACCGCGATGAGCAGGGCGATGGTGATCCCTGTGCTGCCCCAGAAGCTGCCGATCCCGATGATGATCGCCGACAGCAGCCCCATCAGCGCCGCGGTTTTCGCGGCGTTGTGGCGGCCGTGGAGATGCGTGGTGGATGTCATCGACGTCCTTGCCCGTTTGCGTGCCTTCCTTGCCCTTCCCCCTCCGGTCCAACGTAGGTGAAGATCTCCGGGGTTCCCGGGGCGGTGGGCCGGGCGGGTGAGGCGCGAGGGGCGGGAGCGGTCTACACCGCGAGATCCCGGGAGGTGAACCTGGCCCAGGCCAGGGAGAGGGCCACCAAGGCGTAGCCCGCCTGGAGCCACAGGCTGTGCGAGATGGTCCCCCAGTATTCGGGGGTGCGCAGCAGGTCGGCGAAGGCCAGCCAGTCGAAGGAGAACAGCCAGGGCTGGATCGGCGCCAGCTGCGGGATCGAGCCGGCGATCTCGGTGCCGACGATCAGCCCGATGGTCCCGGCCAGCGCCGTCGCCGGGGAGTCGGTGAGCGTGGAGATGGTCAGCCCGAGGACCGCGACCCCGGCCATGAAGCAGGTCACGACCACGGCGATGAGCGCCGCCCGCCCGAACGCCTCGGCCAGCGGGATCGTCGTGCCGCTCAGCAGCGTGACGTCCCGCATCGGGAACAGCGCCGTGCCGGTCGCCAGCGCCGCCAGCGTCACCGTGCACGTGGCCGCCACGGCGTACACGACCGCCGCCACGAGCTTCGCCGCCAGCAGCCGGGTCCGGCCGACCGGCCAGGCCAGCACGGTCCGCAGCGTCCCGTCCGCGGCGTCCCCGGCCACCTGGTCGGCGGCGACCACGCCGACCGCCACCGGCAGGAACAGCGGCACGGTCAGCGCCAGGGACGCGAACACCAGGAACAGCCCGTTGCCGGCGACCTCGTTCAGCATCCCCGTGCCGCTCCCGGTCCCGATCCCGGAGACCTTGACCGACACGCCGACGAGGACCGGCACCAGCGCGAGCACCAGGAGGATCAGCAGGTTGCGGCGGCGCCGGAAGGTGAGGGAAAGCTCGATGCTAGGAATGGCTTCCCACCTCCGGGCTCGTTGTTGTCGGGGTTGTCGGGGCTGCCGGCGCCGTCGGCGTCGCCGGAACTGCCGGGGCTGCCGGGGCTGCCGAAGTCGTCGGGGCCGGCACCGGCGGCGTGGCCGCCACAGTCGCCTCCAACGACTCCGGCGTCGCGAACGCCACGAACAGCCGCTCATCAGGCGTGAACACCAAGCTCACCAGTCG
>Ga0207694_10002392_pt1 | contig 15350 bp, 22 predicted proteins | sample KBSC34metaG_FD_184353 | JGI IMG/M metagenome (GOLD analysis project Ga0207694, IMG submission 184353) | Corn rhizosphere microbial communities from Kellogg Biological Station, Michigan, USA - KBS C3-4 metaG (SPAdes) (version 2) | ecosystem: Host-associated > Plants > Roots > Rhizosphere > Soil...
TGCTCTGTACGATGCTATTGGTGGCACTCTTGCTAACTTAAGTGCTATTAATCCTAAGTATGCGATCATTGTGATCCTTACGGATGGAGAAGAGAACTACAGCAAGTTGTACAATCAGTATACTACTAAGACATGGATTACGAACGCTGAAACGCGTGGGTGGCGAATTGTCTATCTCGGAGCTAATCAAGATTCTTTCTTGACCACTAAAGCTCTTGGTATTAATCAGACTTACGTACAGAACTGGGATTTTAGTAAGACAGGGCTATTGGGCAGCACTAACTACGCCAATGCCGTAGTCTCTGCCTATCGTGGCGGGGTTTCCAATATGGCTTCTGATGAAGAGCTGGCTAATACTGTACAGATAAGTTCCACGAGCTAATTAGTGGAAGAAGGAACTACTCTTTACAAATACGGAAGATACGAAGTAGTTCTTGGCGATAACGAATACTTGATAATCAACTTGGATACGGGCGTGGTGGAAGAGTCCACGCCCCATCTATTTGAAGCTATCATGATTGCCAAGATACACGATCAACGCCTTAGCGAAGCATTTGATTTTGAGCCGAAGCCGTTCGCAAATAACGGCAATACTGGTGGAGATACTTCCGGTACCCCTAATAATAACAAGAAACTAAACTAAGAGGAGACAAGGATTGTCCGAAATTATAACGCCATGGTCCCCGATCGGATATATCGTTTACAAGAGAACTTATGCCAGACGGCTCGACGAAAACAATAGTAACAGTGCAACTGAAGAATGGAAAGACACTGTTGATAGAGTTGTGCGATCAACTGATGGACAACTTAATGTCGGATTTACAGAAGAAGAAAAAGATAGATTTCGTAACTATCTTCTCTCTTTGCGGGCTTCAGTTGCGGGAAGATTCCTCTGGCAACTTGGAACTTCGACTGTTCAACGACTCGGGCTATTAAGCCTACAGAATTGCGCAGCCGTAGCAGTTGACGAACCTATTCGGCCTTTCACATGGGCTATGGATGCCCTTATGTTGGGGTGCGGAGTAGGATTTAATATACAGAGAGAATATGTCTACAAACTGCCAAAAGTTAATTCAAGCTATATCGGACCAAGTAGATTTGATTCGTCCTCTGCTGACTTCATTGTCCCCGATACTAGAGAGGGATGGATTAAGCTCCTCGAATATACTCTACGGTGCGCATTTGACGATGATAGCAAAAGAGGATTTAGCTACTCGACCCAACTGGTCAGAGGGTCAGGAGCCGCAATTAAAGGATTTGGAGGTACAGCTAGCGGTCCTGAAATCCTATGTGAAGGCATTGGAAACATTAGTGAGATACTCAAGAATAGAATTGGAAAGCAACTCCGCCCAATAGACTGCCTCGATATAATGAATCTTATCGGCTCAATTGTTGTAGCCGGTAACGTTCGTCGAAGTGCCCAGATAGCCATAGGAGATATGGATGATTTTCAGTACATTCGCTCCAAACGATGGGACCTTGGTAATATCCCCAATTGGAGAGCTAACTCCAATAACTCTGTGGTTTGCAACGACTTTGATCTTTTGCCCGAAGAAATCTGGAAAGGGTACATGGGAAATGGTGAGCCGTTCGGACTTATCAACCTACGTCTTTCCAGAAGGACGGGCCGCACGGGAGAAAACAATTATCCAGATAAAGAAGTTATTGGATTCAATCCGTGTGCAGAACAACCTCTCTGCAATTACGAAACTTGCTGTCTCGCTGAAATCTTCCTTCCCAACATCGAAGATAAAGATCAACTCCTTGATATAACAAAACTTCTTTATCGAGTATGCAAACATAGCCTTAATCTTCCTTGTCACAACAAAGAGACTGAAGAAATTGTTCACAAGAATCAGCGAATGGGAATCGGAATCACTGGCTATTTACAGAGCACCGACGAGCAACGTAGTTGGTTGGCTGGATGTTACGCACAGTTGCGGGCATTTGATGAGAAGTATTCGGACAGTAAAGGATTTCCAAGAAGCATTAAGCTTACTACAATCAAGCCGTCAGGAACCTTGTCTCTATTGCCGGGCGTTACACCGGGATGCCACCCTGCTTTTGGACAACATCTCATTCGACGGATACGTATCGCCTCAGACAGTAAATTGGTTGAAACTATTCGTGAAGCTGGTTACAAGGTCGAATACGCCCGCCATTTCGACGGATCAGACGATAGAGCGACTGTTGTCGCGGAATTTCCGTTCAACTACCCGAGCGGAACTAGATTGGCTAAAGACATGTCTGCAATTGATCAACTCGAAGTGGTTAAAAGATTGCAGAGCGAGTGGAGCGACAACGCAGTAAGCTGTACCATCTACTACAAGAAGGAGGAATTAGACGGAATAAAAGAGTACCTTAAGAAGAACTACAATAAACACTTCAAGAGCCTCTCATTTCTGCTGCACTCTGAGCATGGCTTCGATCAAGCCCCCCTCGAAGAGATCACGGAAGAAGAATACAATAAATTAGTTAAGAAAGTAACACCAATTACCTCAGTATCGTCGGCTGAGTTTGAAAGTAACGACGAATGCGCAAGTGGCTACTGTCCTATCAAGTAATTGATCTATAATTAAATAACCAATTGGAGAATAAATAAAACTTATGAACGACATTAATACTCTTTACGCGGCTCTACTTGAAGCCGTTAATAACTCGTCCTTGATTGCCAAGGAAATTGACGCCGAATTTGGCACTACTCTTGCATCAGAAATTCCGACTCTGCCGGCTACGCCGCCGGTACTTGGGGGCGGGAATGGCGATCCCGTATATGTGAACGGCATGACGGCTCCGGATGCTGATGGCATGGTTCAGATCAAGTCTGTCGAAGACTTCCGCATTGCACATGCCAATGACGCACAGGCATCTGTTCGTAATCTTGCGTCCGGCCTGCCGAAGCGCTGGTTTATTCAGGACACCTTGGATAATCCGGGTTCTCTTAGTAAGGATGTTGTGTTTCAAGTCCAGACCCAGACTAATGCTGCTCGCACTATGCTCAGTATTATGGGCGGGGGAGCTAAGGACACGTATTTCGTTCCGGTACACAAGGCTAGCCAGTCGGCTACTGGATTGTACAAGGAAGGAGACATCATTGCTGACGGCGGTGCCTTTGCTGGGGACTTTGTGATTGCCGGCTTTACCGTGTGGAAGGGCGTTCGTTGCACGGACGTTCCTGCGACTTTGCAGGCGCTCCTCGTCCACGCACAGAAGAACAATACGATCAATAACCAGTAATTAGGTAATAAATGTAGGCCCGGCCTCAATCAAGAGGCCGGGATACCGGAGGATTTATGAGTAACTCTCAGTACAGCTTCAAAGAACTTAGCCACGAAGATCTTATCAAGTTCGCTCTTAATCAGCCAAGGGATTTGGAACATAATGAATATTCGCAGCTAGTGCGAGAGCTGGGAATTAGACTTAGAATCTTCAAGCGGTGCATGGACAAGTTTTGAAAAACCTCATTACAGCTACTCTAGCTTTTATAGGAGTACTTATGATAGTTCCTATTTTAGCATATAGCTTTATCTGGTATTGTTTATTGATTATAAGCCTGTTTACTAAGTTATGAAAATAGCTTTGGATTATGATGGTACATATACTGCTGATAGAGTTCTCTGGAAAGCTTTTGTAAAGCACGCTCTTGAACGAGGCCATGAGGTTTCATTTGTCACATTTCGTATGGAAAATGGGCCTATGGATAGATGCCCTAGTAACGATGATATCTTGAAATCATCTGAGCGTATGGGAATTCCCGTTATTTTCTCAAACGGTCAGCCTAAGAGAACATGCTTCACCGCAGATATTTGGATCGACGACAATCCCGAAACGGTGTTTATTGATTACGAACAGTGTCTTGAATCAGGAATATTTAAGCCGAAGGAGCTATTAGTTGAGCATAAGACACAGGTATGACGATCCAGAACGCGCCGGAGAGGAGTTCTCCAAGAAAGCGGTCGAACAATTCACGGCGGAACGCTTTAAAAGCGTTACGATCAATAGAGAGTACGAAGTTCCGTATACTGCTGGATACAGTAAAGACGGAAAAACTATCTACATTGATAGACATGTCCCGGATACAATCTCTTATAGAGGAAAGAAATGCGATATCATAAAGCCTTTGGTGATGCACGAAACAACCGAGATATCTCTTGAATCCAAGCCGTATTTCGACAGTTATGAATTATCGCACGAAACTGCAACCATGGCTGAGTTTGCTCTTGTTCGGGCTATGGGCTTTGATGTGGTGGAATACAACAAGCAAGTAAACGAAATAGTTAAACGTGTATATAGTAGGGCTAAGTATGAATCAATTCCGCCCGATCTTGATCTTGAGCCTTATTATGATGAAAAAGACTACAAGTGTCTAAAACGTATGGGCATAACTGATGAGGAGAGTAATAAGAGTGAAGAATAAGTTAATTGCATTGTGTGCTGGTCTTTTGCTGAGCTTTAGTGTAGCATCTCACGCCGCTAAGACTGAAGATCCGTTTGAATTTAAGCGTCCCGTTCCTAAAGTTTCCGATCAGATGTATAAGGAAGCTGTTAAGGAATACAATGACGGCAATGTTAATGCCAAGTTGTTCTTGGACGGCATGAGGAAGGGATGGAAGGCTAATGAAGCCCGCGAAGGGCTTGATGAGCCGGAAGACATCTTCATGGGATGTGTTCTGTTTCAAGTTGGCGGCATGAAGGCTTTGAACGAAATTAACTTCGACCATACAGCAAGAGTTCTAGCTGGTGGCCCGAAGGAAGATGGAACTGGCAATTACGGTGAAACGGATGCAAAAAACCTAGTCCAGTCTTGGAATGAAGACCAGAAAGCTACCGCCGTGCGGCTATATGTCTTCATGGAAGAGTACGGAGAGGATTGCTACAGGCTAGTCCATCAAGGATTTACTGCCGGTATTCCCAAGCTTCCTGTCAATGAGGTGAAGAATTAAGGGACCAGATCTAAGTAAGAAAATCGTTGGGCTAGTTGATGCGGACGTACTCTTATTTCGCACTTGCTTTGCAGCGGAGAAGAAACGAGAAGTACGTAATAATAGCGATGATACCGAATTTGAGCTAAAGAGAGAAGTAGCGCCTCTCTCTCATGCCCTACAGAACACCGAAACGGTAATCAAAGAGCTATACAAAATATTCGATTCATTGGAGTTTTATCTAAGTGGCAAAAAGAACTTTCGGAAAGAAATCGCAACAATTAAGCCGTACAAAGGAAATCGTTCCGAATTCCAGCGACCTGTGCATCTCAATGACGCTAGAGATTTCCTCGTCAATAAATACGATGCAATCGTTACGGATGGAGTGGAAGCAGATGACGCCCTCGGAATTCGAGCGACTTCTGGACAGCGTGAAGACGGACGTGTCTTCTGTATTGTCAGCAATGACAAAGACCTAAAACAGATACCGGGACTTCACTACAACTGGGTTAAGAAGGAATGGGACGAAGTAAGTGAAAGAGAAGCGTTACGTTCATTCTATCGGCAACTACTTACTGGAGACGCCACTGACAACATCCCCGGCGTGGAAGGTATCGGTACTGCTAACGCCCACAAAATCATTGATCCTTTTACAAAGGAACAAGGAATGTGGCAGACGGTGCTCGAAGAATACACCGAGCGATATCCAAATGGATACTACAATAAATCAGTTAAAAATGCGCTCCTTGAACTAGGACAACTATTGTGGATACAAAGGACAAATCGAGTAAGGTGGGAACCGCCTAAGTGAAGAAAGGAAAAGGAGTTAAAAGACGAAGTGGATTCGAAGATAAGATTGAAGCCCAATTAAAGAAAGCTAAAGTTAAATATGGCTATGAAAGTGAACGAATCAAATACAAGGTGCCTGAGCGAGAAGCTACTTACATCCCCGATTTCGTCCTTCGAGGAGGCGATCTCATTATCGAGTGTAAAGGGCGTTTCACTAGTCATGATAGAAAGAAAATGGCCCTTGTCATTGAGGCTAATCCAACCTTGGACATACGAATGGTGTTCATGAGAGACAACTACTTGCGGAAAGGCTCTAAGACCAAGTACAGTGATTGGGCCAATAAAAATAATGTCAAGTATGCTATAGGAGAGGTGCCTACTGAATGGCTGAAATAGTGTATATCTTTGATGGACATAAGGCCGTTAGCATAGAAAAGTGCTCTAAGATAACTAAATCGCTAATTTTCAATCTTATTGAAAGAGATAAACTTGGACAGAAGAAATATGGAACTTCTTTAGATCGTGCTGACTTAACTAAGAATCAATGGCTCGATCACATGACGGAGGAAATGTTAGATGCTGCAGGTTACGCACAGGCGGCTAAGAACTCTGAATGAATGGAATTCTTTAGGATATAAAATAAATAAAGGAGCCAAGCATGTAAAGAGAAATAATAGCGGCCAATGTATTTTCTCTAGTAAACAGGTCTCAAAGAGAAAAGAATGGCATCCCTACGATCATGGAGATGGTGATTTGGAAGATCCGTTGTATTGTGGTATGACAGAAGAAGAATTTCTCGGATATTTACCCGGAGATCAGGAGTAATTAATGACTAACAATAATAAAGAGATTACCGTTGAGGTAACGAGGTCGGATTTGGTGTATCTTCGTCGGGTTCTCGACAATACCCTTCCGGAAGTGCAGGCTGCTGTTGCGGACGGGCTTATTGATGAATCAATCTTGATCGGTCTTGATGAGGCTATTGAGATTGTAGAGGAGTATTTGAGTTGACGATGAAAATTCTCGATAAAAATAACAACTATAATTTGAACGATTCGAGAGAAGCGAGAATTTAATGAGAAAAGATGAAGAAATAGAGTACGCAGAGCTGCTTAAGCTTGCCTATCAAGCAGATAGAGATTTTAATAAGTGGGATGAAGAGGATACCGCTAAATACGGCCAGCATCTTGGATATGATGGGCGCGATGGCGGAGAGCCGGAATATCCGCCGGAATCTCCCATTGATTTTAAGGTGAAGGGAGAAATCCTTAAAACTAAGAAAACTCTTGCTTGGCAAGCGGTAAAAAACTTCAAGGTTAATTTGGGAATTAGTTCTTGAACAGCCCGCGTTTGCTCGTGCTCGACATAGAAAATTCATATTTGCTTGCGGGCACTTGGGGTCTTTGGAATCAGAACATTAACTTGGATCTTTTGCTCGATTACGGCAAAGTTCTTAGTGTAGCTGCCAAGTGGATTGGCGAAAAGAGTATCATCTTCCATAAGTGCGATGATAAAGGATTCCACAAAAGCATCTGGAAGCTCTTAGATGAAGCTGATGCAGTAATTACGTACAACGGACGAAAGCACGATATTCCACTTCTTAATCGAGAACTCTTAAAAGAGGGGCTAGGTCCGTACAGTCCAATTAAGCACATAGACCTTCTTGAAACCATGAAGAAGCAATTCAAGTTTCCGAGCAATAAACTAGCCCATATAACAGAAGAGTTAGGTCTCGGAAAGAAGCTCGATCACGGCGGATTCCAGCTTTGGGTTAATTGCTTAAAGGGCGATGAAGATGCTTGGAAAAAGATGGAGAAGTACAATAAGCAGGATGTACGGCTTACTGAAAAACTATTTCACAAGGTTCGTGCTTGGTGCAATCTTGTTGTTAACTACGCTCTTTATAGTAGCAACGGTGATGTACTTTGTCCTCATTGCGGTAGCGATCATCTCCATAAGCGAGGTTATTACAGGACAACGTCTGCCATCTACCAGAAATTCAACTGTCAAGTATGCAAAGGATGGTCAAGGACTAGGTATACGGAAGTAACCAAGGAAGAGCGTAAGAATATCTTGGTAAAAGCAAATTGAGACTCTTAGTTTGTGGTGGCAGAGATTTTTCCGACAAGGAATGGCTAAATGGAGTTTTAGATGGAATTCATCAGCATTCTCCTGTAGATATCTTAATAGAAGGCGGAGCTTCTGGGGCAGATAGACTTGCTAGAGATTGGGCATGGAATAAAGGAATTCATGTAGCTACAGTCTGTGCGATGTGGGTTAAGTATGGTAAAGGTGCTGGACACAGACGTAATGAAGCTATGATGAGGCTTGATCCAAATATGCTCATAGCCTTTCCCGGCGGAAAGGGTACTACTAATATGCTGGACACTGCGTACACATGGAAGGCAAATACGTGGGGTAATGCAGAGGACTTGGAGATCATAAATGTATCACAAAAAGATGCTTCTAATGCTAGCTAAGAGATATCTTACCATCCATATGACTGAGGGACGCGAAGCAGCAGATGAATTTGAGATGCGACATCTTAACAAAGATCCAGAGCTGCACAAACAATTGATTCCAGTAATTCACGATTTAATGACTAATAAGAACTAAAAGAATGGAAAATACTATGAATTCAAGCACCATGGAACGGTTAATGAGCCTCCTAGATGGGGCTATCTCAGAAATGGCTAATAGTACAGCTAACGATAAATCTTACGAGTATCTTTGTAAAGCGATGTCTATTGTGGAGCGAGCTTATTACGCATCGGATATTGATAAGAGTAGGCAAATGGAGCTAGACTTCTCAAAGCCTAACTACAATAACATTCCGGAGAATGAGGATGACTAATGATGAGATTCTTGATTTAGCGGAAAAATTCTCCGAAGAAGTTAGAACTGACGGACTTTTCACGTATTCGTATGCTTTTGAGCGAGATACTGATCTTTTGAATTTTGTTAATAAGCTTCTATTAGAACACGAAAGAGATACAGGAAATCCAAATGCCTTTACCCAGTCCGACTAGTTGGACATTCATTGATGATAGCCCACCTCCCGAAGACATATGGATGTTTCTATATGTTTTAGCCAGTCCTTTTGACGATGATCCGGACAAAAAAATACCCGCAATCACTTGCGGGTACTTCTCCAGTAAAACTGGAGTATTCATTGATGAACGTTATAAATGCTTAAGCGAGATGTTTGAAGTCACTCATTATAGTGTAGCTACTACCCCTGCTGGAGAAGTCATTAAAGTGGATAATGGCTAAGATTACTTTCTGTTTTCGTAGTCATGAACGCACTGTACTTCGCCAACGTGCTTAGTCTTTAGGATTTTCCAAGCACCAATTAAGTAAGTTTCAAAGCTAGTATCACTTTCCCCGTCATCGGGGTCTCTTAGGGCGTCCGTGGTGTCCTCATACTTTGGAGGGCACCCGAGCGCCTTACTTGCTTCTATTGGCTTCGTTGATACGGTCGAGCAAGAACTTACGCTCAGCATCAGACTTAAGGCAATTAGAATCTTTCGAAAGCTCATCTGCTTTATCCTTGTTATCTTCATTCGTTTTCTGTTGTGCAGCAATTGTGTCGCTAGCTTTGCTAGCATTAGCTATAGCTTGCTTATTCTGCTCTTGCTCTTTCTTGTTCTCAGCAGCTTGAGCTTTAGCTGTATCTTTCTGCACAATAGCTATAGCATTGTTATATCCCCAGTCGTAGATCTTGTGCTCACCATAGAGCACTGCTATGCCTAAGAAAATATAAAGCCAAGTCTTAAGACTAAGACCAAGGGCTTCCTTCTCAATAAATCCCAAAATTTTAATCCACATAAACTTCCTATTGTATCAAATTCGAGTGAAACGAAGAATAAGGCAGGACAGGGGTCTAAAAATGGATTCTGAAAACCTGCGCCATTGACCCGACATCGATAGGAGTCCCTGTCGAACCATTTATGGTTATTCCCGTTATGTTTGTTCCAGTAGTTACCCATGAGACACCGCCCCACTGCAGCCTGGCAATAACCCCGCCAGTTCCCTCCATGGAAAAGCATTGCGCAATCTTCCGTGTATTGGCGTCATTCTGTATGAGGATGAATCCTGTCAACGCAGCATTCAGGGATGAATCAAGTGAGCCGATGATGTTGTTATTGGCAGCAGAAGCCCCCGGAGAGCCGCTGGCAAAGGTTCCGATTTGGCGCCAGTAGTTTGTTACGGTTGTGTCTGAGTTGAAAACCAGATTGATATTTGAAGCGTTTGCGGTTGAATTACGCAAGGAAAACAAAACCAGATAAGTCCCGTCCCTATTGATGTCCAGAGAACTGACTGTCAAATTTGCCGTTGCAGACCCCGCAACGGTAGTCCCGGCAACGAAGGCCATGGCGCCTCCCGATCCGCCGCCTACTGTCCCCAGCGCGAAATTTCCCGCGCCATCGCCGACGATCGCTTGTCCGGCAGTACCGTTGCCCAGCATCGCAGCAATGTAGGCATTGAACGTAGCGTCAGTGGGCGCCGCCGCGCTGCCGGTAATGTTCGCCTTGACCGTGTGCGCTGCCATGTCGGCGAGCTTGGCGTTGGTCGTGCCGCCGTCTTTCTCACTAAACGTTGTGCCAACCAATTGCAGCGTCGAGCCATCCGCACTATAGACGGTGCCCGGAATAGCAGCGGATAGATTAGCGAATGTTATTTTCTTATTAGCAAAACTAGAAGCGCTATCTGCTAGGAGAAATTCATCGCCACTGACAGGAGTAGTTTTCCCCGTTAAAGGATCTATTGCTATAGATATAGCCGGAGTAGCGCCGCCGCTTGATACTATAGGGCTTGTTCCTGAAACACTAGTAACTGTTCCAGAGCCCTTACTATTAAAGGTGTTCCAGTCAGTAGAAGTCAAGAAGCCTTTATGTGTAGCATCTGCGGCTTGACCATTAGTATAATCAATGGAAATTACACCAGAACCATTATCGTTAAAATCTGCTGCAGCAAAAGCCGCTGCACCAAGAGTACTTCCGTCCGCTTTTGCATCTGCAATAGAAATAGTAGGCGTACTGCCGCCACTAGAGGCTATAGGAGCTGTACCGCTTACAGACGTTACAGATCCCCCAGTAATAGCTACATTAGTAACTCCTGATACGCGGCCATCAGCCAAAAGAGTTATTTGAGGTACGTTAGTAGCATTACCATAAGTGCCGGCAGTAACTCCACTAGCAGATACAGATAAAGTTTCTGTGCCTGCTCCTGAAGTCATTGTTATGCTAGTAGAGCCTAGAAGCTTAGCAGCATTGGGAAGCGTAGCTGGAGGAGTATCGTAAAGAAGATACTTAGCCGAATCCGGACCAGGAGTAGTCGCTAGAATCTGCTCTAGTACAGAATGAATATTATCTAGAACTTTGCCTAGATATACACGTTGCTGTTCATCTTCTACGCCAAAACGTGGAAGATAATACGTACTTAGTATTTGCTCGTTAGCCATTTAATTATTTACTAAAGAAAGTGCTGATGTATGGCCATGTCTTAAAGAACGTGAATACTGAAGTGACCAAGAACATGATTCCACCTATGAAACCCTTATATTTAACGAGCTGTTCCCTAATCTCATCAAGAACTTTATTTTCTTCTTTTTGAGCATCTAAAACAGCTTTCATAGTAGTCTCAAGAGCAATAACTCTAGCTAGAAGCTCTACATTAGTTATCCCTGACATTTCGGGGCTTACCTAATTAAAATCGGCTGATATGGCCGGAGACTAGCACCACCGCCCCCGCCACCAAGTAACATAGCTACATTATTAGATGGATAGTTCGGATTTATAGGAGCCGGCCCTTGCTGCTGCTGCTGTTGATTAAACTGTGGTACCGGAACCGCTTGCTGACGAAGAGGAACTCCAAACCTATTAGACATACCTACATTAGCCGGAAAGATTGGCTGACCATTCTGGTCGAACTGCTGTCCGCCAATAGTAGGGCCTGAAGGTCCTTGAGGATTCATTCCTTGGCCCGGAGGCAATTGAGCAGTCTGCGCAGCTATTTGAGAAGCTCCTTGCTGTAAAGGCTGCGGCTGTGGAGAGGCTCCACCTGCAGCACCTTGTATTTGCTGCGGCTGCTGGGCAGCTTGCATCTGCTGCTGGAAGCTCTGGAAATTTGGCATGTACTGAGAGGCTCCCGGAGGAGGCACATATCCCGGAGTAAATTTATTAGTAGCTCCCGGAAGAGTGAACTGATTAGATCGAGGAGCAAAATTAGCAGCACTTGCCCCTAGAAATGAATTTCCATTAATCATCGGAGGAGTATAGCCATCATATCCGCCCGGCGGAGGAGCACTTCCTTGAGGAACGTATCCGTAAGGATTGCCGCTTGGTGTGTAATATTGTTCCATTGATCTGTCCCTATATGAGTCGATAGAAGGCCGTTTATTGTAAAGAGTACTTTGGGGAGTTCCATTAGCGGCCATAGTTATTTTCGTCCTTTAAGATGATTATTAAGGAAATAACGTTGAAATCTACGATTTCCCATAGTTACAGCTCCTTAATTTTGTCTGGAGTATAGTCCATATACTTCTCAGTTAATTCCACGAATTTATCCATTTTCTTACTAGCTAGATCTAAATATGCCTCAGATTTACCCTCTTGGCTACTAAGCAAATCTGCTCTTTTTTCTACTCCACCAGCTATATTGCGATAAAGTATTTCAGCAGGAGACGCCTCTCCGAGAGTAGCTACAACTTTCTTATTAACGCTTTTATCGAGCATTCCTCGCTGTACATCTGTCTCATCCATGCCACTACCACTAGCAAAGCTGGCAGCATCTCGTACTTTGCCGAGGGCATCATTCATAGATTTTAGCGCGTTTACATATCTGCGTTCAATAGTAGAATCCGAATAATCTACATTATCTTGTAGCATTCCGGTAACGGCTGTGCGAGCTTTTTCAGCGGTATTATTAAACTTAGTGGCTTCATAACTACTTAAACCACCATCTCTAGGAAGCTTAGATACACTATATCCTAGTTGTCCGAGAATTTGCATCCCAGCACTAAGGCCCTTAGTAGTTTGATAGTCTTTAATAGCTTGTGGAGTTACCAGATCTTGCAAACTTAACACTCGATTGGTATTTTCTTGGTCAAGCCCTATACCGCCGTTCTGTAGACTTGCGGATTCAGAACTATATGTATCTTGATCTCGTTTAGCTAAGCCCGGAGCACTGCCTTTATATATGCGTTGTGCAGCACCAGTAACTTGGTTATTAAACATGATAGCTTTGAAGTTATCCATGATTCGACCAAGCTGCTTCTCTTTGTCAAATGTTGGGTTATTCCAGTTAGCAACTAGCTCAGTTGTACGAGCAACTTCTTCACTAAGGCCATAGAACGGGTCCCAAGCTCCGCCGGGGTCCCAATAGTAGGCATTCTGTTTATCGGCTTCTGTAGAAGCATCTGTAAGCTGAGAAGCTTGTCCAGCCCTAAATCTAGAGCCTTCATCAGTCAATAGAGCATTGCGCTTATCATCTTCGGGTACTGGGGTACTAGTAACTCCAAGAGCTGACGCGAAAGCTTGGCCAAGTTGCTTATAGATATAATCTCCGGCAGTTACTGCTACTGCAGTTCCTACGAGACGCTTAAGTCCGACTAATCCGAAAGCTATGTCATTAGTCTTGATTGCACGAGCTATATCTTCTCCTCCCAAAAGAATAGAGTTAGCAATATTCCTGTGAATCTCTGTTAGATAAGGGAGAGAAATAGATAGTCCAGACTTCTCAATAGCACGGGCAATAGCAAAATTACGGCCCGGAGTCATGTTCGTCTGCTTAGTTTGATCTGCAGCTTCTCGTTCAATTTCGCTGGGATCTTTGTCTATTCCTTGGCGCTTATAGTAAGCTTCGAGCTGTGCTTTACGCTTAAAGTAATTGGACTTGATAGACCAATAATCCATTCCACTTAGAATGCCTTCAAACTTACCGGCAACGTTCTTTGCAGCATCTCCAGCACCGCTGTACCAATGATCCATCGCTTCTCGAATAGGATTCATCTCAAGATCATTAGAGAATTGGGCTTCTTTGATAGCTCTAGCTATTCTGGCAGTAGAGGCGTAGTCGACCAGCCCATTACGCTGAAGCTCCATGTGGTCTGCGCTAGTAACTCCCGAACGAAATTCATTGGCCGTTTCTCTGAATCCTCTGATGGCCGTCATTGGGCCGAAGTTAAATCCGGCACTCAAAAGACGAGAGAATGATCCAAGTCCGAACATAATGAAGTTCTTAGGACCAGTCAGAAGTCGAAATCCCTTAAATCCCGATACGGCTCCCATCCACGCATCTGCTCCAGCAAGCAAAGTACCTTTAACGATACTCATTGCTCCATTGGATTTGAGCATAGAATTGACCAAATCCTCTGCACTAACACTAATATCCTTTATGTTCATAAAGTGATTCTTAGTGGCTGGTGACATCAGAGCGCCTTCCAAGGCCCCCCAATGGCTGCCCGTAAGGGCTACAGAGCCCGCAGGAGCTTCTTCCTTGGTCTTCCACATCCAGCCGCCATCTAGGCCCGCCTTCAAAGCGTTGGTCTGGAAACGGTTCCTAGCTATGTCTAAACCTTGTTTTAGCGAAGTATTAAGGACGTTAGCAGCGGCGTCATTGGTCTTACCGAGTGCATCTGCCACTTCTTTTGGAATCGAAAAGCCACGTCCAAGCCCCCCATTAGCAAGAACACTTCTAACGAAATTGGCATTCTTTCCAGATAGATCCGTGCGTAGTCCGAGAAAGCTATCCCGTAAGCCAGTAAGTTCTTTAGCGTACTGGTCAACTGCTTTGAGTCCTTCGGGAGTGGGAGTGAAACCATTGGGATAGAATTTCTGTTTTACGTAATCGTGAAGAGCATCACGGGTTTGCATTGCTTGAATGTGTTCGGGCTGAAGAGGCGCTCCTTGAGCTTGGAGCTTATCTCCCTGCTGTGCGAGCTGGAACATCTTCTTAGAGAACTTCGGGCCTTGATAGGCAGACACAAGTTCACCTTGACCAAGAGCAAAGGCTTTATTGGCTCCTTGCTGATCGCCTTGCAAAAGCTTCTCTCTAGCCCCTTGATTAGCCAGAGGAACTCTGGTGCTAGCTTGATAGGCATCGACCGCAGCCTTAGTCTTCGGGTAGTTATTTAGGGCATTTTGATTGCCGTTCTCGATATAATCAGATATAGCGGCTTGAGGAGTTTTTTCACTCTTACTGGCATCATTAATAGCATTTCTAGCTACTAGACCCAACTTGCCCGGAATACCTTCCTCTCCACGCATACGTTCACGAAGATTCTGAATAGCTCTACGAGGAGAAAGCCCTGCTTCATACATACTACCAGCGGCCGGTGCAAATTTACCCTTCTCAGGATAGCGCGCTACAATATCATTAAGCTTATCAAGAAGTTCTTTCTCAGTATACGCACCGCGCTCAAATCTTGTAAGCTCGTTAGTTGCTGCGGCCTTGCCGAATGCAGATAGATTCTTATCTATATGGTCAATTAGATCCATAGTTTGAGACATAACTGGATCTTTAGCAGACATTTCTTCTATGGAAGGCATACTACCTTCACCAAACTCATCGCTTGCAGTGGACTGCTTCCACATACGTTCTTGAAAGAGTTGCTTTTCTCTATTAGCGTTAAATGTG
>Ga0207694_10002395_pt1 | contig 15339 bp, 6 predicted proteins | sample KBSC34metaG_FD_184353 | JGI IMG/M metagenome (GOLD analysis project Ga0207694, IMG submission 184353) | Corn rhizosphere microbial communities from Kellogg Biological Station, Michigan, USA - KBS C3-4 metaG (SPAdes) (version 2) | ecosystem: Host-associated > Plants > Roots > Rhizosphere > Soil...
AAGCACGGTAATCCCGGTTTTGAGCAGAGCATTTACGAACTGGACAGCCGTAGGCCAATCGTCCTGAGTGCTGGGAATCACGTAACCGCGCGGATCGCGATACTTCGGATCGTGCAGGACCGTGTCGTACGGCGATGTAGATTTCGCCGCAACTGCCGACCGTAGCGCCTCAATCCGTTTCGGCGTGATGGTCCAACTATCGTGACTGCCCTTCTCGATCGAGTTCTTCCCCATCCGGTAAATGTTGAGCAGCAGCGTCTCGCGATAGCGCGACGCGTAGTCCAGCACCGCCCGGTTCTGGCTGATGTCGTAGTCGATCGACTGGCGATAATGCCAGCGCTGCGGCGCAATCGGCAGCGGCTCGTCGCCTTGCGGCAACTGCTTGTCGGCAACCAGCGGAATATCGACCGGCGTCGGGCTGCCGATGATTTCCGTCAGGATCCCGATCATGTTGTGGAAGTACGAAATCGTACGCAGGCCGCCGTTCCACCAGGTGTCGTACGTCGAGCCGCTGCGCATAGCCGATCCGCCTTTGCCCTCTTCTACCAGGCGGCTGTGCATGGCCGACCCCACCATCTCGATTCCCAGAGGGATCAACGGGTCCATATTGTAGTTGAACGGATCTCGGAAGGGCGGGATGAACACGACCGCGCCGGCGGGACCGGTCTGGTGATGGTTGTAGACGATCTGCGGAAACCATTCCAGGAACAACTGCCGGTTCATGTTGGTGGTCTCCGGCATGGCCGACAGAAAGAAATCGCGATTGTCGTCGTGGCCGATGTACTTGTTGTAAAGCCGCGGCAGTCCGTTCAAGCTGCGCTTGGCCGGATCGGCCTCGCGCATGTACCAGTTGGCTACCAGTTCCTGGCCATCCGGATTCGCCTGCACGTAGAGCTGGATGGTGTCATCCAGCAGCCGCATGGTTTCCGCGTCATTACGGCTGACCATCTGGTAGACCATCTCCATCAACTGCTGCGAGCCGACGGTCTCGTTCGCGTGCAGCCCGCCATCGATCCAGACCACGGCCTTGCCTTGGCGAGCCAACGCATGCGCTTGATCTTCGGTAAGGCCCTCTGCGCGGGCCAATTTCTGGGCTATGTCCTTATACCGGTCGAGATTTCGGAGATTTTCAGGCGAGCTGACGATCGCCATGTACTGCCGCCGGCCCTCGCCCGTGGCTCCGATATCCACCAGCTTCATCCGGTCCGATTCGCCAGCCAGCTTCTTCCAGTAGGCTTCGAGCTGGGTGTAGTTGGCGACCTGGTAATCGTCGCCCAGGTTGAACCCCAGGGCCTCCCTGGGAGATGTCACGGGCGTTACCGCTGCCGCCGTTCCTGCCACCACCAATGCGAGGGCGATACTCCTTACCTGCCAACGAGCCATAGTGTTGATTGTACGTTGGTCCAGACGGAATTGTAGCGGGTGACCCATGCCCGGGCCGGAAGTCGGTTATACTGGAGATGTTCGAGACTTCAATCCCTTTGGTGCAGGAGATCCCGTGAAGCGTGCCGGCTCCGACGATTCCCTCCGTTGCTCTTTTTGTCATAAAAGCCAGGATGTTGTTGGTAAACTGATCTCCTCCCCCTCGGATTACCCACGCGCCTACATCTGCGATGAGTGCATTGCCGTCTGTAACTCGATCCTTGAGGACGACCGCAATGAGCAGCAGTATGGTGCGCCCCATAAGTTACCCAAGCCGTTGGAATTAAAGGAATACCTGGATCAGTACGTAATCGGCCAGGACGCTACCAAGAAGAAGCTGGCGGTAGCTGTCTACAACCACTACAAGCGGATCCAGATGAACAAGCAGCGAACAGGAGAAGTGGAGCTATCGAAGTCCAACATCCTGCTCATTGGACCGACCGGGACCGGTAAGACGCTCCTGGCCCAGACCCTAGCACGGATCCTGGATGTGCCGTTCGCGATTGTGGACGCCACCACCCTGACCGAAGCCGGCTATGTGGGCGAAGACGTCGAGAACATCATCCTGCGGCTGCTCCAGAACGCCGATTGGGACGTCCAGCGCTGCCAGCAAGGCATCATTTATATCGACGAAATCGACAAGATCGGGCGCAAGGACGAGAACCCCTCGATTACCCGCGATGTCTCCGGAGAAGGCGTCCAGCAGGCGCTCCTGAAGATCCTGGAAGGGACCGTCGCCAATGTCCCGCCGCAGGGCGGCCGCAAGCATCCGCACCAGGAATTCACGCCGGTGGACACGACCAACATCCTGTTCATCTGCGGGGGAGCTTTCATTGGCCTCGAAAAGACCATCGCCCGGCGCGTAGGGACCAGAACCATCGGCTTCAGCAACAGTGGTGACGACTCGGCTGCGGCCACCTCGTCCCGGCGTCCAGGTAGCTCCGGCCGGCGCGACGTGACTATGTTGGAACAGGTCCAGCCGGTCGACCTTATTAAAGGCGGGTTTATTCCGGAGTTTATCGGACGGCTGCCGGTAGTGGCCGTGCTAGAAGATTTAAGTAAGGACGCGCTGGTTCAGATTCTGACCAAGCCCAAGAACGCGATTATTAAGCAGTATCAGAAGCTATTCGAGTTCGAGAACGTGCGGCTTAAATTTAGCGACGACGCCCTGGAGGCTATCGCGCAACTGGCGATGGAGCGCAAAGTAGGAGCGCGCGGGTTGCGCATGATCCTGGAGGATCTGATGCTCGACCTGATGTACTACTTGCCGTCGTATAAAAAGGTTCGCGAGTTCCTGGTGACCAAAGAAATGGTCATGACGCAGAAGATTAACATGGCTCTGTTGGAAAAGGCAGGATGATCACTTCCAAAGAAAAATCTGATTCGCGACGTCTCCCGATGATGCCCATCCGGGACGTTGTGATCTTTCCGCACATGATGACGCCCTTCGTGGTTGGCCGCGAATCGAGCGTCCGCGCTTTGGAAGAAGCGCTTGCAGGTGACCGTAAGATCTTCCTGGCAACGCAGCACGATGCCAGCGTGGATGAGCCTCGTCCGGATGAAATTTTCTCGGTCGGAACGGTTGCGAATATCGTCCAAAGCCTGCGCCAATCCGACGGCAACATCAAAGTTCTGGTGGAAGGCGTCGAACGCGGGAAAGTGGTCAGCGTCAGCGAAGAAGACGGATATTTCCGTGCTACCGTGCGGACCTTCAGCTATCGTATCGACTCCGGACCGCAGTTGGACGCGCTGATTTCGCGCGTGACGAACCTGTTCGAGCAGTACGTCAAGATCAGCCAGAACGTCAATTACGACAACATGGTCGCGGCGGTGCGCACCGACGATCCGGGCAAGCTCGGCGATACGGTTGGCGCGAATCTCCAGCTTTCGATCGAGGAAAAGCAGGAACTGCTCGAGATCTTCGATCCCATCGATCGGCTGACGCGCGTCGCGGAGATGCTCGACATCGAGATCGAGAAGCTCAATGTCGACCGTACCATCCAGGGCCGCGTGAAGCGCCAGATGGAAAAGGCGCAGAAGGAATACTACCTCAACGAGAAGATCAAGGCCATCCAGAAGGAACTGGGCCGGGGCGAGAAGAGCGAATTCGACGAACTGAAGAAGAAGATCGAATCCGCCGGCATGACCAAGGACGCTCTCGAAAAGGCCATGGCCGAGCTGAAGCGGCTGGAGCAGATGCCGCCCATGTCGGCCGAGTCCACCGTCTCGCGCAACTATCTCGACTGGCTCCTCGCGGTGCCATGGAAGAAGCGCTCCAAGGAAATCCGCGACCTGCCGTTCGCACAGAAAGTTCTCGAAGGCGACCACTACGGCCTCGAAAAGATCAAAGAGCGCATCCTCGAATTCCTGGCGGTTCGCCGCCTGGTCAAGGATCCCAAGGGATCCATCCTATGCTTTGTCGGCGCGCCGGGCGTGGGTAAAACCTCGCTTGGCATGTCCATCGCCAAGGCCACCGGACGCAAATTCGTGCGCCTGTCGCTCGGCGGCGTGCGCGATGAAGCCGAGATTCGCGGCCACCGCCGTACCTATATCGGCGCCCTGCCCGGCCAGGTTCTCCAGATGATGAAGAAAGCCGGGGTTCGCAACCCGGTCTTCATGCTGGACGAAATCGACAAGATGTCGACCGATTTCCGCGGCGACCCGTCGGCGGCGCTGCTCGAAGTTCTCGATCCGGAACAGAACTACATGTTCATGGATCATTACCTGGACGTCGAGTACGACTTGAGCCAGGTATTCTTCATCGCCACGGCCAACGTGATGCACACCATCCCGCCGGCTCTGCAGGATCGCATGGAAGTGATCCGGCTCTCGGGCTACACCGAGCTCGAAAAGATGGAGATCGCCAAGCGCTTCCTGGTTCCCAAGCAACGCAAGGAAACCGGCATGGCGAGCGATGACCAGCTGGTCTTCGCCGACGATGGCGTTCAGGAACTGGTCCAGCACTATACGCGCGAAGCCGGCGTCCGCAACCTGGAACGCGAAATCGGCAACGTCTGCCGTAAAGTGGCCCGGTCGTTCGTGAACTCGCAGACCGATCCCAAGAAGAAGGAACATCCCAAGACCGTGGTCACCGCGGCGAAGGTGATCGAACTGCTGGGTCCTCAGAAGTATCGCGAACAGGAAAAAGAGAAGAAGAACGAAATCGGCGCGACCTTGGGTCTGGCCTGGACCGAGGTCGGCGGATCCATCCTCGGCACCGAAGCCGCGATCATGGAAGGCCGCGGCAAATTGACCACCACCGGCAAGCTGGGCGACGTGATGCAAGAGTCCGCTCAGGCAGCAATGAGCTACGTGCGGTCCCGCGCCCATCACTTTGGGCTGCCGCGCGATTTCTACCGGCACATCGATATTCACTTGCATGTTCCCGAGGGCGCCATTCCGAAAGACGGCCCTTCGGCCGGAATCACCATCGCCACCAGCATTGTCAGCGCGCTGACCAGCATTCCCGTTCGCGCCGATATCGCCATGACCGGTGAAATCACGGTGCGCGGGCGCGTGCTGCCGATTGGCGGGTTGAAGGAAAAGCTACTGGCTGCTCACCGCCACGGTATTCGTGAGGTGGTGCTGCCCGCCGACAACGAAAAAGATCTGCCGGACCTTCCGGATATCATCCGCAAGGAAATGAAGATGCACTTCGTATCGTCCATGGACGAGGTGCTGAAGCTGGCTCTCGAAAAGGAAATCGAGATGGCTCCCATGGCGGGGCTATTGACCGCGGCTGAGATCGTGGAGCGATCCAGGGAAGACAAAGTTACCCACTAGGGGCGCTTGCTCCTGACCGGCCTCTCTTCCTATGGCCGCCCGGTTTATAATAAGTGCAGCCAGACCGGAGCAGTTTCCTCCGGAGACCGACCCGGAAATCGCTTTTTTGGGCCGCAGTAATGTCGGCAAATCCAGCCTGCTGAATGCGCTGGTGGGGGCCGACGGGCTGGCAAAAACCAGTTCTTGGCCCGGCCGGACGCAGTTGATCAACTTCTACCAGGTTGACGACGGATTTCGTTTTGTCGATCTGCCAGGATATGGGTTCGCAAAAGTCCCCCAGGACGTCCGGAAGCAGTGGAAGGATCTAATCGAGCAGTACATGCTCGGACGAAGCGCGCTGAAGCTGACGGTGATTCTGCTGGATGCCAGGCGCGGATGGATGGAGAAGGATATCGAATTGCGGGACTGGCTCGAGTTCCACAAGCGCCCCTTCTTAGTAGTTGTTACCAAAATTGACAAACTCAAGACTCAGAAAGAAAGGCATCAAAGCCAGAGCTCGATCCGGAAGAACTACACCGGGGAGTTGCTCGAATGCTCGGCCATCACCGGCCGGGGAGTGAGGGAAATTTGGCAAGCGATTTCGAAAATAAAGACGACGCAGTAACACCTGCTCAAGACGCACCCGCGCAGGAAGCCGCCAAGCCGGAAGGCAAGCACGAGGGCGGACGAGGCAGGGCCAAGGCCGCCGACAAAGAAAAGATGGCAGCCGACAAGGACAAGGCTCCGGCTGAGTCCAAGCCCCCAGCGGAGCCCAAGTCAGTCGCCGAGTCCAAACCGGAAGCCGACCCTGCGCCCCCGGCAGAGGGCGCTCCCGTGGCAGTCGCCGAGGATCCCGGCGCCGAGCCGAAAAAGCCTGAGGCGCCTCCCCAGCCCAGCGGACGCATGTTCGACAACCGGCGCCGCGCCCAGGGCAACGTCGGCAAGAACGGCAATGCGCTCGACTTGGTAGAACTCAAGGATATGAGCATCCAGAAGCTCAACGATATCGCCAAGGATTTGGGCGTCCAGGGCTTCGCGGGATTGCGCAAGCAGGAATTGATCTTCAAGATCCTGCAGGTGCAGGCCGAGAAGAGCGGCCTGATCTTCTCCGAAGGCGTGCTCGAATGCCTGCCCGACGGCTTCGGATTTCTGCGCGCGCCCGAGTACAACTATCTGCCAGGACCCGACGATGTCTACGTCTCGCCCTCGCAGATCCGGCGCTTCGATCTACGCACCGGCGACACCGTCAGCGGCCAGATCCGCCCGCCCAAGGAAGGCGAGCGGTACTTCGCGCTGATCAAGGTTGACGCGATCAACTTTGAGCCGCCCGAGGAAGCGCGCAACAAGATCTTCTTCGACAACCTCACGCCACTCTATCCCCAGGCGCGGCTGAAGATGGAGACCACCAAGGACAATTATTCGGGACGCGTGATGGACCTGCTGACTCCCATCGGCAAGGGCCAGCGCGGCTTGATTGTGGCGGCGCCGCGCACCGGCAAAACCATGCTGCTGCAGTCCATCGCCAACTCGATCACGGCCAATCATCCGGAAGTCACACTGATCGTATTGCTGATCGACGAGCGGCCGGAAGAAGTCACCGACATGCAGCGTTCGGTCAAGGGCGAAGTGATCAGCTCGACGTTCGATGAGCCGGCCTCGCGTCACGTCCAAGTCGCCGAAATGGTGATCGAGAAGGCCAAGCGCCTGATCGAGCACAAAAAAGACGTCGTGATCCTGCTCGATTCCATCACCCGCCTGGCGCGCGCCTACAACACGGTCGTGCCGCCGTCGGGCAAAGTCCTCTCGGGCGGTGTCGATTCAAACGCCCTGCAGCGCCCCAAGCGCTTCTTCGGCGCGGCGCGCAACATCGAAGAGGGCGGCTCGCTGACCATCGTCGCCTCGGCACTGGTCGATACCGGCAGCCGCATGGACGACGTGATTTTCGAGGAGTTCAAGGGCACCGGCAACATGGAAATCCATCTGGATCGCAAGCTGATGGACAAGCGCGTGTTCCCGGCCATCGATATCAGCAAATCCGGCACCCGCAAGGAAGAGCTGCTGCTGCCGCGCGAGGAGCTGAATCGCGTGTGGGTGCTGCGCAAGGTGCTCAACCCTCTATCGCCCGTCGAGAGCATGGAGTTGCTGATCGACAAGCTATCGAAGACCGGCAGCAACCAGCAGTTCCTGTCGGCGATGAGCGGCTGAGATACCGACGACAGGCAGCAAGACTGCCTGTCCTGCTTTCCGAGTACGACAGGCGATCGTGTCGCCTGTCTTCACAATCCCTTAGAATTCAAACCGTCCGACCACCACGCCTTGCCGCGGCTGCAGGTTGAAGACGCTGCCGAAGGCGCTCGGGGCGGTGGTGCTCACTTTGCCGAAGCCCGTATTCGTGTTCCCGTTGGTAGCACCCGAGGTGAAATACACCTGCTGCAGCTTGGCGTTGGTCAGCGAAGTGCCGGAGGGATCGCCCCAGAACGCGCGGTTAAACACGTTCGTGAATTCGGCGCGCACACTGACTTTGAGGCGATCTTCCTTGAAGCGCCAGGTACGGCCCAAATTCATATTCTCACGGGGCCGGCGCTGCGTGCGATAGTCGCTGTAATAAGCGGGTGAAGCACCCCATTGTCCTGCCGCCGGATCGGTCCAGGCCGCGGGATTCAGCACGAAGGTCTTGTTCGGATCGTAGCAGTGGCAGTTCAGGTCTACCGTGTACAGCGGCACGCCAGGCACGCGGTTGGCGAAGCTGGGGCCCTGGAACAGGTAGTTATTGAGGTTGCTCTGGGCATTGGGGACCTGGAGCGGAGTTCCGCTGGCGTATTCCAGTGCCGCGCCGTACGTCCAGTCCCTCACAGCCCAAGACAAAGCCTTGTTGAACTTGACGCCAGGTGTTGTGTAGGTCATCGAGATGTTGAAGTCAAACGGGCGGTCGTAGATCGAAATGTACTTGTTCTGCGCCCGGTTGAACACGTCGTTGAACACCGCGCCGCCCGTGGTGCCGGGGTTCGGCTCACCGATCTCGGTTCCCTGGCTAAGCTGCTTGGACCATGCGAAGGTGCTGAAGAAGAACAGGCCATGCGAGAGCCGCTTAGTGACCTTAGCCTGGAGCGAATCGTACCAGCTCTTGCCCAGTGGATCCCAGTACACGGGTATCGTGCCGTTGAACTGGGGGAAGGGTCGCAAGGATTGCGCCACGGTCTGGCCCAACGGGAAGCCGGGATACGGGGGCACATTAAATCCGCGCTGCGCCGCCGTTGGCTGGTTCAGCAAGGAGGTCAACAGCGCCAGGTCGGCCGAGTTGTTCAGGCTGAGACCGCGCGCCGCCAAGCTCGCGGGCGTGATCGCATTCAGGTTGAGTAACGCTGGCGCCTGCCACCAGACGCCGCGATTCGCCACGTAACTGGCCTCCACCACCATGTCCTTGGTAATTTCGCGCTGGAATCCAGCGCTCCATTGATACTGCCGGGCCGGACGCCCCGCGTTAGGATCCATGAAGGCGCCCAGGAAAGGTCCAGGATTCGGAGCAGAGGTCGGATACAGACCCGGATTGAAATTCGGCCAAACCGGTGGATAAAAGGCGGTCGGATAACCTTGCGCCAACGTAGTTACCGGAAAGCCAAAACTCGTCTGGGTATTGGCGGAGCTGGAGGCGGCCAACCCGCCGGCTGCATTGTTATTTGCCGCCGTACCGGCATACACAATACCGAATCCGCCGCGAAACACGGTCTTGGGATTGATCTGATAGGCCATGCCGAGCCGCGGACCAAACGCCAGCGGATAATTGTGCGCGATATTGCACTTACAGCCGCCTACGCCGCTGCCATCGAAGATCGCGGCTCCCAAATAGCCGCCGATCGAAGGATTCGGAGTGGTGGGAGAGAACTCCGGAGCGCGCCCATGCGACTCCTGCAAGTAAGTCGAGTAATCGTAGCGCAGACCGTAGTCCAGGGTGAGCTTACGCGTAATCTTCCAGGAGTCCTGCAGGTACAGTCCGAGCTGGCTCTTGCCCATACGGGGAGTGGTCGGGCGGCTGATATTGATGTTATCCGCCAGACCCAGCAGGAAGCTGGCATACCCGAGCCCGACGTTGGCGCCATTCACCGCCAAGTTCTGGAAGGGCTGGCCGGTTTCATTCGCAGCGAAATTGTAAACGCCCAGGGTATTTCCATCCTGGATCGGAGGGTATCCTTCGACCCGGAATTCCCCGCCGAACTTGAAGGTGTGGTTGCCCTTGACCCAAGTGGCGTTGGTGTTGAAGGAGGGGCTCTGGGTGATCGAATTGGTCCCGGCTTCCGAGCCTACACCCACCATGCCGCCGGCGCCGCTGGTGGAAAGGAGACCCGTGATAGTCGGGAACCATTTGTACTCAAGGCCGCCCTTCAAGCCGAGTTCTGTCAGGGCATTGTAGTTGGTAATTTCGCCCTTGGTCGTTACCGAAGGCACCAGGAAATAGTTGCTGCGGTAGCCCGCCCCGAAGTGCAGCAATATCGTGGGTGTCAGCGAGTAATCGTAGTTCAGGCGGTATAAAGGCGCCGTTTGGAAGGTCCCCAGAACACCGCTAATCGGGTCGGGTAAGCCGTCCGACCGCCCGAAAATGGTATTGCCGTTGGGATTCGCGGTCTTGGTGCGTTGCCAGAAGAACGACAATTTCCCTTTGGCTCCGATGGACTGGTCGAGTTTGAGGGACGGGATCCCGGTGACTCTCGTCGTGTTGTAGGTATTGGTGTAGTTTGAGGTCAGCGAGCTTGCGCCGGGTCCATTGGGCAGCGGAAACAACGCCAGGATCTTGGCCGCCACTGGATCGAAGCTGGTTACCGGAATCTTGTTGCCCGGGAACTGGGTCCGGTATACCTGACCCGTGGCAGACGTGGCGTTGCTGGTCGGATCATAGACCATGCCTTCGAGCATCGTGTTCCCGAGTGGGTCTTTGCCGATCACCCGCGCGTTAGGCAGGATCGCCTGACTCAAATCACCAGTTCGATACAAGGTAGTCGGCACAGTCTGAAATTGGTTGTTGACCTTGGTCTGCTCGCGGAACTGCTCCCAGTTGAAGAAGAAGAAGGTTTTGTTGTGGCCGTCGTACACCTTGGGAATCCACACGGGTCCGCCCGCGGTGAAGCCGTAGTCATTGCGGCGCGCGCGAGCCCTAGGATTGCCGCGTGAATCGCCAGTCACGAAGGGGTTGCCGGCGTTGAAGATTTCATTCACGAAGTAGTCGTATGCGCTCCCATGGAACTGGTTGGCGCCCGACCGCATGGTGACGTTGAACATCCCGCCACCCACCTGGCCATATTCCGCGGCGTAATTGCTGGTTTGAATCGCGGTCTCCTGGATCGCGTCTACGCTGGGCTGGGTCTGCTGTGCGACGCCGGGAGTCCCGGTGTTGGAGGCATCCTGACCCTCGATCCGGAAGGATTGGGAATTGGCCGGCGTGCCGTTAATGCGCACCAAAGAATTGGGGATGTAATTCACGCCGGGGATCACCAGCACCATGTTGTAGGGGTTGCGGATGCCGGCGCTTCCAGAGAGCGTGCCTCCAATACCAAGTACCGGCAGGTCGTCCATCTTTTTCACGTCGACGTTATGGGCCAGATCACCGCTTTCCGTCCTCAGCAGGGACGCGGATTCGGTAACGGTAACCGACTCCGTTGCGGAGCCGACCTCCAGGTTGATGTCGATGCGCAGGGTCCGCGCGATCTCTACCGTCAAGCCAGAGCGGGTGAATTTCTTGAAACCCGGTACGGCAACCGTAACTTCATACGAGCCGGGGGGCAGCTGCAAGATGGTGTAATTGCCGGTGGTCGACGTGGCGCTCGAATACTCGACGCCAGTGCCGATGTTCTTGGCCTGAATGGGCGCGTTGGCGACCACGGCTCCAGCCGGATCGGAAACCGTGCCGGTGATAGTGCCGCGATCGCTCTGCGCGAACGCGGACACACTAAGCAGGACGAAGCAAACGGAACGGGACAGAAATCTCATGACCAACCCCCTGGCGCGAGAATGAACACCCTGATGGAGGAATGGAATCCCCACTCCCCTTTTCAAAACCGCTGGGGTGAAGTCTACACCCGCCGGCGCTCGACGTCAAGCAGTTGAGGCGAATGCCATAATGCCCATGTGGGCCGCATCCGTATTCTTTCCGACACCGTCGCGAACAAAATCGCAGCCGGAGAGGTCGTCGAACGGCCGGCCAGCGTAGTCAAGGAATTGCTCGAGAACTCGCTGGACGCCGGGGCGAGCGAGTTTCGCATTGAGATTGAAGCCGGCGGCCGCAGGCTGATCCGCCTCGTCGACGACGGCTGCGGCATGCTCCGCGACGATGCACTGCTGGCCTTCGAACGCCACGCCACCAGCAAGCTGGCCGATGTAAAAGATCTGCTCTCCATCGCCACTCTGGGATTCCGCGGCGAAGCGCTGCCGTCTATCGCGTCGGTGTCCCGGCTGCTGCTCGAAACCCGCTCGCCCGAGGAACCATCCGGATCGGCAGTCGAATTCGCCGGCGGAAAACTGCTGCGCTGCGACGAAGCGGCGCTCGGAGCGGGCACCACCATCACCATTCGCGATCTGTTCTTCAACGTTCCGGCGCGCAAGAAATTTCTGCGCTCGGAGCAGACGGAAATCGCGCACATCGCCTCGCTGGTCACGCACTACAGCCTGGCGCATCCCGGTAAGACGTTCGTGCTGCGGCATAACAACGCCGAGCTCCTTGGTGTAACCCCGGTAGCCACGTTGCGGGAACGCGTATTTCAAGTGTTCGGCAGCCAGATTCTGGACGACCTGGTGGACCTGGGGGATCACAACCGCGATCTAAATATGCCCCCAGACGAGCAGGCTCCGCCCGACGAGCCGCGCCTCACGCGACGCTTCCGCTTGCGGGGATTCGTCAGCGGTCCGCAGGTACAGAAATACAATCGCAATTCCATTTACCTGTTCGTCAATGGCCGGCTGATTCGCGACCGCCTGCTGCTGCACGCCATTTCGGCCGCGTATCACAACCTGATGCCACCCGCGTGCTATCCCTTCGCGCTGCTGTTTCTGGATTGCGACGCCGAGGAAGTCGACGTGAACGTGCATCCTTCGAAAACCGAAGTGCGCTTCCGGCACGGCTCGGTGGTCCACGATTTCGTCCGCGATACCATTCGCGACATGCTTATGGCCCAGCGTCCGGCGTCGAATATTCCCGCGCCCACACCTCCGCAGCCTGGAGCCGGGTTGCCGTATTCGGAGTTCAGCCAGCGCATCGAGAGCATGAACTTCCCTTCGGTCAGCGCTGCGGTAGCTGGAGTCGATACCGAAACGCTGCCCGAGTTCACTCTGCGGCGTCCCGCTTCACCCGAGCCTAGATTCGATTTCGAACCGGCTCCGGTTGGCGCGAGGCCTTGGATACCCGATACCCATGGACCGCTCTTTCCGGATGCTGAAGTCCTCAATCCGGAAAGCCTGGACGCGCTCACCGACTTGCGGCCGCTGGGCCAAATCCACGACAGCTTCATCATCGCCGCGGGACGCGACGGATTGTGGATCATCGACCAGCACGTGGCCCATGAACGGATCCTGTTCGAACAAGTGTTAGCCCAGCGCGCCAACGGTGGCACCGAGAGCCAGCGGCTGCTGGTGCCCCTGGTAATTGGCCTGAGCGCGGCGCAGCAGATCGAATACGCGCGCATTGCCGAGGAACTGGACGCCCTGGGATTCGAGACCGAGCCCTTCGGAAATCGCACGGTCGCGGTGAAATCGGCGCCGGCCGGCGTTCCCTCCGCCGAGGTCGAAAAGATCCTGTTCGAAATTCTGGAAATCGCCGAGCGGGAGCTTCGTCGCGCCTCGCTCGACGACGTCCGTCGGTCGATGGCGGCCTCCATAGCCTGCCGTGCGGCCATCAAAATCAACACCCGGCTGGAACCGGCCAAAATCGACTGGCTGCTGCGCAGCCTGGCCGCCACATCCTGCCCCATGAGCTGTCCGCACGGACGCCCGATCGCGCTACGCTACGCCACCCGCGATATTTTGAAAAGCTTCCATCGCATCTGAATTCTGTTAACGTTGACTGGATAGCGCCCATGCCGCTGAAAAAGACTGTCGCTGTGTCCGGGCGAACCTTTCCGATTGTGGGAGTGGGAGCATCCGCGGGGGGCCTCGAAGCCTTCCGGAGCCTGTTGCAGAGGTTGCCCGGCAACACAGGCATGGCGTTCGTGCTGGTCCAACATCTGGATCCCGAGCATGAGAGCCTGCTCACCAGATTGCTGTCCCATGCCACGCGCATGCCGGTAACGGAAGTGATCGACGGCGTGGCGGTGGAACCGAATCACGTTTATGTAATCCCGCCCAACAAGGCCTTGGGAATCCGCAGCGGGATTCTCCATCTGCTCGCACGCAAAAGGCAACAACCCAAGCACATGCCGGTGGACGTCTTTTTTAACTCGCTGGCCGAGCAGGAGGGCGACCGGGCGATCGGAGTCATCCTCTCCGGAGTCGCTACCGACGGAACCGCCGGCCTGGCAGCGATCAAGGCGGCTGGCGGAATCACTTTCGCGCAAGACGGGAAATCCGCGAAGTATGACGGCATGCCGCGCAGCGCCATCGCCGCCGGATGCGTGGACTTTGTCCTGCCACCAGAAGGCATCGCCCGCGAGCTCAAGCGAATCAGCCTGCATCCCTACCTGGGAACGCCGGACCGCACGGCGGTGAGCCGCGCGGGGGAGCGGGACCAAGATCTGCTCAAGATTTTCGCGCTGCTGCGCAACGCCACCCGGACGGACTTCAACAATTACAAACGGTCCACCATCAACCGGCGGATCGCGAGGCGCATGGTCCTGCACAAGATTTCGGGGCTCCGCCAATATCTCAAGTACCTCCATGAGAATCGGGCCGAGCTCATGGCTCTCTACGAGGACCTGCTGATCCATGTCACCAGCTTCTTTCGCGAGCCGGAAACCTTCCGCGCTCTGAAAGAGACGATTTTGCCGAGGATCTTTCGCAACAAGGCGCCCGGCGAACCTCTTCGCATTTGGGTGGCAGGCTGCTCCACGGGAGAGGAGGTGTACTCGATCGCCATCACGGTGCTGGAGTATCTGCAACAGCGCGCCAGTCCCGTGCCGATTCAAATTTTCGGTACCGACGTCAGCGACACGGCGCTCGAAACAGCCCGAGTGGGACTGTATTCTGAAAGCGCTCTATCGGGCCTATCGACAGCGCGCATCCGCCAATTCTTCGTGCGCGCCGATGGCGGGTATAGGATCACCAAGGCGGTTCGCGAAATGTGTGTCTTCGCGCGTCAGGATATGACCAAGGATCCACCCTACTCGCGGCTCGACCTGGTCACCTGCCGGAACGTGCTGATTTACATGGAGCCGGTGCTTCAGAAGAAAGTCATGACGGTCCTTCACTACGCCCTGAATCCGCATGGATTCCTGGTTCTGGGAAGGTCGGAATCCATTAGCGGTTTTTCGGAGTTGTTTACAACCGTGGGACGCAAACACAAAATCTATTCGAAAAAGTCTTCCAGCACGCGCGCGGGACTCGATATACCCGCGGCATACCCCAGGCAAGCGGCCAAGGAAACGTCGGAGGCGGATTCGGCGGTACGGTTCGATCCTCAGAAGGAAGCGGATCGCATCGTCATGAGCCATTATGCCCCCGCGGGCTTGGTAGCCAGCAGCGATCTCCAGATCCTGCACTTTCGCGGAAATGTTGCGCCATATCTGTCGCCTTCGCCGGGCCAGGCCAGCCTCAGCCTTCTCCGAATGGTTCGTCCCGAGTTCGCGGTGGAGCTGCGGACCGCCATTCACCGTGCCGGCAAGCAGGACGCGCCTGTTCGCAAGGAAGGCATCCTCATCAAGCGGAACCGTCACTTGAACGAGGTAAACCTCGAAGTAGTGCCCTTCAAGGGGCAGGCGGACGAGCGGTTCTTTCTGGTGCTGTTTCAAGAAACCCACGCCGCGGATTCCGCGGAGCCCGAGCCGCCGGCCGGCAAGGCGAAATCCTCGCGCAACGGCCAGGGGGAAGCGACCCGGCTCCAGCGGGAATTGGAGACCACCAAGGGGCATCTGCAATCCATCATCGAGGACCATGAGGCCACCAACGAAGAGCTGAAATCCGCCAACGAAGAAGTCCTTTCCAGTAACGAGGAGCTTCAGAGCACCAACGAAGAGCTGGAGA
>Ga0207694_10002396_pt1 | contig 15334 bp, 12 predicted proteins | sample KBSC34metaG_FD_184353 | JGI IMG/M metagenome (GOLD analysis project Ga0207694, IMG submission 184353) | Corn rhizosphere microbial communities from Kellogg Biological Station, Michigan, USA - KBS C3-4 metaG (SPAdes) (version 2) | ecosystem: Host-associated > Plants > Roots > Rhizosphere > Soil...
GCCACCGTGCCCCAGCGGGAGCAGCGGCCATAGGTCGGCTTGATCCCGACGATACCGCAGAATGCGGCGGGCTGGCGGATCGAGCCGCCGGTGTCCGTTCCGGTGGCGCCCGGCGCCAAACGCGCGGCAACTGCCGCCGCCGAACCGCCGGAGGAGCCGCCCGGGACCAGAGGGCGATTATCGCCCCGCCGCTTCCACGGGCTTTCCACCGGGCCGAAGGCGCTGGTCATGTTGGACGAGCCCATGGCGAACTCGTCGAGATTGGCCTTGCCGAGCATCACCGCCCCGTCGCGCCACAGATTGGCGGTGACGGTCGATTCGTAATGCGGCACGAAGCCCTTCAGGATTTTGCTGCCGGCGGTAGTCTGCACGCCCTTGGTGCAGAACAGATCCTTGATTGCCAGCGGGATACCTTCGAGCGGCTTGCGCTCGCCCTTGCCGCGCGCGGCATCGACCGCCTTGGCCTGGTCCATGGCCAACTCGGGCGTTTCGACGATGAAAGCGTTCAGCGAGCGCGCGCCTTCCATGGCGGTCAGGTGCGCCTCGGTCAGCTCGGCCGAGGTGATCTCGCCGCTGCCGAGCTTCTTCAGCGATTCGGCGATGGTCAGATGGGTGAGTGACATGCGCTTACTCGACCACTTTCGGAACGGTGAAGAAGCCGGCCATGCCCTCGGGCGCGTTGGCCAGCACGTCGTCGCGGGTGACGTTCAGGGTCACCACGTCGGGACGGGTCTTGAGCTTGGCGCCGACCACGCTGGTCAGCGGCTCGACGCCCTCGGTATCGACCGATTGCAGCTGGTCGATCCAGTCCATGACCTGGCTGAGTTCGGAGGCGAGGTGGGTTTTTTCGTCGTCTGTGACACGGATGCGCGCCAGCCGCGCGATCCGGGCAACCGCTGCAGCATCGAGCGACATCTGGAACGCCTAGTTCTTTGGTACGAAGCCGGTTAGGTATCATCGGCTATGACCATCCGCAACCCGCAGGCGCTCAAAGCGCAGCTTTCACCCGGACAAAGGCTTATCGGCCTCGATGTCGGCGAAAAAACCATCGGCGTCGCCATATCCGACCCCGGCCTCACCGTCGCCTCGCCCATCGACACGGTCCGCCGGACGAAGTTCACCGAGGACGTGAAGCAGCTGGCCAAGATGATCCAGGGCCGGGAGGTCGGCGGCATTATCGTCGGCCTGCCGATCAACATGGACGGAACCCAGGGTCCACGCTGCCAGTCGGTCCGCCATTTCGCCGAAAACCTGGAGAAGCAGGCGGGCCTCTTGGGCATCGAGCCGAAGATCACCTTCTGGGACGAGCGCATGTCCACCGTCGCCGTACAGCGGCTGCTGATCTCGGAGGCCGACATGACCCGTGCAAAACGCGCGCAATCGGTGGACAAGATGGCCGCCGCCTATATTCTGCAGGGCGCGCTGGACGCCCTCAATAAAAAGTCCTGATCCGCTCCCACCCCATCCCGGAGGAAACGTCATGGATATCTATGAAGATCACGCGCGGAGCCTGTCCGATTCGGTGCGGCTCAGCCGCCGCGGTTTCGCCGTCACCAGCCTGTGCGCCGGCTTCGCCGCCGCCATCAGCCCGGTGGCCAAGGCCACCATCACCACCGACACCGACGGCCTGACCGCCGGCGAGGTCAAGATCCCGGTCAAGGACGGCACCATCCCCGGCTATCGCGCCATGCCGGCCAAGGGCAAGAACCACCCGACCGTGCTGGTGATCCAGGAGGTGTTCGGCGTCCACGAGCATATCCGCGACCTGTGCCGGCGGCTGGCCAAGCTCGGCTATTACGCGGTCGCGGCCGAGCTTTATGCCCGCCAGGGCGACGTGTCGAAGCTGACCGACATCAACGACATCATCAAGATCGTCGCCCAGGTGCCGAACGACCAGGTGATGAGCGACCTCGACGCCAGCGTCGCCTTCGCCAAGTCCGAGGGCGCCAATACCGCCAAGCTGGCCGTCACCGGCTTCTGCTGGGGCGGCGGCAAGACCTGGATCTACACGGCGCACAATCCGGACGTGAAGGCCGGCGTCGCCTGGTACGGCCCGTTGGTCGCCCGCCCGCAGATGGGCGGCGGCACCGCGCCGATCGACGTGGCTGCCCAGATCAAGGGCCGGGTTCTGGGCCTCTATGGCGGCAAGGACACCGGCATCACGCCGGAGAACCGCGACCAGATGGAGGCCGCGCTCAAGGCCGCCGGCGACACCAAGAGCCACATCAAGGTCTTCCCCGACGCCCAGCATGGGTTCAATGCCGATTACCGCCCTTCGTATGACGAAAAGTCGTCCAAGGAAGGCTGGGCGGATATGCTCGGCTGGTTCAAGGCGCACGGGGTGGCTTAGCCGCCCGATCATCACCTCTTTACTCACCGTCATGCCCGGGCTTGACCCGGGCATCCACGCCTAACCGTTAGCACCGCCCCAACGGAACCGCGTGGATGGCCGGGTCAAGCCCGGCCATGACGGTCAGGGAGATAGCGGGGACTACCACGCACTTGACCCGCACATCCGCATCATGGTCACTGCGGCGATAAGCGAGGAATCAACGAGCCAAGTTTGAACGCCACCGCACATAATCAGGAAGAAGCCCCCCTGCCCGACGGCCTCGTCTGGCCGCACCGGCATATTCTGGGGATCGAAGGCTGGACCGCGGCCGAGATCAGCGCCGTGCTGGACCTGGCCGACCGCTATGTCGAGCAGAACCGCCGGCCCGACAAGCGCAGCCGGGAGCTTTCCGGCCGCACCATCATGAACCTCTTCTTCGAGGACTCGACCCGGACCAAGACCTCGTTCGAGCTGGCCGGCAAGCGGCTGGGCGCCGATGTGCTGTCGATGTCGGTCGGCACCAGCTCGGTGAAGAAAGGCGAGACGCTGCTCGACACGGCGATGACGCTCAACGCCATGAAGCCGGATTTCCTGGTCGTGCGCCATGCCCAGTCCGGCGCGCCGAAGCTGCTGGCCGACAAGGTGAACTGCTCGGTCATCAATGCCGGCGACGGCACCCACGAGCATCCGACCCAGGCGCTGCTCGACGCGCTGTCGATCCGCCGCCGCAAGGGCAAGCTGGAGGGCCTGACGGTCGCGATCTGCGGCGATATCCTGCACAGCAGGGTTGCTCGATCGAACATCCACCTCCTGGGCACGATGGGCGCCAATGTCCGCGTCGTCGCGCCGCCGACCCTGCTGCCCTCCTCGATCGACCGGATGGGCGTCGATGTCTTCACCGACATGGCGCATGGCCTCAAGGACGTCGACATCGTCATGATGCTGCGGCTGCAGAGCGAGCGCATGTCCGGCAAGTTCGTGCCCTCGCCGCGCGAATATTTCCACTTCCACGGCCTCACCGCCGAACGGCTGGCTGCCGCCAAGCCCGACGCGCTGGTGATGCATCCCGGCCCGATGAACCGGGGCGTCGAGATCGACTCCGAGGTCGCCGACGATATCGAGCGCAGCCTGATCCTCGACCAGGTCGAGTTCGGCGTGGCCGTGCGCATGGCCTGCCTGCGCCTGGCCGCCTCCACCCAAGACCGGGCGACCAACTGATGCCGCTCACAGCCTTCACCAACGCCCGGCTGCTGGACCCGGCGAGCGGACGCGACGAAGTCGGTACGCTCGTCACCGAGGGCGGCAAGATCACGGCGCTGGGCGCCGGCATCGCCGCGCCCAAGGGCGCCGAAATCGTCGATTGCGCCGGCCTCTGTCTCGCGCCCGGCCTGGTCGATATGCGCGTCGCGGTCGGCGAACCGGGCGAGGAGAATCGCGAAACCATCCTGTCGGCCAGCCGCGCGGCGGCGGCGGGCGGCATCACCGCCTTCGCCATGCTGCCCAACACCCAGCCGGTGATCGACGACATCGCCGGCCTGGAATTCGTCGCCCGCCGCGCCCGCGAGGCCAAGCTGGTCAAGATCTTCGCCTATGGCGCGGTCACGCACGGCGCCGAGGGCAAGGAACTGGCGGAAATGGGCCTGCTGGCCGAGGCCGGGGCCATCGGCTTCACCGATGGCGTCCATGCCATAGGCGATGCGCTGACCATGCGGCGCGCTCTGTCCTATGCCAAGGCGTTCGACAAGGTGATCGTCCAGCACCCGGAGGAGCCGACCCTGGCTTCGGGCGGCCAGATGAACGAAGGCGAAATCTCCACCCGCCTGGGCCTCTCCGGCATCACCCGCGCGGCCGAAATCATCATGCTGGAGCGCGACCTGCGCCTGGTGGCGCTGACCGGCGGCCGTTACCACGCCGCGCACCTGTCGACCGCCGAGGGGGTCGAGCTGATCCGCCAGGCCAAGCACGAGGGTCTGCACGTCACCTGCGACGTCGCCCCGCCTTATTTCGCGCTGACCGAGGTCGATATCGGCGACTACCGCACCTTCGCCAAGCTATCGCCGCCCTTGCGCACCGACAATGACCGCCGCGCGATCATCGCCGGCATCGCCGACGGCACGATCGACGCCATCGCCAGCGACCACGCCCCGCACGACCAGGATTCCAAGCGCGTCCCGTTCGCCGCCGCCGCGCCCGGCGTGGTGGGCCTGGAGACGCTGCTGCCGGTCGCACTGGAGCTGTATCACAAGGGTCATATCGGCCTCTTAGACCTGCTCGACCGGCTGACCCTGGCGCCGGCCACGATCCTGGGGCTGCCGTTGGGTCAACTCAGGGTCGGCGGCGCGGCTGACCTCACGATCTTCGACCTCGACCGGCCGTGGGTGATCGACGCCGCATCCTTCAAGTCGAAATCGAAGAACTCGCCCTTCGACACGCGCCCAGTCGCCGGCGCGGTGGTCATGACGGTGGTGGACGGGCGCATCGTCCATAGGAGCTAATCGAAGATCATGCCGCAACCGATTGAATTCTTTTTCGATTTCTCTTCGCCTTACGGCTATCTTGCAAGCCGCAAGATCGATGCGATCGGCGCGAAGCACGGGCGTGAGGTCGTGTGGAGGCCGGTTCTTCTGGGCGCCGTCTTCAAGGTGACGGGCGGGCAGCCGCTGGTCCAGATCCCGATCAAGAGCGACTATGTCGCGCGGGATTTCGTCCGCTTTGCCAGGCTGTTAGGCGTCGATTTCAAGATGCCGGGCAATTTCCCCTTCTCCAGCATCCATGCCGTGCGGTCCTTCTGGTGGGCGGACAGCCAAAATCCCAAGCTGGCACATGACCTTGCACAGCATCTTCTGAACACGGCCTTCAGCGGCAAGGATATCGCCTCGGCCCAGGCTGTCGCCACGGCAGCCGCGGAGATCGGCATAGACAGTGCCGCCCTGCTGGCCGGAATCGAAAGCCAGGAGGTCAAGGACCGCACCCGCGCCGAAAGCGACGCCGCCATCGCCCGCGGCGTCTTCGGCTCCCCCTATATCGTCGTCGACGGCGAACCGTTCTGGGGCGCCGACCGGCTAGACCAAGTCGAGAAATGGCTGGAGACGGGGGGCTGGTGAACGGCCTGACCGCAATATTGATAGCCGCCATCGGCGGCTATCTCCTCGGCTCAATCCCCTTCGGCCTCGTGCTCACCCGGCTGGCCGGGCTGGGTGATATCCGCAAGATCGGATCGGGCAATATCGGCGCGACCAATGTGCTGCGCACCGGCAACAAGCCGCTGGCCTTCGCGGTGCTGCTGCTCGATTCCGGCAAGGGCGCGGCCGCCGTGCTGCTGGCGGCCCGGTTCGGCGAGAATCCGGCCCTGGCGGCGGGTGTGGGCGCGGTGCTGGGCCATCTCTATCCGGTCTGGCTGGGCTTCAAGGGCGGTAAGGGCGTGGCCACCACCCTGGGCACCTTGCTGGCGCTGTCCTGGCCGGTCGGGCTGATCGCCTGCGCGGTCTGGCTGCTGGTGGCGCTGATCTTCCGCATCTCGTCCGCCGCGGCGCTGACCGCGCTGGCGACGACGCCGGTGGCGGCGCTGCTGATCTATACCCCGACCCTGGCCATCGTCGCGCTGCTGATCGCCGCGCTGGTCTGGTACAAGCACGCCGCCAATATCCGCCGCCTGCTGGACGGCACGGAGCCGCGCATCGGCCGCAAATCCGCATGAACGCACCCGCCCGGCGCGTGCTGACCGATGAGGAGCGGATCGACTGGCTGCGCCTCAGCCGCACCGCCCAGGTCGGCCCCATCACCTTTTACGCCCTGATCGCCCGCTACGGCAGCGCCAGGGCCGCGCTGGAGGAATTGCCGAAGCTTGCGGCCCGCGCCGGCCGCGCCAAGCCGGCCGCGATCCCCCCCGCCGGCGAGATCAGGCGCGAGGTCGAGCGCGCCGCGCGCCTGGGCGCCCGCTATATCGCCGCACACGAGCCTGAATACCCGCAATCCCTGGCCGCCATCGAGGATGCGCCGCCGGTGATCGTGGCCGGGCGGAATATCGCTCTGTTCGAACGCCCGGCGGTCGCCATCGTCGGCGCGCGCAATGCCTCGATGAACGGCCGCAAGATGGCGGCGCGGCTGGCCGCCGACCTGGGGGAAGCCGGCTTCGTCGTGGTTTCCGGCCTGGCGCGCGGCATCGACACCGAGGCGCATAAGGCGTCGCTGGCCTATGGCACCGTCGCGGTCGTCGCCGGCGGCGTGGATATCGTCTACCCGCCGGAGAACCGCGAGCTCCAGGCCCGTATCTTCGAAGAACACTGCATTGTCGCCGAGGCGCCGCTGGGCACCGAGCCGATGGCGCGGCATTTCCCACGCCGCAACAGGATCATCTCGGGCCTGACGCCCGGCGTCGTGGTGGTCGAGGCGGCGAAGCATTCCGGCTCGCTGATCACCGCGACGCCGGGCGTCAGGCAGGGCCGCGAGGTTTTCGCCGTTCCCGGCTCGCCGCTGGACCCGCGCGCCCAGGGCACCAACGGCCTGATCCGCGACGGCGCGACCCTGACGGAGACGGCGGACGATGTCTTGCGGGTGCTGACCAGCCGCCCCATATCCCGCCGTCACAGCCCTCCGGAACCCCTTCCCCTGCCCGAACGGAACGGTGAGCCGGAGATCGAAGATGCGCGCAAGGTGATCCTCGAAGCGCTCAGCCCCGTACCTGTTGCGGTTGACGAATTGGTGCGGGACTGCCAAGTGTCGTTGCCGGTCGTGCTGACAATTCTGCTGGAACTTGAACTGGCTGGACGGTTAGAACGGCAGGCGGGACAACGCGTGAGCCTCGTTCCGTAAATCAAGAATCAGTCAGCGTTCGCACCAGATAGGACCCGTCATTTCCCACAACCTTGTCATCGTCGAATCGCCCGCCAAGGCCAAGACGATCAACAAATATCTCGGAGACGACTACACCGTCGTGGCCTCTTACGGCCACGTCCGCGATCTGCCGTCCAAGGACGGGTCGGTAAAGCCCGACCAGGACTTCGCGATGGAGTGGGAAATCGGCGACCGCTCGGCCAGGCCGCTCGACGCCATCGCCAAGGCGGTGAAGAGCGCCGACCATGTCATCCTCGCGACCGACCCGGATCGCGAGGGAGAAGCCATTTCGTGGCACGTGCTGGAGTTGCTGCGCGACCGCAAGCTGCTGGGCAGCCGCGGCGTCAGCCGCGTCACCTTCAACGAAATCACCAAGAACGCCATCCAGGAGGCGTTCAGCCACCCGCGTGAGATCAATCGCGAACTGGTCGAGGCCTATCTCGCCCGCCGGGCGCTGGATTATCTGGTCGGCTTCACTCTGTCGCCGGTGCTGTGGCGCAAGCTGCCGGGCTCCCGCTCGGCCGGCCGCGTCCAGTCGGTGGCGCTGCGCCTCATCTGTGAGCGCGAAGACGAGATCCAGATCTTCAAGCCTGAGGAATACTGGACCATCGCCGCCCTGATGGCGACTACCGGGGGCCAGACTTTCCCGGCCCGCCTGCATGCGCTGGACGGCAAGACCCTGGGCAAGTTCGCCCTGCCCAACGAAGCCGCCGCCAAGGCCGCGGTCGCCCGCATCGAGGCATCGAGCTTCGCCGTCGGTTCGGTCGAGCGCAAACAGGTACGCCGCAATCCGGCCCCACCCTTCATCACCTCGACCTTGCAGATGGAGGCCTCGCGCAAGCTCGGCTTCTCCGCCACCAAGACGATGCGCACCGCGCAACAGCTCTATGAAGGTATCGACATCGGCGGCGAAACCGTTGGTTTGATTACCTATATGCGAACCGACGGTGTGCAGCTGGGCCAGGAGGCGACGCAGCAGACGCGCGCGCTGATCGGGTCCGCCTATGGCGACAATTATCTGCCGGCCAGCCCGCGCGTCTACAAAAGCGCCGCCAAGAACGCCCAGGAGGCGCACGAGGCGATCCGCCCGACCGACCTGTTCCGCCGTCCCGACAGTATTTCCAGGCACTTGGACCGCGATCAGCTACGGCTCTATGAACTGATCTGGAAGCGCACCGTCGCCTGCCAGATGGAAAGCGCCGTGTTCGATCAGGTCACGGTCGATATCCTGTCTCAGGATAAGTCGGTAACCCTCAGAGCCACAGGCCAAATCCAGATTTTCGACGGCTTCCTGAAAGTCTATCAGGAAGATCGCGACGACGTGCCGGACGACGAGGATTCGGAAAGCCGCCGCCTGCCGCCGCTGGCCGAGCGCGACGGGCTGGAACGCCGGTCGGTGAAGCCCGAGCAGCATTTCACCCAGCCGCCGCCCCGCTATACCGAGGCCAGCCTGGTCAAGAAGCTGGAAGAGCTCGGCATCGGCCGGCCCTCGACCTACGCCTCGATCATGCAGGTGCTGCAGGACCGCGATTACGTGAAGCTGGAGCAGCGGCGTTTCGTGCCCGAGGATCGCGGCCGGCTGGTCACCTCGTTCCTGACCAACTTCTTCCGGCGCTATGTCGAATACAACTTCACCGCCGATCTGGAGCAGCAGCTCGACCAGGTGTCGGACGGCAAGCTGGACTGGAAGAAGCTGCTGCGCGACTTCTGGAACGCCTTTGCCGAGAATGTCGACCAGACCAAGAACCTGAAATTCGCCGAGGTGATCACCGCCCTGGACCAGGATCTGGCGCCGCATCTGTTCGAGGATAAGGGCGAGGGCCACGACCCGCGCTCCTGCCCGCTTTGCAAGGACGGCCGCCTGTCGCTGAAGCTGGGCAAGTTCGGCGCCTTCATCGGCTGCTCGAACTATCCGGCGTGCCAATATACCCGCCCGCTGATCGCCCCCAATGGCGAGCAGGCCAAGCCCGAGGGCGAGGCCAGCGGCCCGCAGCTGCTGGGCACCGATCCGGCGACCGGCCTGCCGATCACGCTGCGCACCGGTCCCTATGGCACGTATCTCCAGCTCGGCCCCGCCGCAACCGCCGCCCCTGCCCCGGAGCCCGAGCCCGAGGCGCCAAAGGCCAAGGGCAAGGCGAAGAAACCGAAGGCGGTGAAGGAGAAGCCGAAGCGCGTCTCCCTGCCCAAGGGCATGCAGCCCGCCGATGTCGACCTGGCAACGGCCATCCGCCTGCTGTCGCTGCCGCGCGATGTAGGCATGCATCCGGAAAAGGCCGAGATGATCGTCGCCGGCATCGGCCGGTTCGGGCCGTATCTCAAGATCGGTCCGCGCTACAAGAACCTCGGCCCCGAAGAAGACGTGCTGACCATCGGGCTGAACCGCGCCGTCGACCTGCTGGCGGATGAGAGCGGCGGCGGCGGCAGCGGCGTGCTGCGCACCATCGGCGAGCATCCGGCGGACAAGAAGCCGGTGACGCTCAACAAGGGCCGGTTCGGCCCCTATGTGAAGCACGGCTCGGTCATGGCATCGCTCTCCAAGAAGCACTCGCCCGATGACCTGACGATGGACGAAGCCGTGGCGCTGCTGGCGGCCAAGGCCGCCGCCGGCCCCTCCAAAAAAGGCGGGCGCTTCGCCAGGAAATCCGCGGCCAAGCCGGCGAAGGCCGCGCCGAAGCGGAAATCGGCCAGCGCTTGACCGGCAAGAAGAAGACCCCGCCGCCCTTCCCGACCCGCGAGCAGGTGCTCGAATTCATCCGTGAGAGCACCGTCCCGGTCGGCAAGCGGGAGATCGCCCGCGCCTTCCAGATCACCGGCGACCAGCGCCCTGCGCTGAAAGTTCTCCTGGCCGACCTGTCGCGGTCCGGCGCTGTCGACAAGGGGCGCGGCCGCAAGGTCGCCCCGCCCAAGGCGCTGTCCGAGGTCGCGATCATCGAGATCCACGGTATGGACGACGACGGAGACCTGCTGTGCCGGCCGGTCGACTGGCGCGAAGCCGGCGATCCGCCCCGTATCCTCATGCGGGCCAACCAGCGCGGCGCCGCCGATCTCGGCGTCGGCAACCGGGCGCTGGCCCAACTGAAGCGCCTTTCGCCCGATTTCTACGAGGCCCGGCCGATCCGCAAGCTGGAGGGTTCGACCGCCCGTATCCTCGGCATCTTCGAGCGCGCCGGCACCCACGCCAAGGTCCGCTCAACCGACAAGCGCAACCGCACCGACCTCACCGTCCTGCCCGCCAACGAGGGCGGCGCCGAGCCCGGCGAACTGGTGGTGGCCGAGATATTGCCGGCTGTGCGGCTGGGGCTGCGCCAGGCCCGGGTCGTGGCGCGGCTGGGCAACGGCACCGATCCCGGCGCAATCAGCCTGATCGCCATCCACAGCCGCAACCTGCCGACCGAATTCTCCGACGCCGCGGTCAAGGAGGCCGAGGCGGCCACCGTGCCCGACCTCAAGGGCCGCGAGGATCTGCGCGACATCCCGCTCGTCACTATCGACGGCGAGGATGCGCGCGATTTCGACGACGCCGTCTGGGCGACGCCGGATACCGATGCGAACAATGAAGGCGGCTGGCACCTGCTGGTCGCCATCGCCGACGTTTCCCACTATGTGCTGCCCGGCTCGGCGCTGGACCGCGAGGCCTATCGGCGCGGCAATTCGGTCTATTTCCCGGACCGGGTCGTGCCCATGCTGCCGGAGGCGCTGTCCAACGGCCTATGCTCGCTGAAACCGCACGAGCCGCGCGCCTGCCTGGCCTATCACCTGTGGATCGACGCCAAAGGCCGGCTGATCCGCCACCGCATCGTGCGCGGCCTGATGCGTTCAGCCGCGCGGCTGACCTACGAGCAGGTCCAGGCCGCGATCGATGGCGCGCCCGACGACACGACCGGTCCGCTGGTGGAACCGGTACTGAAGCCGCTCTACGGCGCGTTCGAAGCCCTCCTGAAGGCACGGGCTGAGCGCGGCACGCTGGAGCTGGACCTGCCCGAGCGCAAGGTGATCCTGAACGCCGAGGGCAAGGTCACGGCCATCGTGCCCCGCGCCCGGCTGGACAGCCACCGGCTGATCGAGGAGTTCATGATCGCCGCCAATGTCGCGGCGGCGGAGGATCTGGAAGAGCGCAAGCAGCCCGGCCTGTTCCGCGTCCATGACCGGCCCGATCCGACCAAGCTGGAGGCGGTGCGCAGCTTCATCGCCGGGATCGGCCACGGCCTGGCACTGGCCAAGGGCCAGGTGATCACCCCGGCCCAGCTCACGCGTCTGCTGAACCAGGCCAAGGAACTGCCGGAGGCTCAGCTGATCTCGGACATCGTGCTGCGCTCCCAGGCGCAGGCGATCTACAGCGACAAGAATATCGGCCATTTCGGCCTGGCGCTGCGCCGCTACGCCCATTTCACCTCGCCGATCCGGCGCTATGCCGACCTGATCGTTCACCGCGCGCTGATCCGCAGCTGGAAGCTGGGCGACGACGGGCTGGACGACGCCACCCTGCCCCGCCTGACCGAAATCGGCGAACATATCTCGATGACCGAGCGGCAGGCAGCGGAGGCCGAGCGCGAGTCTATCGACCGCTACACCGCATCCTTCCTCGCCGAGCGGGTCGGCGCGACCTTCTCGGGCCGGATCAGCGGCGTCGCCCGCTTCGGCCTGTTCGTCCGCCTGGACGAAACCGGCGCCGACGGCATCGTGCCGATCTCCAGCCTGCCCGACGACTATTACGTCCATGAAGAGGCGAAACACCGCCTGATCGGCCGCAATAAGGGCCGCGTCTATCGCCTGGCCGACCGGGTGACGGTCAAGCTGCTGGAGGCCGACGGCATGACCGGCAGCACGGTCTTCCAGCTGATGAGCGATTCGGGCGAGGAATTGCCCCGCGGGCGCCCGCAGCAGCGTGAGCGCCGCGGCCGCCGGCGCTAATGCGTCAGGTCCGCTGGGTTGTACTTCTCGACGAACGCGACCATCGCCTTCAGCATCTGCAGGCGGGTCGCCGAGCGCGACAGCCAGTGATCCTCCCCGTCCAGCGCGATAAGCTCGACCGGCTTGCCGGCGGCCTTCAGCGCCTCGGCCATCTCCTGGCTTTGTGCCGGCGGCACCACCGTGTCCTTGTCGCCATAGATCAGCAGGATCGGCGCATCGGCCTTGCCCGCCAGCTTCAGCGGCGAAATTGCGTCGAGCGACGGGTCGTCCATCGACCGCACGCCCATATAGGAGAGCCGGATGCGCATCCCCGGCTCCTCGTAATGCTCGGTGCGGCCCTTGCCGCGCTCGGCAATGGCACTCAGCCTGTCATGAGGATCGGTCACGCCGCCATAGGACGCGGCGCAGCGATAAAGGCCGTTCTGCACCGTGACGCCGGCCAGCGCGGCATAGCCCCCATAGGATGCGCCCGCGATGCAGGCGCGATGCGGATCGACGATGCCCTTGCCGGCGAGGAAAGCGACGCCGTCGGAAATGTCGGTCTGCATCTTGCGCCCCCACTCCCCGAAGCCGGCATTGCGGAACGCGATCCCATATCCGGCTGAGCCGCGGAAATTCGGCTGGAAGACCGCATACCCGCGCACCGCGAAAGCCTGCGCCCACCAGTTGAAAGAGGCCAGATCCCGCGCCTCGGGCCCGCCATGGACCAGGACGACCAGGGGCAGGTCGCGGGCCGGCCTGCCGGGCGGAAGGGTCAGGACGCCCTGGATCGCCAAGCCGTCGGCGGCCCGATAGTCGACCGTCTGTACCGGGCCGATCATCGGCTGCGAGATTTCCGGGTAATCGACCGCGACCGGCGTCGCCTTCCCGGCCGGAAAATCCACCAGCTCCCAGGTTCCCGGGGCTTCCTGGCCGCTGACGAAGACCAGCATGCGGTTCTGGTCGGCGCTGACCGATGCGGGCCTCCAGTAGTGCCCGGCGAACATCCTGGCGATACTGCGATAGTGTTTCTCCAGGGTCGGGTCGAAGATCGTGCTGTCGCCGCCGTCGATGCTCACGGCACCGAGCAGCAGGCGCGTGCCGCGCCCCCGGATCAGCGCCATCGATTTCTCCGACGGCAGCAGGGTTTCGGCCTGGCCGGTCTTGAGGTTGAGTTCCTTGATCGCCCCGTCGGTGCCGCCTTCGGCGACCAGAATGGCGTCCGGGGTCCGCGACAGGCCCGCGGCGGCGAACCGGAACGGCGAATTGCCCTTGATCAAGGCGTCCAGGGGCTTGTCCGGCCGGAAGACGCGCCAGTCGCCGCTGTTGGAATCATATTCGGATTCGGCGACGATCTCGCCGCCGGCGTCCAGCACCCAGCTGCGCGATCGCGGGCTGCCCTTGGCGACGCGCTCTATCGTACTGGTGCCGAAATCGATGCGGCAGAGATCGGGATATTGCTGCCATCTCGGTCCGGCGCCGGAATGCAGGTCGGCCGGCGGCTCGGTCGGGTACAGGCCGTAATAGCCGAACCAGCGACCGTCGCGCCGGATGATCCCGTAATGCCCCTGGATGGTCGACAGATAGTCCGGCGGCGCGGCCAGCAGCGGCTTTTGCGCCCCGCTGTTGGCGTCGACGACGATCCCTTCGGTCAGTTCGCGGTCCGATTTGCTGTCGGCGCCCAGCCGCGCGGTGCGGTGGGTATAGACGACGGCATAGTCGTTGCCCGCCCAGGACAGGCCGGCGAACTTCATGTCGTCGAGGGGCACCGTGGCGATCGGCCGGCCGTCGACATGGCGAATGGTCAGCAGGAATCGATCGTCCTGGCGGGAGACGATCGCCAGCATGTCGCCATCCGCCGACATCTCCACCGCCTCGGTTCGCGGAAGCGAGCCATAGATTTCCAGCGGCGGAACAGGCGGGGGCGCAGCCACGGCGGCGAGGCCGAACGCCAGCAGCAGCGCGGCCGGGAGCCATCCCGTAAGGCCCCTCATCATGCCATTATCCCCCACATTCGATGTCCGGTCCCGTTATGCCGTTTCTACGCCCGAAATCTCGCGCCTCCTACGGCCCCGACATTGACTTCGAACGCAAAACGCGTATTTTCCCGGCCTTCGCCGACCGCGCGCCGGTCGCCAACAGGATTCGTGAATTATGGCCAAGCCGTCCACCGTACTGATTAAAATGGTTAGCTCAGCCGACACCGGCTATTTCTACGTCAAGAAGAAGAACCCGCGTAAGGCGACCGAGAAGCTTGAGATGAACAAGTACGATCCGATCGCGCGCAAGCACGTCGCGTTCAAGGAATCGAAGATCAAATAAGTTTCGGGCCTCCCGAAACCGCAGAAAGCCGCCCATCGGGCGGCTTTTTTTATGCCCGGCGCAGGAGCCGGCCCCTTCGGAACATAATGCCCGCTGTAAGGTTGCCGGCGAGGGCGCCGATCGTCGCCCCGCGACGGGACATATCCACCGCTTTCAGGCCTGAAAATCCGGACCGAGGTCGAGCGCAGTAAAAAACCAGCTGCGTGCGTATGAGGAGTGGAAAGCCGCAGTCATTGTGAAATGAGCGCCATGTCATCGTGACAGTCATGGCGGTGCCGGCTGTTGTGGAAGGGCGTGGATATGGAAAGGTCCGGCTGGATCAAGCGCGGAATCGCAGTCGTTATCGTCGCCGCTGCCGGCGGCTACTTGGTTCATCATTTCACAAGCCACAAAGCGCCGCCGCCCCAGGCCGTCATTCCGGTGACGCCGGGCACCGTCACGGTCAAGGATGTGCCTGTCTATGTCCGTGGCCTGGGCACCGTGCAGGCCTTCAACACCGTTCAGATCAAGAGCCGTGTCGACGGCAACATCACCGATGTGCAGTTCACCGAGGGCCAGGAGGTCAAGGCCGGCGATCCCTTGTTCCAGATCGACCCCCGCCCCTACCAGGCGGTGCTGGAGCAGGCACAGGCCAATCTCCAGAAGGACCAGTCGCAGCTCGCCGGCGCCCAGCGCGATCTGGCCCGCTACGCCAAGCTGGTCGAGCCCGGCTTCCAGACCCGGCAAAGCTATGAGGACCAGATGGCGACGGTCGGCCAGGTGGAAGGCGCGACCAAGGCCGACCAGGCGCTGATCGACAGCAGCAAGCTGAATATCGAATACGCCAATATCCGATCCCCCATCACCGGGCGGACGGGCGCGCGGCTGGTCGATATCGGCAATTTCATCCAGGCCTCGGGTGGAACCAACCTGGTCACCGTCACCCAGATGAAGCCGATCTTCGTCACCTTCACGGTG